>Ga0193706_1001358_pt1 | contig 11114 bp, 11 predicted proteins | sample U3c1metaG_FD_160130 | JGI IMG/M metagenome (GOLD analysis project Ga0193706, IMG submission 160130) | Soil microbial communities from a riparian zone of the East river system, Colorado, United States - U3c1 | ecosystem: Environmental > Terrestrial > Soil > Riparian zone | place: USA: East River... | reverse complement strand
TCGGCGAGCAACTTTCTGGGTGTGGTGAAGCGTATCCCTCGCGCCCGAATCGGATCTGGGCGACGCGGGCAGTGCCCTTGACAAGCTCAGGGGCGCCGGCAAAGACTTACCGCGTCTATCGTCCGTAAAACACGATGAAGTCTGCGGACGCTCGCCGCATTCGCGATGTCGTTCCGGGAGAACAAGGCATGCACCAGAACCATCGATCGTCGAGACTGTTCTCTGTTTCCCTTGCCATCGGTTTTTCGATCGCACTCGCCGCGTGCGCGAGCGACGATGGCGGCGGCAAGCCTTCGGACATGCCGGCGGCAGACGCGGCCCCGGATGCGAGGGACCCCACGCTTCTCTACGTGGCCGGTCAGTATCCGACGGCGGTTACTCTCACGCAGAGCACCTGCCAAGGCATTCAAGTCGAGTCGATGACGACGACGGTGACACACGCGGCCGGCGCCGCCGATCTGTCGCTTCGGCACGCCGGCATTACCTACCTCGGAACCGTCGAACGCGACGGAGCGTTCAGCACGACGCCGCAATCCGTGGGAAGCGCCGCCGAGACCCACCGGCTTACCATCAGCGGCCGTTTCTCCACGACGGGTTTCGAGGCCACGGTGACAGCCGAGGTCACGAGGAACGCGAGCCCTGCCTGCGCTTACGTCGTCTCCTGGATCGGCACGAAGATGGGAGAGCCGAACGTCGTGCCGGGTTGAGTTCGCTGCCGCGCGCGCTCTTCGATGCGCATAGGCGCGGTGTCGACGCTCTCAATACGCGACTGGCGTCCCGAAGGCGTACGCCATCGGCGCCCCGGCGGCCTGATGGGCGGCGCAGTAGCTATCGCGCGCCGCGCTCGATGTGAGCGGCGGAAGGTACGCATTGGCGAGCGCGAGTGTGCGCGCCTCGACCGCCGCTGCGGTCTCGATTTCCGTTGCGACCAGCGAGCGTGCCAGTTCCGTGGGCGCCGTGACGAGCAGCTCGGCGTTGCGCCACGCGAGCTCGCGCCAGGCCACGAGCAACTGAAGAAGCGCCGTGTAGCCTGTTCCAAACGGCGTCTGCACGTTGATGACGTGAGGATCGAACCGCGCACCTTCTTCGAGCAGGAGTGGCTGCAGGACGACGTTGAGAAACTGGTTGACCTTGTCGTGATCTGCTTTGCGGCTGGTCCCGTCGGGTCGAACGAGACCGATCGCGGCCAGCACGAACGGGAGATCGCGGTTGACGTGCGCGCTCATGCCGAGCAAAAGGCTGCCCGAGCCGGAGTCCCTGCGATTGGCCGCGGCGTCGAAGGCGATGAGCCACGCTTCGGGCACGCTCGCCCGCCGCCCGGCGACGTAGTCGTCGTAGGCACGGAAATAGTACTTTGCAAACACCGCATCGTAATGATTCAGCCACGCGACGTCGGTGAAGAAGCCGGGCTGGTTCGCGGCCCACTGGTACGTCTGCGTGGTGCGCAGATAAGCCAATGCGAATACTGCATCGTGATGACAGGCGCGCCCCAGCGGTTCGAAACGGCGTCGCATCTCCCGAATGGCCGCGTCAATGCAAGCGGGCCGGCCGGCCACGCAGTCGTTGGCGCTGCTCGGCGAATAGGCGTCCGTCAATCCGGGCAGCAACGACGCCCAGTCGATGAAAATGGGTGGATCGGCACGCGCGGATGTGGCCTGCGCCATCGTCAGGAGCGCGCCTCCCACCGCACCAACCCACCGCGCCGACAACCGCCTCGCGAGAGGCCATTCCCGATTTCCCCAGAGCCTCATGCGACGGTTTATAGATGATCAGCCGCGCGGGCACATCAGGCTGCGGTCCGAGCACGCTCTCCGTCCCTCGCGGATATGCGACGGGTGCACTGTGGATGTGTGGCGTCCTTCGTCGCGCATCCCTGCAAAATGCCAGAAGTCTCGCGCGCGTCGTCGCGCCTCGCTCGCCCCGTCACGTCACCACATGACGCGCAACCGAACCGTCCGGGGCACGATAGGATACGCCATCATGGATAAGCTTTTCGTTCCGAAGGTGATTTCCCTCGCCGCTGGTCTGAACGTCGTGGCGTGCGCCGGGCGCGAAGCGCGAACACCGGCCCAACCACTTGACGAGGGCCGCGTGTTCGCGGCGCTGATGGGGCGCATCGCAACGGGCTGGAACACCGGGGACGCCGCCAGCGCGGCGGATTGTTTTGCCGAAGACGCCGTGTACATGGAGCCGCCCGATCGACAAAGGTACGAGGGAAGGGGAGCCTTGTTCGAGTTCTTTGGCGGACACCAGCGCCCGCCGCCCAAGATGAGCATGACCTTTCACCATCTGGCCTTCGACGCGCCGACACAGACTGGCTTTGGCGAATACACATTCGAGGGGAGCCGTCGTTACCACGGTATCGTCGTGGTGAAATTGCGGAACGGAAAGGTGAGTCGCTGGCGCGAGTACCAGCAGATGTCGCCTCTTCCTTGGGAAGCGTTCGCCGGGCCGAGCCTCTTCTGATTCGTCGCCGCAAGGGCTGCGTTACGGGTTCCTCGCGTACCGCGGGGTGAGGGAGGACTAGTCATCCGTTCGCGGCGAGCTAGGATGCCCGCATGACACAGCTAACGTTTCGCGATTTTGCGGCGGCGGTGATGGAAGGCAATGCAGTGCGCGCGGCGGAGGTCCTCGAGCAGTTGCTTGGACTCGATCCTCCGGTCGCCGTGGCGGCTGCGGAGCACTTCCAGAAAAGCATGGCTGCCGACCCCGCCTTCATGCAAAAGGCCATGGGGCTGCGGGCGGCGGTCACTGGCGGGAGCGACGCCGACATCGGCGCGCTGCTCGGAGACTGCTTCGGTTTGAAGGGCGCAGCAGTGCCTTCGGCGGTCTCGGTGTTGCGCAAGCAATATCCGGCCTGACAGCGTCCCGGGCTTAGCCTCCCGCGCGCCGAACGCGCACCTCGTGGACGACCACACTCGCGTTCGGGCAATCGATGTGCCCCCCTGCATTCAAATCGAGGATGAGCGAATCCGCGGGCGCGATGTTCAGATAGCGCGCGAAGATGACTTCGCGCCCGTCGACGAGAAGCCGAAAGACGCTGCGACGCTTTTCGATTCCGAGCGTGATGGGGGAGTCGAGGGTGGGGGCGGGCGAAAGCTTTCTCTGCAACTGATTCATCATGGCTTCGCCGTCCGGTCCGAGCCCGACGCGCACGGGTCCGAATTGGAGTGTGAGCATCGTGGCCGCGCGCACCCAGGTGAAGGCCACCTCGACGCGGTAGTCGTCGGGCACGTCGTGTACCGGGATCGTGAAGCGCGCGGGGCCCGGCTCGCGGCACGTGAAGAAGCGGCGCCCTCGCAGATCGTCTCGTACCGTGTAGTGCTCCGTGCCGAGCCAATCGTCGGGTGCGCCTCCGATGGGGACGCGCTTGAAGTCTTGCACCCATGTCTGATCCCGCCCGTCGACGCCGAGGCGGGGTGGCTCCGCTCGAAGAGGCCGCTCGCAGCCGCCGTGTTTCTCCGCCACCGCGGCGGCAACGTTGCCTTCCGCCAACGAGATGATCTCGGCCGTTTCGACGAGAACGATCTTGGGCAAGATGCGATAGCCGTCGGCCAGATGCATGGCGGTGCCGGCGAGGACGGCCTGCGCGCCCAGCAAGCGCCCCAGCTTGGCGGCGTGCCTCGGGTCGAGGGCCTCCGATGCGCTCATCCTTTGTTCCGCCATGACGGTCGAGAGCTGCCGGCGCTCGACGATGCTGAAACGCTTCGAGCGAAAGAGCCTGGTGGTGAGCTCTTCCTCGATGCTAAAGCCGAGCGTGCAGAGACCACCCTGAGGACTGGTGAGATCGAAAAGCGCGAGCTTGATGGGCGCTTCGCTCGGGGCGCGCAGGTTTCGCACCAGCTGATCGCCCAGCGCATCCATCGCCTTTTGCCAATCGAGGCTGGTGTCGCCCCCGGGGGACGGGTGTTCGGCGACGAGCTCGGGGATCCCCTCGGAGCGACTGGAAGACGCGCCCGCGCAGCCTACCGCCGTGACGGCCAAGAGGCATGCCAGCCGACGCGCTTTGGCGGTCATCGGGCGGCGCTCGCTTCCGTCGGATCCAAGAGGCGTACCAGGGCTTCTCGAACATTCGTCGCCAGATCGTCCTCTGCTTGGCGTCGGGCTTGTTCGCGGAGATGGGATACGCCGCGTCCGAGAACGGGGACCCCCTTGCCCTGGCTGAGCAAATCCGCGCGAGCGACCAACGTTCCGCGGACTTCGTAGACCCAGAGCTGGTGTTCCGCAGTACGCTCGAGCGTGGCGCCTTGAAACGTCACCGAGAGGGATCCTGCCGGACAATCGGGCGCTTTGGCAATCGCCACCCGGGCAAAGCCACGGGTCGACAAGTCTTGGTGCGCGCGCCCAAAGACGAGCGGCGCCGGCGGATCCGGAAGGCTCGAGCTGAGACATACCGCCACCGACTCGAGCCGTTTGCTCCGCACGGCCGAGAGGCGCTCCCATGCCGAGGGGGGAACGGCGTTCGGTCCCGCCACTGCCGAAAGGAGCTCGGCTTCGCGGTCGACGCTGGCCACGAGCCGTGACGCCATCGAGAGCTGCTCGATGGCACTGATGGTGTCGCTTTCCTTCGCTTGATCGAGCAGGTCATCGATCTGCAGCTGCATCTGCGCGATCTTTTGGATGCTTCGTGCCGCCAGCACCTTGCGATCGAGCGCCACCAGTGCGTGGCAGCGACCGTCGGCCGTGCAGGTGCGCCGGCGCGGGGCGACGTCCTCGACCGTGAGTTCCGATTGTCCGGCGCCGTCACTGCGGTACGTGGATCGGATCCGCGCCTCGAAACCTCCGGGGCCCGACTGGCGATCGAGCTCGGTGTGGCGGCGGATGTCGACACTGACATCCTGACGAACCATGGCCACGGCTTGCCCGAGCGCTCGATGAATCGCGCAGTCCATGCGATACGCGTCGCTCACTTCCTGCCCGCATGTCCCCACACCGACGAAGTACCAGTCGCGTGGAAACAGGAGGTCGGCTTTTCCCCCCAGCCACCAACGGTCGTCGCTCCTCTCGTCCATGAAACCCGGGCCAAGGTGATAGCGATCCGAGCTCGCTGCGCATCCGCCGGTCAGCGCGGCCAGCGTAGCGGTCACGATCCCGACGCCGAGCGTAGAGCGCGTGCGCGAGCGACGGCCGGTCACGGCTTCAATTGACGCGCCTCATCCAGCGCGGCATCCATTTCGGCGCGGATCTCGGCGGCGTTCCTCGCCACCAAGTGCCGTTCGGCCTCGCTGAGTGCTCTGTCCGAGAGGAGCGTTTTGCGGAAGCTTTCGAGATCCAGCCGCCCCAGCACGAACAGCGTATCGCTGTCTTCCTCGAGGTGGGAATTGGCAAACTCCAGGCCGCGAACGGCCCGCTCCGCGATGGTGCGGCCGCCGCTGTCGTTCTGACTGGTCAGCTCGGCGCCGCCGACCTTGTCATCGTCGTCCAGTCGTTTGACGGCGAGCTCGCGGCGACGTGCCAGCCGCTCGCGAAACGCCTGGACGGTGGACCCGAGGTAGATGGCGAGCCGTTCGCGCGCCGCCTGCTCTGCGGCCTCCATGGCCGAACTCCGGTCCAAGCTGGCGTTGCCCGAGGAACCGACGACCAGCACCAGGGTCCGCTCCCCCTGTTTCTCCGTCCAGATGCCGCGCTGATGCCAGGTGCTGGGCTCTTCCGCGAGCGTCTTGACCTCGTGGCGCGAGCCGCCACAACTCCACAGTGTGGGTCCGGCAACGATGGCCATCGAGACGAGCGCGACAGCGGATGCTCTGACGTTGGAATTCGGCATGCGACCTCCCGTTCACGTCGCTCTGGTGCACTCGACGTGCCAGCCGGATGAAGGCCTTCGTGATGCTTACGCCTCCGCGACGGGAAGGACGATGCTCATTCTCGTCCCAGCCCCCGACGGCGGCGCCTCACAGTTGATTTCTCCGCCGTGAGCTTCGATGACCCGGCGGCTCAAGTAAAGGCCGATGCCGGCGCCCCGCGCCCCCCCTCGTTCGTCGCGCGGGGGCCTGTGGTGCTCGACGCGGAAGAACTTCTCGAAGACGAGCTCTCGGTACTCCGCGGGAATGCCGGAACCCGTGTCGCTCACCGTGATGCGAACGGCGCCGTGGCTGTCCGAACCGCTCGGCACGCCACGCGACGCGGATCGGTGGGGGCCATTCCACGACGTCGGATCCACCTCGATGGCGATCTCGCCGCCACCTGGAGTGTATTTGAGCGCATTCGACAGGAGGTTGGAGAGAACCACCTTGAGGCGCACGACGTCGCCGCGAATGCCGGGCGTCCGGGGATCGACGGAACATCGCAGGGAAATACCGGCGGCCTCGCAGCGGGGAGCGAAGACGTGCACGACGTCAGCGGCGAGCTTGGCGACGTTCAAGTGGTCGAGGGCGAGCGTGAGCTCGCCCGTTTCGAGGCGGGTCAAATCGAGGAAGGTATCGACGGTCGCCGCGAGCTGCTCGCACCCGAGCACTGCGGTCTCCAGCATTTCGCGCTGCCTCTCGCCGAATTGAGAAGCGGATTCGCTGAGCAGGGACAAGGTGACGCGCATCGTCGTGATCGGTGTCCGGAGCTCGTGCGAAGCGACCGCGACGAGCTCGACCCGCATGGAGCGCTGGTGCTCGGCGAGCGCTTCCACCATGCGGTTGAAACCTGCGGCGAGGCGCCCGAGCTCGTCCTGCGCCCGGAGTGGCACCCTTCGACGCAAATCGCCTCGGCGCACCGCCTCGACGCTCTCCGTGAGGTCGCGAATCGGCCAGATGACCGCTCGCCCGAAATGAAAGGCGGCAAAGGCGGACAGCAGCAGCGCCAGGAGCGCCACGCCAGAAACGACCCAGGTAGCTCGCTTGGCCTCGTCGCGCGCGGCGGCGGCAATTTCGAGCGTGGAACCGGCGAGTTGCTCGCGAATTTGCGAACAATCGAGGAGCGCCTGGCGCAGGATGGGTGTGACGTCACGTTGATAGCGGGCCGGCAGGTCGGGGGTTCGCTCGGCCAGGAGCGCGTCGATGGTGTTTCGATAGAGCTCGATGGTGCGCACGAGGCCAGCGAGCGCAGCGCGGCCCCCCGGTTGCGTGAGGGCCCGCGAGAGCCTTTCGCATAGCTCGTCGAGGGTCGCGCGGTCGGCCTTGACCGCGAAGCGAGCTTGCAGACTGGGAAGGATGAGGGCCTGCAAAAAGGCGTCGTCCTTGTCTTCGAGCCTTTGCTCGATCTTGTCGACCAGAGCGAGGGCCCCGCTCACGTGCTCGAGCCTCGCCTCGGTCGTCGAGCTCACGCGCGCGAAGATCATGACGCTCCAGAAAGCGGACAGTGTCGCCGATCCCAAGACCAGCAGGATGACGAGGGTAAAGCGCCAGCGCAGGCCGAGGCCGGTCATCACGCGAGACCGTAGCGTTTGCGTTTCCGCTGCAGCGTGGTGGCGTCGATTCCGAGAATCCGTGCGGCGGACTCGAGGGACGCGGCTCGCGCGAGGACGCGCGCAATGTGTTCGCGCTCGAGGACTTCGATCGACACGTCGCCACCGAGAACGGCGGGCCCGCTGCGCGACAGGCCCCCTTCCGGATGGTTCGCCGCGCGCGGGATTCCCAGATCCTCCGGCTCGATGAGGGCCGACGGCGCGAGGATGGTGCCGCGCTCGACGGCATTGCGAAGCTCGCGAAGGTTACCGGGCCAAGGGTAGCTCACCATGGCGTGTTCGGCCTCGGGCGAGAACGTGCGCACCCCCCGGCGCTGCCCGCCTTCGAAGAACGCGAGGTAGTGGCGGGCCAGAGGGAGCACGTCTTCGGCCCTCGCCCGCAACGAAGGCAAGGTCAGGGTCACCACGTTGAGGCGGAACAAGAGGTCTTCCCGGAAGCGCCCGCTTTTGACGTCTTGCTCGAGCGAACGATTGGTCGCCGCGATGATCCGCACGTTGGCAGCGCGCTCTTTGGGATCGCCGAGCCTCTCGTAGGAGCGATCGTTCAAAAACCGCAGCAGGCGCGCCTGCACCTCCGGTGTGATATCGCCCACTTCGTCGAGGAAGACGGTGCCACCCTCGGCTTGCTGAACCTTGCCGGCGGTGTCGGCCATCGCTCCCGTGAACGCGCCCTTCTTGTGGCCGAAGAGCGCGCTGATCATGAGATCGCCCGAGAGGGCCGGACAATTGACACTCACGAAGGGTGCGCCGGCGCGGCTGCTGTGCGCGCGCAGCCAACGTGCGAGGATGTTCTTTCCCGTGCCGCTCTCCCCGCGCAAGAGAACCCCGCAATCGGCCGCGGCCACGCGCGCGGCGGTCTTGAGAAAGTTCAAATAGGTCGGACTGGTCGACTCGAAGAACGTGTCACCGCTCGTCTCGCCGAGCTGCTCTTCGAGCTCGGTGAGCCGTTGCTTCATGCGGCTGCTTTCGAGAACCCGCCGAACCGCCGCGCGCACCTGGCCGGCCGTGAACGGCTTGGGCAGATAGTCGGCGGCGCCCAATTTCATCGCCTGCACCGCCGTCTCGAAAGAGGCGTAAGCCGTGATCACGATGATGCTCGAGTCGGGCTCGCGGCGCAGGATTTCCGGTACGATGCTGAGCCCAGATTCCTGTCCGAGCCACAGGTCGAGCAGCACGATGTCGAAACGACTCCGCTCGAGAGCCTCGAGCGCACCGTTGGCGGTGGCCACGCCGAGAACGCGAGCACCGTCGTTCTCGAGGCAAAGGCGGATCGACTGACGGACCCCGGCATCGTCATCGACGACGAGAGCCGACCACGCCGCCGCATCCTCGTTCATGGCGTCCACTCGATTGTCATGTGCCCGTGCGCTGCCTTTCATGATCTTTGCCGATTTTGCGGCCGCTAGCCGTTTTTTTTCCCGTGCCGGCAAGATGCAGCAATGCGTCTCCGGGCTCCCTGCATTCTGCCTGACCATTTCCGCCTCGACACCCGCGGGCGACCCCGCCTCGTCTGACTGGGTCGCCGTCATTCGAGCTTTGTCGACGGCACGAGGGTTGCTCCTGCGGGTAAAAGATGAAACGGCGCGCTCCTCGACGAACTCGAAGCTCTTGGCTCTTCGCAGTTCTTGCGGCGCTCGTCGCGGGCTGTGGTGGTCGCATCGTCGTCCCCCTGCGCAGCGCCGTGCCCGTCAAGGCGGCGCACGCGTCCCAGCAAGGCGTGCTCGAGGTCGTGACGCAGAGCAGCGAGGCCAGCGATCCGCTTCCCGTGTCGGGTGCGGGCGTGTCGTATGGCGATCTCGAGTCGTCCCTTCGCCATGCCGTCATGGCCGCCGCCACGCCTTGGGCGGGCGAGGCATGGCGCATTTCGCTCGACATCATCGCCGCGGAAGCGGAGCACGGAGAGCGTCGGCTCCAGGTCAGCATGGGGGTGCGCGCGACGCTGCGCGCCAAGCACGGCAACGTCTATCTCGGTCAAACGGAGGTGGCTTGCCGCGACTCGGCAACGGTCCCTGCCGACAAGGGGCAGGAAGTGTTTCGCTCCTGTCTGATGCAGCTCGCAGGCGCCCTCGCGGGATGGCTCGGATCGGTCGAGACGGACTTGCCTCCCGGCTCGGACCCCGACGATCCCAAGGTTCTCTCCGGCGCCATCGGCGCGTCGGGATCGACGCCGGTGGACGACGACGGAGAAAGCTCGGAGTCGTCCGAGGAAGCAGCGGAAGCAGAGGGCTCTGATTGAGGAGGATGGTATGAAAAGCAAGGCCGGCGGTTTATTGCTGGGGCTCGTCTTGGCGACAGCCTCGGGGTGCGGTTACCAAGCGCTGGAACCGGGGCATCGCGGCCTCCGGTTCGAGCCGCGCAACGGTGGCCTCAAGCCCGGCGTGCTCCAACCCGGCACGTATAACCTCGGCTGGTGTTTCTTACGCGACTGCGGACGAATCGAGGACTTCGACATCACCTACCAGACGAAGAAGGAAGCCGTGCACACTCCCTCCGCAGAGGGGCTAGCCCTACAGCTCACCGTGGCCGTGATTTATCGCCCTGTCGTAGCCGAGCTCTACGCGCTCGATACCGAGATCGGGCAAGACTACTACGAGGAAGTGGTGGGGCCGGAGTTTCGCAGCGCCACCCGGAGTGTCCTCGCCCGGCACTCGTACACGAACCTGGTGGGCAAGCTCGGCAAGATCGAAGACGAGATCGAAGCCGAGGTGCGAAGCCGCATCCAGGGCAAGCACGTCGAAATCGCCTCCATCACGCTCGAGCAAATCGGGTATGCGCCCGAGATCGCAGCCGCGGTAAAAGCAAAAATCGTCGGCGAACAAGAAGCGGCGCGTCAGAAGGCTCTCATGGAGAACGAAGCCACGCGCGCCAAGCTGAAAGCCGAGCACGAAGCCAATCAGGCGAAAATGGCTGCGCAGCACGCCGCCGATCAGGAGAAGCGCAAAGCCGAGCTGGCGTTGCTCGAGAAACAGAATGAGCGCGCGCTGGCGGAGCAGCAGGCTGCCATCGACAAGATGCGGGCCGTCGCCGAAGCGGAGACGCGCCTCCTCCGAGCCAACGCGCAAGCGAGGGAGATCTCGACGCTGGCCAAAGCTCACGCCGAAGAAAACCGCGCCAGCACCCTGGCCCACTCGCCGCTGACCGTCCAGGCGCAGGCCTACGAGGCACTCTCCAAGCTCGGCGGGACCGGCACGACATTCTTTCTCGGTGACTGGTCGCGCGCGCCCCAGCAGCTGCTCAATCGCAACTCGTTCTTTCCCACCACGTTCGCTCCGCTCACCCTGGCACCGCCGGGTCCCGTGGCCACGCAGACTCCGGCCGAACCACGCGCGCAGAAGCCATGAGGGACTGGCTCAGGGCGTGAGCGCGAAGCAGTAGATGCCACCGTAGCCACCGCCGGAGCCCACGCCCATCGATCCGGGAGGAGCGCCGCCCGATCCGGTGATGAGAATCTGAGCAGCACACCCCGCTTCATCGATTCCGGATACCCAGTGTGCGCCGTTGGCCTGTGTCGATCCCACACTGCGGGGCCAGGCGAAGCCGCACCTGGGGCGGCCGGCAGTACCCACGGTCGTCGTCCAGTCCTGGCACGTCGCAGTGGCGCCGGTGGTGTGGAGCGTTCCGGCGGCCGTGCTGCCGGTCATGAAATGATGATTGTCGACGGGCATCCCCTCCGGGCTGTGGTTGGGCACGCCGTCCTCGTTGGGTCGATCGTTGACAATGG
>Ga0193706_1001357_pt1 | contig 11123 bp, 9 predicted proteins | sample U3c1metaG_FD_160130 | JGI IMG/M metagenome (GOLD analysis project Ga0193706, IMG submission 160130) | Soil microbial communities from a riparian zone of the East river system, Colorado, United States - U3c1 | ecosystem: Environmental > Terrestrial > Soil > Riparian zone | place: USA: East River... | reverse complement strand
CATGTCGGACGAGCACGTCCCCCAAGGTCGCCGCTGCCGCGACGATGAACGTCCCCGCCTCGATGCGATCGGCGATGATGGCGTGATCGAAAGGCGCAAGCTCGTCGCGTCCCTCGATGTGAATCACGTCCGTGCCGGCACCGTCGATGCGCGCGCCCATTTTGTTGAGCACGCGCCCGAGCTCTTCGACCTCCGGTTCGCGCGCTGCATTGACGAGGGTGCTCCGCCCTTTGGCGAGGGCGGCGGCCATCATGAGGTTCTCGGTCCCGGTCACGGTCGGCAAATCGAAGCAGATCTCCGCCCCTTTGAGGCGCGCGCACTCCGCCTCCACGTACCCGTGCACGAGGCGAATCTTCGCCCCCATGGCCTCGAGTCCCTTCAAGTGCTGGTCGATCGGCCGTGCGCCGATCGCACAGCCTCCCGGTAGCGACACCCTGGCGCGACCGAACCGCGCCAGCAGCGGCCCGAGGACGAGCACGCTGGCGCGCATCTGCTTGACGAGCTCGTACGGCGCTTCCGGGTTGACTGTGGAGCCTGCCAGCACGTGCACTTCGGGCGCGTTGACGATGCACTCTCGGCCTAAAAACCGCAGCATGGCCGCCATCGTGTCGATGTCCCGCAGGGCGGGTACGTTGCGCAGTAGGCTCTCACCGTCGGATAAGAGCGTCGCCGACAGGATGGGAAGCGCGGCGTTCTTGGCTCCACTCACCTCGACGGTGCCGACGAGCCGCTTTCCTCCTCGAATTCGTATGGCATCCATGGATCCAAGGTTCGCCTTTACCCTGCCCGGCGTTGGGTCACAACGCCCGTTGCGAGCAACCTGTTTCGGCGCCACGCCCGCATCACTTGCCTACGCGACCTCACCTCTCCGACGAACCCCTCGCCCGCCGCGTCGAAAGCTCCCCACTGCGACCGCGGAGGGCGTTACCCTCGAGTCGCATGCGCATTGCCGTCACGCATAACCTTCGTCTCTCCGAATCAGTCGATGAAGCCGAGTTCGACTCTCCCGAAACCATCGACGCGCTGGCGCAAAGCCTCGCTTCCACTGGGCACGATGTAGAACGCATCGAGGTCTCCGGGCCCGCTTCGCGCCTGGTGACGCGACTCGAAGCGTATGCCCCCGACCTCATCTTCAACAGCGCCGAAGGACGCCGCGGAAAGATGCGGCGCGGCTTCTATCCTGCGCTTTTCGAGCAGCTCGGCATCCCATTCACCGGCTCGGATTCGTACGCCCTTTGCGTCACGCTCGACAAAGCCCTGACCAAGAAGATCGTCTCCGGCTACGGCATCCCGTCGCCCCGCGCACGCTTCGTCACGCGCGAAACGCTGCGCGCCGGCGGGCTCGACGACGTCATCTTCCCCGTTTTGGTCAAGCCGAACTACGAAGGATCGTCGAAGGGCATCACCCAGGCATCGGTGGTCGACGAGCCGACCGAGCTCTCGCGCGTCGTCGAAGACATGCTCCTCGTCTACCCGGAAGGCCTGCTGGTCGAGCAATACGTCCCCGGCGTCGACATCGCGGCGTGCTTTCTCGAAGGGTTGCCCCACGGCGAACGGTTCATGACCCCCGTCGAATACGTCGTCGACCCGAGCTATCCGCTCGTCCATCCCATCTTCGATTACGATCTCAAGCACCGCGCGCGCGCACACGTCGTCCGTCGCGTCCCGCCGGCCCTTCTGCCGCCCGCCATCGATCGCATTCGCGCCATGTCCGAGCGCGTCGCCATCGCGCTCGGGTTGCGCGACGCGGCCAAGATCGATCTTCGCGTCTCACCCTCCGGCCAGGTGTGGTTCCTTTCCGCCACGGCGTTGCCGTCATTCGATGCAAGCGGTGCTTTATTCGCGGCGAGCGCGCATCACGGGCTCAGCTACACGGCCACCGTTCTCACCGCGCTGAAATCAGCCGCCCTGCGCGCCGGTCTAGGACCGGCGTTCGAAGCCACCAAGCCGCGCCCCGCGCGCGGCAAGCGCCTCTCGTTGAAGGTCGGGCTTGCGTACAACATGAAGCGCTCCGACACGACCGCCGATGACAGCGAAGCCGAGTACGACTCGCCGCGCACCATCGAAGCCATCATCGAGGCCATCGAAGGGTACGGCCATCAAGTCGTTCCGCTCGAAGCAACCGGCGATTTTCCCCGCGCCCTTTTGGCGAGCGACGTCGACATGGTCTTCAATCTCGCCGAGGGTATTCGCGGTCGCAACCGCGAGGCTCAAGTGCCTTCGCTCTGCGAGCTGATGAACATCCCCTACACCGGCAGCGATCCGGCCACGCTGTCGCTGTGCCTCGACAAGGGGCTCGGCAAGCGCCTCTTGCGCGAGCAAGGGATCGAGACGCCCGCCTTCCAAGTCCTCATCACGGGGCGCGAGAAGCTCCGTCCGTTTCGCTTTCCGGTCATCGTCAAACCGAACGCCGAAGGCACTTCCAAAGGGATCACCCGCAAGAGCGTCGTCGATGACGAGGCCGGCATTCGCGCCGCCGCGCGCGAACTCATCGACCGCTACGATCAGCCCGCCTTGGTCGAGGAGTACATCACCGGGCGCGAGTTCACCGTTGGTCTGCTCGGCGACCGCCGGCCACGCGTGCTCCCCGCCATGGAGGTCATTTTCCTCCGCACCACCATGCGCCCGGTCTACGACTACGAGTGCAAGCAGCATTGGGAACAGCACGTTCGTTACGAGTGCCCCGCCAACCTCACCAAGGAGCAAGAGCGCACGATGGAGCGGGTGAGCCGCGCCACGTTTACGGCGCTCGGCTGTCGCGACGTGGCGCGCGTCGATCTGCGCCTCGCGCCCGACGGGCGCATATGGGTCATCGAGGTGAATCCCCTCCCCGGCCTCACGCCGAACTATTCCGATCTCTGCCTTATCGCCAATGGCTCGGGCATCGACTACAAAACCCTCATTGGCGAGATCCTCGCCGGCGGTATCAAGCGCTGGCGCGAGCGTCAGGACCGCGGCAAAGCGCAGCCCGCCGCTGCGACCGCGGTCGCGCCGAGCACCGATCAGCCGGCGGAGTCGCCGCCTCCTCCTGCGACGATGATCGAGCCCGCGGCGCAGTCGCTCGGCGCGCAGCTCAACGACAACTAGCTAGACGCCCTGCGCCTCGGCACCCCAGACGTACTTGTGCATCTGGAGCTGCACGCGCACGTTCAGGTGATCCTCGAGGACCCACGCGGCCAATTGTTTGGGCGAGAGCGCGCCGAACACGCACGACGCCAGCAAGCTGCCGACCCTTTCGCGCAAAGCGTGCTTGGCGATGGTGTCGCGCATCCACTCGTAGTCGGTGCGATGCGCGAGGACGAATTTGATCTCATCGTTTGGCGTCAGGTGCTCGAGGTTGGACCAGCGGTTTTTTTCGCACTCGCCCGACCCTGGCGCTTTCAGGTCCATGATCTTGTGCACGCGCGGGTCGACGCCGGCGACCGGCGCCTCTCCACTCGTCTCGAGCAGAACGCGCTTGCCCGCGTCGCACAGCTCGCGAAGGAGCAAAAACGCGCCCGGTTGCAAGAGGGGTTCGCCCCCGGTGAGCTCGACCAACGGCGTATCGAAGGCGAGCGCCCGCGCCAGGATGTCTTCGCGCCGCATGCGCGTGCCGCCATAAAACGCTTGCGGCGTGTCGCACCATACGCAGCGCAGGTTGCAGCCCGTCAGCCGCACGAACGTGCAGGGCAGCCCGGCAAAGGTCGATTCGCCTTGCAAGCTCGCATAGATTTCGTGAACGACGAGGGTGTCTTCCTTCACGGCGGTCGACGTTTTATGTGCGAAAGAGGACAAGCTATCAAGGTTGGTTGAGCTTCTTGCCCCGCGTCAGCCCACTATTGATGTCGAGGGCGACGCGAGGACTGGGGTACCCGTATTGCCACTCGAGGCAGCGTCATTTGCGAATGGATTCGGAGTGCTAGCCCTTGCACCACCTCGTCGCATTTGGTAAGCCACCCCGCAACCGAAGCAACTAGTAACCACTTTCAGAGCTACCTGGGAGGACCCATGCCCGCCACCGATCGCGTCAAACAAATACTCTCCCATTACAGCTCCGAAAATCCCGGCACGCTGACCCAGATCGCGCGCCTGCTCAACACGGGCCGTCTCGCCGGAACCGGAAAGCTCGTGATCCTGCCGGTCGATCAAGGATTCGAGCACGGCCCGGCGCGCAGCTTCGGCCCCAATCCCGAGGGCTATGACCCCGACTACCACTTTCAGCTCGCCATCGACGCAGGCTGCAATGCGTATGCAGCTCCGCTCGGCTTTCTCGAAGCGGGGGCCGCCCGCTTCGCCGGTCAAATCCCGCTCATTCTCAAGCTGAACAACAGCGACAGCCTCGCCAAGATGGAGCAGCCCATCTCCGCCATCACTGGCTCGGTCGACGACGCGCTTCGGCTCGGATGTGTCGCCATCGGCTACACGATCTACCCCGGCTCGGGCGCACGCAACCGCATGTACGAAGACCTGCGCGAGCTCACCCTCGAAGCCAAAAAGAAAGGGCTCGCGGTTGTCGTGTGGAGCTACCCGCGCGGCGCCGGCCTCTCCAAGGAGGGCGAAACGGCCATCGACGTGACCGCGTATGCCGCGCAGGTCGCCGCCCAGCTCGGCGCCCACATCATCAAGGTGAAACCGCCGAAGGACGTCATCGAACAAGCCGAAGCCAAGAAGGTCTTCGAAAAGTACCAGATCCCGACCAAGACCCTTCCCGACCGCATTCGTCACGTCGTGCAGAGCTGCTTTGCCGGCAAACGAATCGTGATTTTCTCGGGCGGCGAAGCCAAGGGCAACGACGAGATCATGACGGAAGTGAAGGGCCTCGCCGAAGGCGGCTCGTTCGGATCGATCATGGGCCGCAACGCTTTCCAGCGCCCTCGCGCCGACGCGCTCAAGCTCCTCGCCGATGTGATGGATATCTACAAGAAGGCGAGCTGACGCGAGAGCGCCACACACGCTAGCCCCGAACCGCGCCTCGCGCGCGGCTCGGGGCCGGGTGCCTATGCACGCTTGCGTCATCGGCTCCCCTTGCTCTCCGCCCGAAGATGCTGTCCCCTGCGTCTTCTATGGCAAGGCCAGGCCTCCATGCCCGGTCCAAGGAGACTCGCCCCATGTCGGTATCGATTCAGCTGAGCGCACAAGGTCCCCTCGACCTCGAGGCGGACGTGCTCGTGATCGCAGTGTCGCCTGGTCCCCTGGCCAAACAGGAGCCGCTCGCGTCGCTCGACAAAGCGCTGTCGTCGGGGCTCTCCAAGCTCATCTCACGCGAGGAGTTCAAAGGGGACAAGGATCAGCAGCTCGATGCCCCCACCACCGGTGCGATTCCGTTCGCGCGCATCATTCTCCTCGGCACGGGCGCCAAGGGACAAGTGTCGAACGCCGATCTCCGCACCCTGTCCGCCAAGGCCGCCCGCTGCGCCAATGGCGCCAAGGCCAAGTCCCTCGCGCTCGTTTTTGCCGACAATCTGGCACCCGACAAACTCCGCTACGTCGCCGAAGGCCTCGTGCTCGGCGCCTACCGCTTCAACAAATACTTCACCGGTGACCGCAAGCCGAAGGCCGAGCTCACCACCGTCACCGTCGGGCTCGGCGCGAAAGCACACGTTCTGCGCCCGCACAAAGCCGCCGTCGAGTTGGGCCAAAAAATCGCCGAGGCCGTTTCTCTCGCGCGCGATCTCGTCAATGAGCCTCCCAACGAGCTCTACCCCGCCAAGCTCGCCTCCGAAGCTCAGCGCATGGCCAAGGAATCGGGCCTCAAATGCGTCGTCTTCGATCGCAAGGAAATCGAGCGCCGCGGGATGAAGCTCCTCGCCGCGGTGGGTCAAGGCAGCGTGCACGACCCGCGCTTCATTCACATTTCGTACACGCCAAAGAAAGCCAAGAAGAAGCTCGTCTTCGTCGGTAAGGGGCTCACCTTCGATTCCGGCGGTCTCTGCATCAAGCCGGCCGCCGGCATGGGCGAGATGAAGAGCGACATGGCCGGCTCGGCCAACGTGATTGGCCTGCTCGCCGCATGCGCGGCCGTCAAACCGAACGTCGAGGTACACGGCATCATTGCCTCCGCCGAGAACATGCCCGACGCCAACGCCTATCGCCCCGGCGACGTCTTCGGCTCCCTCGACGGCAAGACAGTCGAGATCATCAACACCGACGCCGAGGGGCGGCTCGTTCTCGCCGACGCGCTCGCCTACGCGCGCGGCCTCAAGCCCGATGTCCTCATCGACAACGCGACGCTCACCGGTGCTTGCGTCGTCGCGCTCGGCAAGAATTGCTCGGGTTTCTTCGCGACGACCGATCGCTTGGCGGCACAGTTCGGCAATGCCGCCAAAGATGCGGGCGAACAATTCTGGCGTCTCCCGCTGCTCGAAGATTTGAAAGAGCAGCTTCGCAGCGACATCGCCGATCTCAAGCACACCGGCGACCGCTGGGGCGGCTCCATCACCGCCGCTCTCTTCCTCCGCGAGTTCGTCGGCGACACGCCTTATATCCACGCCGACATCGCCGGCCCGGCCCTTGCCGATCGCGCGCACGGTTTTTATCCGAAGGGCGGCACGGGGCACGGCGTGCTCACGTTCCTCCGCTTCATCGAGCAGTTCGGAGCCAAATGAGCGACCTTCCTCCCGAGGTTCGCCTCGAGAAACGCCTCGGGCGGGCGATGGCCAAGGCGATTGACGACTTTCAGATGATCGCCGAAGGCGACCGCATTCTCGTCGCGGTTTCGGGCGGCAAAGACAGCTACACGCTGCACCACTTGCTCGCCTCGCTGACCCAGCGCGCTCCCGTTTCTTTCTCACTCATCGCCGTCAACATCGACCAGGGTCACCCAGGCTACCCGGGGCACGTGCTCACCGAATACATGCGACGCCAAGGTCACGACTTTCGCATGATCCACGAGGACACCTACAGCATCGTCACCGACAAGATCCCCCAGGGAAAAACGTATTGCTCGCTCTGCTCTCGCTTGCGGCGCGGCATTCTTTATCGGCTCGCGACGGAGCTCGGCTGCACCAAGATCGCCCTCGGCCATCATCGGGACGACATCCTCGTCACGCTCTTGCTCAATCTCTTTTTCGCCGGCCAAATGAAGGCGATGCCGCCCAAGCTCGTCTCCGATGACGGCGCCCACGTCGTCATCCGCCCGCTCGTCTATTGCGCCGAAGAAGACATCGCCGCCTACGCCGCGAAAAAGGCCTTCCCCATCCTCCCCTGCGATCTCTGCGGCTCGCAGGACAACCTTCAGCGAAAAATCGTCGGCAATCTTCTGGCCGCCATGGAGCGCGAACACCCGGGCATTCGCGCTAGCATGCTCGCAGCGCTCACCAACGTGCGCCCCAGCCATCTGCTCGACAAGGACCTCTGGAAAAAACTCGGCCTCGAGGTGGCCCGCGAAGAGGCGCCTGCCGAAGCCGGCAGGCTGTTCGCTCTTTCTCGCCGACCCGCGGGCGGCGATCCGAGCGCGCCGGGTGCCGAAGCGCCGAACGCGCCGATCGCTTCCTCGCGCTAAGCTCGAAGAATGGCGTCCGCGCGCGTCCCTTCTCCCTCGCGCCCTTTGACGACGTTCGCCGGAAACAGTGTTTTCGACCTGCTCGCGCCCGGCCTTTACGCCTGGGCCATCACCGTCGCCTGGCCCGCGGCGCAACGACTCGCCCCCTTCGAGTCGCGCCTGCTGGCGGGCGGAGCGCTTACGTCGCTCATCGCCGGCGCGCTGCTCACTCGTTTCTGGCCCTTCGCCGCGCGAATGGTCGGCTTCTGGCTCTTTGTCGCATGTTCGCTCGCCGTGTGGGTGCTGCTGGCGCGAACCGTGGGCCCGACGCAGCTCGATCCCGTCCATGGCGTGCTCGGCTCCGTGGGGTGGGCGACATTCGCCGTCGTGTGGGGCGGCGAACGCCCGCAACCGGACACCCTCCCAGCGCCGGCGCGGCCGACGCGCTGGCCCGCGGCGCGACGCCGCACGACGCTCATCATGCTGGTCGTCGCGACCGCGGCGGCTATCCCGATCGCGCTCGCGTGGTGGGTCCAAACCACCGAACGCGCGCAGCTCGCCCACGCGGTCTCGCTCGCGGCCGGCATTACCCTCGTCGCCCGGGCGGCCGACCTGGCCGCCCCTGGGCAACGTGAAGCCGGCCCGCGCCCCCCCGATGGCCGTCCCAAGCGCCGCCTCGTGGCCGCGGCCTGGCCGCTCGCGGCAGTGGCGGCGCTCGCGCTCGCTGGAGCTCTGTTCGCGCTCCTGAGGTAAACTGGGGGGCAATGGGTCGCGCGCTCGACTGGCTCGCCGTGGCGCTCCTGCTCGGCGCGGCGCTCGCGTTCGCGTCTGGCGTCCGGGCGCTCGACCGCGAAGAGGACCGCTACGCGCTCTACTGGCTCGCCGTCGGAGCCATGGCGCTCAAAGCGTCGACCGATCTCGTACGACCACGGAGAGCGCGATGAGACTGCGCGGCATTCTCACGGCAATGCTCGTCGCAAGCTGCTCTTCGCCCGAACCCGCTCCCCCCGCCGCGCGGGCCTCCGCCCTACGCCCCGGCATCGTGGCCAGCGTGGGCGACTTGGACATCGGCACCGAGAGCGTGGCGCGCATCGCCGCGCACGCAGAAATCTCGCCACGACTCGCGCTCGAGCGCGAGATCACCGACACCCTCTTCGCCAGCGCCGCGCTGCGCGATCGCTACGACGAAACGCCCGACGTCCAAGCTGCCGTGCGCGCCCGTCTCGCGCGCGCCGTTTTGCGGGACCTTTACGATGACGCCCAACAATCCGAACCGAGCGACGCCGAGATCGCCGCTGCCACCGCACGTCACTTCGTCGAGCTCGACCGTCCCGAAGCGTTTCGCGTCGTGCATGCGCTGGTGAAGCTCCCCGAAAAAGCCGACGCTGCCATCACGGCGCGGGCGCGGTCCCTCGCCGAGCGACTCTCGGAGCAGCTGGCGCAGGCGAAAGACGAGCAGGACTTCGGGACGCGCGCCGAGGCTCCGCTCGACCGCGGCGACCTCGAGGTCGTCGTCGAAACGCTGAAACCGGTCGCAGCCGACGGACGCATCGTGGACGCCGCGCACCCGAGCCCCGCATCGGACACCTACGTCCCGGCCTTCGCTCGCGCCGCGTCACGGCTCACCGAGCCCGGCCAGAAGAGTGGCATCGTCGCGACGGAGTTCGGTTTCCACGTCCTGATGTTGCTCGAGCGGCTGCCGCCCAAGACGGTTCCCCTCGACGAACGCAAACGACTCCTCCACGACGAGATCGTCAGCGAGCGCGCTAGACGCCTCAAAGCGGAGCTCCTCGCCCGCCTTGCCGCCGCGACGCCTGCTTCCGTCGAACGCAGCGCCGAGGCGGTGCTGGCCACCGTGGGTAAGGAACATGAAGCGCCGTGACTCAACGCCGCCCGAAGGGCGGGACCAGATCCCCACGACGTTTGCCGAGATCTTGCAGGAGCTGCTCTGGCACGAGCCACGCGCGACCGCCGCTGTGCTGATGGATGCCGAAGGCGAGGCCGTCGACTACGCGAGCTCACTGTCGAGTTACTACACCAAGGTCGCCGCCGCGAACTTGCGCGTCGTGCTCGACGACGTTGCGCGAGCGTGGCGCAACCTACCCGGGGGCGAGGCGCTCACCCAGACCGTGATTCGCGCCAAACAGCGAACCTTCTTCGTGCGCCCGCTCGCTGATGGCTACGCGCTCGCCCTCGTGCTCCGCCGCCGCGCGTTCGCAGTGTCCGCTCGCGCGGTGACGCTCGCCGTTTGTCGCCTCTCCAAGGAAGCCGGATGGCCCGCACCGCTCGAAGAGAACCTCCCCTGGCACCCGGCCGAAGTCGAGGCGAGCCGGGCCGATCGCTTTCGCCCGAAACAGCTGAGGACCGACGCCAACTGGGAGGCGGTCCAGGTGCTCGGCAGTTTCGTCGGACGCACGGGCGAGGGCAGCCGAGGGGGCGAGAAAGGGTACCGCTGCCGCCTGGAAGGGGGCGCCGAGATCACGCTCGTACGCGAGCCCACCGGCGTTTGGTTCGTCGACCAGCAAGCGCGCGGTCTCTCCAGTCGCCTCGGCCCCGAAAGCGTGCCCCCCGCCCCCTCGACGATGGGGCAATCGTCCGCCAGCCCCAAAGTGATGTAGGGACGTCGGGACAAATCGGTGACATGTGGGCGAAAGAAGCCAAAAGAACGAGAGAATTCTGATAGATAGCCAACTTCTTTTGCTTGACACTCAAGTCGGATCTCTTTAAGTCTCAGGGTCCCTTTCGGGCTGAGGTACCTCGACCAAGGTCGTCCGAGAGATGGTTATTCGCTGTGGGCTTGTTCACGAGCTGTCCACAGGTTGTCCTGCGCGGGGGCGCGGTGGGCGCGAGAAGCGTCTTCGGTCAGGCGTAAAAGGGGTTGATCCGCCAGCCGCGACGACATGCCGCTAATGCTTGTTATCGCTATCCTTTTTCGCCGGCGACGGGGCGTGCGAAAACCTCGATGGAACCTCCCGCGCGGCATACCTTTTCCCGCGCGCGGCGCGTGGAAAGCCTGTGGACAAAGGGTGTGTGGGGCTCGAGCCGGGGCGACCGCGAGGGGCATCCATCTCGACACGGTTGGGGCTGCTTCGGACTTTTCAAAGATAAGATTGGACCTTCTTCCCATGATTGGTTAATAGGGGCCCCGCGCTTCGACGTGCTCGCCTCTGCGAGCGCGAGGGCGCACTGTTCCTTCTACTCCCCGGCTTCGTTTGCCCATGCGCGCGGGCGGCTCATTGAAGAGCCCGCGATCGTATTAGGCGCGAGCAGTTGGGGAATCTGGGGAAAAGATCCGGGCTCTTCGTCTAGAGCGGATGAGCCCGAATCGAATCGGAAAAAAAGCAGAATTCCGGTTGACACAACCAGGTCGGTCTCTTAAGGTACCGACCCCCTCGACGGAAGAAAGTCTTCCGCTCGGTCCTTGAAAACTGAATCGTACGTTCAATTGTTGTGGGTCTCGGTGCAATTTGACGAGCTCGCTTTCATCTCGAAAGCAGGCACATCAAGCATCGATTCACACAGTCCTCGCGCTTCGGCGTGAGGGCGAACAAGCCAGAGGACGATCCCCCTTAGCCGGGGAATCGCTCCTTCTCCAGATCTAACTGGAGAGTTTGATCCTGGCTCAGAACGAACGTTAGCGGCGCGCCTAACACATGCAAGTCGA
>Ga0193706_1001356_pt1 | contig 11125 bp, 14 predicted proteins | sample U3c1metaG_FD_160130 | JGI IMG/M metagenome (GOLD analysis project Ga0193706, IMG submission 160130) | Soil microbial communities from a riparian zone of the East river system, Colorado, United States - U3c1 | ecosystem: Environmental > Terrestrial > Soil > Riparian zone | place: USA: East River... | reverse complement strand
CTCGCGCTTCTGAATCGCCTGGGCCAACCGCTCCACGGCCGCGTGATCGCCCTCACCGCGCGCTTCCGAAAGCGCTTCGCGTTGCTCCATCATCTCCATCAAAAACTCCGGATCGGCCTTGGGTTCCTTGCCTTCCTCGATGGCAACGCCCTGCCGGCGTAAGAGCGCTTCGGCCCTGCGAATCGGATCGCGGATGAGCCTCCAAGCTTCGTTGACCTCGACCGCCTTACCGAGCGTCATCCGACGTTCTCCAGGCGAGCCCCCGAGGTGCCGATCGGGGTGAAGCACCCGCGCGAGCTCCCGGTATCGCTTCTCCACCGACTTGAGATCCACGTCGAAGGTGGGCGCGATGCCGAGTGTTTCGAAAGGGTCGACCATGGCGACCGCGCCCCTCAGACGCTGAACGAGTGCCCGCACCCGCAGTTGGTCGCTTCGTTCGGATTGCGGAACTTGAAGCCTTGGTACATGAGCGTCTGCTCCCAGTCGAGCACCGTCCCCGCCAAATAGATGAGGCTCTTGGGATCGACGAACACTTTGACGCCGTCGAAATCGAACACGCGGTCCCGCTCGCGCGGCGGATCGTCACTGAACTCGATCACGTACGAAAACCCGGAGCATCCTCCCCCCTTGAGCCCCAGACGGATCGCGGCATTGGGCGTGCCTCGCTTGGCGAGCTGCTTTTTCGCCGCGTCGATGGCTTTGGGCGACAGCGAGACCGCCGCCTTGACCGGCGCGCTCTTCTCGCTCGCCGTTGCCGGCGCCGCTCCGCTCGTGCCCTCGCGTTCCATGTCCGTCCGTCGTCTCCTTACTTGCTCGATGCTTGAATGACTCGATTATTTGGCGGGCGCTGCGGTCTCCACCGCGGGTGCCGCCGTCTCCAGCGCGTGCCGCGCCGATCGCTTGCGCTTGAAGTCCTCGATCGCGCTCTTGATGGCGTCTTCCGCCAGGACCGAGCAGTGCACCTTCACCGGCGGAAGGTTCAGCTCCTGCACGATCATCGTGTTGCGGATGGTGTTCGCCTCGTCGACCGTTTTGCCCTTGAGCCACTCCGTCGCCAGCGACGACGAAGCAATGGCCGAGCCACAGCCGAACGTCTTGAACTTGGCATCCTCGATGACGCCCTCGTCCGAGACCCTAATCTGCAGCCGCATCACGTCGCCGCAAGCGGGCGCTCCGACGAGCCCCGTCCCCACGTTGGGATCTTCCTTGTCGAGCGTCCCCACGTTGCGCGGGTTTTCGTAGTGGTCGATCACCTTGTTGCTGTATGCCATGGCGAAATTCCTCTTCCTTGGTGCCTTAGGGCCTGAATCCTTTTCGGAGCGGACTCGCTCAGTGAGCGGCCCATTGGATCGACTTGAGATCGATTCCCTCCTTGTGCATTTCGTAGAGCGGCGACATCTCGCGGAGCTTGCGCACGCTCGCGATGACGAGATCGGACACGTAGTCGACCTCTTCGTCGGTGTTGAATCGGCCGATGCCGAAGCGGATGGACGAGTGGGCGAGCTCTTCGCCGACGCCCATCGCGCGCAGGACGTAGCTCGGCTCGAGGCTGGCGCTCGTGCAGGCCGAGCCGCTCGAAACAGCGACGTCTTTGATGGCCATCATCATCGCCTCGCCTTCTACGAAGGCGAACGACACGTTGAGGTTGCCCGGCAAGCGGTGCTCGAGCGAACCATTGAGCTGCACTTCCTCGAGCGCCGACATGAGACGGTGGCGCATGTGCTCGCGCTGCCCGAGGATGCGCGCGTTCTCGGCCGCTCCATCCTTCAGCATGATGTCCGCGGCTTTGCCAAAACCGACGATGCCGGGCACGTTGAGCGTCCCCGAACGCATCCCCCGCTCGTGACCGCCGCCGTCGATCTGTGCCACGAGGCGCACGCGCGGCCGCGAACGCCGGATGTAAAGCGCGCCCACACCTTTCGGCCCGTACATCTTGTGGGCCGTGATCGACGCCAGATCGACGTTCATCTTCTGCACGTCGAAGGGCACCTTGCCGATCCCCTGCACCGCGTCGGAGTGAAAAAGCACGCCGCGCTCGCGGGTGATCTTGCCGATTTCGGCGATGGGGTTCACCGTCCCCACCTCGTTGTTGGCGAGCATGATCGAGACGAGGATCGTCCTGTCGGTGATGGCCCGCTTCACGTCGTCGGGGTCGACGCGGCCGTCCGTCCCCACGCCGAGGTAGGTGACGCGGTAACCCTCTTTTTCGAGGCGTTTGCAGCTGTCGAGCACGGCCTTGTGCTCGACGACGGTGGTGATGATGTGGTCGCCCTTGTCCTTGTAGAACTCGGCAATGCCCTTCAGCGCCAAGTTGTCGGACTCGGTGGCTCCCGAGGTGATGACGATTTCCTTCTCGCTCTCGGCGCCGATGAGCTTGGCAACCTGCTCGCGCGCGTAGCTGACGGCTTCTTCCGCCGTCCACCCGAAGACATGGCTACGGCTGGCGGCGTTGCCGAACTTCGCGTTGAAGTAGGGAAGCATCGCCTCGATGACGCGCGGATCGACCGGCGTCGTCGCGTGGTTGTCCATGTAGATGGGGAGTTGAATGGCCATGAGAGATCCCTAGATTTCGTTCAGGTCACACGAAAGCCGGCCACGAGCTCGGGGGCGAGCTGGCCGTGGTCATGAAGGTCACAGCAGTTGCAAGCGGGGAAAAGGCGAACCGGGTCGCACGTGTCGCACGTCTCGAGGTACTTCAGACTTTCGGAGAGCTCCCCCTCGAGGGCCTGCAGGCGCTGAATCTGCTCGCGCGTCGAGGCGAGCTTCTCGCGGTAGACCTCGCGCATCTTCGCCATCGCATTGGGCGCTGACGACGACATCTCCCACTCGCGCACCACGTTCTGGATGGTGGGAAGCGAGAGACCGAGATCTTGCAGCTTGCCGATCCAGCGGACCCTGACGACCGCGTCCTGGCTGAAGAGTCGGTACCGCCCTTTGGAGCGGGCGTGGGGGCGGAGCAGGCCGAGCTCTTCGTAGAGGTGGATGGCCCTGACGCTCTTGCCGCAAAGTCTCGCGACGTCACCCACCTGAAGGAGGTCTTCTTCGTTCGTCTCGGTGCCCGCCGCGCGCCCCGCGCTTCCCCCCATCGACGAATCCCGCGCCACCTGTAAGCCAAGACCCGCCGATTGCGCTGCAATCGGAAGCCGGTGGAGCTGGTTGTCGTCGGGTCGAGTCATGAGGTTTCGCTGTTTGGGCGACATCTCGAAGCCTAACGCTTACGTATGGGTACGTCAAACCCTTACGTGCACGTGAGACTTTGGTCGTTTAGGGGCTATCGACGTGTACGTCAATGGTTTTTCGTAGGTTGGCGGTGAACCACATTGTAAGTGGCGCTGGGTCAAAGGGACCAGGCTTCAGGTTATGCTCGGTTCGCCATGCCCTCCTCGCCGTCCTTTGCACCCCCCGACGCGGCCGCGGTCCGCCGGGCCGCTGAACGACTCGCCTCGGTCGTCCACCGGACCCCGGTCGCGACCTGCGCGACGCTCGATCGCCTCGCCTCGCGCAGCCTCTTTTTCAAATGCGAGCACCTGCAGAAATGCGGGGCCTTCAAGTTTCGGGGCGCTTCCAACGCGGTGCTCGGTCTGCCCGCCGATGTCGCCGCGCGAGGCGTGGTGACGCACAGCTCGGGCAACCACGCCGGGGCGCTCGCGCTCGCGGCGCGGATGCGCGGGATCCCGGCGCATATCGTCATGCCGCGCAACGCTTCGGCGGTGAAACAACGGGCAACGCGCGAGTATGGCGGCCGTATCGTGGAATGCGAGCCGACCCAAGCGGCCCGCGAGGCCGCGGCGTCAGCCGTCGTCGCCGAGACGGGAGGCACGCTCATTGCGCCCTTCGATCATCCCGACGTGATCGCCGGCCAAGGCACGGCCGCGCTCGAGCTGCTCGATCAAGTGCCCGAGCTCGACGCCATCGTCACGCCGGTGGGCGGCGGGGGGCTCACTTCGGGAACGTGTCTGGCTGTGCAGGGCGTCGCTCCTCACGTGCGGGTCTTGGCGGGAGAACCCAAGGGAGCGGACGACGCGGCCCGCTCCAAAGCAGCGGGCCAGCGTCTTCCGCAGACCGATCCCCGCACCGTCGCCGATGGGCTGCGCACGAGCCTCGGCGATCTCACCTGGCCCATCGTGCGCGATCACGTCGAGCGGGTGGTCACGGTCACCGAGGAGGAAATCGTCGCTGCCATGCGCCTGCTCTGGGAGCGGGCCAAGCTGCTGGTCGAGCCGAGCTCGGCGGTCGCCTTCGCCGCGGTTCTGACCGACGAATTTCGCGGGCTTCCCGGGCTCGGCCGCGTCGGGATCGTCCTGTCGGGCGGCAACGTCGACCTCGATCACTTGCCCTGGTGATGGGGCGCGCCGAAACCTGTTGCCCCTTTCGTCGAGAACCGCCAAGCTCGCGCCCGCATGGCCAAGAACGAAGACTTCCGCGCCTACCACAAGGTGGACCCCGTCACGATGCCGCTCGGCGAGAAGATCTTCATGGCGGGGGCGACGGGCCTCGTGCTCGTCGGGCTTCCTGTCGCGCTCGCGGCCATCTTTCATTTCGTCCTGCCGCTCATCGGCAAGGGTTGGGTGAACTGAGACTCGCCCCGCTGCTGCGGCTCCCCCCCGCGGCACTCGGGATTCTGCGCGAGGTGGGGCGCCATCTTTTGCGGCGCCCGGTGGTGGGTTTCGCGCTGGCAGCGCGGGTGCCGGACGGGCGATGGGTCCTCATTCGCCGCGGCGACACCGGGACGTGGGCGCTCGTCGGCGGCACGTTGGAATGGGGGGAAACGATGCGCGAAGCGATCCCGCGCGAGCTCTTGGAAGAGGCAGGAGCGACGCTGCGATCGATCGGGCGTCTGGTCGGCGTCTTCTCACGCCCCGATCGCGACCTTCGCTTTCACGCGGTCACGGTCGTGGTCGCGTGCGAAGTCGATCTTCCGTCACGTCCGCCCGCCAACATGCTCGAAATCGAAGAGGTGGGACTTTTCACCGACGCCGAGCTTCCGCCCGAGCTCGCCATGGGTACGGGGGACATGCTCACCGCAGCGCGTCGTCCAGGCGGCGAACCGATCCTCGAGTGATCCCGCGGCCGGCGCGGCGAAAAGCAGGCTCACCCGCCGATGGCGCGCATGGAGACGTTCGCCGCGGTGTCCTCGGTGCACCCTTTCCACACCGTGCCATCCGGTTTGAGCTCCCACGCTTGGCGGATCGCCTCCACGATGGAGTCCGCGTTTCCCCCTTCGGCGATCGTCTTGGCACTGACGCCGACGTCGGTGGCCAGGCACGGACGTAGAACGCCGTCGGCGGCCACCCGCAGCCGATCGCAGGCATTGCAGAAGGTGTCGCTCGTTCCGGTGATGAAGCCGACGCGCAGCCGCCGGTCGTGACGGGCATGCACGTATTTCGCGGGACCGCGGTCGGCGTCGACGCGCGCTTCTTCCGGCTCGAGGAGCGAAGCCAGGCGCTCGCGCATCTCCGACGCCGCCACGAAGTGCGTGGCCGCGATCTTGGCCCCTTCCGCGATGGACATGAGCTCGATGAAGCGCGGCGTGATGCCGCGCTCCCATGCCCAGCGCGCGAGCGCGACGAGCTCATCGTCGTTTTCGCCGCGCAAGACGACGCAGTTGAGCTTGATTTCCGCGAATCCGGCGCCGAGCGCGACATCGATTCCCTCCAGCACGCGCTGGAGATCGCCGCCCCGCGTGATGCGGCGGAAACGCGCCTCGTCGAGCGAATCGAGCGACACGGTCAAGCGCTGCAGTCCGGCGGCGACGAGCGGTCGCGCCAATTTCCCGAGACGTGTTCCGTTGGTCGTCAGCGCGAGATCGTCGAACCCGATGGACGCCGCGTAGGCGACCATTTCGACGACACGCGGGTAAAGGAGGGGCTCGCCTCCCGTGATACGGACGCGCCGAACGCCCGAGGCCACGAGCCCGCTCATCATCACGCGCCAGCTCGCTTCGTCGAGACGCTCTTCGAGGTACCCGTCGCTGCGCGACGGACGGCAGTAGATGCACGCCAGGTCGCAGCGGTCCGTCAGCGACACGCGCACGCTGCGCGGCGCCGGCGGGACGTACATGCTGAGCGAGCGGTGATCGGTCGACAAGAGATCTCACATCTTAGATCAAAGCTTTGTCCTGCGCCGGTGCCGCCGACGAAACGACCCTGCCGACAGCCTGTTTCCCTGCGCTAGACTGCCCCAACGCATGAAACCGCCCCTTACTCACGTCAATCCTGCCGGCGAAGTGCACATGGTCGGAGTCGCCGACAAGCCCGCCACCGCTCGCACCGCGGTGGCCATGGCGCGGGTGCGCATGCAAAAGGACACGCTCGATCGCCTCCTAGAGGGTACGGGGCCCAAAGGGGACGTCGTCGCGACCGCGCGTGTGGCGGGCATCCAGGCGGCCAAGCGCACGTCGGACCTCATCCCGCTCTGTCATCCCGTCGCCATCACCGGCGCTGAAATCGCTCTGCGCTTCGAGCCACCGCCGGAGGGATCGGCACTCGCGACGGTCGAGGTTCGCGCCACCGTGCACGCGTTCGACCGCACGGGGGTGGAAATGGAGGCGCTGGTCGCGGCCAGCACGGCGGCTTTGACCATCTACGACATGCTCAAGGCGATCGACCGCTGGATGACCATCACCGACGTCGGCTTGCTCGAAAAGTCCGGGGGCCGATCGGGGCACCTCAGGCGAGAAACGCCGTGACCGAGGATGCTGCGCCGCGCCGGGTCGACGTGCGCACCGAGCCCCTCTCGGTGGACGCCGCCATCGCCCTCGTGGCGCGCGCTGGATCGGGCGCCATTGCCGTCTTTCTGGGGACGGTCCGCGACGTGAACGACGGGCATGCCGTCACGCGACTCGAGTACGAGGCTTACGCGAGCATGGCGAGCGCGGAAATGGATCGCATCCGCGAGGAAATCGAAACGGAGATCCCCGACGTCCGGGTGGCGGCCCTGCATCGTGTCGGATCACTCGCCGTCGGCGAGGTCTCGGTGATCTGCGTGGCCAGCGCGCCGCACCGCGGGGAAGCCTTCCGCGCCTGCCAGCTCATGATCGACCGGCTCAAAGCGCGGGTCCCCATCTGGAAACGCGAGCACGGCCCCGACGGACCGTATTGGGTCGGCTGGGAAGACGCCCGCTGCGCTCCTGATCCGCACCGGCACTAACAGCGATCGAGCAGGAAAACATTCCCGAAACCGCTGGTCGTCGCGGACGATGAGAAGAGAATGGGACAGGGAGGCGAGGAGGCGGGGAGGAGGATTTTGGGGGGAAAGGAATGGCACAGGGAGACGAGGAGCAGGATTTTTTGGGATTTGACGGAGAGAGTCATCGGTGCCTGCATCGAGGTACATCGATGGCTGGGTCCGGGGCTGCTCGAATCGGTCTATGAGGCATGCGTCTGCCATGAATTAGGAGCCCGAGGGATGGCTTACGAACGTCAGCGTTCACTGCCTGTCACGTACAAGGGGGTGTCGCTCGAGTGTGGATATCGGATCGATTTGGTCGTTGAGAGGCAGCTGCTCGTTGAACTCAAATGTGTGGGGGAGCTGATGCCCATCCACGAGGCGCAGATCCTCACCTACCTCAAGCTCACCGGACTGCACGTAGGTCTTCTCGTCAACTTCAACACCCCAACCTTGCGCCACGGCATCCGACGGCTAGTTCGCCACGTCATTCCAGCCGCATCAGCTGAAACAGAACGTGATCCCGCGCGGGGGCCCGGAGCCCCCTGACCACCACAAAAACCTCCCGTCTCCCCGCCTTGTAAATTCTCTGCCTCGTATCCCGCCGTAAAAGGCGGGCTGCCTCGTATCCCGCCGTAAAAGGAGGCCGGCCGAAATGTCAGGCCAAAAATTCAGCCACGGTAAGGACAACGTCCTCGAATCGCTGTAGGCGAATGACGGCCCCGGTTCGATAGGGTGTCACGCGGGAGTAAGCGGCGTTCACGATCTCGGAATGAACTTCGACAACCCCACCGCGAAGATCGACGACCCAATACTCAGGTACGCCGCGCTCAGCGTAGAGCCTCGCCTTGACGGTACGGTCTTTTTTCAGGGAGGAGTCCGCCACCTCCACGACGAGCAGGGCCTCTGTCGGATGGGCCGCGCTGTAGTCTCCTCTCGGTACGACGGCGACGTCGGGCTGCGGCTCCGAATGGTCGCCCGCCGCAAATGCGCTTTGGACACGCACGTCCGCTCGATCGGCGAGTGTCAAGATCAGCATCCGGGTCAGCTTTTGAATCGCGAAGTCGTGGGCGGGTCCCTGAGGACTCATGGCGATGAGCGATCCATACAGAAGCTCCACGCGTTCGTCGTCGAAGGCTCCGAGCTGAGCCAGCTTCTCGTACTCGACACGGCGGAGCGGTCGAGGAGCCTCGGGAGCCAGCCAATCAGGCGCGAACACCAACGAAGGATAGCACGGCGACCGATCTGCAATCGCGAGCCCGGCCCCGCACCCGACGTCGAATTCGCCACGTCATTCCAGCCGAATCAGCGAAAACAGAACGCGATCCTGCGCGGGGGCCAGCAACCCCTGACCACCACAAAAATCTCCCCTCTCCCCGCCTCCCTGTAAAAATCTCTGCCTCGTATCCCGCCGTAAAAGGCGGCAGGTCAATACCCGAAGTCGGGCGTACCAGGCGACTTGCTGGGAGGCTTCGAGGGCGGGGAGGCGGGCCTCGGCGGCGCGGGTTTTCCCCACGTGCGGACGACGGGGGGCGGCGTGGGGGCGGCTTTGGCCGCGGTTGCGGAAGGAGCGGTGTCCGTCGGTTTGGCTTCGGCCGTCGGTTTGAGTTCGGCCGTTGCTTCGGCGGCGGGCAGTGGTGCCGGGGGAGGCGATTCGAGCGGGGGCGCCGTCGCGGCTGGCTCGGCCGCCTTCTGCGGCGGTGACGCGATGACCGTGGTTTCTGTCTTCGCCGGTCCGCTCTGAAGAAACTTGTAGGCACCGAAGCCGCCACCGATGACGATCACGCCGACGACCGCGGCGATCGCAAGGCCGGCGCCTCGGTTCGATGTCGGGACGCCGGGCACCGCGTCGTGCTGCGACGTGGCCCAGGACTGATTGCTTTGCTTGGCCGTCGCCGTACTCGTGAGTCGCAGCCCGTCCGAACCGACGGCGAGAGGAGGCGGCTGCTCGGTGGGGGCACCGCTCAAGTCGGGGAGCGCGGCGGCGCGAGGCACGGACGCCGCAGCCGCTTGATGGGCGGGGCGATGCTCGGGAGGAACGGTGACCGCTTGCCCCGTGCGCGCCCAGCTGTCGAGCGCATCGCCGAACTGCTGCGCCGTCTGGAAGCGATGCTCGAGCTCACGCGCCATGCCTTTCGAGACGATGGAGCAAAAAGCGGGGTCGAGATCGGGAACGATCGTGAGCGGCGAAGGCGGCGTCGAGAGCACGATCTTGAACAGCAGCTCGTTGAACGACTTGGCGTCGAACGGAACTTGCCCCGTGATCGCTTCGTAGAGGATGACGCCGATGGAATAGAGATCGCTGCGGGCGTCGGCCTCGCGACTGCCGTTGGCCTGCTCGGGCGACATGTAATAGGGCGTGCCCATCACCGTGCCAGTGCGGGTCATGTGCATCTGGTCGCCTGCCAGCTGCTGGAACTTCGAGATTCCGAAGTCGATGATCTTGACGTAGTCGAGCTGGCCGGCCTTCTCTTTGAGGATGTAGATGTTGTCCGGCTTGAGGTCGCGGTGGATGATGCCGGCGGAGTGTGCCGCCCCGAGCCCGGCCAGGACCTGCCGGGCGAGCGTGGCGAGCTCGCGCGGGTCGAGCTTGCCCTTGCGCTGGATGCGCGCGCTGAGCGGCTCGCCGTCGAGGTACTCCATGACCATGAAGCGGTCGTTGTTGGGGAGTGTACCGAGGTCGAGCACTTCGAGGATGTGATCGCTGCCGATCCGTCCCGCCGCCTGCGCTTCGCGTTCGAACCGCTGCACCGCTTCGGCGTTGGTGGCGGTGCCGGCATGGAGTACCTTGATGGCTACGCGCCGCCTGATGCGGACGTTCTCCCCCTCATAGACCGCGCCCATACCCCCTTCGCCGATAAGCCGGACGATGCGGTACTTCCCTTCGAGGATCTGGCCGATTTCGAGCGACATGAAGGATTTCGGGTAGTCCGATAACTCTTATACCACCCGTCATCTACGGGCGCACTGGCCAAAACTGTATGCCTACAAGTGGTTTTTGCGCCGAACGGGCCTGTACAGCAGCGAGGATCACGCGAGGCGCTCGGAGCCGACGACGGGCAGCGGCCGTGATGCTCCTCGCGCTCACATTTGCGGTGCAGGCGTGTCGCAAAGCGCTGCCGCAGGACGAGCTGCTCGTCTTTGCCGCCGCCAGCACCGCCGACGTCCTCACCGAGGTGGGGCGTGACTTCGAGACTGAAACCACACAAAAAGTGCGGTTCTCCTTTGGTGGGTCACGAGATCTCGCGCGGCAGATCCGCGCTGGCGCGCCGGCCGCCGTCATCGTGTCGGCCGATGCGGAGACGATCGATGCGCTGGTCGAGGCGAAGCTCGTGCGGAGCGAGGATCGGCGGTCTTTCGCCTCGAATCGTCTCGTCGTCGTCGTGCCGACGGGGGCCGCTTCCGTGGCCATCCATACGCCGCGGGATTTGGTCGGCGTGGTGCGCTTGGCCATTGGGGATCCCAAGCTCGTGCCTGCCGGCAATTACGCCCGACAATGGCTCGAGAAAGAGGGGCTGTGGACGGAAGTGGCGCCCCATGTTCTGCCGTCGCTCGACGTGCGCGCCGCACTTGCCGCCGTCGAAGCAGGACACGCCGACGCCGGAATCGTTTACCGAACCGACGCCGCACGGTCACAACGGGTCCAGATCGCGTATGAGGTGCCCGTGGAAAGGGCACCCACCATCGCCTACGTGGCAGCACGTCTCGCGAGCGTCGACACCGCCGGGGCCATGCGCTTTCTCGATTTCTTGACGGGCTCCAAGGCACGGGCGACCTTGGCTCGCCACGGTTTCGTCCTCTAGAAAAGGCGAGCTAAAAAAGGCGAGCATCGTTCGGTCGTGGCTGTGGTGTCGAAGATGATCGAAGCCGACGACTTGTCGATCCTGGGTCTCTCCTTGGAAGTAGCCCTGACGGCGACGCTCGCCATCCTTCCGATCGGAATCGCGCTGGCGTGGCT
>Ga0193706_1001355_pt1 | contig 11126 bp, 8 predicted proteins | sample U3c1metaG_FD_160130 | JGI IMG/M metagenome (GOLD analysis project Ga0193706, IMG submission 160130) | Soil microbial communities from a riparian zone of the East river system, Colorado, United States - U3c1 | ecosystem: Environmental > Terrestrial > Soil > Riparian zone | place: USA: East River... | reverse complement strand
ATTTGACGTGCAACCCGACGGCTCTCTAAAGAACCAGCGTCAGTTCGTCGCGCTGCCCAGTGGCGGTGGCGACGGCATGACCATTGACGCACAGCGCCGCCTCTATGTCACCGCGGGCCCCGCGGTCCACGTCGTCGCGCCCGACGGCAAGCTGCTAGGCACCATACCTGCGCCGTACGGCCTTATCACGGCCGCATTCGCCGGAAAGGACAAGAAAACGCTGTATGCCGTGGTCAGCCTCATCGACCCGATGCGTCTGCAGCACGCATACGTCTATTCAATCCCGATGTCGGCGCAGGGGTACAAGGGACGCGCGAAGTAGCAGGTGGCTGGCGCGGGGGCGCGTTTACTTTGCGCGCGAGCGCTGCAACCGCTCGTAGTCTTTTTCGCCCTCGAGGCAGAACTCGTCGACCAGCTCCGTGTCGGCCTCGAGGTTCTGCGTCAGGTTGACGGTGAACGGCCGCGTGTAGACCTTGGAATCGTCGATCGTCAGCTCGATCTCGAGGGTGCCGAAGTTCGGGCGGCGGAGCTTTTCGGTCATCTTCCCGGCGTCGCTCATCGGGCTGCCCCATGTATCGATCCACAGGTTGTCGCGGAAGCCCCGTGTTTCGACAACGAGCGTGTCGCCGTCCCAGTGCCCGACCGAGTAGCCGTTCCACGTCGGCGTGGGATCGTCGGGGAATGGCCGCCCGTCGATGAAGATCTGCCGGTACATCGCGTTGACTTCGTAGAGCAGCACCAGAAGCTTCGGCGCGTGCAGGGCCTTGGTCAAGTGCGGAAGCGTCCACGACCGCGGCGGGTTGTCCGGAAGACACTGCACGTGCGGATCATCGACGCTCAGAACCGCATGGCGCTCTTGCATAAGCTTGTCGGCCCAGGGCTGATAGGGCAGCGCGCCGCCGGGCAGATTGCGTCCCAGATTGCCGCCGAGCGGCGAGCCGCCGATTTCGGTGCCGCACGGCACGGAGTCACCAGTGCTGTTCACGCACTGCCTGGCCTGGGCGGCGTGCCAGATGCCCGACAGATCGGGATGACCGTCCGGCAGGCGCGGCGCCGGCGCCGTGAAGTTCGGTTTGCCATCCGGCTTTCTCGGGATGCCTTCCGTGGGGTACCGCACCCACTGCCCGAACCCGGGAGCGGGCGCGCCAACCAGCGCAGCGAACACACAGAAAATCACAGCAGCACGCCGCATGTTCCACCCCTGTGAAGGATTGTTAAGAAGCGATTTTAACACGTGAGATCGGCCGCATTCAGCGTGATGGAGCCTTCGTGGCGAAGCCGGCTCGCATCGACGCGCCGTGTGCCAATCGGCATAGAGTCCTCTCGCTCGGGCGTCCACATAATGGAAAGGTGTCCCGCTTCCTCACCGCGCTGGTCATTGCCGCCGTGCTCGCCGGGGGCGCGCCTGCCGCGCACGCCCAGTCGACGCCCGCCGGAGTGATCGAGGCAACGCTCTCGACACAGGGCGGGACCGTCTTTCTGCCGGGCGTGCTCGTCGTTGTCCGTGATGCCGGCGGCCGGCAACTGGCCGAACAGATCTCCGACGAAACGGGACATCTGAGAATCGCCGATCTCCCCCCGGGCGCGTACCGCGTTACCGCTTCGCTCGATGGGTTCGAATCAGTCGAGCGTCCGGTCACTGTCGCGGGCGGCGCCGTCGCGCTCGCGATCGACATGCCGATCGCGGCGGTGTCGGAGCGGGTAGACGTCGTCGCGGCATCGCCGGTCATATCCACGTCGGGCACGCTCGCGGCTTCAGAAACCGTATCGAACGATCAGACACAGACACTGGCGCCTGGCGGCAGCGTTGATTCCGCACTGCGATTGGTCGCGACCGTCATCGACACGCCTGCCGGCGAGAGCATCGACGGCGGTCGTCCCGACCAGGCGGGTTTTCAGATCGGGGCGGCGACGTTCGTCGAGCCAGGCACCAACCTCTCGCGGATCCGGCTGCCCACCGACGGCATCGAGTCGGTGGCGGTGCTGCCGAATCCGTACGAGGCGGAGTTCGGCCGCTTTTCCTCCGGCCTGGTCGTCGTGCAGACGCGCCGGGCTGGCGACAAATGGAAGTTCGCGGTCAACAACACGATTCCGGCGTTCCGGACCAAGCGCTTCACCGTGGCGAACATCCAAGGCATCGGTTCGCTCAAGCCGAGCGTGGAAGTCGGCGGGCCGCTCGTCGACGGCCGCCTCTTTCTCGAGCAGACGGCGCAGTATCACTATGACTCGACCGACGTTCCCAGCCGGCCCGAGGACGAGCTGAAGACGGCGCAGTCGTTCGGATCGATGACGCGCCTCGACGCCAACCTGTCTCGACGCCACACGCTGGCGGTGACCGGCGGCTTCGAGCAAGGCGCCGCGCACAAGACGACGCTTGGCACGTTCACGCCGATTGAGGCCACGGCCGACACGACCGACCAGATCGGCTACGGGATCGTGACGGAGCGGAGCCTGCTGAGCGCCACCACGTTCATCGAGTCGACCGTGCAGCTGCATCGTTACAGCAACGGCGTCCACGGTCAGGGCACTGCGGCGATGGTGCTGCTGCCGGAGACGACGCTCGGCAACTTTTTCAACCGCCAGCACCGCGACACCTCCACCGTGCAATGGGTCGAAACCGTGTCCACCTCGCATAAATGGCCGGGCGGACTGCATCTCGTCAAGTTCGGCGCCGACATGATGAGGAGCAGCTATCACGGAACCAGCGACAGCGCGCCCGTGCTGGTGGAACGCACCGACGGCACCCTCGTGCGCCGCCTCGATTACGGCGATCCCACGACCGAGCGCGTTCACAGCAGCGACGTGGCGGTATTCGCGCAGGATCGCATCCAGCCGTCGCCGCGCTGGTACATCGAATTCGGCGGCCGAGTGGATCGCGACGGCATCGTCGAGGCCGTCCACGCGTTGCCGCGGGTTGGCGCGGCACTCGTGCTGAACAGAGCGGCCACCGCCGTCCTTCGCGGCGGCTACGGCCTGTTCTACGAGCGCACGCCGTCGGTGGCCGGAGCGTTCACGGCGTTCGAAGCAGCCACCCAGTCGCGTTTTGAGCCCGACGGCATCACGCTCATCGGGCCGCCCACTCTCGTCGCGCACGTCGTCGGCGACCTTCAGACTGCCCACAGCGCGACCTGGGACCTCGACTACGACCACCGGTTCACCCCTCGATGGGCGCTCCACGTCAGCCTGCTCGACCGACATGGCGACAACGAGCTGATCCTGAACCCCGTCAGGAATGGGGGCACCGAACAACTGGTGTTGAACAGCAGCGGACGGTCGCGCTACATGCAGGAGGAAGTGGGCGTGCACATGACTCGCGGCACGCGCATGGACCTGAGCGCGTCCTACGTGCACTCGAAAGCGCGAGAGGATCTGAATGCGTTCGTCGATTTCTACGGCTCAGTGCTGCAGCCGATCGTCGGCGAGGACCAATACGCCCCTGCGGCCGCCGACGCGCCGAATCGCCTGCTCCTGCGCGGCCAGGCGATGCCGACCACACGGTGGATATTCCTGGGAACGTTCGACGTCCGCAGCGGCCTGCCGTACTCGGTGGTGAACGAGGATCTCGAGTTCGTCGGGCCACGCAACGAACAGCGGTTTCCCACGTACATCCGCACCGAACTGGGCTTCGACCGGCGGATCTCCCTCGCGCACGCCCACCCCTGGCTGGGACTCCGCGTGGCCAACGCGCTCGGCGCGTTTCTGCCGACCGACGTGCAGGCGAACCTGGGGTCGCCCGATTTCGGCTCCTTCTACAACTCCGAGTACCGCCAGTTCCGCATTCACATCCGCTTCGAGCGCTGAAGACGCGCCGGCAGGACCGCAGGCGACCGGCTCCGCCGTTCAATACCTGACGATAAGCGATCGGCCGAAAGCGCGCTCGAATCGCTTGTCGAGATCCCGGGCGAGCCAGGATGGCAGCAGTGGCACCGTCAACGTCACGTGACGGCCGATCTCGCATTCGACTGAAATCCGCCGCCCGTGTGGGCACCTGGCCTCGATCTCGTCGGCCAGCGCAAGAATGATCGCGGCGCGATCCACCGGTCGGAGCTCGAGGGTGTCGTGGGCGAGACCGAGCGATCGCACGTCGGCGTGACGGTCACCGGCGCGCCGCACGATCGCCGACACGAGCGCGAGCTCCTCGTGCGAGAAGCCGTTGAGCTCGGTGCTGAGCAGGATGTCTGCCGCGTGCTGGTGGCGGTTCATCACGTCGAGACTCCGGCCGATGTCGAGCACCCGAGCGGCGTGATCGATCGCCATTACGATGTTCGCAGGAGCGCGCGGCTCGAGCGCACGCTGGAGGTCGGAGGCGACGCCCCGCCGCCGCGACGCTGCCTCGCGCTTCCATCCGTCGAACCGCGAGACGAGAGACGCCAGCGAGGCCTCTTTCACCGTCTCGGGTGACCCGATAGGTATCTTCAGAAGCCTGAGCGCAATGCCCTCACGCACGCCCTGACCCGAAACCAGAATGTGTCTGGCGCGCACGAACTCCGCCAGTGTTTGAATGGCCACGGCGCCGCCGACAATCGAATCGGCTCGCTCCGCGCTCAGTCCGGGTACCTCGTCGCGCCGTTTTTCCCTGCTGTCCGCGAGGCGGTCAACGATCTCCTTAAGACCATCGACCGAAAGCTCGTACCCATGGAGCACGCCGATCGGATACTGCCGCGTCTGACGATCGATCTTGGCCAGATTACGCAGCGAGCCTCCGGTGCCGACCAGCCGATCCCCCGAGGCCAGACGAGTCACATGTGCCTTTGCCAGATGGCTCCGCACGTGGTCGCGTAGACGCCTGAGCTGCTTGCCGGTAGGCGGATCGGACTCGAGGAATTTCTCACTCAGGCGAAGCGCCCCCAACGGCAGACTGATGCCTTTGACCAGCCGGCGGCGTTCGAATCGGGTGATCTGGAGGCTGCCACCCCCCAGGTCGAATAGCAGGCCGTTCGACACCGCCAGTCCTCTCACGGCGCCAGCGAAACCGTAGCGGGCTTCCGGTAGCCCTCCAATAGTCTCGATTCGAATCCCGAGCTCGCGTTGCAGCCGTTCAGTGAGCAGCGCGCCGTTGGTCGCGTCGCGCATCGCGGCGGTGGCGACCGCGACGATGCGCCTGGCTCCTGCCCCGGTCGCGATCGCCTGAAAATCGCGCAACGCTTCTGTCGTGCGCGCCATCGTCGCGTCGCTGAGAGCCCCGCGGGTGTCGACGTCCCGGACGAGCCGCAGCGAGGCGCGCGAATTGGCGAGGAGACGTAGATGGCTCGAGATGTCGCGCTCGAATACCATCACGCGGGTGGAGTTCGACCCGATATCGATGACGGCCACGATGTCGCCGCGGGAGCGACCGCTTCGTTCAGGCATGGCAGGCGCTCGACGAATTCGATCAGCGCATCTAACGTTGCGCCGCTGAAGCAGGCGAGAGGGTCTCGGGCAGCCGTTCGAGCCCCACGAGCCCCCAGTCGCCGTTCCCTCGGCGGAAATACGTGCGGATCGGCTGCCGCCACGTGAGGTGTGCCTCGCTCTCCACGGATATTTCCACCATGACGAAGCTGCCGGAATTGGTCGGCAGGCCGGACGGCGCCTCGATTGTTGTCGTCGTGCTTTGTGTTTGTGAAAGGGGTTGCGTTTCGCCGGTCGCGTTGTCGAAGCGAGACCAGGCAGCGCGGTACGTCGCCGCACCGCTAACCACGCCCGCAGCGACGGCCGCGTTTTCGAACGTCAACCGGCCGTTTGCATCGAGGCGCGGGGCGACGACGGGGTTGATAGCAGTCAGATACGTGCTCGTGATCTTGTTGCGGCGCTTGATCAGCACGTCGGCCAGGTATTTTTCAGCCGCCGGGTCGCTGTACTCCCCGACGTGGACGGCCGCCCTGATCATCTCGTCAGTGAATGCCGCCACGCGTCGCGCGGCCCAGAACGCGTCATCGTCACGCATCTCCAGGTACGCCGTCGTCGGCGTCTGGGGCCGCCACTTTCTCGGATCGAACACGTCGCCCTCGAACTTGCCGATCGCCGGGTACTCGACGTAGTTGACCGTCTGCCACGGGCTGAGCGCGAATCCGAAGGAAAACAGGCGGCGCCTCGTGGTGTCTGCCTGAAAAAAATGCTCGTAACTGAGATCCCATTCGTGCAGGTCGTTGCACATGCCGAAAGTCGAGCCCACGTCCTGCAGGTAATGCCTGACGATTGTGCGGCCGTTCTCGGTCGCGAGCGCGTCGAGCGTATTCGACGCCTTGAGATCCGTAAGATTGGTCCAGGCACCGAAGACACGCAAGGCGCGCAGCTCGCGGCGATGTTCGTGCGGAACGACGTCGTTCGGATCGTCGGGGCGCGTGCCGTCGTACAGGAAGGGGCCCAGGATCTTGCCGGGGATCAGCCGGCCGGCGATGACGCGATAGGTCCCGTCGGGTTTTTTTGCGACGCGCTCGAGGATCGAGTTCATGTCGTCGTGCGTGAACTTGGTTCTCGCCCCGGACGGGCGGCGAATCGTGGCCTTGGGATCGAATTCGACGCGCTTCGGATCGAACGTGGTCAGGAACGATTCCACCTGGTGGTAGCCGAGCGCCCAGAAGATCTTCGTCGCGACCGCCACGGCCCCGGTCGCTCCTTCCGGGTAGAACGGCGGATCGAATTCGAGAAACCAGGTCTCGCCCTTCCCGTCCCTCGCCGTGAAGCCCGGATGAGAGCCCGAGGTTTTTTCTCTCGTGAGTATCCAGCGCGATGGATCGGGCGGAGCGCCGAGGTTGGCGCCGCGCACGAGATCCTCGACGGCGACCCGGGTCGTCCCAATCCGGTTCGTGAACCAGTTCGAGTCCGGTACTTCATCGATGGTGTTGATGTTCTGCGCACGCGTGCCGGACGGTTTGTAACCGGCCGTGACGAACAGGTTGTTCGTCATTTCGTACAACGACCCCATGAAATAGGGTTGCGCCTTTGCCGCGTCCTTGGACTCAGGCTCCCGTACGATCGGATCGTCAGGATAGAAGTGAAGACCCTTGGTCGAAACGCCGCGGGCGCATATCCAGAGGGCGGCGACCGCAAGAATCACGCGGGCGGCGCGGCGTGCAGGTGAGGCGAACGATGATGTGGACATGGCAGGCAGCCTCAGAATATCGGGTGCGTCGCGACGATAAGCCTCAGACCTTCGGGGCTCCTCGCGACTTCGACGCGCAGCGGCGTGGCGAAGGGCCCGTGGAAGCGTACACCGAAGCCGTAGTCGCTCTTCAACCCGTGGAAATCGAGGTCCGCGCGGCGCGCGGCGACCTTCCCGGTGTCGTAGAAGACCGCCGTATCGAGGAAGCGGTTGGCCATGATGCGCCACTCCGCCTGCAGCGTCAGGCCATTCTGTTCGCGGAAGCGGTGGCTGGTGAATCCTCGCAACGTCGATCCACTTCCCACGTACGGCAGCATGAAGAACGGCACCTGCTGATCGGTCTTGCTCTGTGTCGTCCGCGCGATGCCGCGGAGGGAAATGACCCAGGCCTCGCGCAAGATCGGCACATGCTGGATCACTTCGTAATCGATCTCCCGGAAGCCGAACCGCTCGTCCCTGTCGGTGTAATCGTGCAGCGTCACTCCATAGAAGCCGCCGCGCCGGGAGTAACCGGGAGACGTTCGCCAGTCCAACCCTGCGGTGCCTTGCGAATGGAGATACGTGGTCTCGGTCCCAATTCCCGGCAGGGTTGCTGGTGTATACACGGACTCGACGGGTGGAAACTGCCCTTCAGCGGGCCGTAGCGACCACCGGGATAGCTCCACGCCTCCCCGCAGCATCAACAGGCGCCGCGTCGGCCAGAGCGTCAGAGTGGCCGAGCCGTACGGCTGTCGAAAATCGAAGTCCGTGCGATCGTCTATCGACGTGCCCATCCCAAGGCCATAAAAGGCTCCTTGCGTCGCCTCGCGCCAGCCGCCGAGCAGCGTCAAGGAGCCGCGACGGTGGAACAGACGAGGCGCCGTGAGCTCGGCTTCGATGCGCTTGTAGCCCAGGATCGTGTAGCTGCCGCGCACGTCGAGCAGGTTGTACGGGCTCACGTGATGCGCGTACCCGGCGCCGAGCGTCAAGCCGCCGCCATAGTCGGCACTGTCAAAGAAGGGGTGCCAGCGCGGTACGCCGTTGACCAGGATGTCCTCGGCTCGGGTGAACAGCGCTTCGACCTTGCCGGGGACGTACGGGTGCAGGCTTTTGTCTTTCTCTGCCTGCGCCCGCTCGATGGCCTCCTCACGCGTCGTCGCCTCGGGTTCCTGCGCGACGACAGAGGTCGCGGTTCCAGCCGCCAAGGCGATTACTGTGATCAGCCTCCACATTCCAACCCTACGCATGGTGAACTCAACCTCCGAAGCCTCGATGCCGCCCCGAAATGGTAGAACGGGCGCGACGCCAGTGATCAATTGGGAACGGAGATTCTAACGCGTGCCGTTGTACCTGTCACTGCGCAAGTGTTCAAGGTTCGAAGACGCGCCCAAGCGGACCAAAAGCCAGCCCTTGGAACGCAGTGGCGGGAATTGAGGGGATGAGGTTCTGTCGGACTAAGGGACGACTCGACTCGTCTCGCCGTTGATCTCGCTCGTTTTCATGTTGTCCTGGCACATGAACTCGAAGCTTTCCTGGTCGGGCGTAAATCGCAGATTGAAGCCGCCCTTCCAGGAAGCGGTATAAGCCCCCGGATCCTCGAGCGTCACTTCGTACTTGATGGTGTTGAAATCGATTCGCGTGAGCCGTTCTACCAGGTGCAGTTGATTGGTGTGGGGCGTGCCCTGTCGATCGATCCAGAACCGTTCATTGAATCCGATGGTGTCGAAGACGAGCGTGTCGCCTTCCCAGCGGCCGATCGAATGGCCCAAGTAGCTCGGCTCGAGGTCTTTCGGATGAGGCCGGCCGTCGTAATAAATGATCCGGTACGTGTGGGGTCCGCCGGTGTTCGTGATCACGAACCGCTTCTGTTCCGGAAAGTCGAGAAATTCGGTTCCGTACGGCGTGAACAGATTGCGTGCGCCGCCCGAAGGCTTGCAGCGCGTGTACGGCTCGTTGAGGTCAACCATTCGCTCGTTCAATAACTGCCGCGCCCACGGCTGCAAGGGCACCTCGCTCAATTTGATCTTTCCGGTATTGAACGAGGAGAACGCCGCGTTCGGGTTTCCCGGATCCGCTTTGTCCAGGTCCCACAACGTGGATCCGACCGCGTTCCAGACGCCCTTGTGTCCAGGAAGCGCACCCCAGATCACTCGGCCGTCTGCACCGCGAGGCGTCGGCGCCGCCGGCGCGGCGGGAGCGGCGCCCCGACCCTGGGCGAAGGCTGGCGGTGCCGCTGTCGCCAGAAGCAACGCGACGGCAATCGATGAGAAGCCGAAGAGTCGATGATGCATAGTGCGCTCGTTACGGCGTCGCGGGTGCCGACGTCTGCCCCTCGCTGGACACCGCGCCCAACTTCTTGCCGGTCGCGGCGAACGTGACATTGCGGCCGTTCATCCTGCCCGGTCCGCTCTTCGCCATGCTGCCTTCGACGACGAGCTCGTCGCCGATCTTCAGCAGCTCCCGGCTCCACCCTCGGGTCTGCAGCTGGTGCGGCGCGCCCATCTCGAATCCCCAGTTCTTCCAGGCGCCGGCTTCATCCTTGACGTCCAGATAAACCCAGACGTGAGGATTCGTCCATTCGACCTTCGTCACAAATCCCCGGATCGTGACCGGCTTCTTGGCGTCGAATTCCGCGGTGAAGGCATGATGCGCCAGGACCGGCGCTCCGGCGAGCAGCATCGCGATCCCGAAGGCCCAGGTCAAAAACCGCAATACGGGAGGTTTCATTGCCATTCTCCTAGCTGAACGAGTCATCACTTGGTATACGGGGATTTCTCAGACCTGTCAACCGAAACCTTAGATAGTCCGATGCACAGATTTACGGCCGGTTGTCCTGGCAGTAATACACAGGCAATTCTTCGTTCGGCACCCACGTAAGCGTCCACGCGCTCGACCACATTTTCGTATACGCCCCGGGATCGTCCACTGTTACCTCGTACCTCAATGTGTTGAAATCAGGACGTGAGTAGCGCTCGATCAGATGAAGCTGATCGGTGTGCGGCAGCCCGCCGTTGCTCAACCAGAACCGCTCGTTGAAATCCTTGAGGTCCACAACCAGCGTATCCCCCTCCCACTTGCCGACCGAACGCCCGAAGAACAAGGGATTGTCGGCATCACCGGTGACCTGGCCCTTTTGTTCACGTCCATCCAGATAGATGTGGCGCCAATTGTGGTTGGCGCCCCCCATGAAGACCCAGATGCGCTGGCGATCCCGCTCCTCCATGAACTGAACGCCGTAGGGAACTTGATACATGCGCGGCCCGCCAGGCGGCAGGCACGACTGATACATCGGGTCATCTCTTAGAAATTCCCGCTGGCGCAGATAGTAAAGGCCTCTGGCCCAGGGCTGGAGCGGCGCGACTTTATCGACATCTGCGGGGTTGCGGAGCAGGCCCTGCGCGTCGGCTTGCACGCTGGCTCCGCTTTGAATAAGCATCGTCGCGCTCGGATGCCCCCAGTATCCCGTTTCGCCCGATGGCGGTCCCAACCTCGGTTGTCCGTCGGGCCAGCGCGGCGTCGGCCGGGCACTCGCCGACACTGATGGTTTCGCCGGACTGGTGACGCTGAACACCTGTTTGCCGGTGCGACCCAGGGTCATCGATTTGGCCCACACCTGACTGCTTCCGTCTCGAGCAACAATTCCTTCCACGGTGACCGTATCACCGGGCTTGACGGAATCCTGACGCCACCCGCTCTCGCGGAGATCGACGACGCTCTCGAGCTCGACGGCCCAGCTGGTGATGCCTCCGGCGCGCGGCACATTCACGTAGACATGAACGTGCGGATTGAGCCACTCGACGCCGGTCACGACGCCCCGCAGCGTCATGGCTTTGGCCGGGTCGAACTTTGCGGCAATCTCGTGATGGCCGGAGATGGGCGCGGTCAGCAAACAGATGGCAAGACCTGCCGTTGCGAGACGGATGACAGCATGTTTCATTAATAGCTCTCGATCGCGAAGGCTAGGCCGACCGACGGGCCATGTCAAGGGGACGTTCATCGCGACTATAATCGGCCCCGGATGCCGGAGAGGGTCACGCCCACGTCCGTCACAACCGGGCGAGAAGGC
>Ga0193706_1001354_pt1 | contig 11129 bp, 10 predicted proteins | sample U3c1metaG_FD_160130 | JGI IMG/M metagenome (GOLD analysis project Ga0193706, IMG submission 160130) | Soil microbial communities from a riparian zone of the East river system, Colorado, United States - U3c1 | ecosystem: Environmental > Terrestrial > Soil > Riparian zone | place: USA: East River... | reverse complement strand
GTATAAAGCCGGGCCGAAGACATTCCCGTGTTGGTCAGCCAGGTGAGGGTGACGTTGTCGAGGATGTCGTCCCGAGTCAGATCGCCGAAAGGCTCCCCGTCGAGAAAGAGCTTTGCGATGTGGGCGTAGCTGGCCACGTCATGATCGATCAGCCAGGCGGCAAGCGCGACGGGCGAGTCCGCCAGCCCGTAAAGGGTCTGCGGGTGCGCGGCCATCATCAGTTGCGTCGGGATATTCCGGAAGAGGAATACGAGCTGATCGAAGGCCCGCTGCTCCTCGGCCGTGAGGCCAGCCGGCGGCTTGCCGGACTGAAGCGCCTCGGCAATTTCGGAGGGCGCGGTGCCGGCGAAATTCGTGTGGATGCCGATCAGCTCACGCGGCGCCAATTGCGCCATTTCGAGAGTGACGAAGGCACCCCAATCTCCGCCCTGCGCGGTGAACCGGGTGTAGCCGAGGCGTTTCATCAGCTCGACCCAGGCGCTCGCCATGCGAGGCGGGCCCCATCCGGGCTCGGTGGGTTTGTCCGAGAAACCGTAGCCGGGCATCGACGGGATCACCACGTCGAACGCGTCCGAAGCGCTGCCGCCATAAGCCGTGGGATCGGTGAGCGGGCCGATGATCTTGAGCTGCTCGATCGGCGAGCCGGGCCAGCCGTGAGTCACGATGACCGGCAGCGCATCTTCATGCTTCGAGCGGACATGGATGAAGTGGATATCCAGCCCGTCAATCTCGGTGACGAAGTTGGGCAGAGCGTTCAGCCGCTCTTCGCACCGCCGCCAGTCATAGTCGGCGGTCCAGTAGCGCGCGATCTCCTGGATGAGTGCAAGCTGCACCCCCTGGGCGCCGTCGCCGACCAGCTCGCGTTCCGGAAACCGGGTCGCGAGGATGCGCCGGCGCATTTCGTCGAGCTCCGCTTGCGAAAAATCGATGCGGAAGAGACGGATGGAGGCTCCGGTTTCGGCGCCTTCGATGGTTTCGGATTTTTCGACGGTCTCGGTGAGCATTTCGATTCTCCTCGACGACATGGATTGCGTGATCGCATCGTCGTGCGGGACGAGACCTGCACCGGCCGCGAGGAAAATGCCCGTTATCCGCTGTTAGATGCTGTTAACCGCTGATTTCCGGGGTTTTTTGCGCAATTGAACGCTTTGGCCGGGCTCGCTAACCTGTCGCTGCGATGCCGACTGGCCTGGATCAGGCAAGGGACGGACTATCGTTCGGACCTTTCCATCTGCTGGTGCGCGGGAGGCTGCTCACCAAGGATGGGACTCCTGTCGACATAGGCGCTCGCGCGCTCGATCTTTTGATCGCCCTGATTTCTTCTCCGTACGAAGTCATCAGCAAGGCGGATCTGATCGCCCAGGTGTGGCCGGACGTGATCGTCGAGGAAGGAAGCCTCCGTTTTCACATGAACGGCCTTCGCAAGGCCCTGGGCGATGGAAAGGACGGGGCGCGATACATCGCTACCCTGCCCGGCCGGGGCTATTGCTTCGTCGCGACAGTTTCACAGCCCGACATTCCGCGCGAGATGCCGATCCCCCATTTCCGGCACGCCAATCTGCCATGCCGCCTGGACTCGATGGTCGGCCGCGACGAGGACGTCCAACGGCTTTCGACCCAGCTCATGGCCCATAGAATCGTGACCATCGTCGGCGCCGGCGGAGTCGGCAAGACCACGCTCGCGATGGCGGTGGCGCATGAGGTGAGCGACGCCTTCCGCGGAGCCGTGCTCTTCGTCGACTTCGGGATGGTGAGCGATCCCGATCTCGTAGCGCCCGCGGTCGCGTCCATGCTCGAATTGCCGGTCGGCTCCGGCGACGTTCGGGCAGGCCTGATGGCCTATCTGCGCGACAGGCAAGTCTTGTTGATCCTCGATACGTGCGAGCATCTCATCGACCCCGTGGCAATACTCGCGGCAGCAATCGTCGAGGGCGCTCGGCGGGTCCACATCCTGGCAACGAGCCGCGAATCCCTGCGCATCGAGGGAGAGCGGGTCTACAAGCTCAGCACGCTCGAATGTCCGCCCGCGGATCCGGAAATGCCGACCGAGGCCGTGCTGTCCTTTCCGGCGGCCCGACTGTTCGTCGACCGGGCGGTGGCGAGCGGCGCCAGCCTCGACCTATGCGCCTCCGACGCGCAGATCGTCGCGGGCATATGCCGGAGGCTCGACGGCGTGGCGCTCGCGATCGAGCTTGCGGCCCGAAGGGTCGAGAGCTGCGGACTGCCCCAAACCGCTGAGCTTCTCGAACAGCATCTGGCACTGGAGTGGCCTGGCCTGCGCACCGCGCCGCCCCGCCAGAAGACGCTTCAGGCTACGCTCGACTGGAGCTTCGGCCTGCTTAGCGAACCCGAACGCGTGGTGCTTCGCCGGCTCTCGATATTCGTCGGCTATTTTGCGCTCGATGCGGCGCTCGAAGTCGTCGGCAGCACCGAGCTGGACCGGTCGATCGTCTTCGGAGCGATCGAGAGCCTCGTCGGCAAGTCCATGGTTGCGCCGGTGCCCATAGGCACGACGATGCGGTACCGGCTGCTCGACACGACGCGGGCCTACGCGCTCGAGGCTGTGACCGGCGACTCCGAAGGCGCCGCTCTGGCCGAGCGTCATGCATCCTATTACGTGCACTGGCTGAAGGAGTTCGGACCGGACTGGCCGACCTTGTCGACGGGCACCGAACGGGCCCCGCATTTCGTGGCTCTCAACAATGTTCGCGCCGCGCTGGAATGGTGTTTCGGGGCCGAAGGAAATGTCCAGGTCGGCATCGAGCTTGCAGCCGCTGCCGCGCCGATTTTCCTTGCGACGGGCCTGATGGCCGAATGCCACCGCTGGTCGCAATGCGCGATCCGCGCGCTGGACGACGGGGCCCAAAGCGGCCTCAATGAAATGTATCTCCAGGCGGCGCTGGGGATTTCCTGCATGTACATTCACGGCGGCCGCGACGAGGCGCTTGCGGCCCTGAGCCGAAGCTACGACATCGCCGAGGCGTGCGGCAACGAGCTCGGCCGGCTGCGCATCCTTGGCGAATTGTACATGCTCCATCTGCGCATCGGGGAGTTCAGGACCACCCTCGAATATGCCAGGCAGTGCTCCGCCATCACCGCGACCTCGGATAACCCGGCCACCGTCGCGCTCGGCCATTTCCTCCTCGGCACTTCACTGCACTTCCTGGGCGATCTTCACGGCGCCCGGGTCGAGCTCGAGGCCCCGCCGGGAAGCCGGCCGCGATCCCGGCGCAGCTCCGCCAATTATCTGGGCTATGAAGAGAAAAGCCTGTTCGCCGGGATCCTGGCGCGGAACTATTGGCTAATGGGCTATCCGGACCAGGCCGCTTCATGCGCGCGCCAGAACATCGAGGAAGCGGCGGAGAGGGACCATAGCCTCACGCTGTGCATCGCCTTGCTCGGCGCCAGCTCCGTTTCCCTTTGGCGAGGCGATCTTGCGAGCGCCGACGAACGGATTGCGCGGCTTATCGCGCGCGCCGAATCCCACTCATTGCTACCCTACGTCCTTGTCGGCCGCGGCTTCGAAGGAGTCGCCGCGCTTCGACGGGGCGACGTGAAGGGCGGCGTGGAAGCCCTCAGCGACTGTCTCGAAAAGCTTCATGCGGCAACCTACGAGGTCTCGACGACCCCGCTCGCAATCTCGCTCGCAGAGGGGCTATCGGCGATCGGACGGCTCGACGAAGCCATTGCCCTGATCGGCGCCACGATCGGGCAGATCGAGACCAGTGGCGACCACTGCTACATGCCGGAGGCCTTGCGCGTGCGAGCATATTTCCTGCTGAAGATCGGGGCCGATGGCGCAGAAGAGACTTTGTCCGAGTCGTTGGAGATGAGCAGGCGGCAAGGCGCCCGTGCGTGGGAATTGCGAACCGCGACCGACCTCGCCGCATATTGGGCGCGGGAGGGACGATCCTCCGATGCGCGGATGCTGCTTCAGCCCGTGTTCGATCAATTTGAAGAGGGACTGACCACACAGGATCTAAAGGCAGCCGAAGCCATGCTGGCGAAGCTGCCTGAGATCGCAGCGACCAGTCTTCATGTTCCGCTCAACAGGGCTTGACGATTAACTCTATATAGGTTGAGTTGTCTCGGATGACTCGGAAGCGTGCCTTGTCGAAACACGCCCTCGCTCTTCTGGCGGCGTTGCTGGAGGCGCGTCAGCGCTGGAGCCACGGCTATGAGCTCGCCTCGCTGACGACCATTCAGTCCGGTACGCTCTACCCCCTCCTCATTCGGCTGGAGGCCCAAGGTTATCTCGAGGCCGAGTGGCAGCAGCCGGTGGCGGGCGGGCGGCCGCCGCGGCATGCCTATCGGCTGACCGCCGCGGGGCAGCGGCTGGCGCAGGCTCAGACGCTCGACCAGGCAGTGCCGGCCGCGGGCTGGCGTGGGCGCGAGGCCGCTTCGCCGTGAGCGGTCTCGCGCGCCGCCTGGCGTCCCGCCTGCTGGCGGCGGCTTCGCGCCTGTTCCCCCGCTCTTTGCGGCCCTGGGCGCGCGCCATGGAGCGCGAGCTGGACGAGATAAAAGGCGATGGAGCCGCATTGCTGTTCGCGGCCGGGTGCCTGCGTGCGCTGCTCGGCCTGGCGATCGCACAGGCGCTCGGATCGGTCCGCGCGCCGGCCCAAAGCCCCCTGCCCTCTCCTGAACCCTCGAGCCGGAGTTTTTCGACCATGAGCCACATCGCGACGCACCCTCGAACACTCGCTCTCCTCTGCGGCGCAGGCGCGGTCGCGATGGGGCTGGCCTATCTGGCCGCGGCGGGCGCGCCCTCGCGCTACCTCATCGTGAATTTGGCGGCGCTGGTGCTGGGCGCTTCCTTGTGGCTCGCTTTGGGTCGCGCGGCGGGCGGGCGACTTCGGCAGTCGGGGCTGATGGTCGCCGGGCTTGCCTCTGCGCTTGTGCTGACCGCTTTCTTCGGACTTGCCGTCGACGGCGCGGCGCGGTGGGTGAGCGTCGGGCCGCTGAACGTCCAGGTCAGCCTCGTCGTCCTGCCGGTCATGCTCATGCTCTACGCGCGGCAGCCGAACGCGATCGGCACGGCCGGAATGGCCGCCGCCGCCTTTGCCCTCGCGATTCAGCCCGATCGCGCCATGGCAGGCGTGCTGGCGGCAGGGCTGCTCGCCCTGCTCCTGGCCAAGCCGGGGCGCCTAAAGCTGGCGGCGGCGGGCGCTTCGATCGCGGCTTTCGGCTGGACGCTGCTGACGCCCGACGCCCTCCCCGCCGTGCCCTGGGTCGACCGGATCCTCTACACCGCGTTCGACGTTCATCCGGTCGCCGGCCTGGCGGTGGTGACCGGGGCCGCAGCGCTCGCATTGCCGGGACTGACCGCCGCGCGCTGCGCGCCGGACTCGCGGCCGGCACTCCTCGCGTTCGGGGGATTCTGGCTGGCGGTGGTGATCGCGGCCGCGCTGGGCAATTATCCGACTCCGCTCGTCGGCTACGGCGGAAGCGCGATACTGGGCTATTTGCTGAGCGGCGCGCTGCTACCGGCGGGCGCCCTCGCAGCCGCCGCCCGCAATGGCTCGAGCGCGCAATCCGTCGCCGATCAGGGCGCCGATCAGACGGGATCCGAGCTCCGAGTCCCACATCCGGCCTGAGGAAGGTCGGGTCCGGCGTGGACCGTCTTTGGGTTTTGTCACCAAATCGACTGAGCGCCGTCGATCCATTGCGGACGTCAGGAGAGTGATTTGCGCATCCGGTAATTGTGTATGGCAACGCCATTGAGCTCGAAGTCGTTGCGGCCGATCAGCTCGAAGCCCTGCTTCTGAAAGAAGCTCTTCGCCGGTTCGCTCGCCTCGACGAAGAGGACATTGATGCCGGCGCTTCGAGCGACCCTTTCAAGCTCTTCGTAAAGCTGCCCGGCGACACCGCGGCCTGCCGCCTCCGGCGAGCAGAAGATGTGATCGATATGGCCGTCAGCCTCCAGGTCGCCATAGGCGATCAGCTGCCCATTCTCCCCGGTGGCCACGAGCAAGGTCCGGCCGTCGCTCGCCCGGCGCGTATAGGCATCCGCATCGGGCAATCCCGGCGCCCATGCGGCGACTTGCTCGGCCGTATAATGGCGGCCGCCAATCTGCCGAACCGACGCGAAAAAAATCTCCGCCAGCGCGGACGCATCACTGTCCCTGAACCGGCGAATTTCCATCTGTCGATCCTAGGGATCGACGTGCGCTTCGCAATGTGCGCCGTCGACCCGTTGCGGACATCGCGGGGTCCTCAGTCGAAAGGCCGGCCAAAATAGGTCACCAACCACATCGCGAGCAGATACAGGCTCAGCAGCGACTGCAAGCCGGAGACCGTTCGGACCCAACCAAGCGAATCGAGCTGAAATCTGGATGGCTGGGCGCGACTGATCCAGCTGCCGACGTTCAAATCGCGGAAGCCGATATTGAAGGCTGACAGGAGAGAGAAATAGGCGCCCCAGGCGATTGCCGGTCTTACCGGCAAGGACAGTCTCTCGACCGTAACCGGATTGCTCGCACTGGCCTTCCCATCCGCCACCTCGATTCGGTCGGCGGGAAGGATGCGATAGATGCCCGTCTTCGATCGCGTCGGTCGTGCGCGCGAGGCCACCCAGGCATAGAGAGGAATGAGCAAGGCCAGAATCATGAGAATGATTTGCAGGGCGCGACCGGGATAGAGGCCGTATCCGGTCGTCCACTCGAACGCTACGCGGCGAAACAGGCCTTCGAGCATCGGCAGATAGGGCCGATGGCCCAACCATTCGTCCAGGTAGTCACCGCCCAGCTTTCGCGTGCGCTCATGCTCGATGGCAAAGGTCGCGGCACGCTCGACATCTCGTTGACCGGATTCGCGGGCCACTTGCCGCAATTGCGCAACGCCGCTGCCGTCTCGAAATCTGACGGATTCAAGCCCGATCAATTGGGAGACGCGCGCGGGAGGGCCGCCGCGCGGTTCGTAATAGGCGTCTGTAAAATCGGTACCGTCGAGAACGGCGCCGGCGAGATTGGTGCCGCCGAGATTGGCCCCGACCAGGTCCGTCCCTACCAGTTCGGCGTTTTCCAGGTTCGCGCCGCGCAAGTCCGCACGCGACATGTGGGCAAGCGCGAGGTTTATTCCGATCGCCTTGGCACCAACAAGATGCGCTCCGGTCAAATCTGCGAGGCTCAGTTGCGCGGCGCTCAAATCGCTCCCGGAAAGATTGGCATCGCGCAAATCGGCGCCGTGCAGGACTATTCCACGGAGGTCCTTGCCGCTCAGATTGGCATTGCATGCCGAAGGATTTGGCGCTCCGTTTTCCGCCCAGCCGGGCGGGGCAGGCGCCAAATAGGCGGCCTCCTGGCGTTTGAGCTTCTCTATCGACGGCTTCCAGCCTTTCGGATGCTCGCAGTCAGCCATGGCCGCGGGTGCCAGGGTGAAAAATATCAATGCTGCCGCGCCGAGACGGAATGGAAATCTGGACATTTTTTTGGCCACCTGAACGATCACCAATGCGAATGGTCCGAGTGACCACCCCAGTTGGAACCCTTGTCAATGGTGGATGGATTTGCAGGGCGCCCGCTTTCGACTTTCAGCGGTCGTTCGGTCGAAAGCTGCCTCCGCGATACAAAGCGTGGCCGGCGGGGCGGCGGCAACGGCGAAGGCTTTGCCGCACCTGGATCGTTTCAGGGAGAGAGATGCCAGCCATAGTCCTCCGGATCGTCACCGGGCATGACGAGGAGGGACGCTCGCCGTCCAGGAGGACGGGCCGCCTTTGAGGATATTCACCAAATCGGATGTCGGCGGCAGACCCCAAGCCGCCATTTAGCGGCGTCCGACATTTTGAAAAGCGGACGTTCGGCGGGCAGTGCATTGGCACATATCGTCTGGCGGATTAGCCTGCACTTATGTGCATGATTCGAACAGCGAAATTCGTGATCCTCCTGGCAGCCGCGACGCCCGGCCTCGCGCAACCCCAGCCTTTCGCAATCGAGCGATACCGGGTCACGCAGCAAGGTGGCGGACTCGGCGTCGACGTCGACGAGACAATGGTCGTCTCGGTGGTGATCGAGGGTGGCCGCGAACGCTGGATAGCCGAGCGGCGGCGTCGCGACCGTGACCGGTGCGGTGGACGGACGGATCGGCGCTGCGCGCAAACCGATCGAACCGTGCATGACTGGATCGACGGCGATGCCTGCCCCAAACTGACGGCCGCGCTCGTCGATCTCGCCCGGCTCAGGCTGTCGGGTTTTGCCCCACCAGGGCGGTCGGGCGTCGATACCGTCAGCGACACCCCGCTGGTGACGGTAAGCGGCACGCCGGACCGGATGTCCGGTGTCGGTGCTCGACTGTCGCTGGCTGCCTTCAGCGGACCTGTCGTCGAGTGGTGGACGCGGTCGGAACGTCTGTTGGCCCCGTGCTGGACCACCCGGCAGCCGATGAGCAAGGGTCGGCCGCTCGGCCCGCATCTGCCCCCCGAATAGGAAAGGTCCGCTCTTCACATTTGCTGCCTGGATGCGGACAGGCTGCACTCCAGCTTCAGCGATGGTTCGGCCTGAAGCTGCCTCCGCGATACGAAGCGAGGCCGGCGGGCGACGGCTTGCAACGGCGAAGGCTTTGCCGCACCCGGATCGTTTCAGGGAGAGTGACATGCCAGCCCAGGTCCGCAGAATCGTCACCGGACACGACCGCGAAGGACGCTCGATCGTCCAGGAGGACGGACCGCCCGCGCGGGTCGTGACTCTGGGGGGCGAGAGCGGCACGATTTTCCAGGAAATCTGGAACACGCGTGGGAGCCCGGCGCCGATCGACCGGGCGTCGGGGGAGCCGGCCGAGCCCGGAATAAAGCTGCTGCCCCCGGCCGGCGGAACGCGGATCAGGATCCTCGACATCCCACCCGACGACGGCACCGTCGCCGCTCTTCCGCGCGAGGCGGTACGGGCACTGTTCGAGGCGATCGGCGCGGGCCACGCCTTGGCCGAAGACCCGCCCCACCCGCTGATGCACCGAACCGAGACGGTGGATTACGGGATCGTGCTCGAAGGCGAGGTCGTGCTCATCCTCGACGACAGCGAGACGATCGTCCGGGCCGGCGAAATCGTCGTCCAGCGCGGCACCAGCCATGCCTGGGCCAATCGATCGTCGAGCAATGCGCGGATCGTGTTCGTGCTGGTCGACGGCCGGTTCGAGGACGGACTCGGCGGGTGATTCTTCCGGCCGGCCGTCGACCGCGGAGGCGGCCGGCTTAACCATTCCTTGAACAGAGTGGCGGACAAGGCGGTCATGTCCAAAGAGCCGCTTTCCGACCACTGCTCAGTGATGATGCACCCGGACCGCAAGGGCCTGCCGAGCGACTGTCCGAAAGATGCGACCTACATCAAGAACGGCAACGAAGGCGGCAGCTACGAGCTCCATCCGATCACACCCTTCCCCCTCGTCATCGAGGGCGGGACCGGCGACGACAATGTGACCGTGATTGGGGCCCCGAAAAATCCCGTGCTGATCGACGGCGGCAGCGGCAATGACAATGTGGTCGTTCAAAGCGACGGCGCCCACCCGGGCGGAGAGGGAGTGGGCGGCCTGATCATGGGGCCCTCGCCGGCGGGGCAAGTCGGCGAAGGCCGGATCGTGCACAAGGACGGGGCTTTTCCATGGGCTCAGCTGACGCCGATGGGAGTGACGTTCCTCGGCGCCTTGCTGATCACGTTCGCGACGATCGGAGTGCTCGGATGGCGGGCGCTGACGAACGGCGGCGTGGACAAATATCGCTGACGGCATTGGGGCAATACCAGGCCGCGCCCGCTCACCGCCGCTGTGCCGGCCAAAGAATTTCGGAACAGCACGTCCCGCTTCCAGCGTGAACTTGCTATGCAAGAGCTTCGCTAATTTGGAGCGGAGCCCGAGCATGACCATCACCATCACCGCCTTCGAAAGCTCTCCCGACCGCGGCCGGGGGCTGGCGCGCGACATGCGGGTGCGCTGGGCGCTCGAGGAAGTGGGCCAAGGTTACGACGTCCGTCTGGTCTCGTTCGCGCAGATGAAGGAAGCGCCGCATCTCGCGCTTCATCCGTTCGGGCAGATCCCGACTTATGAGGAAGGCGATCTCGCATTGTTCGAATCGGGATCGATCATCCTTCATATCGCCGAGCGCCATGAGGGGCTGCTTCCGGACGATGCGGATGCCAAAGCGAGGGCGATCAGCTGGATGTTCGCGGCGCTCAACACGGTCGAGCCGCCGATCGTCGATCTCTCGATGGCGAACGTGCTGGAGCGCGACAAGAGCTGGTTCGAGGCGCGGCTGCCGTTCCTCGAGGACCAGGTCCGCGCCCGGCTGGACCAGCTCTCGAAGCGGCTCGGCGACAACGACTGGCTCGACGGCGATTTCAGCGCCGGCGACCTGCTGATGGTGACGGTGCTTCGACGGGCGGAGAGCTCGGGCCTGCTGGAGGCATATCCGAACCTGCGCGCCTACATTGCCCGAGGCGAGGCTCGGCCCGCCTACAAAAGAGCCTTCGGGGATCAGCTGGCGGTGTTCAGGGACAGCCAGGCGGCGAGCTGACGGACGGCATTCAACGCCCGGGTCTCGTAGACGGCTCCGTCCGGCTGCTCTACTTTCGGGGGAGAAAGCGGGGGGCGAGGATCATGCGATCTCTGACGATGCTGCTTGCGATCGGCGCGATCGCGGGATGCGAAGGCCCGAAGGGGGACAAGGGCGACACCGGCGCGCCGGGGCCCGCGGAGGCGGTGACCTTCCTCAGCCAGCCCGTCCAGGGACCCCAGACGATCGCCACGTTCGATCTCGAGCCGCAGAAGATCTACTGGTTCGCAATCCAGCAGAGCTGCGCGAGCCATACGAAGACCGAGAGCCGGCCGGTCTCGAGCGGCTTCATCGGAGGATCCGGGCCGATCGTGAACGCTCGCTGGGAGATCACGCAGGAGGGCGACCTGCGGCTGACGACGAGGACGACGGGCTGTTACTTCGTCGTCTGGAAGCCGATCGAGGAGCGGCGTTAGCGGACGGGACGGACGGGGCCGGGACGAATTGCCCGCGCCTGAAAGACAGGCGAGTCTCTATCTCGATCGACCCGTCAGGCCGACGGCCGGGGCGCGCGGTCCTTGTTGCGCTTGTCGGCGACCCACATGTTGCCGTCCTCGGCCCGGACGATCTCGAACAGGCCGGTCGCCTCGAACAG
>Ga0193706_1001353_pt1 | contig 11130 bp, 7 predicted proteins | sample U3c1metaG_FD_160130 | JGI IMG/M metagenome (GOLD analysis project Ga0193706, IMG submission 160130) | Soil microbial communities from a riparian zone of the East river system, Colorado, United States - U3c1 | ecosystem: Environmental > Terrestrial > Soil > Riparian zone | place: USA: East River... | reverse complement strand
CCCCCAGCTCAACGCGTGCCACGGCTCGGCCGGGCGCATTACTACCCTGAAGTCAGCGATGCGGATTGGATGGACTGGCGCTGGCAGTTCCGACACCGCGTCACGTCGCTCGAAGCTCTCGCGAAGCACCTCGAAGTGCCGCCCGAGGAGTGGCAGGACCGCGCGGAGGTCTTGCGCGACTTCCGCATGGGCATCACGCCCTACTACTTGTCGCTGATCGACAAGGACGACCCCGACGATCCGATCCTGCGCCAGGTCGTTCCGCTCGCGGAGGAGAACCTGTTCCGCGCCGTGGGCGAGGAGGATCCGCTGGGCGAGGAAAAATTCTCGCCGGTGCCCGGGATCACGCACCGCTATCCCGACCGCGTGTTGATGGTGGTGTCGAACAACTGCGCGATCTACTGCCGCTACTGCACGCGCAAGCGGACGATGTACGAGGGCGCGACCCCCGACGTCGAGCTCGATCGCATGGTCGACTACATCGCGCGCACGCCGAGCGTCCGCGACGTGGTCGTGTCCGGCGGCGATCCGCTCAATTATTCCAACGCGAAGCTGGAGCAGATCCTCTCGAAGCTGCGCGCGATCCCGCACCTGGAGATCATCCGCATCGGAAGCCGCGTGCCCGTGGCCCTGCCGCAGCGCATCGACGACGAGCTGTGCACGATGCTCGCGAAGTACCACCCGCTGTGGATCAACGTGCATTTCAACCACCCGCGCGAATTGACGCCGGAAGCCGCGGCGGCCTGCGATCGACTTTCGCGCGCGGGGATTCCGTTGAACAACCAGGCGGTGCTCCTGAAGGGCGTCAACGATTCGCTGGAGACCATCAAGTCCCTGTGCCAGGGCCTGATGAAGATCCGCGTGCGTCCTTATTACCTCTACCAGTGCGATCCGGTCCGCGGCGCGGAGCACTTCCGCACGCCGATCTCGAAAGGCCTGGAAATCATGGAAGGAATGCGCGGCCACACCAGTGGCCTCGCGATCCCGACCTACGTGATCGACGCGCCCGGCGGCGGCGGGAAGATTCCCGTGGCGCCGCAATATCTGCTGCACTACGAGCGCGAGAAGGGCCGCGCGGTGCTGCGCAATTTCCAGGGCAATCTCTACGAGTACTACGAGCCGCGTCTCGACAACGACGACGTGCATCCGGAGCCCGCGCCGAATGGCGGAAGGCTGGTCGGCACGAGTGCCTACGGCGGACCGCTGAAGCGCGCGGGCGAAAAGAACGGCGTTCCTGCGGTGTCCCATGGCGCGACCAACGGGACGTCGAACGGATCGACGAACGAATCGACGAACGAATCGACGAACGGCAAGTCGCACAACGGTGCTCACGCCGCGACGACCGCTAAGCCGGCGCGCCGCCGTGGCCTCGCGAAGGTCGCGGCCCTCGAGGCCCCGCTCTACGAGACCGAGGCGCAGGGTGCCCGGTCCGAGCCCGCTGTCCCCGTGGTCGGCAAGAGCTCCTGGGTGCACCGTGGCGCCGTGCCTCGTCCGTCGCTCGGGCCGCAAGCTCCGTCGCCGACCTCGGGCAGCGTCCACCACACCAGCTGAGCCTGCCGGTGGCACCTTCAACGATCTGCACGCGCCGCGTGCAGGGCGCGGACGCACGATCATGCTGATCGGCATCGCCTACGACTTGAAGTCCGACTTCGCCCACCTGGCGAAGGCGGACTCCAAGGCTCCCGACGATCTGCTCGAAGAGTTCGATTCGCTGGCGACGATCGAGGGCATCGAGGGCGCCCTCACCGGCGCCGGTCACCGCGTCGTGCGCCTGGGCGGCGGCAAGCAACTGGTGCGCGCTCTGCTCGAGCGGCCCGTCGACCTGGTGTTCAACATCGCCGAGGGCTTTGGCTCGCGCTCGCGCGAAGCCCACGTTCCCGCGCTGTGCGAGATGCTCGGCGTCCCGTACACCCATTCCGATCCCCTGACCTGCGCCACGACCCTCGACAAGGGCGTGGCCAAGCGCCTCGTCCAGGCCGCGGGCATTCCGACCGCCGGCTTCGCGGTGATCGAGGACCTGCGCGACATCGAGACTCTCGCGCTCGAGTTCCCGCTCTTCGCCAAGCCCCTGTGCGAGGGCTCGAGCATGGGGATCCGCGACCAGAAGGCACGCTGCGATGACCGCGCTGCCCTCGCCGAGCGCGTGGGCTCGATCCTCGCGGCCTACGGCCAGCCGGCGCTGGTCGAGGAATTCCTGCCCGGCGTGGAGGCGACGGTCGGGATCCTGGGCACGGGCAAGACCGCGCGCATCCTCGGCACGATGGAAGTCGTGCCGCTGCGCGAAGCGCCGGCGGACTTCGTGTATTCGATCGACGTCAAGCGCGACGTGAACTTCGCCGAGCGCATCGAGTACGTCGTGCCTCCCAGGCAGCCGCCGGCTTTGATCGCTCTCATGGAAGAAGTCGCCCTGAGCGCCTACCGCGTGCTCGGCTGCCGCGACGTCGGCCGCGTCGACCTGCGCGTCGCCCGCGACGGGACGCCCAAGTTCCTCGAGGTCAATCCGCTGCCGGGCTTGAAGCCGGGCTGGAGCGATCTGGCGATCCTCGCCGGCAAGGCCGGCATGGAGTACGAGCAGTTGATCCTCGCGATCGTCGCAGGCGCCAGCCAGCGGCTCGGGCTCCGCGCGTGAGTCCGGCGCGCGTGCTCGCGGTGTACAACGCAGATGGCAACCTCGCGACCGGCGACGCCCAGGATTCGCTCGCCGTGTCCAGCGTCGAAGGCGCGGTGGCGGGAGTTGCGGAAGCCCTGCGCTCGAAGGGACACGAGGTGCGCATCCTCGCGGCGCCGAACGACCCGCGCGAGGTGCTCGAGTTCGTCGCGGGCTTCGACTGCGACGTGGTGTTCAACCTGGTCGAGTCCCTGGCCGGGGACGCGCGCGCCGAAGCCCATTTCGCCGCCTGCCTGGAGCTGCGCGGGATTCCCTACACGGGCAATCGCCCCTTCACACTGGCCCTGTGCCTGCAGAAGCCGATGGCCCGCGCGGTGCTCGCCGCCCATGGCGTGGAAATAGCGCGAGGAGCGGTGCTGCAGCGCGGTGACGAGCCGCTCGAAGGCCTCGCCTACCCTTTGATCGTCAAGCCCTCGCGCGAGGACGCGAGCCACGGCATCGCCCTGGAGTCCGTCGTCCGCGACCCGCGCGCCCTGCGCGAGCGCGCGCGCTTCGTGATCGAGCGCTACGCCCAGCCCGCGCTGGTCGAGGAATTCATCGCCGGCCGCGAGTTCAACGTCGGTCTGATCGAGGGCCCGAAGGCCGGCGATCCGCCGCGCGTGCTCTCCCTTTCCGAGATCGATTTCACCGGCTATCCCGCGGGCGAGCCGCAGATGGTGACCTACGGCGCCAAGTGGATCGAGGGCTCGCCGGAATGGAACGGCACGCGCTCGGTCGACCCGACCCTCGACCCCGCGCTCGATCGCCGCATCCGAGAAGCTTCACTCGGCGCATGGCGCGCCCTGGGACTCGCCGGCTATGCTCGCGTCGATCTGCGCGCCGAAGTCGGCGGCGCTGGACGCCTGGCCGTCATCGACGTCAATTCCAACCCCGACCTCTCGCCCGAAGCGGGCTTCGCCCTGACCGTGGTCCGCAACGGCCTTCCCTATGCCGAGTTCATCGATTCCATCCTCGGGTTCGCGCTCCGCCGCGCTCCTGCGCGGACTTGAGCCGCGCGACCGCGCGCCGCTCGAGGCTCTGATCCGCGGAACGGAGATGTTCTACGAGGCCGACGTGGTGATCGCGCTCGAGCTGATCGACCAGGGCCTCACGCCGGGCGGCGGGGGATACAGCTTCGCCGTCGCCGAGCGCGACGAGCGAGCGGTGGGCTACGCCTGCTGGTCCTTGAACCCGATGAGCGACGCCGTGCACGACCTCTACTGGATCGCGGTCGAGCGCGAGCAGCAGGGCACCGGCCTCGGCCGGCGGCTCTTGACCCACGTCGAGGACCAGGTGCGCGCCGCGAAGGGCCGCTCGCTGATGATCGAGACCGGCGGCAAGGAGAGCTACGCTCCGACGCGCGCCTTCTACGAGGCCTGCGGCTACCGCGAAGTCGCGCGCCTCGAGGACTTTTTCCGCCTGGGAGACGACAAGGTCGTGTTCGCGAAGAGGCTGGACCGATGAGCACTGGACAAGGGACGCGGCCGCGCGACGTCGAGCTCAACATCCTCAACGCCAAGAGCGCGACCTTCGAATGCGTCTTCCCGGTCTGCGGCGGCGTCTGCTGCAAGAACGGCCGCCCGGGCATCTCTCCCGGCGAAGCCCAGCGCATCCAGGACAACCTGCCGAAGTTCCTGCCCCACCTCCTGCCGAAATCGCGCCGCCTGGTCGAGACCCGGGGCTTCCTGACGCGCCGCGTCAAGGAAGGCCGGCGCACCCTGGCGGTGTCCGAGGGCTGGTGCATTTTCTTCAATGAGGGCTGCGTGCTGCACAAGGTCGGCGCCGAGGAGGGCGAGCGCTTCGCCTACAAGCCCTGGCACTGCGTCGCTTTTCCGCTGGAGAAGGACGCGAAGACGGCGGAGTGGTACGTGCGCCAGCACGGTTACCGCGGCGAGGCCTGGGACGTGTTCTGCATCAACCCCAAGGAATCCTCGAAGCCCGCGCTGACCACCCTGGCCGCCGAAATCGAGTTCGCGCGCGGCATCGAGCGCGGCGACGAGGATTGGCGCGGAATCGGGCTTCCGCCGGCGGAGCTCGCGTAAGGAACTGGCGAGAGGCGCAAGCGCGGCCTTGTCCCGCGCAGGCCGATCTCTAGCATTCGAGCTTCCCCCGCGGCCTCCCCGCCGCGCCCCCGAAGACAACCGCCTGGAGGTCCCTTGGGTCATCAAGCCAGCGAACCGTCGAGCGAGCCCGCGAAACCGGTAGCGCATCAGCCCTTCATCCCGGCTGAACAGAACATCCCGGAGTTCACGCTCAAGGCGATCATCTTCGGATCGATCTTCGGGATCCTGTTCGGCGCGTCGACGGTCTATCTCGCGCTCAAAGCGGGCCTGACGGTCTCGGCGTCGATTCCGATCGCGGTGCTGTCGATCTCGGTGCTGCGCTACTTCGGGCGGCCGACGATCCTCGAGAACAACATCGTGCAGACGATCGGGTCTGCGGGCGAGTCGGTCGCCGCCGGGGTGGCGTTTACGATCCCCGCGCTGTTGTTCCTCTCGACCGGCTCGCACGGCGAGGACTATTTCAACTACGTGCAGATCATGACCCTGGCCGCGACTGGCGGGATCCTGGGCGTGTTGTTCATGGTGCCTCTGCGGCGCTCGCTGATCGTCGCCGAGCACGGGAACCTGCCCTATCCCGAAGGAACGGCCTGCGCGGACGTGCTGATCGCAGGCGAGCGCGGCGGGCGGATGGCCGGCCTGGTCTTCGGCGGCGTGGCCCTGGCCGCGGTCTACAAGGCGCTCAACTCGATCTTCTCCTTCTGGAAAGAAGCCGTCACCTTCAAGACCAGCGCGGCGGCGAAGCTGCCCAATGCGGTCGTCACGACGGAGATCTCGCCGGAGTACCTCGGCGTCGGCTACATCCTCGGCCCGAAGATCGGCGGGATCATGGTTTCGGGCAGCGTGCTGGCCTGGATCGTGCTGATCCCGCTCTTGACCGTGCTCGCGATCCCTGATGCGACCATCGACGGTCAGCTGGCCTCGCTCGGGTTCTTGCAGGCCAAGATCGATGGCTGGCGGGCGACCAACGATCCCGAGCGCTACTACCGCGCCTACGTGCGGCTGATCGGCGCCGGCGCGGTAACGATGGCCGGGATCATCACCTTGATCCGGACCATGCCGACCATTGTGAAGTCCCTCAAGGGCTCCCTGTCCTCCGCGAAAAACGTCGGTGGCCCCGCTGGTGGATTGCGCACTGAGCGCGACATCCCGATGCCCTTCGTGATCATCGGGTCGCTGGCCCTCGTCGGCGTGATCGCGATGTTGCCGATCCTGCCCGGCACTTTCGGTGGGAAGCTCGTGATGGCCGGCCTGATGCTGGTCTTCGGCTTCCTGTTCGTCACGGTGTCGTCGCGGATCGTCGGTCTGATCGGCGCCTCGTCGAACCCGATTTCGGCGATGACGATCGCGACGCTGCTCGGCACCTGCGCGGTTTTCCTCGCCATGGGCATGGGCGGAGACGCCAACCAGCCGATCGCCTTGTGCGTCGGCGCGATCGTGTGCATCGCCGCCGCCAACGCGGGCGCGACGAGCCAGGACCTCAAGACGGGCTACCTGGTCGGCGCGACTCCGATACGGCAGCAGATGGGATTGATCATCGGCGTGCTGGTCTCGACCTTCGTGATCGGCCTGACGGTCAAGGGACTCGACACCGCCTTCGCGGACCCGCTGGTTCCGGGCAGCCACGGAATCGGCGGTCCCAAGTTCCCCGCTCCCCAGGCGACCTTGATGGCGACGATCATCAAAGGCGTCCTGTCGCAGAATCTCGACTGGAGCTTCCTGCTGATCGGCGCGGGGTTGAGCCTGACCGTGTTCCTCTGCGGAGTTTCTCCTCTCGCCTGGGCCGTGGGCGTCTATCTCCCGATCGGCACGACCTTCCCGATTTTCATCGGCGGGGCGATGCGGATGCTCTGCGACAAGCTCCGCGGCCAGAAGGAGGAGAGCGAGATTTCTCCTGGGATGCTGTTCGCGACCGGACTGGTCGCCGGAGGCACATTGACGGGAGTCTTCAGCGCCGGCCTGAAGGCAATCCCGACCGGAGATAGCGACGTGCTGACGAAATGCCAGCACATCGGTGAGAAGTTGCAGGAGCAGATCGGCAAATCCATCGATCTCGATCTCTACTCGCTGATCTTCTACGTGCTCATGGGCTTCCTGCTGGTGAAGGTCGCGATCAAGAAGACCTCGGATCCGGCAAAGAATCCGGCGTGAGCGAGCCCTCGACCGACTTCAAGCCGGCCGTCGCCGCCGACGAGATCCAGCCGGAGCTGACGTTCCGCGCGATCCTGCTCGGCGCGGTGCTCGGGATCATTTTCGGCGCGGCTTCGACGTACCTCGCACTGCGCGTCGGTTTGTCGACATCCGCGTCCGTGCCGATTGCCGTGATCGCGATCTGGGCGCTGAAAGCGCGCCACGGCAAGCGCGCGATCCTCGAGCACAACATCGCGCAGACGACGGGCTCGGCGGGGGAGTCGGTCGCGGCCGCGGTCGTGTTCACCGTGCCCGCGCTGATCTTCCTCGGTTTCCCGATGCAAGTGGGGCTCACGACGCTGATCGCGCTGACCGGCGGCTTGCTCGGCGTGCTGATGATGGTGCCACTGCGGCGCTACCTGATCGTCAAGGAACACGGCGTTCTGCGCTACCCCGAAGGCAAAGCCTGCGCCGAAATCTTACGCGCGGGCGAGCGCGGCGGGACGAGCGCGAAGAAGGTCTTCACCGGCTTCGCGATCGGCGCGCTGTTCAAGTCGCTGCAGGCGATCTTCGGCGGAGCGAAAGCGACGATCGCGACGGCGATTCCCGGTTTCCGCGGAGCGCAGGCGGGAATGGACGTCGCGCCGGAGCTGGTCGGTGTCGGCTACATCATCGGCTACCGCACGTCGGTGATGATGATGGCGGGTTCGGCGCTCGCGTCGTTCATCCTCGTGCCGACGATCATGATGATCGGCGAGCACATGGCGACGCCGCTCGCTCCGGGGACGCAACCGCTCGGCGAGATGACCGCGGACGATGTCTGGTTCACCTACGTCAAGCAAATCGGTGCCGGGGCGGTCGCGACCGGCGGATTCTTCGCGTTGCTGCGCGCGCTGCCGGCGATCGCGAGCTCGATGCGTGCCTCGATCGGTGCCCTGAAGGGCGGCGGTGCGTCCGCGGCTGGGACGGCGCGCACGGACCGCGACACGCCGATCGGCGTGCTCGTCGTCGGCGCGCTCGCGCTCGTAGGAATCGTCTGGGCTGTGCCGGCGTTTCACATGAACCTGCTTGGCGCCGTCCTGATCCTCGTGCTCGGCTTTCTGTTCTCTGTCGTCTCGTCGCGCATCACCGGAGAAGTCGGCTCGACTTCCTCGCCCCTGTCGGGCATGACGATCGCGGTCCTGATGACAACGTGCGGGCTGTTCCTGCTCGCGGGTTGGGAAGGGCCGAGCTATGCGCGTCTGGCCTTGATGATCGGCGCGGTCGTATGCATCGCGATCAGCAACGCGGGGACGTGCTCACAGGACTTGAAGACGGGTTACCTCGTCGGCGCGACTCCCGTGCGACAGCAGGGGGCGCTGTTGATCGGTGTCGTGACCAGTGTGCTCGTCGTCGGCTGGACGGCGTACGGACTCAACGCCGCGGAGACCAAGCATGTCCCGCTCGCACAGTCGTTCAGCGTGTCCGCCGAAAGCATCGAGCGCGCTCAGTCGGTCCAAGGGCCGGACTTCAGCGGCGTCGCGGCCGATCAGCTCGCCACGGTCAACGAAAAATCGCTGCCGAGGCGCGAGTACAAGTTCGTTCGGGTCCCGCAAGCGAGTCTTCCCGCCGGGGTCGCGTCCGGGAACTTCCTCGTCGACGAGCACTCTAGGGCAGCGGTCGCGCGCCGCGAGGACGGAATTGGCTCCGGGCGGTTGCGTGCTCCCCAGGCGACGTTGATGGCGACCGTGATCGACGGTCTGTTGACGCACCAGCTGCCGTGGAACCTGATCTTGATCGGCGTCGCGATCGCGATGTTCGTGGAACTGCTCGGCATCAACTCGCTGACGTTCGCGGTCGGCGTGTACTTGCCGCTGGCCAGCACGATGCCGGTGTTCCTTGGCGGTCTCGTGCGGAAATTCGCGGACTGGAAGTACGGCCGCAAGTCCGACGCGGAAGAAGAGCCGGAGGGCACGCTGTACGGCGCGGGCCTGATCGCGGGAGCATCGATGCTCGGCATCGCCGCGGCGATGATGGGCTTCGTGAAGGGCTTCGACTCGAAGACGAGTCTCCATCCGACCATCGCGTTCCTGAAGGACACTGCGATCGGCGCGCTGAGTCCGGGCCGGCTTGCCGACGCCTGGGGACTCGTCGTCATGCTCTTCATCGGCTGGCTGCTCTTCCGTGGCGCACGCGATCCCGCCAAGTGACGCCGCGTCCGCGACGATGAGTGCGCCGCGCGTCTCGATCTGCCTGCCGACGTACAACGGCGCGCGTTACCTCGCGCGACTCCTGCCGGCCTTGCGCTCGCAGCGCTTGAGCGATCGCGGACCGGCCCTCGAGAGCGGCGAGATGGAATTGATCGCGATCGACTCCAGCTCGAGCGACGACAGCGCAGCCCTCCTGCGCGAGCACGGCGCACGTCTGGAGGTCATCCTCAAGGAATCTTTCCGCCACGGCGCGACGCGCAACCGCATCGCCGCCTCCGCGCGCGGCGAGATCCTCGTGTTCCTCACGCAGGATGCCCTGCCGATCGGAGAGAGCTTCATCCGCGAGCTGATCGCGGGCTTCGACGACCCGCGTACGGCCGGGATCACGGCGCGCGTCCTGCCCCATCCCGAGGACGATCCTCTGACGCGGCGCACCGTCCTCGCCCAGCCCGAGGCCCAGACCGAAGCCCACAGCTTCGATCTCGACGGCCTCGACGGCCTGTGGGTGCTGACCGAGACCCAGCGCACGGCCCTGCTCGCCTTCAACGACGTCGCGAGCGCGATCCGCGCCTCGGTCTTCGCCGCGATTCCCTTCCCGGACGTTTCCTTCGGCGAGGACGTGGCCTGGGCCGCGCGCGCCTTGACCGCCGGCTGGAGGCTGCGCTTCGCTCCCGCGGCGGTGGTCCACCACGCGCACCGCTACACGCCGCGCCAGGCCTTCGCGCGCTACCGGATCGACGCTCATTTCCGCCGCCACGTCCTCGGCCAGACGGTGCGGCCGTCGCTGATCTCGGTCGCGCGCGGTTTCAGCTACGAAGTCCGCGAGGACCTGCGCTTCCTGGCGCGCGCCGCGCCGGAGGGGCGCTGGCGGGCGGCCTGGCAATCGCCCTTCCTGCGCGGAGCCCAGGTGCTCGGCCAGTACCTCGGCGCGCACGGCAAGCGTTAGCCTTGGTCGCAGCGAAGATTCTTCCGGCTGCCGCGCGCTTTTGCGGTCGAGGCCGGCTCGCGAAGGGGTCGATAGTCGCTCGGCGCTTCCCCCGCACCTTGCTCGCGTCGTAACCTTTCTGCCCCTTGCGTCCGGCCGGACGCCCACCGCCACCTCCTCCATGCCCCCGGTTCGTTCGATTTCGGTCCTGATGCCGACCTGGCAAGGGGAAGAATTCCTGGAGCGCGTGCTCCGCGCCTTGGCGGGGCAGGTCTGTCCCATCCCTTGGGATTTCCTGGCGATCGATTCGGGCTCCACCGATCGGACCCTGGCGATCCTGCGCGAGTTCCAGGCGGACTTCCCGGTCCAGCTTTCGATCGGATCGATCCACAAGACCCAGTTCGACCACGGCGACACGCGCAACCTGCTCGCGGCGCGCTCGAAAGGGGAGCTGTGCGTGTTCCTGACGCAGGACGCGATTCCGGTTGGATCGAGCTTCCTGGCCGATCTCGCGCACAACTTCGAGGACCCTCGCGTGGCCGCGGCGACTTGCCGTAATCTGGCGCGTCCGGATGCCGAGCTGCTGACCAAGGTGTTCAGCGAGAAGGATCCGGGATACACGGCGGGGCGCCGAGAAGTCCGCTTGCCGGACGCCGCGAGCTACGCCGCGATGAATGCACACGAGCGGCGGCTGCTCTACAACTTCAACGACGTCGCCAGCGCGGTGCGCCGTTCGATCTGGGAGCACCATCCCTTTCCGCGCACGGAGTTCGGCGAGGACGTGCTCATGGCGCGCGCCCTTCTCGAGGCGGGACATACCGTGGTCTACGACGACCGCGCCTGCGTCGAGCACAGCCACGATTATTCGCCCGACGAGATGCTCTCGCGCGCGAAGATCGACGGGAAGTTCAATGCCGAGTGGCTCGATCGGATCTGCGTCGGCTCGCGCTCCGACGCCGACGTGCTGGTCCAGCGCCAGCTGACCATCGACCGCGCAGCCCTCGAATCCGCGGGGCTCGACGGCGCGCAGGTGCAGGCTCAATTGCGCATCGCGAAGGACCTGCGCCGCGCGGCCTTCGTCGGCATGTACGAGGGCGGAGTCACGCGCACGCGCCAGCCCGCGACGGCGGCGCTCTCCAGTCCGCTGCTGCGCATCCTCTACGTCGTCCACGGGTTTCC
>Ga0193706_1001352_pt1 | contig 11131 bp, 7 predicted proteins | sample U3c1metaG_FD_160130 | JGI IMG/M metagenome (GOLD analysis project Ga0193706, IMG submission 160130) | Soil microbial communities from a riparian zone of the East river system, Colorado, United States - U3c1 | ecosystem: Environmental > Terrestrial > Soil > Riparian zone | place: USA: East River... | reverse complement strand
GCCGAGACGGAGAGCGACGCGCCCGAGAGCACGGTAGAGCAGATCAGAAAGCGCGTCCTCGAAGAGGGCGCAGGACTCCCCTCCGTGGTGCGGGAATTCAAGGACAGTGTCTTTCCAGTCGACCCCGGCCAGAAGAAGGAGCGCGATCTCGCGGCGCTGCTCAACGTGGCCAAACGGTTGCGCGAGCTACTGGAGGAGACCGACGTGGTGCCGCACAAACTCGCAGGCGAAGTCGGAAAGACGCTCGATCGACTTTTGGAAACACTGCGAAGCGCCGCCGAGCGCGCGGCGTAAAAGCTAGGCGTGGGTCCGCGCTGAAACCACGATGCCGGCGGCTTCGCGCGCTTCGGCCATGACCTCTTTGGCGACGGCGCGCGCACGCGCGGCGCCCTCTTCGAGCACGCCTTCCACGTAGGCTGCGTCGCCCGCGACTTGTTGGCGCCTTTCGGCGAGCGGCATGAAGCGTGCGATGTACGCCTCGGATAGCCGCTTTTTGAGGTCGCCGTACCCGACGCCCCCTTTGACGTAGGTGGGCTCGAACTCCGCCGCCTTTTGCGCATCGAGAAGGCGGTAGAGGACCATGAGCGTGTCGCTCGCGTCCTTCGGTTCTTCGACCCCTTTGCTGTCCGTTTTGATGCTCGCAAAGTACGCTTTGAAGACTTGCTTTTCCGTCATTCCCGGCGCGGGAAAAATCGGAATCGTGTTGCCGTAGCTCTTGCTCATCTTGGCGCCGTCGGTACCAGGCACGACCGGGGCCGTCGAAAAGCGCCATTCGGGGCGAACCAGCACTTGCTTGCCAAAGGCGGCGTTGAAACTGGCCCCCATGTCCTGCGCCATCTCGACGTGCTGTTGCTGGTCTTTGCCGACGGGAACGACGGTGCTCTTGTAAATGAGAATGTCGGCCGCCATCAGCACCGGGTAGTTGAAGAGGCCCATGGTGGGCTCGAGCCCGCGCGCGACCTTGTCTTTGTAGCTGTGCGCGCGTTCGAGCAAACCGCGTCCCACGCAGCTCGAGAGAAGCCAGGCGAGCTCGCACACCTCGGGCACGTCCGATTGTCGAAAGAACGTCGCCCGTTTCGGATCGAGCCCGAGCGTGAGGTAATCGATGGCCACGTCGCGGGTGAGCTCGCGCATGCGAGCGCCGTCGTGGATCGTCGTCAGGGTGTGGTAGTTGGCAATGAAGTAGAACGCCTGCTCGGGCTTGCCGGGCGGCCCCTGCAACTCGACGTGCTGCTGAATAGCGCCGAAATAATTGCCAAGATGAAGGACGCCGGAAGGCTGAACGCCGGAGAGAACGCGCATCGAGGTGGCGGAACATACCGCGCTTCGCGTGGTTCGGCGAGGAGGCGCACGCCAGGGCAGCGCACAAAAACGCGCCCCTCGGCGCGCGCAAGGAATCCGGCGTCGCCCGAGGAACGCTCGTGCTAGATACCCGGCCTAGCCATGTCGAGCGACGCCATCACCAGCCGCGAAAAAGACTTTGCCAAATGGTACCAGGACGTCATCCGCCAAGGTGACCTTGCCGAGGCCGCCGAAGTCGTGCGCGGGTGCATGGTCATCAAGCCGCACGGATACGCCATCTGGGAGAAGATCCAAGCGGAACTGGACCGGCGCTTCAAAGCCACCGGTCACAAGAACGCGTACTTTCCACTGCTCATTCCGTTGAGCTTTCTGGCCAAAGAGGCGTCGCACGTGGAAGGTTTCGCCATGGAGTGCGCGGTGGTGACGCACTCCGGCCTCAAAGCGGTGACTTCGGCCGACGGCAAAACGGCGCTCGAAGTCAAAAACCCCCTCGAAGAACCGTACGTGATCCGCCCCACGAGCGAGACCATCATTGGCCACTACTTCGCCAAGTGGATCCAGAGCCATCGCGACTTGCCCTTGCTTCTCAATCAATGGGCGAATGTGATGCGCTGGGAGATGAGGACCCGCCTCTTTTTGCGCACCAGCGAGTTTCTCTGGCAGGAGGGGCACACCGCGCACGCCACCCACGAAGAGTCGCTCGAAGAAGTCGAGCGCATGCTGGGCGTCTACGCCGACGTCGCCGAGAACGTGATGGCGATGCCCGTCATCCGCGGGAAAAAGACGGACAGCGAGAAGTTTGCGGGGGCGGTCTCGAGCTATTGCATCGAGGCGATGATGCAAGACGGCAAAGCGCTGCAAGCCGGTACCAGCCATGATCTCGGTCAGAACTTCGGTCGCGCCTTCGACGTGAAGTTTCAGAGTAAATCGGGGGAGATCGACTACGTGTGGCAAACGTCGTGGGGTTCCTCCACGCGTCTCATCGGAGGTCTCATCATGACCCACTCCGACGACGCCGGGCTCGTGCTTCCGCCCGCGGTCGCGCCCATCCACGTGGCGATCATCCCTATCTACAAGACGGACGAAGAACGCAGCAAAGTCGTCGAGGCGGGGGACGTCCTGCGGCGGGAGTGTGAAGGCGCGGGGCTCAGCGTCGTGCTCGACGATCGCGACGGGCTACGGCCCGGTGCCAAACATTTCGACTGGGAGCAAAAAGGCGTGCCGGTGCGCATCGAGATCGGACCTCGCGACGTTCTGGCCGGGTCTTGCGTCGTCAAACGCCGGGACCGCGACCCCAAAGAAAAGACGCCCCTCGCGCTCGCCGGCGCCGCGATCGTTCTGAAGAATCTGATGAGCGAAATTCAAACGTCGCTCCTCGAACGGGCGCGCGCGTTTCGCGCGTCGCGGACCGTCCAAGTCGACACCTACGACCAGTTCAAGCAGGCACTCGATCCGGGTGGCAAAGGGAATTTCCTGCTCGCGCATTGGGACGGAACGCCCGAGACCGAGAAGAAGATCAAAGCGGACACCAAGGCGACCATCCGCTGCATCCCGCTCGAGGGGGACAAAGAGCCTGGTCGTTGCGTGCTCACCGGGCAACCCTCGGCGCAGCGCGTCGTCTTCGCGCAGGCTTACTGAGCGCTCAATCCACTTGCGCGGTTTGCGCGTCGCCGGGCGGGGCGGTTTTCTTGCGTTCGACGGGCACCGCTTGCCACGTGACCGTATAGGTCTGCGCCGGATTCCACATGAGCCAACCGTGGCTGCCCGCGCCAATCGCCGATTTTACTTCGTTAGCAACGTACTGGGGACCGTACTCCGGTGAATTCCACGACGCCGCCTGCAGCCATGGTCGAATGAGCGCGTTCTTCTTGCCATGCTTCAGCATGGCCAGGATCTTCCTCGTCGCCATTCCCACGATCTCGGGATGATTGCCGGGCACCTCGAAACCCGCATAGCCGGCGTGGTAATGCGAGGGATACACCATGGGCGAGAGCACCTCGCACTCGGGCGCGAGGAGCACCGGGTCCTGGCCGAGCGCGTCGATATCGGCGCGTACCCCTTCGGCGACGATCCCGAAGATGTCGAGAGAGAGCGGTACTTTGCGCGGTTGGGTGATCGCGTGCACCTCCCTCACGAAATCGCGAATCACGATCGTCTTCGGCGTTTTTCCCTTGGTCGCATCGAAATCGGCATTCTTCACGCCCAGCACGGGGTAGCGAACGTAATCGAGCTGGATCTCGTCGACGCCAAAATCGAGCGCTTCTTTGACGAGTGCAAAGAGATAAGCGCGCGCCTCGCTGTTGGCAGGGTCGAGCCAGCCAATCTGGTAAGGCCGGCCCTTGGCCCAGTTCGCGCGCGGCAAGAGCTCAGGCTTCGCGTGGGCGATGAACTCGTCCTCGAAGCAGCTGATGCGCATCGCCACGCGGATCCCTTGGGCGTGCGCGAAGCGGACCGTGCGCGCCATGTCGCGGATGGGGGCCCCTTTCGTAGCACCGGTCTCGACGGCGAGCGGAACCTTGGAGCGGTACGTCACCAGGCCGTCGTAGTCCTTGGCGTCGAGCACGATCATGTTCATCCCGCGCTCGGCCATGCGCGCGAGGAGCGGCATGAACAGCGTTCCGCCGGCGGTGCCTCCGCGCACGTAAAGGCCCCGCAGCTGTTTGTCCTCGGGCCAACCGATGCGCTCGTCGTCGGCGGCCTTCGGCGCATGCTTGACCACGGCGGGAATGACGATGCGCTCACCTGGCGAGGGCGACGCGACGCGAAAGTTGGGGTTCTCCTTCTGAATGGCCTTGCTGAGCTCGCGAGCGAGATAAACGTCGGTGAGACCGACGTAAGCATCGGCGATGGAGGGGAGCGAATCACCGCGCCGTAAGACATGCGCCAATCCCACCGGCTTTCCGATCGAATCGATGATCTCGCCCCCTTCGGGCAACTTGCTGCGGAGCCATGCCACGAGCTCGGTGCGCTCGGCGTCGACGGGGCTTGCCGGCGCTGCCGGTGCTGCCGGCGTGGCCGGGGGCTCTTCGGTCGAAGGCGGTTCCGCTCTTCTCGTTTCCGACAGATCGACGGGACCGGGTACAGCGGGCTTCGGCAGCGGCGCGCTGCACGCCGCGACGAACGCGAGCACGGACCCGAGCACAAACGAAAACCGGCCACAAAAAAGGGCGCGTGACGGCCCCCCGGTCGGATCTCTTGGCACGTACCTAGGGGAATACAGTTTCGACGAGCTGGCAACATTCCTGAAGCCTTAGCCCCGAAGAATTGCCCGTTGCCCACCGGCACCCACCTAACGACGACCAAGTGACACGCGCCAGCCGACCGGGCGATGGGGACGCGGCTTGGCTTTGACGGGACCCGGGGGACCTGGATTTGCGCACGGCCGTGCCGAAACGTGCTGCTTGCTCGATCGGGGGCCCTGGCTAAGCTCCGCGCATGTCCGCGAACGGAAAGATCGACCTCGTCTGTTTCGACATCGGAGGCGTCCTCGTTCGTATCTTAACCGCGTGGCCCGATCTCTGTCGCGCGATGCGAATCGACGTGCGCGGGGAATCCGCGGGCGAGCTTGCCGAAAACGCGCGCCGCGAGCTCGCCGAGGCATACCAGCGTGGCGACCTTTCGACCGAGGCGTGGATGGCAGCCGTAGAGAACGCTTTGAGTGGGCTCTATACGGCCGACGAGCTCGCCACCCTGCACGACGCCGTCCTCATCGAAGAGTACCCGGGTGTAGCCATCCTCATCGACGAGCTGCATCGCGCGGGCATCGCGACCGCGTGTTTGTCCAACACCAACGAACTGCATTGGCCCAAGCTCGTCCATCATGACGGCGCGCGCGTGATGCCCGGCGAGCCTCGCTATCCCGGCGTGCACAAGCTCGGCTCGCATCACGCGTCGCATTTGATGAAGTTCATCAAGCCCGCCCCAGACATCTACCGCGCCTTCGAAAAGGCGACGGGACGCAGCGGCTCGCAGATCCTTTTCTTCGATGATTTGGCGGAGAACGTCGCCGCCGCAAAGAGTCTCGGTTGGCACGCGGAGCGGATCGATCCCACCGCGCCGACCGACGAACAGTTACGACGCCACCTCGCCGCTCACGGCGTCCTCTGATCGCGACGTCCGCTCGGCACGAGACATTCGCCGCGGAAGGCAGCCTCGCGTTTCTCGCCGCCGTTCTCCTGCCCTGGTTCATGAACGGCCTGCGGCGCGAACTCAAGTAAGCTGGCTGCATGACCTCGCGTCCGGACGCCGACGAGCTGCTTCGCCGGGTGCAAGCCGCGGAGCGCAGGGTCAAGCGCGGCCGTCTCACGATCTTCTTCGGAGCTGCGCCGGGGGTGGGCACAACGTTCGCCATGCTCGAACGCGCGGGATTTTTGCGCGATGTCGAGCGACTCGATGTCGTGGTGGGCATCGTCGAGACCCACGGGCGATTCGAGACGACCACGCTGCTGGCCGGATTCGAACGTTTGCCGCTTCGCCAGGTCACCTACCAAGCGACGACGATCGAGGAGTTCGATCTCGACGGCGCCCTGGCGCGCAAGCCGACGCTCCTCTTGATAGACGAGCTGGCGCACACCAACGCCGAAGGCGCTCGCCACGCCAAGCGCTGGCAGGACGTCGAGGAGTTGCTCGAAGCCAACATCGACGTCTACACGACCCTCAACGTGCAGCACGTCGAGAGCCTCAACGACGTCATCGCTCAGATCACGGGCGTCGTCGTGCGCGAGACGGTACCGGACGCCGTGATCGACGGGGCCGAGGAAATCAAGCTCGTCGATCTGCCACCGGATGCGCTGCTCGAGCGGCTCCGTGAGGGCAAGGTGTACCTGCCGGCACAAGCCGAGCGCGCGCTCGAAAATTTCTTTCGCAAGGGCAACCTGATCGCGCTGCGCGAGCTGACGCTGCGGAGAACGGCCGAACACGTCGATGCCGACATGCAGGCATGGCGGCGCGAGCACGCCATCGAGAACACATGGGCGGCATCGGATCGCCTACTCGTTTGCATTGGCGCCAGCCCCTATTCGGCGAACCTCCTGCGCGCGGGACGCCGCATGGCGTCGGGTCTGCGGGCTCGCTGGTTCGCCGTCAACGTGGAAACACCGGCGACGCTCCGATTCGGACCCGCCGATCGTGCTCGTATCTCGCAAAACCTCCGCCTCGCCGAACAGCTCGGCGCGGACACCGTCACGCTCACGGGCCGCAAACCGGCCGAGGAGATCCTCAGATTCGCCCGCGAGCAGAATGTGACGAAGATCGTCGTAGGAAAACCGCGGATGGTTCGACTGCGCGACCGGCTCGGCAACTCGTTCATGGACGAGCTGATCCTCGGCAGCGGCGACATCGATATTTATGCGACCGTCGGTCAACCGGAGAAGGTCGAACCGGCGACGAACGCCCGCCCCCGTCCCCAACGCTACGGTGTCGGAGCTTATCTGGCGGCGGTGAGCGCGGTCACGTTCGCCACCATCGCCGCCTACGCGGCCTTCGGACGGCATGAGCTCGCCGATGTCGTCATGCTCTATCTCCTTGCCATCGTCGGCGTTTCGATGCGTTTCGGATTTCGCGCTTCGCTGTTGACGGGAGTGCTCAGCGTTCTCGCATTCGACTATTTTTTCGTGCAACCGTACCTCACCTTCACGGTCTCCGACCTGCGCCACGTGGTGACCTTTGCGGTGATGCTCTTGGTCGGCATCGTGATCGCCGTTCTCACGCAGCGCGTGCGCGATCAAGCGGAAGTCGCCCAGCGCAGCGAGCGCCGGACCGCAGTGCTCTACGCCATGAGCCGAGAGCTCTCGCGCGTAGAAGGCCCGACTGCCATCTTGGACATTGCCGCGCGTCACGTGGAACAGGTCTTCGAGAGCCGGGTGGCCATCCTCGGCGGTGAAAGAAATGGCAAAGTCCGCGTCGACTATGCGACGGCGGGATTCATCCCACCGCTCGACAAAGAGGACGGCGTCGCCCGGTGGGTGCTGGGCAACCGACGAGAAGCGGGAAGCGGAACGAGCACCTTGGCGGCCAGCAGCGGTTTTTACCTCCCGCTGCTGGCGCCCGGTGCGGACGCGACGGTGATGGGCGTTCTTGCTCTTTATCCCGAGGAGCCGCAACGCTTCGGGGATCCCGAGCAGCAGCGACTCGCCGACGCCTTCGCAACGCAGATCGCGACCTCGCTCGAGCGTGCGCGACTCGCCGAAGAAACGGAGCGCGCGCGCCGCGAGGTCGAAGCGGAGCAACTTCGAAGTACGCTCCTCAGCTCGGTGTCCCACGACTTGCGTACGCCCCTCGCCGTCATGAAGGGCGCCGCGAGCACGCTGGTGGCAGACGATGCCCGGCTGACACCCGCCGTGCGCAGAGATCTGCATACCGCGCTCTTGGAGGAGACGGAACGCCTCGACCGCCAAGTTCGTAACCTTCTCGACATGACGCGACTCGAATCCGGCGCCATCCGGCTGAAGAAAGAGTGGTACTCGCTGCAAGAGATCGTCGGCGCGACGTGGAGCCGGATGGAATCACGACTCAGTGCTCGACCGGTGACCGTCAGCGTGGACGCCGAGTTGCTCGTGCCGGTGGACAACGTCTTGATCGAGCAGGTGCTCGTCAATCTCCTCGAGAACGCGGCCAAATACACGCCGGCGGGGACAGCGATCGACCTCGCCGCCAGGCGCGCCGACGGTGAGATCGTGGTCGAGGTGGCAGACCGCGGTAGAGGGATCCCGGTGGAGGAACGAGAGCGCATCTTCGAGAAGTTTTATCGCGGCCCCTCCAAAAGCACGCAAGGGGGCGTCGGACTCGGTCTCACCATCTGCCGGGCCGTCGTGGTCGCTCACGGCGGGCGGATCTGGGTCGAGAACCGCGACGGCGGCGGCGCCTCCTTCAAGTTCGCGCTGCCCCTCGAGGGCGAACCGCCCCCTCTCGCGCGACTGCCCGAGATCACCGAGCCGATCGGCGACGGCGAATCGGACAGGAGAGCAGCGGTGGGAACGTCGTTACCGTGATGCAGGAGCCCCTGGTGCTCATCGTCGAAGACGAGCCGCAAATGCTGCGGTTTCTCCGCGCGTCGCTGTCGACGCATGGCTACCGGCTGGTGGAGACGACCACCGGTGAAGACGGCCTCGCCCAGGCGGCCGCCCGTAACCCCGACGTCATCCTTCTCGATCTGGGTCTGCCGGACCTCGACGGCATCGAAGTCACGCGTCGTATCCGGGAATGGACGCAAACGCCGATCATCGTCATCTCGGCGCGCGGGCAAGACGAAGACAAGATCAACGCCCTCGACGCGGGTGCCGACGACTATCTGACGAAACCGTTCAGCGTAGGCGAGCTCTTGGCGCGCATCCGTGTCGCGCTCCGTCACCTGGCTCATCTCGGCGGCGGCAAGGAGGATCCCGTCTTCACCGTCGGTGAGCTTCGCGTCGATCTCGGAAAGCGGCAGGTGTTCGTGCAAGGAGCGGACGTGCACCTCACGCCGACCGAGTACCGCCTCCTCGCTACCATGATCAAATACGCGGGCCGCGTCGTGACCCACCGCCAGCTCTTGAAGGAGGTGTGGGGACCGCCGTATGTCGAGCACACGCAGTACTTGCGCGTCTTCATGGGTCAGCTTCGTCAAAAGCTCGAGCCCAGTCCTGCCCAACCGCGATTTTTGATCAACGAGCCCGGCGTCGGTTATCGGCTGAAGGTGCAGTAAGGCGCCTGCGGGCGAAGGCATCGAGCGTGCCAGGGGCGAGCTGCGCTTTTTTCACCGTTGTTTCCCGAAGGAATACGATATCCTCGCCGTTGGGCGCGATCCGTCGTCCCCGCCGATTCATTGGCAAGCGCGGTGGGGCGCTCGCTTTGGCGGCGAAGACGCACTACGAATCCCGAGCTCCATGCAAACGGCTGCATCCGCTCCTCCAAAACCGCACGCCTCGCGCGCAAGCGAGACAGGCGCCGACACTGCGCACGCCGAGCACGGGCACCGGCCAGCGTTCTCGACGCTCGTGGTCGGCGCCCTCGGTGTGGTGTTCGGCGACATCGGGACGAGCCCGCTCTACGCCATCAAGGAGTGCGTCGAAGGAGAGCACGGCGTCGCGCCCACCCACGACAACATCTTGGGCATCCTATCGCTCATCGTGTGGTCGCTCATCGCGGTCGTCGCCGTCAAATACCTCACCTTCATCATGAAGGCCGATAACAAAGGCGAAGGCGGCATTCTCGCGCTGCTCGCACTCGTGCCACCCAAGAAGAGGCAAGCGACGACGCACATCTCGTGGGCGGCAGCGCTCGTGATTTTCGGCGCAGCACTGCTCTACGGCGACGGCGTGATCACGCCGGCCATCTCCGTTCTGAGCGCCGTAGAAGGCTTGACCGTCGCCACCACGGCTTTGCAGCCCGGCGTGATTCCCCTCACCTGCGTCATTCTCATCGGCCTCTTCTCGGTGCAAAAGAAAGGCACGGCCGGGATCGGGCGCGTTTTCGGTCCCATCATGGCGGTCTGGTTCATCACCATCGCTGCCCTCGGCATCCCGCAAATCATCGCGCATCCCTCGGTGCTCCAAGCCCTGAGCCCCACCTTCGCGATTCAATTTTTTCTCGACCAGAAGTTCCGCGCCTTCCAAGTGCTCGGCGCGGTCGTGCTCGCCATCACCGGAGGAGAAGCGCTCTACGCGGACATGGGGCATTTTGGGCGGCGCCCTATTCGGATGGCCTGGTACCTGTTTGTGATGCCGGCCCTGCTCCTCAATTACTTCGGACAAGGGGCGCTCGTGCTGGAGCACGAAGACACGGCGGCCCATCCATTTTACGCGATGGTTCCATCGAGCCTCATCTACCCCATGGTCGCGCTCTCCACCATGGCCGCCATCATCGCTTCGCAGGCGCTCATCTCGGGCGCTTTTTCGCTCACGCGGCAAGCGATTCAGCTCGGATTTTTCCCTCGCGTCACCATCGTGCATACGTCCGGCGAAGCCGAGGGCCAGATCTACATTCCGGAGATCAACGCCGCCTTGATGGTGTCATGCATCTGGCTCGTCCTCACGTTCAAGGAGTCGACGGCCCTCGCGTCGGCCTACGGCATTGCGGTCACCGGCACGATGGCCATCACTTCCACCATCTACTACGTGGTGGTGACGGAGGCCTGGGGTTGGGCGCGCTGGCGAGCCATTCCGCTGGTCGCCGTCTTTCTCACCTTCGATCTCGCGTTCTTCGGGGCGAACCTGCTCAAGTTTTTTAGCGGTGGGTGGGTTCCATTGGGAATGGCCGTCCTCATCTTCCTCGTCATGACCACCTGGAAAAAAGGCCGGGCCATGCTGGCGCGAAGCGTGGCCGATCGCTTGCTGCCCATCGACATGTTCTTGGCCGACCTCGCCTCGACCAAGCCCCCGCGCGTGCCCGGCATCGCCGTGTTCATGTCGTCGAACCCCAACGGCGTGCCCATCGTGCTGCTCCATCATTGGAAGCACAACCAGATGCTGCACGAGACGGTCGTGCTGCTCTCCGTCATCTCCGAAACGATGCCCGAGGTGCCGGTCAGGGACCGCATTCAATTCAAAGACCTCGGACAGGGCTTTTTTCATCTCGGGGCGCACTACGGCTTCATGCAGACGCCCAACGTGCCCGACGTGCTCCAACGCGCCTCCGCGCTGTACGCCCTTCCTTATGTGGCGGGCAAAACGAGCTACTACCTCGGTCGAGAAACGCTGCTCGCCACGAAGAAGAGCGGGATGCAGCAGTGGCGCAAGACGCTCTTCTCTTTCATCTCCCGCAATTCACGTTCGGCGACGCAGTACTTCGGCATCCCGCCCGATCGGGTGGTGGAGCTGGGGATGCAAATCGACCTCTGAGTCTAGGGCTTCAC
>Ga0193706_1001351_pt1 | contig 11132 bp, 12 predicted proteins | sample U3c1metaG_FD_160130 | JGI IMG/M metagenome (GOLD analysis project Ga0193706, IMG submission 160130) | Soil microbial communities from a riparian zone of the East river system, Colorado, United States - U3c1 | ecosystem: Environmental > Terrestrial > Soil > Riparian zone | place: USA: East River... | reverse complement strand
GCGACGAGGAACGCCCCGAGGGCATCGAACTCGTCCATCTAGGAGGAGCCTAGTGACGCACTCGGCGGCTCAGGAGCCAGGGATCACGTAAAACGCGATCACCGCGTACTGCAGGGCTGCGGCGATTATCACCAGTGCGTGGAACACCTCGTGGTATCCGAAGACGCTCGGCGCGGGATCGGGACGCTGGAAGGCGTACACCAGGGCCCCGAGCGTGTACAGCAGCCCGCCCACGGCCACGAGCGTCGTGGCGGTCACTCCCAACCGCTCGATCATGGCCGGAAAGGCGGCCACAGCGACCCACCCGAGCATGATGTAGGTCAAGGCCACCAGCGCCTTCGGAGCGTCGATCCAGACGAGCTTCATCAGCACGCCTGCCAGCGCCCCGGCCCACACCACGATCAGGATCACCGTGGCGAGGTCGCCGTCGAGGACGAGCAGCGCGAAGGGCGTGTACGTCCCCGCGATCAGGAAGAAGATCATCGAATGGTCGAGCCGCCGCATCCAGCGGCGCGCCGCCTGAGACGCCCAGGTGATGCGGTGATAGAGCGCGCTCGTGCCGAACAGCGCCGCGACGCTCACCGCGTAGATCGCGGCCGCGAGCCGTGGCTGGCCGGACGGGGCCGCCACCACGAGGGCCGCTCCGATCGCCACGGAGACGAAGAACGCCCACTGGTGCCAGACGCCGCGCAGGCGCGGCTTCGTGAGCCTAGGTGTCGCGAAGCTGGTGGGCATCGGTGAAGAATCCACGGTACCCAAAGGACACCGCGATCAAGCCAGCCAGCGCCACCGCCCCGAGCAGCACCCAGAGCAGGACCATCTGGAGGCGCACGGCGTCAACAGGCTCGGCCCCGGCCACCAGCATCCCGACCATGGTGCCGGGGAAGAAGACGATCCCGGTGGTCTTCGTGGAGTCCACCAGCGGGATCATCCCCGAGCGCAGGCTGCGAGCGACGATCGCGCGCGCCGCCTGCTGAGACGTGGCTCCGAGCGCCAGCATCGCCTCGATCTGCCGGCGTCCGTCGTGCATCTCGTCGGCGAGCCGGTTCAGCGTCACCGCCACCGCCGTCATCGAGTTGCCGATCACCATCCCGCCCACGGGCACCAGATAGCGCGGCTCCGCCTTGAACACGCCCAGGCCGACCACGAGCCCAAGCGTCACCGCGGCCGCCACGGCGAGCGCGAGCAGGATCGGGCCGGTGACCTCCGGCACTCCGCTCGCGCGGCCGCGCGCGGTCCACGTACCGAACGCCACCATCCCGGCCAACAGCGCCACCACGAGCCAGAGGCTGTCGGTGTCGAAGATCGCCTGGATCACGTACCCGACCGCGGTGAGCTGAATGAACGAGCGCAGGACGGCGACCGCGATGTCCTGCTCGAGCTCGGCGCGCCGCCAGAACGAGACCGCGATCGCCACGGCGATCAGCGCAAGGGATGCGGCCACCTCCCCGAGCGTGATCGAGATCGTGCTGCTCACCTGGCCACGCGTCCTTCCTCGAGCTCGATCGCACGCTCCGTGAGCCGGTCGGCCTGAGCGCGATCGTGGGTCACGAGCACAAGCGAAACGCCGTGAAGGTTGCGGAGCGCGTCCTCGACGGCGCTCGTGGCGGCGGCATCGAGCGACGCCGTGGGCTCGTCCAGCAGCAGCACCTCAGGCTCGAGCGCGAGCGCCCGGGCGAGCATCACGCGCTGCTGCTCGCCCACTGACAGCCGCGAGGCGTCGCGCTCGGCGAAACTCGGGTCGAGGCCGGCAAGCCTCAGCGGCCGCTCGGGATCGACCTCCTTGCCGTGGAGCCGCGGCCCGAAGCAGACGTTGTCCGCAACCGTTCCCGCAACCGGTGCCGGCAGCTGCGGCACGAGCCCCACCCGCCGGCGCAGCTCGAGTGGGTCGAGCTCGCGAACGTCGGTGTCGTGAAAGCGGACGGTGCCCTCATCCGGGTCGGCGAGCCGGTTCAGCAGCCGCAGGAGCGTGGACTTACCCGCGCCGGACGGTCCCACCACCGCGGTGGAGCCGGACGGGATGGTCAGGCTAACCCCGCTAAGCACCGGCCGCCCGTCGCGGGCCAGCCCGATGCCCTCGAGCTCGAAGATCGCGCTAGGCGACGGCGGCCTCGGCGAGCTGTGGATAGAGCGGGTGCCTGTCGGCCAGCGCGCGCGTGCGCTCAGAGAGCTCGGTGCGCTTGGCGTCCGAGAAGTCTCCGCTGAGCGCCTCGGCGATCACGCGACCGATCTCGCGGAAGTCGTCCGCCTGGAAGCCGCGCGTGGCGAGCGCCGGTGTGCCGATGCGGAGGCCCGACGAGACCGCCGGCGGACGCGGGTCGAACGGCACGGCGTTGCGGTTCACGGTGATGCCGATCTCATCCAGCCGGTCCTCGGCCTGCTTGCCGTCGAGCTCCGACTCGCGAAGGTCGGCGAGGACGAGGTGGACGTCGGTGCCGCCGGTGAGCACGTTCACACCGCCAGCGATCATCTCCTCCGCCAGGATCGCCGCGCCCTCGCGGGTGCGCCGCTGGCGCTCGCGGAAGAGGTCCGACTGCGCGATCTTGAAGGTGACCGCCTTGCCCGCGATGTTGTGCATCAGCGGGCCGCCCTGGTGTCCGGGGAACACCCGCGAGTCGATCTTCTTCGCGTACTCCTCGCGGCACATGATCATCCCGCCGCGGCCGCCGCCGAGCGTCTTGTGCGTGGTGGTGGTGACCACGTCGCAGTACGGCACCGGGCTCGGGTGCTCCTCGGCCGCCACGAGGCCCGCGAAGTGCGCCATGTCCGCCATCAGGATCGCGCCCACGGAGTCGGCGATCTCGCGGAAGCGCTGGAAGTCGAGCTGGCGCGGGTAGGCCGACCATCCGGCGATGATCAGCTTCGGCTTCGAGTCCTCGGCGAGCTGCGCCAGCTCGTCCATGTCCAGCCGCGAGTCCTCCTCGCGCACGCCGTAGGCCACGATGTCGAAGTAGAGCCCGGAGAAGTTGATCTTCATGCCGTGGGTGAGGTGGCCGCCGTGGTCGAGCTTCATGCCGAGGATGCGGTCGCCCGGATCGAGCAGGGCCATGTAGGCGGCCGAGTTGGCCTGCGCGCCCGAGTGCGGCTGCACGTTCACGTGATCGGCGCCGAAGAGGGCCTTCGCGCGCTCGATCGCAAGCTCCTCGGCCACGTCCACGTACTCGCAGCCGCCGTAGTAGCGCCTGCCGGGATAGCCCTCGGCGTACTTGTTGGTGAGCACCGAGCCCTGGCAGTCGAGAACCGCCTGCGGAACGAAGTTCTCCGAGGCGATCATCTCGAGGGTCCGCTCCTGGCGAGCGGCCTCGTCCTTGAGCACCTCGGCGATCTCCGGATCGACCTCGGCGACTGGCTTCGTGAAGTAATCGGGGCTCAGGTCGCTCATCGAAGGCACCGTAGCACCGCCTCCCGCGGTACCGCCCCCTCTCGCACGACCTCCCAGGAACCGTCGCGCTCGAAGCTCGTGAGGTCCACGACGGTCGACGGCGTGCCCGGCAGCTCGCCCCCGTCGAGGATCAGGTCCACACCCGCCCGCAGCTCCTCGTCCACGTCGGTGAGGCGCGCCGCGTCCGGCCCTCCGCTGCGGTTCGCGCTCGACTGGAGCACCGGCCAGCTCAGCCCCGAGAGCGACGCCAGCTCGCCCGCCAGCAGGGGAACGCGCAGGCCGAGACGCTCGGGCTCAGGCCCGCAGGCCAGCGGGAAGCGGTGGGCCGGGTTCGGGAGCAGCAGTGTGAGCGCGCCGGGCAGCAGCCGTCTCACCGCCTCGCGCGTGCGTGGCCCGAGCTCGGGCAGCGCCGCGAGGGCGATCTCGAGGTCGAAGAACATGACCGCCGCCGGGGTCTCGGCGGCGCGGCCCTTCAACCGGTAGAGCCGGTCGACGCCCTCGCGCGAGTCCGGCTCGGTGGCGAGCCCGTAGACCGTGTCGGCGGGGAACAGCGCGACGCCGCCCACCGAGATGCAGCGCTCGAAGGTCTCGACCTCCTCGCGCGTCACGGCACGCGGCCGACGGTGATGCGGTCCCAGCTCGAGTAGTCGGGGTAGGAGACGGCTTCGTCCAGCAGCTCGCGGATCTCGTGGGCCTGGTCGTGGTGATGCTCGAGCACGACCCTCGTCCCCGACTGCATGTCGGCGATCAGCTCGCGAATCGCGTCGAGCCCCTCGGCGCCCGAGGTGATCGCCACGCGCGGCTCGTACTGGTTGATCTCCGGCATCAGCTCTTCCCAGCGGTCGTCGCGCACGTATGGCAGGTTCGCGATCACGAGGTCGTAGTCGCCAGGCGGCACGCCGTCCACCACCTCGACCTCGAGCGGCAGCCCCAGCCGCGCCGCGTTCTCGCGCGCGACCTCCACGGCCTCGGGCGAGACCTCGGAGGCGCTCACCTTCAGATCGGGGCGCTCGTCGAGCAGCGCCAGGGCGATGGCGCCCGAACCGGTCCCCACGTCATGGACGCGGGCTCCCTCGGGCAGGTCGAGCGCGGCCTCCACGAGCAGCTCGCTCTCCGGCCGCGGAACCATCACACGGCGGTCGACCATCACCTCGATGTTGCGGAACCCCTTGCGGCCGAGGATGTAGGCCACGGGCTCGCGCTCGTTGCGGCGCCTGACCCGCTCGGCGATCACCCGAGCCGCCGCTGGGGGGATCTCCATCTCCGGCTCCAGGAAGAGCCGCTCGCGCGTGACTCCCAGAGCGTCGGCGATCAGCAGCTGAGCATCGAGCTTGGGCGAGGCGCAGCCCGCGGCGCCGAGCGCGGCCGTGGCCGCCTCGACTGCCTCCCGGGCGATCATCCGCCCACCGGCGCCGCGGCCTCGAGCATGCGGCGCTTCTCCTCGGACTCGAGCGCTGCCGTGAAGTCCTCCAGCTCGCCGCTGAGGACGCCCGGCAGGTTGCCCTTGGTGAGGCCGACGCGGTGGTCGGTCACGCGGTCCTGCGGGAAGTTGTAGGTGCGGATCTTCTCCGCCCGCTGGCCGGAGCCCACCTGGGCGAGCCGCGCGGCCGCCTGCTCGGCCTGCTGCGCGGCCATCTCGCGCTCGAGCAGCCGGGCGCGCAGCACGCGCATCGCCTTGTCGCGGTTCTGGAGCTGCGACTTCTCGTCCTGCATGGAGACCACGAGGCCGGTCGGCTTGTGCGTGATGCGGACCGCCGAGTCCGTGGTGTTCACGGACTGGCCGCCCGGGCCGGATGAGCGGTAGACGTCGATCTGGAGGTCGCTCGGGTCGATGTGCACGTCGACATCCTCGGCCTCCGGGAGCACGGCGACGGTCGCCGTGGAGGTGTGGATGCGGCCCTGCGACTCCGTGTCAGGCACACGCTGGACCCGGTGCGTGCCACCCTCGTACTTGAAGACGCTGTACGCGCCCTGCCCCTTCACGGCGAAGGTGAAGTGGCCATCGGTCACCTCGATCGGCTCGGTCTTGAAGCCGCGCCGCTCCGCGTAGCGGTCGAGCATGCGGTAGAGGTCGGCGGCGAACAGCCCAGCCTCCTCGCCGCCGGCGCCAGGCCGAATCTCCACAATCACATCCCTTTCGTCGTTTGGGTCTGCCTCGACCATCGCGAGCCGGATCTCCTCCTCGAGCTCGCCGATCCGCTCCTCGGAGCCGCGGAGCATCTCCCTCAACTCCGAGTCGTCGCCGTCCTCCGCGATCAGCTCGCGGGCGCCGGCCGCGTCGTCGGTAGCACGGCGCCACTCCTGAGCGAGCGCATGGGCCCGCTCGAGCGTGCGGTAGGCGCGGCCCGCCTCGGCGTAGCGCCGCTGATCCGAGATCACCTCTGGATCCGCCATCTGCTCCGAGAGCTCCGCGAAGCGGCCCTCGATCTGCTCCACGAGCTTCTCGATCACGCGGACAAGGGTAGGGCCTACCTCCGCCCCCAGCCCGCTGCCTGGGCGTAGCGCACGAGCCGGTGGAAGTAACCCTCGACCCGCGGGCCGGGCCCAAGGCGCCGGTCGTCGAAGCGCACACGCATCGCGAAGTACGGAAAGTAGACCTCCATCCGGCGAAGCCCCCGGTGCTTCCGCCGCAGCCAGGGATGCACCCAGCGCCGGTACAACCGCGGCGACAACACGGTCGGCTGCCGGCGCCCCAGCTCCTCGGATGACATCTCGAGCAGCCGGCCGACCGTCGTGGCGTTTTTCCCGGCCACGAGGTGGAAGGTCCCGTCCGGGCCGTGCGTGGCCAGCTCGTACACGCGGTCCGCCACGTAGTCCACGGGCACGATGTCCACCGGCGCGTTGCGGTTGGCGGGAATCGCGGGGACCGCTCCGCGGGCGAACGCCTTCAAAGGGCCGTAGAGGACGTTGAAGGAGGAGGTGCGCCCTGTCGTGCTGTCGCCGACCACGATGCTCGGCCGCAGGATCTGGAGCGGCAGGTCCCTGCCCTCGCTGCGCAGCGCCAGCTCCGCCTCGAACTTGGAGCGCTCGTATGGATTGCGGAAACGCTGGCCCACCGCCAGCTCGTCCTCGCGAAAGAGCCCGCCCGGCTCACCGGCCACGTAGGCGGTCGAGACGTAGCTGAAGCGCTCGAGCCGGTGGCAGCTCCGCGCGAGCTCCAGCATCCGGCGCGTGCCCTCCACGTTCACGCTGCGCGACTCCTCGAGCGGCAGGTCGAAGGAGACCGACGCCGCGCAGTGCAGCACCGTGGTGACCTCGCGTCGCAGCAGCTCGCGCGCCGCGTCGGAGAGCCCCAGCTCAGGCTGCTCGATGTCCCCGGCGACCACCGTGAGTCGATCGTGCGCCGGCAGCCGGGCAGCGGCCTGATCGTCGTTCTCGGCGCGCACGAGCGCGAAAATGTGACGGTCCCCGCGCTCCAGAAAGCGCGACAGGATCTCCCTTCCCACGAATCCCGTGGCGCCGCTGAGGAGCACGGCGCCCATGTAAGGAGGCTTTCGCGAGAAGCGCGCGGCTAAACCTAAGCCACGACTTCCATGCCGACCAGGTCCTCCTCGGACGCTTCCCGCGGGTTCTCGACCGCGAGCACGGCCTCGAGCGCGGCGATGGCCACCTCGAGCTGGGGAAGGTCGGGCTCCCGCGTCGTGAGGCGCTGGAGCTGGATCCCGGGCCACATCAGGGCGCGCGCCCAGCGCCTGGTGCGGTTCTTGCCGAACCACTTGATGAGCTCGAAGGCGAGCCCCGCCACCAGCGGGATGCCGGCCACGCGGGAGATGAAGAGCCACTGCCAGTCGAGCTTTCCGAGCGGTGCGAAGACCACGATCGCCACGATCATCACCAGCAGCAGGAAGCTCGTGCCGCAGCGGGGGTGGAAGCGCGAGTAGCGCTGGGCGTTCTCGGGAGTGAGCGGCTCGCTGGCCTCGTAGCACGAGATCGTCTTGTGCTCGGCGCCGTGGTACTCGAAGACGCGCTGGAGATCCGGCATGCGCGAGATCAGCGCGAGGTAGGCGAGGAAGATGGAAATCCGCACCAGCTTCTCGATTAGCACGAAGACGAAGCCGTTCGGGATCGAGTCCGAGAACAGGTTCGTGAGGCCGGCGGGAAGCAGGAAGAACAGTCCGACCGCGAACAGGAGCGCGAACACGATCGTGCCCGCCCAGGCTCCGCCGCCGATGTCCTGCTGATCGCCGGCGTCGTCGGGCGGCATCTGCGCGTTCGCGGAGATGCCGAGCGCCCGGAAGCCGATCTTGAGCGACTCGGCGAGCGCGACCACGCCGCGCACGACCGGGACCCTCAACAGCCGGTGGCGCTTCGTCCACGAGACGAGCGGCTCGGAGATCACCTCGATCTCTCCCTTGGCGCCCTCCTTGGAGTCCGTGCCGCCCTCTGCAAGCTGCTCGGCGGATGGCTTGCGGACCGCCACGGACCACGTGGAGATGCCGCGCATCATCACGCCCTCGAGAACGGCCTGACCACCGATGGGTGCGTCTGTGGTGGCCTCGCGCGCCCTTTCGGGTGCGGCGCCGTTCGTGGAGGAGGGGGCACTCACCGCACTCATCGTATCGGCGAGCTGGCCGTGCGCCTCAACCGTTTCTTCAGAGACGCCCGGGATTGGTGCAGGTCAGCTCGGACGCGTTGTCGGCCTCGGAGGTCTCGGCAATGGCCTTTTCGGGGTCGGCCTCCACGCGCGCGACCGTCTGGCATTCGGGGCCACGGATCACGACCGTGCGTGCTTCGTGCGGAGCCAAGGCGAGCGACACCGTGTCCACCACGTCGCCGTCCACGGTGAGCCGCACCGGCAGCGCGTCCACGGTCGCCTCCCCGGTATTGCTCACGAGCGACTCGTACCGCATCACGCCGGGCACCTTCGCCGGCCCGACGTGGGTGATCTTCGCGGTGAGGTTCGGAAGCGCGACGAACTGGCGGCAGCGCGGCGAGAGCCGCTGGGCGCGCAGGACCTCCGCGCCGGTCGTCGAGTACCAGCGGAAGTCGACCCTCGCCCGGTATGTGGCGTTCTGCTCGAGGTTGCGCACGCCCTGGCGGTAGCGCAGCGAGACGACGCCGGGCTTCGACCAGTGCCAGCGGCGCAGGCCCGGCGCCTTCACGGGCTTGTCGCCCTCCACGCCGGTGCGTTCGAGCAGGGTGAAGCGGAGGGCCATGCGGTTGGCGCCGTCCACGAGCTTCATGTGTGCGTAGAAGGCGGCCGAGTGATCCCCGACGGAGCAGCTCGCCACGCTCACGCCCGCCGGCGGGCGGCCTGCCCCAGCAGCCGACGCCGCCGCCACGAGGGCGGCGGTAGTCAGAACGGCTGTAGGGAGCCGGAAACGCATGCGTGGTGTGAACGCCCGCGCGGGCTCTAAGTTGCGCGAAAACGTCGCTGCGCCGCGTGCAACGCCCGCGGCTTGCGCAAAGACGTCTAACCGCGGCGCGAACGCGCGGCGCGGCGGCGGAAACGCTCGACACGGCCACCGGTATCGATGAGCTTCTGACGGCCCGTGTAAAACGGATGGCAGTTCGAGCAGATCTCGACGTGCAGCTCGGGCTTGGTGGAGCGCGTCCAGAACTCGTTGCCGCACGTGCAGCGCACGTGGGACGGGACGTACTCGGGATGAATATCTGCCTTCATTGCCTCTCCGAGTCTAGTGACCGACTGCCGAAATGCCTCCCAAACCAGGCACGCAATCGGAGCCACCATGTGCTCGGCCGCCTGAAGCTGGCGGGGGGCGGCTGCTTCGCGCGCACGAGCGCCACCCAGTCGTCCACCGGCAGCGTGCCCTCGATGAGCCGCGCGAGCGCTGAGGTCACCGGCGCCTCCACTCCCGCGCGCTCGATCGCGTGCGCCAGCACCGGCACGGTCTCGAGCGCCTCCACCGCCTGGCCCACGCGGTCGGGGATCTCCGCGGCCGGCACACCCTGGGCGAGGAGCTCGCCGGCGCTGCGGTTGCGTGACATCGGGGCGAGGGCCGTGGCCACCAGGTCGCCCGTGCCCGCCCGGCCCACGAACGTGCGCGCCTGGCCGCCGCTCGAGGCCGACAGCGACAGCACCTCGAGGAAGATGTCGGCCGCGGCCATGCCGGCCGCGTTGAGTCCCTGCGCCTGGGTGGCGCCGACCGCCACGGCCGCCGCGTTCTTGGCAACTCCGGCCAGCTCGACGCCCACCGGATCGTCGGAGACCTCGCACACCACGCCCGCACGCTGGAACGCCTCGGCCACCCGGTGCGCGAGCGCCTCCGAGCGCGAGGCGCACACGAGCCCTGCTCCGTGCTCCACCATCTCGAGCGCGTGCGCGGGGCCTCCCACGCAGGCCACCCGTTCCGGACCAAAGACGGCCTCGAGCAGCGCCGTCGGCGTGGCCCCGTCCGGCGGCACGAGCCCCTTGGCCAGCGAGACGATGCCGGCGCGGTCGGGAACGCCTATCCGCTGGATCTCCTCGATGGCATCGCTGACGCTTCTGGAAGGAACGGCGAGCAATAAAAGGTCGGCGCGGCCGAATTGGTCGGGCTCGGCGCCGAGCGCGCGGATTCTGAGATCGCGCGGTAGCTCCACGCCTGGCAGGTAGCGCTCGTTCTGCCGCGAGCCTGAGAGCTCCTTGGCCTGCTCAGGCGTGCGGCACAGGAGCGTCGTGCGGATGCCGGCGCGTTCGAGCAGCACGGCGACCGCGGTGCCGAACGACCCGGCCCCGACGACGGCGGCGCGGCGTGGATGCTGGCCCGGATAGCGGATGGGCGGAGAAGCTAGCGGGAGCGGCTGCTTCGGGCGCCGCCGCGGCCGCTACGTCTGCTGGTAATTCGGGCCGTCCCCGCCCTCGGGTGGCGTCAGGCGCCCGCCCTTGGCGGTGATCGCTCCGCACTGCACGCAGTTCGAGGGGGTGATCTGGAGCTTCACCTCGTCCTTGCCGGACTCGAGCTCCTCGTCCGGCACCTCGTACACCTGCGCCGGGCACATGTTCTGCCACATCAGCGCGACCTCGAGCGGCACCTTCTCCTGGACGCGGATGTGGTTCGGCGCGTCGTCGCGGGTGGCGTTTCCGGTCGCGAAGACCGAGGAGAGCTTGTCGAAGGTGAGCTTGCCGTCCGGCTTGGGGTAGTCGCGCTCGGGGCCGATGAACACGTCCACCGTGGCGTCGTCGTGCGTCTGCCAGCGGCCGCCCGGGATGCGCCCGCCGGAGATATCCATCATGCCGGCGATCGCGCCACCCACGAAGAAGCCCTTCGTAAAGGGCTGGCGCATGTTGCGCGAGCGGTAGGTGTCCTCCTCGATCTCGGAGCTCTGGACCTTCTCCTGGTAGTTCGAGAGGTCGTCGCAGTTGCCGCCCGCCTTCAGCCGCTCGTAGATCGCCTCGGCGGCGAACATTCCGGCGTGCATCGCGTAGTGGACTCCCTTGAGGGTCGGCACGTTGACCATCCCGGCACCGTCACCGACGAGCGTCATGCCCGGAGCCCACAGCTGCTTCGGACGCGCCCAGTAGCCGCCCGAGGGAATCGTCTTCGCACCCCAGCCCACGCGCTTGCCGCCCTCGATGATCTTGGCGACCATCGGATGCGACTTCAGCTGCTGGAAGGCGTCGTGGGCCGAGAAGCGCGCGTCGCGGTAGTCGAGCCCCACCACGAGCCCCATCGACACCTTGTCCTCGCCCATCGGGTAGATGAACGAGCCGCCGAACTCGCGGTACTTCGCGGCGAACTTGAGCGGCCAGCCCATCGTGTGGATCACCCGGTCGAGCGGCTGCTTCACCTCCCAGATCTCCTTCACG
>Ga0193706_1001350_pt1 | contig 11134 bp, 8 predicted proteins | sample U3c1metaG_FD_160130 | JGI IMG/M metagenome (GOLD analysis project Ga0193706, IMG submission 160130) | Soil microbial communities from a riparian zone of the East river system, Colorado, United States - U3c1 | ecosystem: Environmental > Terrestrial > Soil > Riparian zone | place: USA: East River... | reverse complement strand
AGCAAGGCCCTTTCTGTCGGCCCGGCCTTGCACCGCGCCATGTCCCGCGCGATTCACACCGCCAAGCGCGTGCGCACGCAGACCGCTATCGGCACCGGGCAAGTCTCCGTACCCACCGTCGCGGTCGATCTGGCGCGCCAAATTTTCGGGGACCTGCGCGGGCACACCGTAATGCTCGTCGGTGCGGGCGAGATGGCCGAAAGCGTCGCGCGTTTGTTGCAGGGCGCAGGCGCGCGCTTGATCGTGATCGGACGCACCTTCGAGCGTGCCGCCGAGCTCGCCGAGCGGGTGCAGGCCGAGCCGCGTCCCTGGACAGAGCTCGCGGCGACGTTGGTCGAGGCAGACGTGGTGATCACGAGCACCAGCGCGCCCGGGCACGTCATCGAATACGAGCACGTCGCCAAGCTCCGCCGCAGCCGCCGCGGGCGGAGCTTGTTTTTCATCGACCTCGCGGTCCCGCGCGATGTCTCGCCGCGCATCGGCGAGCTCGACGGCGCGTTCCTCTACAACATCGACGACTTTTCGCGGCTGGTCGCAGAATCGCTTTCCAGCCGGAAGAAGGAGGCGGACAGCGCCGAGCAGCTCGTCCTGCGCGAGGTCGAAGCCTTCGAGCGCTGGGCGGAATCGGAGCAGGCCACCCCCACGATCGTCGCGCTCCGCAAGGGCATGCGTGCCGTGTTGCAAGCCGAGCTCGAACGCAGTCTGCGCGGCAAATTGAAGCACCTCGGGCCAGACGAGCGCGAAGCCTTGAACAAGATGCTGGACGCCGCGGTCAACAAGCTCTTGCACCAGCCCACCATGCGCCTGCGCGCGTCGGCGAGCGGTGGCGGCGCCGGGTACGCGGACGAAGATCTGGCGAGCGCGCTGCGTGAGCTCTTTGGCCTGGACGAACAAAGCGCTGCCACGAACGCCGAGGTAGAGGCTGAGTTGAACGAGGAAGACAGCTTCGACGAGCTCGAACGCGGGCGCTATCCGAGCGAACCCAGCCGAACCCCGCACTAGTGAAGTGCCCGTGCCCGCGCCGAAGAATTTACACGAAGGCACGCAGGGGAGAGGGAAGGTTTTTGGGTCGGAAGCGGCAGCCGCCCTCAAGCTCTGGGCGGCGCGCTTTGCGGCTCGTGCAAAATGGCGTCGAGCTCGGCTCGGGCTCGCAGCAGACGGCGCACCTTGGCGACGTTGTGAGCGGCAACTCCGAGCAAGCCCAGCAGCAGGGCCGGCAGCACCCAGGACGTATCGTGAACCTCGGGCGCGTCGCGAAAGAACACGAAACCCAAAACGCCGAGCGCAACCAGCGCCACAATCGTCACGATCAGCATGACACTCGCCAGGTCTGCCCTGCCGAACACTCCGAACACGGAGGAAGCGTCTCGCACGGAGGCCCAGTTCTTCTGGATGGCTTCGAAGGAGCTCGCCTGAGCGGGCGCGACGCGCTGGACCGCAGCTGCGAGCATCGATCGACGTTGCGCATCGTTCAGCACGGAGCTGGCGCCGCAATACTCGCAGCGGCTCGACGTCGATCCCTCCCGCAGGCGCACCGGGCCGCCACATTGCTGGCACTCTCCGATGCCCGAAGCGACGATCAGCGCCATCGAGAACGGTCGCGGCGGGCCGGTGATGCCGCCGAACACGCGCGCGGCTGCCGCCAGCGTGAGCGCAACGCAGGTCGCGGAAAGAATCGGGTGAAAACGCTGCGCGAACCCCGACGGTAGCACCATCAACCAGAACGGCAGCGCCAGCATGAGGGGAATCATCCAGCGCAGCGTGCCCGGGTTCGTGCGTGCGGCGTGGGCGTGCAAAAGCTCGAGATACCGAGCCTGGATTTCGCGCACCCACGCCGCCGACGTCTGCTTCAAGTGGGTCCGGGCGCGCTCGCGGACGGAGCTCGGTACGCTGAACGTCGTGCTGCAGTACTCGCAGGTAACCTGCGGGAGCTCGGGTGCCAGGGGCAAATTGGCTCCGCACTGCACGCACGGGACGCTGAGCAACGCATGAGACCGAGCCGGCATGCGCAAAAATGGAGCACGCTCGCGCGCGACTCGCTAGCGGTTTAGACTCAGCGCCGATGGCGAAATTGGTAGTCGCGACGCGCCGCAGCGCTCTAGCCCTGGCTCAGGCGCGCGCTTTTATGCGTGAGCTCGCGGGCCGGCACGAGGGGCTCAGCGTCGAAGAGCTGCACGTCGTGACCACGGGTGACAAGATTCAGGATCGTCCGCTCGCCGACATTGGCGGCAAGGGTTTGTTCGTCAAGGAGATCGAAGAAGCGATTTTGGAGGGCCGCGCGGACATCGCCATCCACTCGTTGAAGGACGTGCCCCCGCTGCTCGCACCGGGGCTCGTGATCGGCTGTGTCCCCGTGCGCGAAGATCCGCGTGATGCGTTCGTCAGCCGTTCCGGCGCAACATTCGAAGAGTTGCCGGCGGGCAGCACGATCGGCACGTCCTCGCTGCGCCGTTCGGTGCAGCTCCTGGCGTGGAGGCCGGATCTGCAGATAGTACCGCTGCGCGGCAACGTGGACACGCGCCTTCGTAAGTGTGAAGAGGGCGTGGTCGACGCGATCGTGCTTGCTTGCGCTGGGCTGTCGCGGCTCGGCTTGAAGGCGCGCATCACGCAAGTTCTACCCACGAATCGCTGCATTCCCGCCATCGGCCAGGGGGCGCTGGGTATCGAGCTGCGCGAGGGAGACGCGGCCTCGCGCGCGCTGCTCGATCCGCTCGCGCACACCGAGACTACGATCGCGGTCGCGGCGGAACGCGGTGTGATGCGGGCCGTCGAGGGCAACTGTCAGGTGCCGGTCGCGGCGCACGCGCGACGAGAAGGCGCAATGATGCACGTGGCCGCCCTGCTCGCCGATCCCGACGGCAGCCGTTTGCAGAAGCGCGAGCTTTCCACGGCGTGGCCGCTCCGTGTAGAGGAAGCCGAACGCGTCGGGTTCGAGCTCGGGCTCGAACTGCGTCCGGCCTGACGTGCGCTACAGCACTACGCCGCGCTGGATCGCCTGTCGCCTCGAACGCGGCGCGCTGGCCAATCCGGCGACGCGCAGCTTGAGCCGCATCTGGGCGGCGTGTGCCGATCCGGTGCGCCCGGTGTTTCTACCCGCAGGTCCGCGCTTGATCGGCGTGGGCGGAGCCACTCTCGGCGGTTCGGGTAAAACGCCCGTCAGTGCGGCGCTGGCCAGCGAGCTTCGCGCAGCAGGCTTGCGAGTCGCGGTGATCGCCAGTGGTTATCGGGTGCGGGAGCGCGTCGCCCGGCGCGTCCTGCCCCAAGACGCGGCCTCCGTTCTGGGAGACGAGGCCGTGGCCCTGGCGCGGCAGCTCACGCCGCTCGGTGTGGGCGTGTTCGTGGCGAAACACCGCGGCAGCGCGCTCGAGCTCGCGGCACGCGGCGAGCCGGATCTGATCGTGCTCGATGGGCTCTTGCAAGCGCGGCCGCAGCCACTGCACGTAGCGCTGCTGGTGCTCGACTCCGCTGCGCCTTGGGGAGCCGGGCACTGTCCGCCCGCGGGCGATCTGCGCGCCGAGCGCAGCCGGCTCTATCGCGCGGCGGACGTACTGCTGGTGCGGCGCGAGCCCGGACGCGAGCCGTGCAGCCTACGGCAGAGCTCATCCGGTCCGGTGGAGCTCTGCTGGAGCGACGAAATCACTGGAGCGCGCTCGGCTGACGGCGAGCCTTCGAGCATCGAGGACCTCCGCCGGTTGCGCGTTGGGCTCGTCCTCGGGCTCGCTCGGCCCGAGCGTGTCGAGCGCGAGCTCGGGCGGCTGGGTGTGTTCCCGGCGCTCAGCCTGTTTTACGCCGATCACGCGTCTTTGACGCCTCCGCGCGCACGGCTCGGCAAGGCGCCACGTGTCGAGGCCTGGCTGACGAGCGCGAAATGCGCGGCGAAGCTGGGTAAGAGCTTCGCCGGTAGCCCCGTTCTGGTGCTCGAGCAACGGGTCACGCTGCCAGCGGAGCTCTTGGAAATTTGTACGGGAACGGCCCGCGAAAGCGCGCTTCGCCGTGGCTTTTTTACGGCGGCTCCGTGGTAGAGTCCGCGGCCATGCGCGCTCGCAAAATCCTCAGAATCGCCGTCATGCTCTGCCTGTTCGTACCGATGGCCCTGGCGCTGGCAGGTTGCCAGGGCGGAGCGAACGCTCCCAAGCTGGCTCACGTCAAACCGGGAGACATGCCCGAAGGGGGCGACTGGTCCGGCGTGTACTACAGCCAGCTGTACGGTTACCTGCACCTCGTGAGCCAGGGAGGCAGCGCGAGCGGCGCCTGGCGCACCACGGCGGGTGACGCCTGGGGCGAGATGAGCGGCAAGATCACCGGCGACGTGTTCCGCTTCGAGTGGCGCGAGCGCAAGATCGGCATGGTTGGAGCGAACGCAGAGCGCTTCGGCAAAGGCTACTTCCGTTACCTGATCCCCAAAGAGGGAGAGGCGCACGAGATCCACGGCGAGTGGGGTCTCAAGTCGGACGAAGCCGGCAACGAGTGGAAAGCCGTCAAGCAGATGAACATGCAGGCCAACCCCAAGGGCGTGAAACCCGATGAGCTCGAAGGGCGCGGCGTCGGCGGCGGTTGGGACGACGGTGACAAGCGCCCACCCGATACGGATGCGCCCGCTCCGAGCTCCGACGACAAAAAGGGCGGAGACAGCTCCGGAGATTGGCCCTGAGCCGGGCACCCGCTACTGGGAACACGCAGTAGTACGTCAGCCCGGAATTGCATTCCGTCGGTGGACGTAACAAGCGAGAAATTTTTGAGGCTGCGCTTTGGCCGTTCGCCGGAATGCGCAACCGAGCCAAGGTACTAGTCTAGAGAAAACCCGGAGAACACCGTGCCTGGAGAAGCAGTCAAAGGTCTCGAGTTTCGTGAACCGCCGATCTTCGAGCGCGGCACCAAGGGACGCAGCGGCGCCTCGCTCGCTACGCTCGACGTACCGCCCATCGACATGAGCGCGGAGCTCGGAGAGTTGGCGCGCAGCACCCCGGCGGGTCTGCCGGAAGTGAGCGAGCCCGAAGCCTTCCGGCACTTCGTCCGGCTGAGCCAGTGGAACTACAGCATCGACACGCAGTTTTACCCGCTCGGTTCGTGCACCATGAAGCACAACCCCAAGGTCAACGAATGGGCCGCGCGTTTGGAGGGCTTTGCCGGTCTGCATCCGTACACGCCCGAGCACCTGGCGCAGGGCGCGCTCGAGCTCATGGTTCGGTTGCAGGCATTGCTCGCCGAAATCGTGGGGATGGATGGCGTGAGCTTGCAGCCCGCCGCCGGTGCCCAGGGGGAGCTCACCGGCTTGATGATGATCCGGGCGTACCATCGCTCGCAGGGACGCTCGCCTCGCAAGGTCTTCATCCCGGACAGCGCGCACGGCACGAACCCGGCGAGCTGCGCGCTCAATGGTTTCGAGGCCGTGCCCTTCCCGGCAGGCCCTGCCGGCATCGTGGAAGCGGATACGCTCGCGCGCGCGCTGGAGCCGCATACCGGCAACGTGGCCGGTTTGATGATCACGAACCCGAACACGCTCGGTTTGTTCGAAACGGACATGCCGCGCCTTGCGGCGTTGGTTCACGAAAAGGGCGGGCTCGTCTACGGCGACGGTGCGAACCTGAACGCCGTGATGGGCCGAGCGCGGCCGGGCGACGCCGGCGTGGACGTGATGCAGTTCAACCTGCACAAGACGTTCACCACCCCGCATGGCGGTGGCGGCCCGGGCTCCGGACCCGTTGCATTCAAGAAGATCCTGGATCCCTTTCAACCCACGCCGATCGTGCGCCGGCAGGGCGGGCGCTGCACGATCGACTGGAAAGCCTCACAGAGCATCGGTCGCGTGCGATCGTTCTTCGGTAACTTCGGGATGATGGTGCGTGCTTACACGTACATTCGCGAGCTCGGTCCGGACGGACTGAAAGCCGTCAGCGATCTTGCGGTGCTGAACGCGAACTACCTGGCCGCTCGCTTGAAGCCATACCTGCCGCTGGCGTATTCGACGCCGCCGTTGCACGAGGCCGTCTTCACCGACAAAGAGCTCGAAGCAAGGACGGGCGTGAAGACACTCGACCTGGCCAAGCGCCTGATCGACTACGGATTTCATCCGCCGACGGTTTACTTCCCGCTCGTCGTGCGCGGCGCGTTGATGGCCGAACCGACGGAAACCGAGACCAAGCAGACGCTGGATCTCTTCGCTGACGCCATCGCCCAGATTTGCCAGGAGGCCGAGACGGATCCCGAGCTCGTGAAGCAGGCTCCTCATCTCACCCGCCTCGGTCGCCTCGATGAAGCGCGCGCCGCCCGCAAGCCGCGCCTGCGCTGGACTCCACAAAGCCAGTAAACCCGCGGGACGGCTAACCCCGCGAGAAGCCCGCGAAGATCGGGCGTGTTTCACACGACGTTTCGGGCGGCTGTGCGCTGTTCGAGCGCTCGCTGAGCGTGCTCACCCGAGCGCTTCGGCGTTGGCCCACGGGTCGGCATTTTCCCTGCCATTTCCCCCGCGCGCGCCCCGGGTTAGAAAGGCGATATGCCCGATGCGGATCTCGCAGAGCCGTTCCGAGCCTTGCAACTCCGCTGGCCGGGGGTTTCTCTGACACGTCCCGAATACGAGGGACGCGTGCAGGCGTTATCGGGCGAGGATCCGTATCCGCCCCACGCTGCGGAGCTCTACCTGGCGCTCGCCTGTGCGGGATCGGATCCGCGCGCCCACGCTCACTTCGATGCCGAGTACACGAGCTGCTTGCGTCAGGGTGTCGCGCGCGTGCGCGCTGATGACGAGTTCATCGCCGAAGTCGTGCAAGAGCTGCGGCACAAGCTGTTCATCGGGCCGCCCGCGCGCATCGAAAAGTATACGGGCAAAGGACCGCTGGGGGCGTGGTTGCGCGTGGTGGCCGGGCGCGCCGCGTTGGATCACTCGCGCGCGGAGCTGCGGCGGCAGCCCGCCGACATGGCCATGCCAGAAGCGTTGGCGCTGCTCGAAAGCAGCCTGGAGTCCAAGCTGGATCGCGCTCGTTATCTGACGGCGTTTCAAACCGCTTTGCGAAACGCCGTTTCCGCGCTCGAACCGCGCGAGCGGAACGTCCTGCGCCTCCACTATGGCGCTGGCGTGAACATCGACGGCATCGGGCAGGCGTATCGCGTTCACCGCGCCACGGTGGCCCGCTGGTTGCTCCGCATTCAGAAGCAGATTTCGGCGAGTGTTCGGCGTGAGCTTCGCGGTAGCGCGAGCGAGCTGAACGACGCCGAGTTCCGCGATCTGATTCAGCTCGTGCAGAGCCGGCTGGATGTGGCGCTGACGAGCTGGATGCGTTCGAGTCTGAGCAGCGGGGTAACCTGGGCAGACGAGGACTGTCCGCAGTCCGCCTGAGCACGCCATGTCAGCAAGCCGCAACCTCCTCGACGCGGGCGCAGCCCAGCGTGTGGCGAGCGGCGACGCGTGCCTCGGGGACGACGTGGTGCTCGCGTTCGCCGAAGGTATGCTGGACAGCCGGACGCTATCGTGCGTCGACCGGCACCTGGACGGCTGCGCGAAGTGCCAGGAGCTCGTCGCGGCGGTCTTGCACAGCGATTTTCCGAACCGCGCGTCGGGTGCCCGCAGAAAGAACTTCGAGCCGGGTAGCATCGTGGCCGGGCGCTATCGCATCGTGCGATTCCTCGGTTGTGGCGGCATGGGCGAGGTGTACGAAGCCGAAGATCGCATGCTGGGTGAGCGCGTCGCTCTGAAGAGCTTGGCTCCGGCGCTCGCCGACAGCGAGCGCGCGATCGCTTATCTGAAGTCCGAGGTGCAGCTCGCGCGCCGCGTCAGCCACCCCAACGTTTGCCGTGTCTTCGATCTGGGCGTGCATGGCACCGACACCCCCGGACACGAAGTGCACTTCTTGACCATGCAGCTTTGTCCGGGGGATACGCTCGGCCAGCGCGTGCGCCGCGGTCCGCTGCCGATGGATCGAGTGACGCGCATCACGGAGCAGTTGCTGCAGGGGCTCGCTGCCGCGCACGACGCCGGCATCCTGCACCGCGACTTCAAGAGTGACAACGTCATCCTCGGCGAAGCGGAAGAGGACGAGCCGCCGCTCGTGACGATCACGGACTTCGGTCTTGCTCGCGCCTTCGCAGAAGGCCAACCACACGTCACGACCAGCCACCTGCTGGTGGGCAGCGCGGCCTACATGGCACCCGAACAAGTGGAGGGCGGTCCGCTCACCGAAGCGGTCGACATTTACGGCTTCGGAGTCGTGCTTTTCGAAATGCTGACCGGCTCGCTGCCGTTTTTGGCCGACACGCCCATGGCCATGGCGGTGCAGCGCTTGCGACGCCCGCCACCGAGGCCGAGTGAACGTGTGAGCTCCGTGCCCGCTGCGTGGGACGAGTTCGTGCTGCGCTGCCTGGCGCGCGAGCCGAGCAAGCGATTTGACTCCGCGCGCGCCGCCCTCCGGGCATTGCCGCATCTGCAGGTCGGCAGACCGCGCATGCGCTTGCGTCCACTCCTGGTCGGCTTGGGTGTCGTGCTGGCGAGCGTAGGGGGAGTCGTGCTGCTCCGGTCCTCGGCGCCGTCCGCATCTCCAGCAGTGCAGCAAAAGCAGCCCGCTCCGCAGCCGAAGCCCGCAAAGCACGGGCTCGAGCCCGCTCGCCCGAGCGTGCGCCCCGAGCTCGCGATCGCACCCGCTCCTGCACGCCCCGAGCAAGCGGCGCTGCGGAAGGCTTCCGAGACGAAGAACGTAGCCGCCCCCGTGCGCTCGGCTGCACGCCGCCAGCCGTCTACTCGGCCCTCCGCGGCTCCGCGTCCGAGCGCGCCTCGAAGCTTGGACGAGTTCATCGACCCCTTCGAGTGAATGTGCGAAAGCTCAAAAGGTAGCGCTGAAGCTCGCGCGCGCGCCGTGCGTGAATGGCGCGATCTGGAGAGCGGCGCTGGGTCGAGCCGTGGGTCCTGGGCGACTGAGCAGGTGCAGCGTCACCCCCGCGCCCAGCAGCGCTGCTCCCGCTCCGCCGCACAACCATGCCAGCGTGGTGGAGCGTTGTCCGCGTTCCTTTCGCGTCGCCATTTGCGAGTCCCAATGGGACGTGTTCTCGATGTCGTTGCTGGCGGCTCGCGCGTCGAACGCGAAGTAGACGGCGAGGCCGGCCGAAACCGCTCCCGCGCCGAGCAGTGACCATTTGACGATGTGAGTGCCTGGGCCGGTACCCGAGTCGGCAGCCGGTGCGAGCGGAGGCACGCTGGATTCGCGAGAGGGCTGGAGCGCCGCACTCGATGGCGGCGTGGCCGCTGGCGTGGACCGCCCGGCAGCGGCAGCGCTCGTCGGTGGAGAGACGCGAGGGGCCGCTGCCTCGCAATCCTGCATGTCGCGCAGGATGCGCTCGACGCGCGTGCGGTGCGCTGCGTTTTCTTCCCGGAGTAGGTACGCTTGATAGCTGGCGCGCGCTTCGTCACACAAGCCGAGCTTGCGCTGCGATTGCGCGATGTTGAAGAGGAAGGCCGGGCGCGGCAAGAGCGCGTACGCGCGCCGCAGCAGGTTGAGCGCCCCCGCGTAGTCCGCGCTGGCATAGGCGCGCTGTGCTTGACCGAACAGCGTGCGCGCTTCGGCTCGCGCATCCGTGGCCGGTGCTCGTTGTGCGTGTGCCACGCCGGGAGCTGCCGCGCACAGCGCCAGCACGACGCTTGCGCGCGCAGCTACGCGGCAGATTCGGCGCCGCAGGCCACTACCGGCTGTGATTGATGAATGCGGCATGCGGCGCTCTACGAAGGTTTCTTACCGCGGTTAACGCCCCACGGCGACATTGCCGAATTGGGCCTTCACTTGGGTGCCGAGGGGAGTCTGCAGGAACGCATCGACGTTCGTGATTTCGTACACCACGCTGCTGCGGTCGAGCACGCGGCGGACGCCGCATTGCGGGCACGTCTCGGGGTCGAAGCGCCACTTCAGGTCGTAGTAGGGGGACCGCTCGAGCGGCTGACCGCCGCCTGCCGCGCGAACCGGACAATCCGCGAGGGTTTTCGGGCCAGCTCCGCCAATCACCGCGCCCGTCCCGCCGCTCACCGGCGCAAGCTCGGAGTTGAACACCAAGGTGGTGCCGCCGAGCTGCACCACCATGAAACGCTCGCTATACCCGAACTGCTCGCCCAGGCGCTTGCCGAGGTTGGACGTTGGAGGCGCTTCGAGCTCGAGGATGCCGGCGTTCGAAAGCGCGCCGACCTGAAATGAGCAGCGGTAGTAGTCGCTGGTCTGGCTGAGCGAGCCCGGATAGGACGCTATACCCGTCGCCGTCCAGCTCGACAGCTGATTGGCGGCGTTTCCGGACAGCAGCCGTTTCTCCGGGCTCTCTCCCAGGTAGGCGGAGCGCTTCAGATCGGTGCCGCCAAAAAGACTGCTGCAGCTCTGCCCGATCTTCGCGGTCAAATCGCCGTTCACGCTGACGACCGCGGTCGGGATGTAGACGGTCCCCGTGTACTTGCTGCTCATCACCATGTACTCGCACTTCGTCTTCGGAATGCGCAGGTTGCCGGTGAGCGTGCTCGAGCCTGCTGCTCCGGAGAAGCGCGTGGTCGCTACCGTGCGCAGCGTGCTGGACGCGCCGACGTGCGTGCGCACGTCCAGACTCAGGCCGAACGCCGACGAGAGCTGATTGAACGACTGATTGATGCCCGGTAGCGGCTGGCTCAAGAGATCGCTTTTGACCTGGTCGGCTTGCACTGCCGCGGCGCCCAGAATCGGATTCAAAGCGCCCTCGATCTGTTGCTCCGCTTGCGTCAAAGCGTCGTCCAGGCGCGCTGAAATCGCTTGCTTGATCTTGTCTTTCGCGATCTCTGCACCCTCGTTTCCCAAAATCGCGCCCACGATGGCGAGGAACGGGCCGCCGAGAGCGATGCCGAGCGGCGTGCTTCCCACGATCGCACCGAGCTCCGCGCCGATCGCAATGGCGTCGCCGTTCAAACCCTGGATCTCGATGTTCGAGCCGTCCAGCGTGAGGTCGATGTCGAGGCCTTCGTGCGCGATGTTGGGCCAGAGCTTGACGGTGCTGGTGGCCTGAATGCCGATCAGCACCTCTACGGGGACGTCCACGTCAGCGTCACTGCCCGGCAGGTCCGCATAGGCGTGCACGTTCAGTTTGACGCGCGCTTGTGCGTTCAGGTCGATGCGCACGCGGTTCTCGCTGGCGTTGCCCAGCGACG
>Ga0193706_1001349_pt1 | contig 11137 bp, 8 predicted proteins | sample U3c1metaG_FD_160130 | JGI IMG/M metagenome (GOLD analysis project Ga0193706, IMG submission 160130) | Soil microbial communities from a riparian zone of the East river system, Colorado, United States - U3c1 | ecosystem: Environmental > Terrestrial > Soil > Riparian zone | place: USA: East River... | reverse complement strand
TTTGAACCTGCCGAGCGCAAGCCGCGGAACGGCCGCTTCTCGTCCTGTGGGATCGCACTCGAGCACGCGCCCGTTGCCGACTTCCTCGCAGGTGAGCCAGGTGCCCCACGGCGTTTTGCCGCCAGCGCAGTTCACGTTGCTGGCCTGACAAATGGGATAGGCGCTCTGCAGCGCTCCCGAAGCGTCGAACCCGAGCGCGCCCACTCCACCCACGAACGGCAGCTCGGAGTTGGACACGTAGATCCAGCCGTTGTCCGGCATCGCATACGTGGCTCCGCCGTCGGGCGCGCCGTGCCACACGTAGCTCGATCGCGACGTGGGTGCCTGTCCGGCGCGCGCCACGATGCGCGCCGAAAAGCCCTCTGCCACCTGCACGCCGTTGCTGTCCGGCGCTTTCAGAGGCCCGATGTTCGCGAAGTTCGAGACCTGCGGGGTACACCCGAGCATGAGCTCGGGCGCGAAAGCCGCGCTCAGACCCAAAAACGATTGTTTGAGAAACGCCCTGCGCGGCAGGTCGTTTTCCACGCACTGCCGCTCCCGAAATCCCGAATGCGCCCGTCCCATGCACGAGGCTTAAGCCAGTTTCGCCAGCGACTCTTGGACGAAACGGCTGCGCGCCGCAGCGCGACACGCGAATCGAGCCGCGCGGGAAACATCGCATTACAGCGCCCGGATCGAACGCGTGAGAGGCGCTGTTGCGCGCTCATGGGCGCGAGGCTACTGCCAACGAACTTTTACAGGAACACACGATGAATCGCCTCTTGGTCACGGCACTCCTTCCTTCATTGATCGCGCTCGGCAGCGCCTGCTCGAGCGACGATGACGATCCCGAGAACACGGAAAAGTACGTCGATCCGGGCACGCAAGAGTGGGCGCCGGTAGCGCGCGATCGCGTCGCCGAAGAGTGCCGGCTCGACCCGGCCCTCCTCGAGCAGATCGACGGCGAGCTGAACCTGGCCTGGGGCATCGTGCGCTACGGCAAGTTGTGCCACGAGTTTTATCCCAAAGGCGAAGCGCAGATCACCGAGCGCCAGGAAAACTTCAGCGCGACGAAAACACTGGGTGCAACCGTAGTCGGAATCGCGGCCCACGAAACACGCAACTTCGAGCGCAGCGGGCGCAAGACGGGTCCTATCTCCGACCTCGATCGCGTCGATCACTGGCTCGATGAATTCACGTTCAACAAGAACGCCCACCTGGCCCACGTGCTCGGCATGGTCGGGCACAATGCAGACTTGGGCCTCGGCAAGAAGGTCTACGCGTACGATGCCGGTGGAACCGTTCAGATCAATCGCCTGAGCGACATCGTGAACACGGCCATCGCCCAAGATTCGGCTCGGCTCGGCGCGAACATCGAAGAGTTCACGCAACGCTTCTTGTACGAGCCGCTCGGCATGCGCCACTCCGTGTGGACCAACGGCGAGCCCAACAAGAACTTCGCTTTCACCTGGCAGAGCCCGCTCCGGGATATGATGCGGCTCGGCCTCTTGCTGCTCAACGACGGCGTGTGGAACGGCAAACGCGTGCTCGGCTCGGAGTGGGTGTACCGCATGACGCACCCGTCATTCGAAGACGCCAACACGGGCTACGGCTACCTGACCTGGCTGCAGGCGCGTTCCAACTGGATGATCGGCATCGCAAGCGCCACGGAGAAGATCATGAATCCGATCGATCCGTGTCAGCCCGCGGCATTGCACCGCGAGTACCCCCATGGCCTCTCCGAGTCACCCGACTGTAATTACGCGGACGGCAACTGCAGCCAGAAATACGACGTGGGCGTGTGGCACGCCAACGGACTCAATGGCCAGCTGATCGTGGGTATGAAAGGACTCGACATGGTGCTGGTGGTCAAAGACTTCCAGAACGTCTCTATCGTCGCACATGCCGGCGGATTCTGGCCGCGCGTACGGCGTGCCGTGATCGCGCTCGATCCGAAGTACGCCGGCGATGAAGCCGCCTTCTGCGAGGCCTACGGCAACAACGACTACGCGCCCGACCTGCGCTGAACGCCGCGCGCGATCGGGCATGGATTGGAACGCCGCACGGCTTCTCGCGTCGGTTTCGTGGACAAGAGTCGCGCGCGGCGCTGAGTATCACTCGGAGGTCAGCGGTACATCGAGTCTATCAGGGGCGTGTACTTTTTCTCGACGATGTTCCGGCGCACCTTGAGCGTGGGTGTGAGCTCGCCCTCGTCTCTGCTGAGCGGCCGATCCAGGACGCGGAACTGCTTGACCGCTTCCACGTGGGTGAGCGTGGCATTCACTTTCTCGACCTCTTCGCCGATGAGCTTCGTGACCGCTTCGCTCTTGGCGAGCTCTGCGTACGCCCCGAACTGCACGCGCTGGGCCTGCGCCCAGGCTACGAGGTTGTCTTCGTCGAGAATCACGAGCGCCGTGATGTACTTGCGCCGATCGCCCACCACCACGGCGTCGTGGATATAGGCACTCATGCGCAGCTTGCTCTCGATGTACTGGGGCGCGATATTCTTGCCGCCGGCCGTGATGATCAGGTCCTTCTTGCGGTCCGTGATGCGCAAGCGCCCGTGCGCGTCGAATTCGCCGATGTCGCCGGTGTGCAGAAAGCCGTCGGCCAGCACCTCGCGAGTCGCGGCGGCGTCGCCGAAGTAACCCAGCATCACGCCCGGGCTCGAGACCAGAATCTCGCCGTCCTCCGCGATCTGGATCTCGAGGCCCGGCACGGGTTTACCGACGGTGCCAGGAGGTTGGAAGCCAATGGCGTTGGTGGAGATGATGGCCGTGGATTCGGTCATCCCGTAGCCCTCGACGAGCGGCACGCCGAGGGCCTGAAAGAACGAGATCACGTCCGGCGAGATCGGCGCTGCACCGGAGAGCGCATAGCGCACGCGGTCGAGCCCGAGTTTCTCACGCAACGGGCGCAGCACCGTGAAATCCGCCACGGCATGCTGCACGCCGAGCGTTCCCGGCAACGCCGGCGCAGCGCCGGTTTCTGCATTCGCTGCGCGCTGCCGGGCCGCCGCCACCAGCCGCCCTACTTCCAATGCCCAGGCGTACGCGCGACGCTTGCTCCAGGTGCTGTCGCGCATTTTGAGCTCCACTGCGTTGTACAGTTTTTCCCAAATGCGCGGCACGGCGAAGAAGACGTGCGGGCGCACCTCGGCGAGGTTGTCACGCACCGTGTCGAGCGTTTCGGCAAAGCTCACCACCGAACCGTTCACGACCTGATTGAAGACCGTGATGGTACGCTCCGCGATGTGACAGAGCGGCAAGAACGAAAGATACTCGTCGCCTTCGTTCGGGCCGAGGACACCGTGCAGGCAGGTGCAGGCCCACACGATGTTCTCGTGGCTGAGCATCACGCCCTTCGGCGGTCCCGTGGTCCCGGACGTGTACACGAGAATCGCCACGTCGCGCTTTTCGCGCTCTGCCCAGGCTGACGGGACCCGCTCCGGCTCTGCTGCCGCGAGCTCGCCACCGCGAGCCAGAAAAGCATCCCAGAACATCACGCCGTCGTGGCGGAAGTGACGCAAGCCTTTGGGATCGATCACGACGACTCGATGAACGTCTCCTGCGTCCAAGAGCGGCAAGAGCTTGTCGAGCTGCTCCTCGTTTTCGGCGACGATCACGCGCGTGCCCGAATGACGCACGATGTACGCGATCTGCTCGGCGGCGCTCGTCGTGTACATGGCGCATGTCACGCCGCCTGCCGCCAGAATTCCGACGTCGCTCACCAGCCACTCCGCCCGGTTTTCACAGATCAAGCCCACGCGCTCACCGGGCTTCACCCCCGCGTCGATCAGCGCCGCAGCAAACGCGCGTACGGACTCAGCGTACTGTCTCCAGCTGATCTCCTCCCACAAGCCGAGACGTTTGCGACGGAGCGCCGTGGCATCGGGTCGGAGCTTCGCGCGTGCGAAAAAAAGCGCCGGCAGCGTCTCGCGATCGGCCTCGGCGGGAACCGATGCGGTCATAGCCGCGTGCGTCAACGGCGGTTCGCGCATCGGCGCTTTCGTGTTCATCACGAGAGCAGTATAGTCCGTCGCGAGCTCTCGCGTGGTGTGAGCTACAGCAAGGATCCGTGGCCGAGCAACTCAAGCGCAGCTACCTCGACGACCTGACCATTTTCGAGGGAACTCGAGCGCGGTTGCTGTTTTTTGGCCTGCTGGCAGGCATCTGTCTATTCGGGCTGTCTGCAGGGGAGTACGCGCTTTACGTCGCTACCACGCTGGCGGTGTTCGTGATCGCCGCCACGGGTTTGAATTTACTGGTTGGCTACACTGGGCAAATTTCACTGGGCCACGCTGCGTTCCTGGCCATCGGTGCGTACACGCACGTGCTCTTGTACACGCAGGGCTTGCCCTTCTTCGTGTCCGCAGCGGCAGGAGCGCTGGTTGCTGGCTCATGTGGCTGGTTGCTCGGGCTACCTGCGCTGAAGTTGCGCGGGCCCTATCTGGCCATTTGCACATTGGGCTTCCAGGTCGCGGTGGATCAGATTCTGGGCCGCTGGGAATCCGTGACCGGAGGTCGCATGGGTCTCGGTGTCCCTGCCCCGGATGAAGTGGCAGGCCTGGCGGCTGTGCTCGGTATCGGCAAAAACAGCCTGTACTTCTTGGTGTGCGCCGCGCTCACCACGCTGACACTGCTCGGCGTGTACAACCTGGCGCGCTCGCGAGTGGGCCGCGCCCTGGTCGCCATTCGTGACAACGAGACCGCCGCAGAGGCTGCCGGGGTCGATCTGGTGCGCTACAAGACACTTTCCTTCGCGCTCAGCGCCGCGATCACGGGCCTGGCCGGCGCGCTGTGCGCCCACCTGTTCGACCGCATCAATCCCAGCAACTTCACGCTGATGCTGTCGATCGAGCTGCTCGTGATGGTGCTCGTGGGCGGGTTGGCTTCCGTGCTCGGCTCGGTGCTCGGCGCGGCGCTGCTCGTTCTTTCGCAGAACCTGCTCAGTAGTTTTCGGGATTATCAGTCGATCGTCGTGGGCGGCATCCTGATCACGGTGCTGCTCTTCGAACCGATGGGCCTGCGGGGACGCTGGCTGCGCATGAAATACTATTTGAAGGCGTGGCCCTTCTGATGAACTTGTTCCTGCAAAATCTGATCAGCGGTCTCTCGGCGGGCAGCGTGTATGCGCTGCTGGCGGTGGGTCTGGTGCTCATCTACAAGAGCAGCGAGGTGCTGAACTTCGCGCACGGCTCGTTTGCGATGTTCGCCACGTTCATCGCCTACCACCTCTCGGTGACGTCGGGTTGGCCGCTGCCGGCGGCCATGATCGCCGCGCTGGTGTGCGCGTTTTTGATCGGAGCTTTCGTGTACCGCGTCACCCTGGATCGCGCTCGCCAAGGGGGCTCGCACGCCGTCGTCATGGTGACCATCGGCCTGCTCATGATCATCGAGGGACTCGCCGGCTGGATCTGGGGCACGGACACCAAGGAATTTCACCACTTTTTCGGCGAGTCCGGCAGCATCGCCCTGCCCGGTGATCTGGTCGTTTCCGTGCACGACGCCTGTATCTTGGCGATAGCGCTCGGCCTGGTACTGCTGCTCTCGCTCTTCTTTCGTTTCACACGCGTCGGTATCGCGCTGCGCGCCGTGTCGCAAAACCAGGTCGCGGCCGAGCTGATGGGTGTCCGCGTGACGCGCGTGCACGCTTTGACTTGGGGCATCGCCTCGACACTCGCAGCGATCGCGGGGCTCTTGGTGGTGCCGAAGCTCTTCCTCGAACCCTCCATGATGTTCGCGCCGACGCTCAAGGCTTTCGCCGCGGCGGTGCTCGGTGGCATGAGCTCGATCGCCGGCGCAATCCTGGGCGCGTGGATCCTGGGCGTGGTGGAAACGCTGGCTGGCGCGTACATCTCGACGGAATTCCAGGCCAGCATCGCGTTCCTGATTATCGTGTTGGTGCTGGCCGTGCGCCCCGAAGGCCTGCTCGGCAAACGCATCATCAAAAAGGTTTAGGGTCTGGACACACTCACAGCCCATGGACAGCACTTCTTCGGCTCCTTCGGGTACGTTCACGTTCACGGGCGGGCCAATTCAGGGACAGACACTAGCGGGCGGCTATACGCGTCGCGTCGTGAGGCGAGACTGGAATCGCGCAACACTCGTGTGTTACGCACGGAAGGCGCGAAGAGCGCCACAGGAGGAGTGAGGCGTGCGAATCAAGATGCGGCGTCGAGATGCAGCTCTGCTGCTGGGCCTGCTGGCGCTCGGGTTACCGGGCTGTAAAAAACGTGAACCGGCGGCGAACAAGGAGCTGAGCGTCGGCTCCAGTGCTGCCACGCCTTCAGGAGCGCCCCGCACTCCGGGCGTCACCAACGACAAGATCAAGATTGGAAGCTGGGGTCCCCTGTCCGGTCCCGCCGCACAATGGAGCGCCGTACTTCACGGCATGAACGCTTATTTTTCCTTCATCAATGATCAAGGCGGCGTTCATGGCCGCAAGATCGAGTTCGTCTTCCGCGACGATCAATACAGCCCCTCGAAGACTCCGGGCATCGTGCGGGAGCTGGTCGAAAAAGAAGAGGTGTTCGCCCTGATCGGCGGCATCGGCACGGCGAATGGGCGAGCCGTCGCGGACTATCTGGAAGAGAAGGACGTGCCGTTCTTCACGCCGGCGTCGGGAGATCGCTTCTGGTCCGATCCGGGCAAGAAGAACGTCTACACCGTGTTCCCGCGCTACGTCACCGAGGGCGAGATCCTCGGCAGGTATGCGGCCACCGAGCTCAAGGCCAAGAAGGTCGGCGTGCTCTTTCAGGATGACGACTTCGGCAAGCAAGGTCTGGAGGGCGTGAAGAAGGGTGTGGCAGCGGCCGGCGGACAGGTCGTCGTGGAAGTGTCGTGCCAACCGGTGGATACGGATCTCGGTGGGCAGGTCAGCCAGATCGTGCAGGGCAAACCGGATGCGCTGATCGTGTTCGCGGCGCCGAAGCAGGCGGTCACGGCCGTGAAGATGCTCGATGCGCAGAACAAGAAGCCGAAGATCGTGACGAGCTTCGTGCTCAGTGATCCGATTCTGTTCAAGTTGGCGGGCAAAGCCTGGGAAGGCACGATCGCGTCTACGGCCGGAGCTCTTCCAGCGGGCGAAAGTGAAGCCGCCAAGCAGTACCGCGAAATCTTGCAGAAGTACGGCGCTGGTAAGTTGCCGGTTGGAAACTTCACCCTGGCGGGCTTTCAGTTCGCCATTCCCTTCGTGGAGGCGATGCACCGCGCAGGTCGCGATCTGAGTCGCCCGAAAGTGTACGAAGCGCTCCAGAGTCTCAAGGACTGGTCCGGCCCCGCGCTCTACTGGAAGAGCGCCGATCTCGGGCCCAAGATCACCTTTTCACCCACGAAACGCCTCGGCAACGACAAGGTCTATCTGATCGTGGCCAAGGACGGGAAATGGGAAAAGCTCACCGACTGGCTCTCTGCTGATGCCAACTGAGGCGCACGAAGCTCGGAGCTCGGCGCCGCTCCTGTCCGTGGACGGCGTGGGCATCGCGTTCGGCGGAGTGCGTGCGCTCCGCGGCGTTTCGATGACCGTCAACCAGGGCGCCATCGTCAGCGTGATAGGTCCGAACGGTGCCGGCAAGACCACCCTCTTCAACTGCATCACGGGGGTGTATCGCGCCGACGTCGGTCGCGTGCAGCTCGCGGGGCAGGAACTGGTCGGTCTCAAACCGCATCGCATCGCCGCGCTGGGGATTGCGCGCACTTTTCAGAACATCGAGCTATTCGCGCGCATGAGCGTGCTGGACAACCTGCTCCTCGGCCGGCACCGCCACATGCGCACGGGCGCGCTGGCGGGCATGTGTTTTCTGCCCAGCGTCAAACGCGAGGAAGCCGCGCAGCGCCGCCGCGCCGAAGAGATCCTCGATTTTCTCGACCTGCAGTCCGCGCGCGATCGATTCGTTGCACAGCTGCCATATGGCGTGCGCAAGAAGGTGGAGCTGGCGCGCGCTCTAGCCGTGGAGCCGAAGCTGCTCCTCCTGGACGAGCCGTCCGCCGGCATGAACGCTGAAGAAAAAGAGGACCTGGTGCACTTGATCACGGATATCCGGGACGAGATGCGCGTCACGATAGTCCTCGTAGAACACGACATGGGCCTGGTGATGGGCATCAGCGATCACGTGGTCGTGCTCGACCATGGCGAGCGCATCGCCGAAGGCTCGCAGAACGACGCCGTGATCCGCGCTTACCTGGGCAGCGACACCAAAGCGCAGAGCGCCATCGCCGGTGCTACTGGTCCGCGGGCGCCCGCGCAGGCTGGGGCGGGCGCGAGGTCCGCGGCACAGGGCTCCACACCATGAGCGTGACAGAGCCGCTCGCGGAAGCGCGAACGCCTGCGGCCGAGCGAGCGCCCTTGCTCGCCTGCCAAAACTTGGAGGTGTTCTACGGCAAGTACCTGCAGGTGCTGCGCGGCGTGAGCTTGGATGTAGCACAGGGCGAGGTGGTCGCGCTGCTCGGCCCGAACGGTGCCGGCAAGACCACCTTGATCCGCACGGCCATGGGTCTCATCTCGGGGCAACCGGAGCGCGGCTCGGTGAACTTCGCCGGCGCCGTAATGAACCGCTGGGATACCGGCCGCCGCGTGCAAGCGGGCCTCGCCTGCGTGCCGGAGGGCCGCGAGGTCTTCCCCGAGCTTTCCGTGCGTGAAAATCTGATCATGGGCGGCTGGCGCGCACGCGCACACAGCACGGCGGAAGATCTGGAGCGCGTATTTGCGCGCTTTCCGATCCTGAAAGATCGCACCCGGCAAATGGCCGGAACGTTGAGCGGCGGTGAGCAGCAAATGCTGGCCATCGGACGCGCCTTGATGAGCCGCCCCAAGATGCTGCTGCTCGACGAGCCTTCGCTCGGCCTCGCCCCCAAAGTCGTCGAAAGCATCTTCCAGATCCTGAGCGAGCTGGCGCGAGAAAACATCGCCCTCTTGCTGGTCGAGCAGAACGCACGCCTGGCTTTGAGCATCGCCGAGCGCGCCTACATCCTCGAAAGCGGGCGCATCGTGCTCAGCGGCTCTTCGGCAGAGCTCGCGGACAACCCCGACGTGCGCGAGTTTTACTTGGGGATCAAACAATCTGCGAGCATCAAGGGCTATCGCCGCTACAAGCGCCGCCGAAGGTGGGCGTAAGGCCACGCCCAAAACGCCTCATTCTGCCCGCGGACGTTTCCGCCTACACTCGGCCCGCGAGTGATAGTCGAAATTGCGATCGTCCTGATTCTGGTGCTCATCAACGGTGTGTTGTCGGGCACGGAGATTGCTGTCGTCTCGATCCGCAAGACACGGCTGAATGAGCTCGTCGACGAACGCGGTCGCCGCGCTCGCGCCCTGGCTCGCGTGCGCGAGGATCCGGAGCGCTTCTTCGCGACGGTGCAGATCGGCATCACGGTCGTGGGCGCGACAGCCGCGGCGTTCGGCGGTTCCACCTTCGCGCAGCAGCTCGAGCCCGCGCTGCGGAATCTGCCCGGTGTGGGCGTCTATTCGCGCCAGCTCGCCATGGCCATCGTGGTGGCGGGCATCTCGTACCTTTCGCTGGTGCTGGGTGAGCTCGTGCCCAAGTCACTCGCCCTGCGCCATGCCGAGAGTTACGCGCTCTGGGTGGCGCGTCCGCTGCTCACGCTCTCGTCCATCACCCGACCGCTGGTCTGGTTATTGACCGCGAGCTCCAATGTAATCCTGCGTCCGTTTGGGGATCGAACCCAGTTCAGCGAGACGAAAATTTCGACGGACGAGCTGCAGCAGGTGATGGTGGAAGCCACCAGGAGCGGTTCGGTTCACCCGGCGGCTGGAGAGATCGCCGCACGCGCGCTCGAGTTCGGCCGACTCTCGGCTGCCCACGCCATGGTGCCGCGCGAGCACGTGATCTCGCTCCGCAAGGGCGCCGACATGGACGACTTGCGACGTATGCTGCTGGAGCACGGGCACACCCGTGTGCCGCTCTACGAACGCGATCGCGACGAAGTCATCGGCTACATCAACGTGAAGGACGTGATCGCTCTGTTGCTCGAAAAGGAGCTGTTCATCCTCGACGACCTGATCCGCCCCGCGCTCTTCGTCCCCGAGTCGAAGCCTGCCGTGGACCTACTCGAAGAGATGCGCAAGCAGCGCGTGCCGCTCGCGATCGTGATCGACGAAGTCGGAGCCATGGCCGGCCTCGTGACCATGGAAGACCTGCTCGAAGAGCTCGTCGGAGAGATCTTCAGCGAGCAGGCCGATGTCCGTGAGGACGTCGTGAAGGAAGCGGACGGCAGCTATCGGGTGAGCGGGACCATGCCGCTGCGCGATTTGAATCGCACGCTCGACCTCGCGCTGCCCGAAGGGGACGGGTATTCCACGTTGGGCGGACTGTGCATGGTTCTCGCGGAACGTATACCCGCCGCGGGTGAGCACCTCGAGAGCCCCGACGGCACCCACCTGGAGGTACTCGAGGCGAGCGAGCGGCACGTGAACTTGGTGCGTGTTCAGCCGCCCAGAGAACCCAGCACGCCACCCGATGAAAACGCTTGAAGCAGGGCCCGCTCGTTCGATCGCGCGGCAGGGTGTACTCTAGACGTCTTCGAGCCAGCGATGAGCCCTGGTGACCGCCATGGATGAGCCGCGCGACGCCCAGCAAAGAGCAGCCAAGCTGCGCACGTTGAGTGAGCGCGGAGACTTCAGCGTCTGCCTGGACGACGACACGCCGGAACGCGTGCTGCTGGTAGCTCGACCCGATGCAGACCGGGAACGCGCCCAGCAGCGTCTGGAAACTCTGGCCGCCGCTCACGCGCGCGCGGCCGACAGCGTGATTCCCCGCGTTCTTTCGAGCGGATGCCGCGAAGGTCGCCCGTTCATCGCGTTCGACTGTCCGGCCGTCACGGACTTCGCCCATGTGCTCGAAGCCGTCGGACGCGAGAAGACGCACGCGCAGTACGTCGAAGCCATCACCCTGATCGACCTCTTGCTGACCTCGCTCGCGCGCATCCACGAGCTCGGCTTGTCCGTCGGTGCGCTCAGTACCGCTAACCTGTTCCTGGATGCCAGCGGCCAGGTCTACCTGATCGGCATCGGCGACAACGTGCTGGCCATAGATGGTCAGGGCGCGCCGCTGCGCCTGCCGGACGTGTGTGTCGCACCCGACGTGGCCGCCGGCGCCCCAGCGTCCGCCGGAGGAGATCTGTACGCCGTCACGTTGCTG
>Ga0193706_1001348_pt1 | contig 11140 bp, 10 predicted proteins | sample U3c1metaG_FD_160130 | JGI IMG/M metagenome (GOLD analysis project Ga0193706, IMG submission 160130) | Soil microbial communities from a riparian zone of the East river system, Colorado, United States - U3c1 | ecosystem: Environmental > Terrestrial > Soil > Riparian zone | place: USA: East River... | reverse complement strand
TGGGCTCGCGTCCGAGCTCGGTCACGAGCTTGCGCTCTGCGCGGCCGATCTTGTTGAGCTTCTCGACCACGTGCACCGGGATGCGAATCGTGCGCGCCTTGTCGGCGAGCGCGCGGGCGATCGCCTGGCGGATCCACCAGGTGGCGTAGGTCGAGAACTTGAAGCCCTTGCGGTAGTCGAACTTCTCCGCTGCTCGGACGAGCCCGAGCGTGCCCTCCTGGATCAGGTCGAGGAAGGGCAGGCCCTGGTTGCGGTAGTTCTTTGCGATCGAGACGACGAGGCGAAGGTTCGACTCGACCATCTTCTGCTTCGCGTCGAGGTCGCCGCGCTCGATGCGCTTGGCGAGATCGACCTCCTCCTGCGCCGTCAGCAGGCGCACCTTCCCGATGTCCTTCAGGAAGAGCTGAAGCGAGTCGGTCGTCATGTCCGGCTTCAGGTCGATCGTCGCCTTCTTGCGCCGGCTGCGGCGGTCGACGGCGCGCTCGACCACCGGCGCGGCGTGAGTCGGATCGTCCTCGACGAGCTCGATCTCGGACTTCTCGAAAAAGCCGTGGAGCTCCTCGATGTCGCCCTCGTCAAGCTCGACTTCCGCGAGCGCGGTGGCGACCTCGGCATACGTGAGCACGCCTGTGGCCTGCCCCTTGACGACGAGGAGCTTTACCTCCTCAAGCTCTTGCAGATCGGCTACAGACATCCTTTTCCTTGCGGCGCGCAGGGCCCAGCGCAAGGGCGCCGGGCCCACTCAAACAGTCGTTGTACACACTAACGCTACAGATAGTGAAGTCAAGCGGCCTGAAGCGGCATTTCCGCCGACTAGCCAGTCAACCAGTCGATACCTCACACGACTCTATCGGTGCGGTCACAACTGTCTTGTACCCAGAACCGGCGCGACTAGAATCTCCGGCCATGACGGATGACGAAGGCGTGCTCGGAAACCTGCCCCGCTCGCGGCCGGGAAAGCGCAGTGCGAAGCGCGACGCGGGTGGTAGGCCGTCCACTGCGGCGAGCAAGGCGGCAGTGAAGGCCGAGGCCGGCGGGAAGGCCGCGGCGAAGCCGCCGCGCACCGCGAAGGCGAAGGCCGCCAAGGCGAAGTCGGGCGCCAAGCCACGCCGTGCCGCCACGCCGAAGCCCGGTCGCGCCGCGGCCGGGGCTGGAGCTCCGTCCCAGCGAGGCGCGACGGGTGCGCGCACGGCCTCCGCAGGGCCCGCTCCGGGGCGGGCCCAGCCGGCCGACCAGGCGCCGCAGCAGACGGGCGACGCCGTGGCGAGCGCGGTGCAGGCCGCCGCGACCGTTGCCGCCACCGGGGTCCGGGTGGCCGGTGCCCTGACGCGGGAGATCCTGCGTCGGATGCCTCTCCCCTAATTGCCATCCTCCACAACGGGGACCCGGCGTCAAAACGAGGTATGCTGGCGCCAATGGCCCCTGGTCCCAAGCGACCGCCTCGCTGCCTGATCGTCGACGACCATCCGGTGGTACGAGCCGGCGTCCGCGCGGTCCTCGAGCAGGCGTTCGACAAGGTGGAAATCTCGGATGCCGAATCGATCGATCACGTGGCGGACGTGGCGAGTGACGGCCTCAAGCCGGACGTCGTGATCATCGACCCCTGGCGGGCCGGTGTGGACGTGGGCGAGATCGTGGGCCGCCTCCAGAGCCAGGTGAAGGCGCCGATCGTCATCTTCACCTCTGACGGCGGCGCGCGGCTGCTGGCCGAGGCGCTCAAGGCAGGAGTGAAGGGCTACGTCCGCAAGGACTCCCCCTCCGAGGACCTCGTGCGGGCGATCGAGGCTGCCCGGGTGGGCGAGTTCTACGTGGACCCCGGACTGTCCTCGACGATCGTCCTTGACGAGGGCGACCGCACACTCAGCGCTCGGCAGGGCGAGATCCTTCAGATGCTGGCCGACGGGATGCAGACGGACGCGGTGGCGCAGAAGCTCGGCCTCTCCACGGAGACGGTGCGCACCCACACGAAGCGGATCCTGGCGAAGCTCGAGGCGTCCACGCGCACGCAGGCCGTCGCGATCGGCATCCGCCACGGCCTGATCGAGTAGCCGGCTAGGTAGTCGCCTCTTCGGCCGCCACGCCCTGCGTGCCGGGCGGATCGCCCAGTGCGATGCCCTCCCCCGCGGCCTTCGCGCGATACATGGCGCGGTCCGCGGTGTCGATCAGCGCCTCCGCGTCGTCGCCGTGCTCCGGGGATGCGGCCACGCCGATGGACATCGTGACCGGCGGGTCGCCGGGGGTGGCCACCTCCTCCTCCACGGCCGACGCCAGGCGGGCCGCGAGCTTGGCCGCGCTCTTCAGGTCCTGCTGGGGAAGCAGGACGCAGAACTCGTCACCGCCGATGCGCGCCGCCGTGTCCACCGAGCGGATCGAGCGGCGTAGCGACATCGCCACCTGCATCAGCACGCGGTCGCCCGCCTGGTGGCCATGGGAGTCGTTGATCCGCTTGAGCCCGTCGATGTCCATCAGCAGCAGGCCGAACGGATGCCGGTAGCGCTTGTGGACGTCGAGCAGGATCCCGAGCTGGCGCTGAAGCGCGCGCAGATTGCCGAGGCCCGTGAGCGGATCCGTGTTCGCCTGCGACTCGAGCTCGCGCGAGCGCGTCTGTACGTGCGTTTCCATTGCCGCCGCCTGGATGGCGCCCGTGGCCTCGACGAGGTGCTCGACAGCCTCGGCGAATCGCTCCGGGTCGGTCTCCCCGATCTCCTCGCGAAGCGCGTGCACCAGCACGCTCTGAAGCGCCGCGAGGTCGCGTGCGACGTCGGCCGCCTGGACCTCGCGTCCGCCGCCGCGAAGGGTCGCGAGCGATGCCGCGCGCTCGGCCTGTTCCTTCGAGAGGTCATACGGATCGCCCTCGGATTCCCAGGCTTGCCGGACGATGTCGCCGATCAGCTCGGGCAGCTCCCGAGCGATCCGTTCCGTGGGCAGCTCGCGGATCTCGTCCAGCGTCGCGCGCTCGATCAAACGGACGAGCCAGGCCTTCGCCAGCTCGTCCCGCGCCCTGTCCAAGCGCGCGAGGGGTCCCCGGATGGACGTCATCTGCGCCCGATCGTACCCCTGCAAACGGCGGAGGGGGGCGGGATTCGGAGAAGATTGCGCCAGTGAGCGACCTGATCTCGATCGACGAGGCCCGCCGCCGGGTGCTCCAGGCTGTTACGCCCCTCGGCGCCGAGGACGTTCCACTCGACCTCGCGCTCGGCCGAGTGCTGGCCGAGAACGTGACCAGCGGCATCGACGTACCGCCCTTCGACAGCTCGGGAATGGACGGCTACGCGCTGATCGCCGGACCGGAGGCGGAGCTCGACGTGATCGGCGAAGCGCGCGCCGGCCATCCGGCCGCGGAGGCGGTGCGGCCGGGCGCGGCGATCCAGATCTCGACGGGCGCGCCGGTGCCCGAGGGCGCCGACGCCGTGGTTCCTGTGGAGCGAACGACAGCGGTGAAGCGCGCCGAGGGGCCCAGTCGCGTGCGGGTGCCGGAAACCGAGCCCGGCGCCAACATCCGCCGGGCCGCGGACGACATTTCCATCGGTGCCGTCGTTCTGCGCGAGGGCGCCGTGCTTGGCCCAGCCGAGCTGGGCGTGGCGGCGTCGGTCGGCCGCCCCACGCTCCGCTGCGCCCGGCGCCCGCGCGTCTTCGTGCTGATCACAGGCGACGAGCTGACCCCTCCGGGCGAGCCACTGAAGCCGGGCGGTATCTACGGCTCGAACGGCTTCGCGCTCGCGGCGCAGGTCGAGCGGGCGGGCGGGGCGCTGGCCGGCCGCGGCACCGTGCCGGATGCGCCCGAGGGCACGCGCAGCGCCATCGGCGAGGCGCTCGAGGCCGCCGACGTGGTGATCGTTTCAGGTGGCGTGTCGGTGGGCCCGCACGACCACGTGAAGGACGCGCTGCGCGACCTCGGCGTGGATGAGCACTTCTGGGGCGTGCGCCTGCGCCCCGGCAAGCCGGCGTGGTTCGGCACGCGCGACGGTACGCTCGCGTTCGGCCTGCCCGGCAACCCCGTATCGGCGATGGTGACCTTCCAGCTCTTCGCACGCCCGGCGCTCGCGGCGCTCCAGGGCGCGGCGCCGGACGCCACGCGTGCCACCGCCGTGCTCGCTCACCCGATCGCACGCAACCCGCGCCGCGACGAGGCGGTGAGGGTCCGGCTGCGGCACAGCGACGAGGGCCTCGTGGCCGAGACCACGGGCGCCCAGGGCTCACACATGCTCACCTCGATGCTCGGGGCGGACGGCCTCGCGCTGATCGACCACGGCGAGGGCGAGCTCCAGGCCGGCGAGCGCGTGGAGGTGGAGCTGCTGTGAGGCCGCGCGACCCGCGTCGCCTGCTCGAACGCCACCGCCGCGCGCGTGCACGCGTGGTGATCGTGGACGTGCCGCAGTCCGTCGCCTCGGACGACGGGGCGGTGGGAAGCAAGCAGATGGCGGAGGTGACCCTCCCCCGCGCGGAGCTCGAGAAGATCTGGTCGCCCGTGTACCTCGAGCGGCTCGCGCGCACCTACTGGAGCTTTCTGTCGCGCTTCTCGCTCGGGCTGATCCGGGTGCTCTACGGCGACGACTCGCGCGAGGTCGTCTTCCTGCGGCGCCCCTTCGTCCTGCTGCGCTTCCAGGCGCCGGAGTACCAGGTCGATGCCGACGGCGGCACCGTCACCTGGCCAGTCGACCGCGGCGTGCTGGTGGCCAGGCGCGGCAGGGGCCGCGGCTTCCTGAGACTCGCCGTGCGGCGCGAGCCGGTGTCGGACGGCGCCGAAGAGGTGACTCTGCTCGTGTCGTCCGAGGTCGTGAACTTCTATCCGACCATCGCGACGAGCCTCAGCGGCTGGGTCTACAGGCAGACGCAGCTGCGCATCCACGTGATCGTCACGCACGCCTTCCTGCGCTCGCTGGCCAACCTCGAGCTCGAGCCGTCCCGCGTCGGCGCTCTGCGCGCCGTCGCGGAGGCCGCCATCACCCCAGCCGCTCGCCAGTGATCTCGCGCAGCTTCGCGCGGTCGTGGCGTGCGTTGATGCGGCGCACGGTGCCGGAGCGCGAGCGCATCGAGATCGACTCCGTGGTGGCGCCGCGAGGGCCGATGTACTGGACCCCTTCGAGCATCTCCCCGTCCGTCACGCCCGTGGCTGCGAAGAAGACGTCGTTGCCGGACACGAGCCGGTCCTTGTCGAGCGTCTCCTCCAGGTCGTAGCCGGCATCGAGCGCCGCGGTGCGCTCCTCGTCCGAGCGCGGCCACAGCCGCCCGAGGATCTGGCCGCCGGTGCACTGGATTGCCGCCGCCGCAAGCACGCCCTCGGGGGTGCCGCCGATGCCGAACAGGAGGTCCACCGGGGAGTCCTGGGTCACCGCGACGAGCGCGGCCGACACGTCGCCGTGCGGGATCAGCCGGATGCGCGCGCCGACCTCGCGGATCTCGCTCATGTAGTCCTCGTGGCGGTCGCGGTCGAGCATGATCACGACCAGGTCGCCCACGCCGACGCCCTTCTCCTTGGCCATCAGCTGGAGCGTCTCGCCGATCGGGCGGTCGAGGTCGAGCAGGTGTGCAAGGTCGCGTGAGGTCGCCATCTTCAGCATGTAGACGCACGGCCCCGGGTCGAACATCGTGCCGCGCTCGGAGAGCGCGATCGTGGCAATGGCATTCGGGAGGCCCTTCGCGCACAGCTCGGTGCCCTCGAGCGGGTCCACGGCGATGTCCACCTCAGGCGGCGAGCCGTCGCCGATCTGCTCGCCGTTGTAGAGCATCGGGGCCTCGTCCTTCTCGCCTTCGCCGATCACCACCAGGCCGTCCATGGCGACCGTGTCGAGCAGCAGCCGCATCGCGTCCACGGCAGCGCCGTCGGCACCCTCCTTGTCGCCGCGCCCGATCCAAGGGGCGCACGCGAGCGCGGCGTATTCGGTGGTACGCACGAGCTCCATCGCGAGGTTGCGATCGGGCTTCGGAGCCCCAGATTCCATGCAGCCGGACGCTATATGACGCCGGGCGGCTTGCGCACGGTCTCGTACACGGCCTGGCGCAGGTAGCCCGCGGCCAGCAGGCCGAGTGACGCCAGCAGGCCCACGAAGTAGCCGATCCCGAGGCCGATGCCGACGCTGTCTCCGGGCTTCCCCAAGATGATCCCGTTGCAGAGGATCAGCATGAACGCGACGATGCCGACGATCATCGTGACCTCGCCGGGCTTCCAGGTCAACGAGTGCCCGCGGGCGATGATCCAGGTCAGGATGAATGGGGCGGCGCAGGCCGCCACGAGCAGCCAGTCAAGCTTCCCGAACACCTGCCAGGCGGTGGCGCTGTCACCGCCGGTCACGCCCCCCGGAAGCTTCGAGTTCGGGTTGTCCGAGGCGGTGGTGAACCAGGGCAGCCAGAGCGACGCCAGCAGCACCAGCGCGGCGCCCATTCCCATGAGCTCGCCAGGCGACACCCTGGAGAAGTCGAGGTAACCGCTCCGCTCCTCGGCCTTGGCCTCCATGACCCGGAAGCTACATGCCGGGATAGGCTGCGCACAACCCCGAACGAAGGAGCCCCGTGGCTGTCACCAAGATCATCGAGGTGGTCGGAAGCTCGCCTGAGAGCTCGGACGGCGCCGTGAAGGCCGCGCTCGACGATGCGCGCCAGTCGCTGCGCAACATCAAGGCCGTCGACGTGGTCTCCACGGGCCTCCGCGGAGAGAACCTCGACGAGTGGCGCGCCCTCGTGCGCATCTCGTTCCTGGTGGAGCGGGTCAGCGAGTAGTTGGAACTCGACGGAATAGGCGCGTTCGTCGCCGGCGGAGCCTCCGGGCTCGGCGAGGCGACGGCGCGCGAGCTGGCCACGCGCGGCGCGCGGGTGGCGATCGCGGACCTGAACGAGGAGCGCGGCTCGGCCCTTGCTGAGGAGATCGGCGGCAGCTTCGCGAAGGCCGATGTGACCGACGAGGCCCAGGTGCGCGCCGCGGTGGAGGGCGCCGGCGAGCTGCGGCTCGCCGTGTCCTGCGCCGGCATCGGCTGGGCAGAGCGCACCGTCGGCAAGGAGGGCGCCGCCGCGCTCCAGCCGTTCGAGACGGTCATACGCGTGAACCTCATCGGCACGTTCAACGTCCTGCGACTCGCCGCCGAGGCGATGGCGGCGAACGACCCGGACGAGGAGGGCGAGCGCGGCGCGGTCGTGATGACCGCCTCGATCGCGGCGTTCGACGGCCAGATCGGCCAGACCGCGTACTCGGCGTCGAAGGGTGGCGTGGTGGGCCTGACGCTCCCGGCCGCGCGCGACCTCGCGCGGCTCGGCATCCGCGTCTGCACGATCGCCCCTGGCCTGTTCGACACGCCACTGCTCGCCGGCCTGCCGGAGGAGGCGCGCCAGGCACTGGGTTCCCAGGTGCCGTTCCCGCCGCGCCTCGGCCGGCCCGAGGAGTACGCGCAGCTCGCCTGCCAGATCGCCGAGAACTCGATGCTGAACGGCGAGACGATCCGGCTCGACGGCGCCTTGCGAATGCCTCCTAAGTAGGGTTCCCGCCATGCCTGAACCCGTGATCGTCGATGCCGTCCGTACACCCATAGGCCGCGCCTTCAAGGGCTCGCTGGCCCAGCTTCGCCCGGATGAGATGGGCGCATTCGTGGTGGATGCCCTGCTCGAGCGCAACGACGCGGTCGACCCTGAGCTGATCGAGGAGGTCTACTGCGGCATCGGGCTTCCGCAGGGGCTCCAGGGCTTCAACATGGGTCGCATCATCGCGCTGCTGTCCGAGCGCCTTCCGCTCGGCACCAACGGCGCGACTGTCTCGCGCTACTGCGCCTCCAGCCTCGAGTCGATCCGCCAGGCCTCGAACGCCATCGTGGCCGGCCAGGGCGACGCGTACATCGCCGCCGGCGTGGAGTGGGTCTCGCGCTACAACGAGGCCGTCGAGGGCGCGCGGCCGCAGGACCAGAACGAGAAGCTTCAGGGCAAGAACGGGGATCCGGACGCCTACATCTCAATGGGTCTGACCGCCGAGAACGTGGCGGATCGCTACGAGGTGAGCCGCGCCGACATGGACAAGTACGCGCAGCGCTCCCAGGAGCTGGCGGTGCAGTCGCAGGAGAGCGGCTACTTCGACCGCGAGATCGTGCCGGTGACGCTGCCGGACGGCACCGTTGTCGCGAAGGACGACGGTCCGCGCGCCAGCTCGACGCTCGAGAAGCTCTCGCAGCTCGAGCCGGCCTTCAGGGAGGACGGCAGGGTCACGGCCGGCAACTCCTGCCCGTTGAACGACGGCGCGGCCGCGGTGCTCGTGATGTCGGACACCAAGGCCGACGAGCTCGGCCTCAAGCCGCGCGCCCGGATCATCGCCTCGGCGACCGCGGCGAACGAGCCGGAGTACATGGGCGTGGCGCCGATCTGGGCGATCAAGAAGGTCCTCGAGCGCGCCGGCATGTCGATCGACGACGTGGAGACCGTCGAGCTGAACGAGGCGTTCGCCGCCCAGGTCATCCCGATCATGGCCGAGTGCAACATCCCGCTCGAGAAGATGAACCCGCATGGCGGCGCCATCGCGCTCGGGCACCCGTTCGGCATGACGGGCGCGCGCATCATGACGACGCTCATCAACGGCCTCGAGACCGATGACAAGACGATCGGACTGGAGACGATGTGCGTGGCCGGCGGGCAGGGCCAGGCGATGATCGTGGAGCGGCTGAACTAGCTGGCTTCGCGTGCGGCACCGCTGCTCCGGCGTTTACTGCAGCGGCGAAGGGGCGGCTCCCGAGGGGGGCTCGTCGAGATTTGATCGCATAGCGATAGTGGCTCGACGAACCCCTCCGGACACCCTTTGATGCTGCCGTTCTAAACGGCGCGCAGCACGGCGCGGTCCGTGTCCTGGCGCATCAGCTCGACCCGCCGCAACGCGAGGTCCGCGTCGGTGGGCAGGCCGTAGTAGAAGCCCTGGCCCAGCTCGCAGCCGAATGCCCGCAGCGCGTCGATCTGATCGGGGCTCTCGATGCCCTCCGCCACGACCTTCAGGTCGAGGGCGGCACCCAGCTCGATCACGGCGCGGGCGAGCGCGTGGTGCTCGCGCGAGCCGGTGACCTCGTCGATGAACTGCTTCGGGATCTTCATCGTGTCGACGGGGAGGCGCGAGAGGTAGGCGAGTGACGAGTAGCCGGTGCCGAAGTCGTCCACGGCCACGCCCATCCCGCGCCTGTGGAGCGCCTCGAGCACCGCGATCGGCACAGGGTCATCACCGACGAAGGCGCGCTCGGTGAGCTCGAAGATCAGCAGCTCGGGTGGCACCTGGTGGAGCTCGACGAGCGCGTCGAGGCGGTCGAGGAAGCCGGGGTCGATCAGCTCGGGAGCGCAGACGTTCGCGTGGATCGGCATGCGGAGCTCGGCCGCCTTCTCGACCACCCGCTCCAGCACGATGGCGCCGATCTCGACGACCGCGCCGGTCTCCTCCGCGAAGGCGATGAACTCGCCTGGCGGGACGAGGCCGCGCTCCGGGTGGTTCCAGCGCACCAGCGCCTCGAGGGCCACAACGCGGCAGTCCGCGAGCGACACGATGGGCTGGTACACCACCGTGAGCTCCTCGTCGGACACGGCGCGCTCGAGCTCGAACGCGAGCGTCCGGCGCTTGCGGAGCGCGTCGCCCATCGAGGGGTGGAACACGCGGTACTGGCTCTTTCCGCGGCGCTTTGCCTCATAGAGCGCCACGTCGGCCTTGCGCAGCATCTCGTCCGGACCGTCGCTGCCGGGCTCCCCGACCGAGATGCCGAGGCTCACGTGAACTCGAACGCGCTCGCCCGCCACGTCGATGCGGTTCTCGAAGTCGCCCAGCAGCCGCTTTGCGACGGCGATTGCGTCTTCCTCGCCGCCTGAGCGGTCGAGCAGGAGCGCGAACTCGTCGCCGCCGAGGCGGGCCGCGGTATCGCCCTCGCGGAGGCATCCGCGCAGACGCTCGGCGACCGCGCGCAGGAGCTCGTCGCCGGCGTGGTGTCCGTGGCTGTCGTTGATCGCCTTGAACTCGTCGATGTCGAGCAGCAGCACGCTCACGCCCGGTCGCCGGCTCTGAAGCGAGTGCTCGAGGCGGTTGTGGAAGAGCGAGCGGTTGGCGAGCTGGGTGAGCGAGTCGTAGAGAGCCTTGCGCTCCAGCTCGTGCTGGAGCGACTCGAGCTGGCGCACGGCCTGCTCGAGGCGGTCGTACTGGAGCGCGACGGTCACGTTGCCGGTGAGCGTCTCGAGCAGCCGCAGGTCCTCCTCGGAGAAGTTGCGGTCGACGCTCTCGCGGCCCGCGATGGCGAACAGGCCGACGCAGCCGGCCTCGCCGTGTAGCGGGGCCACCACTCCGGTCTCCATGCCGCGCCCGCGGAAGTAGCCGCGCTGGGCGGAGTCGTGGATGCGCTCGGTCTCGACGGGGCCGCTGAGCCCGGCCGCCAGCGAGCGCAGGCTCTCGGCGAGCGGCTCGTCGATCGGCTCGAGCATGCGCCGTCCGCCGTCACGGTTCAGCGATGAGCGCGCGGAGCGGTTCGGCTCCGCGGAGAACAGGACGAGCTCGACGGCGCCCACCCGGAAGGTTGCGGCGGTCCGGGCCAGCAGCGCCTCGAGCTCGGGCACGATCTCTGAGGAGCGCGAGAGCGTCCGCGTGGCCTCGTAGAGGAACTCGAGCTCCGAGTTCCTGCGGCGCTCGGAGAGGTAGGCACGGTAGGCGGCCATGAGGAGCACGGTGGGCGGCACGAGCAGCAGTCCGCCCTCGGGACGGGCGGCCACGACGGCGGCGATGGCGAGCGCAAGGCAGGTGTTGCTGAGCGCGACGGTCCAGTTCGTGAGCAGCATGTCGACGCGCTGCTGCGGTTCCAGCCGGCCCTCGGCGATGGTCACAGCCGCACCGACGCAGATGTCCGCAACCAGCGTGGCGGCCGACACCGCAGCGAACACGGCGAGCCAGACCAGCGGGTCGAGCGGATCGCGCACCGCGGTCAGCCCCTCGACGATGAACAGGGCCACACAGGTCCCGAGCGTGAACTGGGCCAGGTTGAAGATGGCCTTGAAGATCGGGATCTCGCGGTCGAACGCCAGCGCGATGGTCGAGCCCACCAGGCCGGCGAGCACCAGCTCGTGGGCCGGGAGGAACATCAGGCCACCGACGAGCGGCAGCTCTCCGAGCGACAGCGAGTGGGTGCTGCGCCGGAAGTGCAGGTGCACTACCCAG
>Ga0193706_1001347_pt1 | contig 11143 bp, 9 predicted proteins | sample U3c1metaG_FD_160130 | JGI IMG/M metagenome (GOLD analysis project Ga0193706, IMG submission 160130) | Soil microbial communities from a riparian zone of the East river system, Colorado, United States - U3c1 | ecosystem: Environmental > Terrestrial > Soil > Riparian zone | place: USA: East River... | reverse complement strand
GTGGAAGAAGCGCGTGATCTCGCTCGCCAGGCGGTCCTTGGCGTCGCGCCAGTCGCCGGCGCACAGGCGCGCGATCTCCGCGGGCTCGACCTCGGTCAACAGCTCGAACCAGGTCGCGACCTGCTGGTCCTCGACGCGCTTGATCTTGTGGAACATCTCGCGCGCCGAATCGGTCAGGGGCACCGAGTTGTCGTAGCTCTTGGACATCTTGCGCCCGTCGAGGCCGGTGATCAGCGGCAGGGTCATCACCACCTGAGCGGGCTGGCTCATCTGCTCCTGCAGGTGGCGGCCGACGATCAGGTTGAACAGCTGGTCCGTGCCCCCGAGCTCGACGTCGGCCCGGATCATCACCGAATCCCAGCCCTGCATCAGCGGATAAAGGAATTCGTGGATGCCGATCGGCTCGTTCTCGGCCGTGCGCTTCTGGAAAGTGTCGCGCTCCTGCATGCGCGCCACGGTCATGCGCGAAGCGAGGCGCAGGACGTCCTCGAAGCGCATCGCGTCGAACCACTCCGAGTTGCGGTGGATCTCGGCGCGCCGCATGTCGATCACCTTGCCGACCTGGCTGACGTAGGTGGCGAGGTTGATCTCGACCTCCGCGCGCGTGAGCTGCGGCCTGAGCTTGTTGCGGCCCGAGGGATCGCCGACCATCGCCGTGGAATCGCCGACGATCAAGACGATCGTGTGACCCGCCTGCTGCAGGGCGCGCAGCTTGAACAGCTGCACGCAGTGGCCAAGGTGCAGGTCGGGCGAGCTCGGGTCCATGCCGAACTTGACGCGCAGGGGCTGGCCCTTGGCGAGCCGCCGCCCCAGGTCCTCGCGCTCGATCAGATCGACTGCGTTGCGCGTGAAGCTCTCGACCGACGTGGGGTTCATTCGCTCGCGACTTGCGCGATCAGTGACGGTACGAAGGATCGTCGGGCAGATCCAGCGCGCTCGCGTCGCGGCCTTCGCGCACGGCGCGCTCGCGCGTGCGGGAGCGCGTGTCGAGCCACTGCCGCCAGCTGAGCGGATCGGCGCCGATCTGGCTTTCGCCCGAAAGCCAGCGCAGGGCCACGGCGATCTTTTCCAGCTCGCCCGAGGGCAATTGCAGCGCCGCGGGCGTCAAGAGATCGAGGGCGCGCGCGCGCTGGGCGAGCGGGATGCGCACGGCGCGCTCGAGGAGCGGCGGCGTGCGGATCATTTCCTCGCGCACGTAGCGCGCGAGCTCCTCGGGCTCCACCGGCTCGGTCGGCAGGAAGCTCGCGAGGCGCACCGCTTCGGTGCGCGCGACGGGCAGGCTGGCCGCGGGACGCAGCTCGCCCTCGCGCAGGATCTTGCCCGGCAGGAACTCCAGGAAGAACAGCGCGCGCACGGCCAGGGCTTGACCCGGAGGGATGTCCAGGCGACCGACCTCGACGCTGGTCTCGATGCCCGGCGGCAGTTTCCAGTGCGCCAGGCTGTCGACGGGCGTGGAGCGCGAGAAACGTTGCTCGAGGCCGTTGGGGCTCACGCCGAGCAGGTAGGTGCGCAGCGTCGGCGGCCCGCCCTGCAGGGTCAGGGCGGTGTCGTTGGAATTCTTCGCGACCAGGCGCACGACCCATTCGTCGCTGTCGCCCACGCGCAGGGCCAGGAGTCGCAGCTCGATGCACGCGACCCAGGCGCGGCCCTCGAGGACGCGCTCGAAGGCGCGCGCACGCTCGAGCGCCGTGCCCTGGGGATCGCGGGCCATGATGCGCGTCAGGATGCGCAGCGCGAGCTCGTCGTCCTTCGCGGCCAGCGCCGCTTCCAGGCTCTGGAAGGCCGGGACGAACGGCTCGAATTGCGCCTTGTCGAGGGCCAGCTCCTGCGGGCTCAGCTTCGACGCGCTCGAAGAATGCGAAGCGGGCCCGCCGCACGCGACGACGATGGCGATCGTCAGTCCCGCGAGGAGGGCCCGCATCATTTCACAAGTCCTGGAGGCTCAGGCCTCGGGCGCTGCCGCGACCGGCGGAGCTTCGCCTTCCTCGGCCTTCTTGCGCTCGTGCTCGGCCAGGATCGCCTTGTTCTCCTCGAAGTCGGCGTGGACGAAGGACAATCCGATCTTGCGCTCGTCGGTATCGACGCGGATCACGCGCACTTCGATCTTCTGGCCGGGTTTCACGATTTCCTCGGGGCTCGAGATCTTGTGATCGCTGAGCTCGGAGACGTGCAGCAGGCCCTCGAGGTCGTCCTCGAGCTTCACGAAGGCGCCGAAGTTGGTGATCTTCGTCACGTAGCCGGTCAAGAGGTCGCCGACGTGGTAGTTCGCGGGGATGGTGTCCATCCACGGATCCTGTGTCAGCTGCTTCAAGCCGAGCGCGATGCGTTTCTTGGCGGTGTCGACCGACAGGACCACGCAGCGCAGCTTGTCTCCCTTCTTCACCATCTCCGACGGGTGCGTGATCTTCTTGGTCCACGACATGTCGGTGACGTGCAACAGGCCGTCGATGCCTTCCTCGATCTCGATGAAGGCGCCGTAGGACGTGAGATTGCGCACCGTGCCTTCGATGACCGTGCCGACCGGGTAGTGCTGCTCGACGAGATCCCAGGGATTGGTCTCGGCCTGCTTCATGCCGAGCGAGATTTCCTGCTTCTCCTTATTGTATTCGAGCACCACGACCTCGGCCTTGTCGCCGGTCTTGACCAGCTCCGAGGGGTGGTTGACGCGGCGCGTCCAGGACATCTCGGAGATGTGCACCAGACCCTCGACGCCGTCTTCGAGTTTGACGAAGGCGCCGTAGGACATGATGTTGACCACTTCGCCGACGTGCTTGGAGCCGACCGGGTAGCGCGCTTCGATGCCTTCCCAGGGCGAGGCCTGCTTCTGCTTGAGTCCGAGAGCGATGCGCTCGCGCTCGCTGTCGACGCGCAGCACGCGGACCTCGATCTGCTGATCGATCGTGACCATTTCGCTGGGGTGGTTGATGCGACCCCAGGTCATGTCGGTGATGTGCAACAGACCGTCGATTCCGCCGAGGTCGACGAACACGCCGAAGTCGGCGATGTTCTTGACCGTGCCGACGCGGTTCTGACCTTCCTTGATGTCCGAGAGCAGGATTTCCTTCTGCTTCTGGCGCTCTTCCTCGAGCAGCTTGCGGCGCGAGATCACGATGTTCATGCGCTCCGCGTCGATCTTGATGATCCGCGCGCGGATCGGCTCGCCCAGGAAATCGGAGATGTCGTGGGTGCGGCGCAGGTTGACCTGCGATGCGGGCAGGAACACGTTGACGCCTTCGACGTCGACGAGCAGACCGCCCTTGATCTTGCGCTGCACGACACCCTGGACTTCGTCGCCCTCGTGGTACTTGGTCGAGACACGCTCCCAGGCGCGCAGACGATCGGCGCGGCGCTTGGAGATCTGAGCCGTGTCGTGCTCGTCGAGACCGTCGTAGAAGACCTCGTAGGTCTCGCCCATCTTGGGCAGGACCTCGCCGAATTCCGCGAGCGCGATCGAGCCCTCGGACTTGCCGCCAATGTCCATGACAACCATGCCGGTGCGCTCGTCGACCGAGTCGACGGTTGCCTGGACGATGGAGCCGGGGCGGATGTCGCGGACCGAAGTGGTCAGCTCGGTGTGCAGGAGCGCGGTGTCGGTGAGCAATCCCATCGACGACTGGATCTGGCGTTCCAGCTCCTGCGGGTCGATCTCGAATTGCTTGATGCGGCGTGAGGCGAGGGCCATGAAAGAAGGGTCCTTGGGGATCGGTTTTGAAAAGGGGTGCGGGAGTTGAAAGCCCCGCCGCGGCGATGAGCCGCGTCAGGGTGTGCATGGGTGTTCGTCAGCCAGGGCCGCTCGCGAGCATGCCCGCGATGGCGGTGCGCGTGAGATCGAGCGCGTCGGGCGTCGCGGAATCGAGCGGAGCCCCGAAAGCGATCGCGATGCGTCGCGGGCGGGGAATCGACTTGCCCTTGCCCCAGGCGTCGAAGGTGCCGGTGATCGCGCAGGGCACGATCGGGACCTTCGCGGAGCGCGCCGCCAGCATCGCTCCGGCCTTGAAGGGCTGGAGCTCGCCGTCGGTCGTGCGCGTGCCCTCGGGGAAGATCGCGACGCAATCGCCGGCGTCCAGGTGAGCGACGATTTCGCGCAGCGCGTTCCGGTTGGCCTTGCCCGGCTCGACCAGGACGGCGCCGCACTGGCGCATCACCCAGGCCAGCCCGCGCGAATTCGCCAGGCTCTTGCGCGCGACGAAGCACACGTGGCGCGGGACGGCGATGGCGATCAGCGCGATGTCGAGGTACGACTGGTGGTTGGCCGCGATCAGGACTCCGCCCTGGCGCGGCACGCGCTCGACGCCGGAGACTTTCCGGCGGAAGTACGGCAGGTACCAGAGGTTCATCACCAGGCGCACGATCTTGTAGACGGGCGTCGCGTAGGTCAGCAGCGGCTCGCTGCTCGCGCGCTCGGTCCCCGGCGGGCCAGACGATCCCTCAGGACTGGACGGCTTCGGCGATTCCCCGCCCGGTCGCCTTCCGCGCACGTGCTCGAGGATCCGTTCGGCGACGCTATCGGCGTCCAGTCCGTCGGTGTCGATCACACGGGCGTCGGGGGCTTGCACCAGCGGCGAATGGGCGCGGGTCGAGTCGGCCTTGTCGCGCGCTTCGATGTCGCGCTGGATCTCGGCCAACAGCTCAGGCTTGCCCAGCTCCGCGGCGCGCCTCCGGGCGCGTTCGGTTGACGATGCTATGAGAAAGAACTTGTGGTCCGCTCGCGGGAACACAACGGTCGTGGTGTCGCGGCCTTCCGCGACCAGCCCGCCCTGGCGCTGGGCCAGGGCCTGCTGCTCGCGGACCACTTCAGCGCGCACCGCGGCGTGGGCGCTGACCGTGGAGACCGTGGCGGTTACCTCGCGACTGCGGACGTGGGGCTCGCCCGCACGTCCGTCGATCAGGATCTTGCCGTCAGAGTCGAAGGTGAGAATTGTCGTTTGCGCCGCGCGGGCGCACTGCTCCTCACTCCGGGGGTCGAGCTTTTGTTCCAAAACCTGCCAGGTCACCGCGCGGTACATCGCCCCCGTGTCCAGGAACACGAGTCCGAGTTCACGGGCGACGTGCCTTGCCACGGTGCTTTTTCCGGCGCCGGCAGGCCCGTCGATGGCAATGATCATGCAGCGTTGGGAGAGCTCTTCCCCCATGCGTGATGGGGCCGAACAGGATACGCCGAAGGGACGCTAGATCAAGCACGCTGCCAGTCCCCCAGGCCTGCCGAGCGCTCAGGATCGGGTCAAGGACGCCGAGGATCGGGCCTCGAGGGCCCCCGCTGCGCTGACCTCGATCAGATCGTGGGGACCGCCGAAGGCGTCGAGCACGATCCAGCGCGGCCCCCCCGCCAGGGCCTCGTCGCGGAACTCATGGGCGTGGCCGCAGACCAGGGTCCCGGCGCTCGCCGCGGCTGCCCGGGAGCGGACCTCGAGCGCTTGCTGTCGCTTCATCTCGGCCGGCTTCTGCATCACCGCCGTCTTCGAAGCCCGCCGCAGCCGGCGCGCCACGCCCAGGGCCAGGGCGTCGGGCAGCCTGGGAGCGAGCCAGCGCGCCACGGGCGAGCGCACGATGCGCTTCATGCGCTGGTAGGAGAGGTCGAGGGTGCACAGCTCGTCACCGTGCAGGAAAAGCACGCGCGATCCGCCCGGCAGGGCCGCGAGGACGCCCTCGGGGAAGATCCGCACACCCGTGGCGGCGCTGAAGGAATCGTCGAGCAGGAAATCGCGGTTGCCCGGGACCAGTGAAATCGCGGTCCCCGTTTCGCTCGCGGCGCGCAGCCCGGCGAGAATCGCTTCCGCGCCCGCGAGCCGCGCGTGGGCCGGACCGACCCAGGCGTCGAAAAGATCGCCGAGGATCAAGAGCGCCTTGCGTCCGCGAGCCGCGCGCAGGAATCCGAGGAAGGCGCGCGCCGAATCGACGCTCGAAGCATCGAGGTGCAGATCCGAGATCACCAGCGCGCCGGCAGGCAGAGCGATGCTTGGTAGCTCTGCCACGCTTCAACCCGGCGCGTTGAGGCCGAGATCGCGCATTTTTTCCCAGAGCACCTTGCGCGAGATCCCGAGCAGATCCGCGGTCTGCGAGCGATGGCCTCCGCAGGCTTCCAGGGCGCGCAGGATGTGCGCGGCTTCGAGTTCCTTCAAGACGTCGCGCAAGGGTCGGATCTCGGTCGAGACCTCCGTCGCGCCGCGCCAGCGCGGATCGAGCGGCACCAGGTCGGCCAGGGCGAGCTCGTCGCTGTTGCCGGCCAGAGCGATCGCGCGCTGCACCGCGTTCTCCAGCTCGCGCACATTGCCGGGCCAGGTATGCCGCGCGAGGGTCGCCAGGGTCGACTGCGAGACCGTGAAGCGCCGTCCGCCGCCGTGGCGCGCGACGAAGTGCTCGAGCAGCAGCGGGATGTCCCCGTCGCGCGAGCGCAGCGGCGGCAGCTGGATCGGGACGACGTTGATGCGGTAGTAGAGGTCCTCGCGGAACTTGCCGGCGTGGACGTGCTCAAGCAGCGGGACCTTGGTCGCCGCCACGACGCGGATGTCGATCGCTTGCGAGCGCTCGGCTCCCAGGCGCTCGACCGTGCGCTCCTGCAGCACGCGCAGGAGCTTGACCTGGACCGCGAGCGGCATGTCGTCGATGTCGTCGAGGAAGAAGGTGCCGCCGTCGGCGAGCTCGAAGCGCCCGCGCTTGTCCTTGCGCGCGTCGGTGAACGCGCCGCGTACGTGGCCGAAGAGCTCGTCCTCGAGCAGCGACTCCGGCAAGGCGGCACAGGAAAGCGCGACGAAAGGGCCGTCCGCGCGCAGGCTGGAGTTGTGCAGGGCGCGGGCCACGCGCTCCTTGCCCGTGCCGCTCTCGCCCTCGATCAGCACCGTGACTTCGCTGGGCGCGACCGTCCGGATGCGCTCGAACACCGCGCGCATCAACGGCGAGGCTCCGACGATCCCCTGGAAAGCCTCGTGCGAGCGCAGCTCGGCGCGCAAGGCCGCGTTCGCCGCTTCCAGATTCTTGACGCGCGCGAAGGTGGCGAGCATGGCGACGATCGACTCGTCGCGGAACGGCTTCTGCACGTAGTTCTTGGCGCCCAGCCGCATGGCCTCGACCGCCTGGTCGATCGAGCCGAAGCCGGTGGTCACGATCACCGGCCGATTGGCGTCGAGCTCGATCGAGCGCGCGAGCACCGCCATCCCGCCGCGGCCCGGCATGCGGATGTCGGTGATCAGCGCATCGGGCTGGAAGGACTCGAGCAGCTCCAGCGCCGTGTCCGTATCCGCCGCGATCTTCGTCTCGTGTCCCGCATCCGCGAGCGCGTCGCCGAGGGTGACAGCGATCGTGATTTCGTCTTCGGCAAGCAGAACGCGCATGGGACTTGCGGATCAGGCCCGCGGGCCGCGATTAGCTCGGGACGGCGCGGGGGTCACGTTCGGCGAAGCGGTCGCCGCCCGCGCGCATCGCGTCGACCAGCGCGGCTTCCGAGGACGCGAGCAGCGCATCGAAGAACATCGTGTCGTTGCCCGCGGAGCAGGTGACGCCGATCGAGACGGTCACGCGCAGGCGGCGGCCGTCGCTCTCGAACTTGAGCTCGCGGACCCCGCCCATCAGGCGTTCGGCGAGCGAGCGCGCCCCCGTCGCATCGGTGTGGGGCACGACGATCAGGAGCCGATCGTCCGCGAGCCGGCCCAGGAAATCGCACAGGCGCACCTGGGTCTTGGTCAGCTTGACGACCTCGTCGAGGATCGCTTCCTTGGAGTCGTAGCCGTAGAGGTCGCGCAGCTCCGAGAGTCGGTCGACGGCCAGCAGCACGCAGCAGATCGGATAGTTGTAGCGCTGGGCGCGGCCGAACTCGACGCGCATCAGGTGCATGATCTGCGACAGCGAAAAAAGACCCGATTCTGCGTCGGAGGATTGCGGCGTCGGTTCTTGCGGCATGTTGGCGCTTCGTGCGAGGGAGGAGCGCTCTCCCCAGTGTACCCCTTTGGGCAGGCGGTTCCGCTTCGGGCAAGTTCAGAAGAAATTGACCACCGAGTCGAGGAAGGCGTCGATGCTGTGGCCGAACTTCGTGTGCACCAGGAGCAGGCCAGCGAGCACGAGCAGGATGAACAGGATCAGGATGAAGCCCTGGACCAGCAGGAAGGCCAGCGTGTTGCGCGCGGCCTTGCGCACCTGCCGCCCCGCGCCGCGGGTGACCGAGGACATCAGGAGATCGCGCATCAAGCGCGTCGAGCGGTCGAGCAGGCGATTGTCGCCATCGGCGACGTCCGGCGCTCCGGCGAGGAGATCGCGCGTCGCGGCTTCGGCGTCGAACTCGTTGCGCACCACGGCGTCCTGCCAGCGCTTGATCACGGCCTTGTCGCTGATCGAGAGCTCGGCGACCAGCCCGGCTTTCAAGCGTTTCCAGGCGAGCTCGCCGCCGGTCGCGGCCACGAAGGTCGAAGGGTTCGGGCCGCCTTTCGGCGCTTCCGCGGGAGCGCTGGGCGCGACTTCCTCCAGGCGCGCCTGGCCGTCCTCGTAACCGAATCTCCAGGCTTGTCCGCGCCAATCGATCCGGTCGCCCGAGTGCAACGACAGCTCCAGCGCGTCCTGGCCGTTGACGCGCGGCGGCTCGCCGCCGCCGACGAAAATCAGCTTGGGAGGCTCGCTCCACAGGTGCACGCAGTCGCTGCCGCTCGCGGGAACGGGCAGATCCCCGCGCGCGCCGCCCAACATGGTCAGCCCCGGCTTCAGCTCGCTGCGCGCACCGGGAGTCCCCGTCTGCGCGTCGATGTTGTCCAGCCAGGCACGACTCATCAGCCGTCTTTCCTAACCGATTGCGCGCCACAGCGCACGTTCTGGATGCCTCGCATCGCCGGCAGCCCGTAGTTCGCGGCACGGCGGTTGACTATCGTTGCCTGGCGGACCACGGCGCAAGGGCGCTGCTCATCCGGGTCCGCACCCACGGGAGATCCCCACCCATGCTGTTCCTCCCCGTCCTGCTCGCGGTCGTTGCTTCACCGGTTCAGGACGGAGCAACCGCGGGAAGCTGGCGCGTGTTGCCGATGCCCTCCCTGTGCCGTTCCGCGCCGGAATCCCTGGCCGCGGCGCGCCTGGTGCGCGGGACGCATTTGATCGTGACGCGCGACGACCTCGAGGCCGGCATGTCGACTCCGTCGGGCGCGGCGATCAGCCCCTCGGCCTTCGCCAGCCTGCTCGTCGAGGAATCGCGGCGCCAGTCCTGGGGCTTGATCCTGAATCCAAGCTCCCCGCCTCTGCTCGCGCGCGGCCCGGCGGCCGGGGTTCAGGCGGCGGAGACGCTCTGCGCGGAACTCGATCAGGCCGGCCGAGCGCTCGACGTCGAGCTCACGGTCTGGCTGGTGCGCGGCAATGGCGCCGGAGCGGTCGCAGCAGGGCTGCCCAAGGACGCGCCCTGGGCCAGCGCGCGCCTGCGCTCGGGCAATGAAACCATGCTCGGCGAGCGCAGCGCGCAGAGCTACGTGCACAACTACTCCGTCGAGGTCGCGACGGATTCCGGCGTCGCCGCGCCGATCGTCGCGCGCGCGCTCACCGGCGACGTGCTCCACGCGCGTGCCATGCGCGTGCGCGGCGGAACGGCCGTGTACATCGAAGGCATGCTCGATCTCTCGCGCCTGGATGCGTTGGAGGAGTTCGAGCTCTCCGCGACCGACCTCGGCTCGGTGCAGCATCCGCGGGTCAGCGCGCTGCAGGTGATCTTCTCTGGGACCGTCGCGTCCGGCGCACCGCTGCGCGTCGCCTGGGGCGGGCTCGGTGAAGCGCCGGCGATGGCCGAGGGTTCGTTGTGGATCGTTCCGCGCGTCAGCCCCGATCCGAGCACGGGCACCTGGCGCGTGCTCGACACCGCGATCGTCGAAGCCCTGCCATGGGAATTGCCCGCGGTGTCGCCGGGCGGCGGGCTCGAGGCCGTGAACGACGCAGGCGCCGACCAGGAAACTTCCCAGCCGATCTCGAGCGCGGTGCTCGCCAAGGAGGGCGACACGCCGCGCAGCAACGGCAATGCGCGCAGCCGGCCTTTCTTCGTCGGAGGCAATGCCGTCGTGCTCGGGCCGCGCAGCGAGCAGGAGGGTTGGAGCGCGATCGAGGATCTGCGCAGCGCGCTGGAAATCTCGCGCACGAAGACCAGCGAGGTGCTCGTGCAGAACGGCGCAGGTTTCGTGCGCCTGCCGGTCGCGAACGGCGTGCGCTGGCGCGTGCTCGCGGCGATCGAGACCACCGCGGTCGTCGACTACGACGTCGAGATCGCGCCGGAGACCTGGATGCCCGGGCCGCGCATCGAGCGCTCGCTCGATGGATTCTGCGCGCAGGGATTGGCGGCTGTCGATCACACCAGCTACTCGGTCTGGACCGCGACGACTCAGCAGAATCAGGTAGCGGAGCGTTCGAGCGTTCCGCTGGGACGCCTCGAGCTCCCGCGCCGCGTGTGGCGCGCTTCGCGCGGAGAGTTGCGCACGGCCCAGGCTCCCGAGCTCGTCCTCGCCGGAGCCAAACCCTTGTCGATCGGCCTGCGCGCACCGTGACAGGGCCGCAGGGAATGAAGCCGTGCGAGATGAAATGAACGGTGTAGACTTCTTCTGCCTGTCTTATCCTGTCCGCGACGTCCGCACCCTGGTCAACACCCACCCCGCTCCCGACATCCGCTCATGAAACTCGGCCTGCATCAATCCGCGCGCATGGAACAGCGGATGATCCAATCGCCGCAGATGATTCAGGCGATGCAGATCCTGCAGCTCTCGAGCCAGGATCTGAGCGAGCGGGTCGAGCAGGAGCTCAGCGAGAATCCTTTCCTCGAGATGGTCGAGCCCGGCCAGGACCTGGCGAGCGATGGCATCGCCGCCGCACCCGCGGAAATCGACGGCGCGATCCCGGGCACGGAGCGCGGCAGCGGTCTCGATCTGGCGCCCGAGGGTCCCGGCGAAGGATTCGAGCGCTACGAGCGCGAATGGGATCCGGTGCGGCGCGTGCGCGACAACGGCGAGGGCGACCGCAAGCTCGAGGCGATGGCGAACACGCCCGACGCGCCCAAGAGCGTGGCCGAGGCCCTGCTCGATCAGCTCGCCTTCCTCGATCTCGACGACCGCGGCAGGCGCCTGGCGGAGTACCTCGTCTATTCGCTCGATTCGCGCGGCTACCTCGAAGGCAGCCTCGAGGAAATCGACGCGGGGTGCTC
>Ga0193706_1001346_pt1 | contig 11146 bp, 7 predicted proteins | sample U3c1metaG_FD_160130 | JGI IMG/M metagenome (GOLD analysis project Ga0193706, IMG submission 160130) | Soil microbial communities from a riparian zone of the East river system, Colorado, United States - U3c1 | ecosystem: Environmental > Terrestrial > Soil > Riparian zone | place: USA: East River... | reverse complement strand
TGCTTCCACACCTTCTTCGACGAGCCACGGACTTCACCGAGGCGCTTGGTCGAAGCCGTACCGGCGCGGCGCTTCGCGAGCTGCCATTTCACGACCTCCCACAGGAGGTGCTCGTGGATCTCGGCGCCGAACACGGCGTCGTCGAGGTCGATCGACCCGACGCTCTTACCGGAGAGATTCTTTACGTCTGCTTTAGCCATGATCGTTCTCTTGGTTGCGCGGCGAGGAGCCGCGCAGAAGTGACTCAGGTCTTGATCTCCACGTCGACGCCGGCCGAGAGGTCGAGCTTCATCAGGGCGTCGAGGGTCTGCTGCGTCGGCTCGAGGATGTCGAGGAGCCGCTTGTGGGTGCGGATCTCGAACTGCTCGCGCGACTTCTTGTCGGTGTGCGGCGACCGCAGCACGCAGTACTTGTTGATCTTGGTGGGCAGCGGGATCGGGCCCGCGATCTTTGCGCCCGTGCGCTTGGCCGTCTCCACGATCTCGCCAGCGGACTGGTCGAGGAGCTTGTGGTCGTACGCCTTGAGGCGGATGCGAATGCGTGGGGTCGTCATAGATGGATCTCGATTACTTCTTCGCTTCGACGATTTCGGCGAGGATCTTGGTCACGACGCCGGCGCCGACCGTCTTGCCGCCTTCGCGAATCGCGAAGCGGAGGCCCTCTTCGCACGCGATCGGCGAGACGAGCTGGACGTCGACCTTGATGTTGTCGCCCGGCATCACCATCTCGGTGCCTTCGGGCAACGTGACCGTGCCGGTGACGTCGGTCGTACGGAAGTAGAACTGCGGGCGATAGCCCTGGAAGAACGGGGTGTGGCGACCGCCCTCTTCCTTCTTCAGCACGTACACCTCGCACGTGAAGTGGTTGTGCGGCGGGACCGAGCCCTTCTTGCACAGAACCATGCCGCGCTCGATCTCTTCGCGCTTCGTACCGCGGAGCAGCACGCCGACGTTGTCGCCGGCCTGGCCCTGGTCCAGAAGCTTGCGGAACATCTCGACGCCCGTGCACGTCGTCTGCTGCGTCGGACCGAGACCGACGATGTCGAGCTCGTCGCCGACCTTCACGATGCCGCGCTCCACGCGACCGGTGACGACCGTGCCGCGACCGGTGATCGTGAACACGTCTTCCACCGGCATCAGGAACGGCTTGTCGAGCTCGCGGACCGGATCCGGGATGTACGAGTCACACGCTTCCATCAGCTTCTGGATCGACTGCGTGCCGTACTCGCTCGCCTCGCCCTCGAGCGCCTTGAGCGCCGAGCCGCGGATGATCGGAGTGTCGTCGCCTTTGTAGCCGTTCTTGTCGAGCAGCTCGCGGAGCTCCATCTCGACCAGGTCGAGAAGCTCTTCGTCGCCCTTGCCGATCATGTCGCACTTGTTCAGGTACACGACCATCGCCGGGATGTTGACCTGGCGGCCGAGCAGCACGTGCTCGCGCGTCTGCGGCATCGGGCCATCCGGCGCCGAGACGACCAGGATCGCGCCGTCCATCTGCGCCGCGCCCGTGATCATGTTCTTGATGTAATCCGCGTGGCCCGGGCAATCGACGTGCGCGTAGTGGCGCTTGTCGCTCTCGTACTCGACGTGCGCCGTCGAGATCGTGATGCCGCGTGCCTTCTCTTCCGGCGCCTTGTCGATCTGATCGAACGCCGTGAACTTCGCGAAGCCCTTTGCCGACTGCACCTTCGTGATCGCAGCGGTCAACGTCGTCTTACCGTGATCGACGTGGCCGATCGTTCCGATGTTGACGTGGGGCTTGTTGCGGACGAATTTCTCTTTCGACATTTCTCTCTCGGATTTCGTGTTGAGAAGTTTCGGTGGAGCCCTCTGACAGAATTGAACTGTCGACCCCCTCCTTACCAAGGAGGTGCACTGCCACTGTGCTAAGAGGGCGTGATCTCGGTGCGTGTTGTATCAGAAGTTATTTCGGATGGAGCGGGCGAACGGGCTCGAACCGTCGACAACCAGCTTGGAAGGCTGGAGCTCTACCAACTGAGCTACACCCGCAAAGATTCTTCAGTCACTCGTGCTTCGTATCGTGGACGAACGTGGATTTGAACCACGGTAGGCTATTGCCGGCAGATTTACAGTCTGCTCCCTTTGGCCGCTCGGGCATTCGTCCGGAAATCTAATTGTCAGTGCTGGCGGTGGGACTCGAACTCACGACCTCCTGATTACAAGTCAGGTGCTCTACCAGTTGAGCTACGCCAGCAGGATCGCTCGCCTTCCGATAGCGCAAAGATCGAGGGCAGACGTATAGATGACACCTTTCGGAGCGTCAAGCCTCCATAGATCTTCTGCTCAGGAAAAGTGTCCAGCGCCGACGGAGAATCCGCCCTTCTCTCCGCGCCGTTGCATGACGACGCGGCCCATGTCCTCGAGCTCGAGCGCCGACGCGAGGCGCAGAAGCTCCATTCCGATCGGCGCGTTGTGGGCGGCGGCGAGGAACGCAGCGCGAACCGCGGCGTTCTTGATGTAGCCACCCGACAGCTCGAACTCCTTCGCGAGGATCGGGAAGTTGATGTCCTGCTCCACGGGAGCCTGCTTCGGGATGAACGTGCGCCACAAGCGCTCCCGCTCTTCGATGTCCGGGATGTCGAGGCGCAAGTGGAGCGTGAGTCGGCGCTGGAGCGCGTCGTCGAGTGATGCATCCTTGTTCGTCGTGAGCACCGCGACGCCGGTGTAGCGCTCGAGGCGCTGCAAGAGATAGTTCACGGCCATGTTCGCGTAGCGATCATTCGAGGTCTTCACCTCGGTGCGCTTGGCGAACATCGAGTCGGCCTCGTCGAACAACAGCACCGCGTGTGCGCGCTCCGCTTGATCGAACACCTTGCCGAGCTGCTTCTCCGTCTCGCCGACCCACTTGGACACGACCTGTCCGAGATCGACTTGATAGAGATCGAGATCGAGCGCCTGCGCGATCAAGCCCGCGAGCATCGTCTTGCCGGTTCCCGGCGGTCCGGAGAACAGACCGATGAGACCCTTGCCGTAGCCGACGCGCTGGCCGTAGCCCCACTGCTCGTAGACGACGTCGTAGTACTTCTTGCGGCTGATGAACTCGTTGATGCGTTCGAGCTCGTCCTTCGGAAGGACGAGATCGTTCCAGCTCGTCGACGGCTTGATGCGACGCGCGAGCTCGCCGAGGTCCGAGCGCAGGCGACGCTCGACGCCGGTGCGCACCTCTTGATGCGTGGTCTTGCGCTTCGCCGCAGTCGCGATCGAGAGCGCTTCCTGGCTCGCGCGCGCGATGTCGCCGGGCGTGAGGTGAAATCCGCGCGCGATCGATTCGAGCGAGAGATCCTCGCCGCGCATGGTCTCGGGCACTGCCTTCGACCACAGCTCGACGCGCACTTGCTCCGACGGCAGCGGCAACGCGAGCTCCTGCAGCGGATGCTCGGTCGAGATGCGCGGCGGCTCCGCTGCGTCGACGCCGAGCACGAGCGGCGCGGGAAACTGGACCAGGCGCTTCACGAGCTCGCCGCCGCTCTTGTCGAGGAGCTCGGGCGGGATCGGGCCGACGTAGAGCGTGGCTCCGCGGATCAGCGCCTCGCGCTGGATGCGCGGGAACAGCTCGTCGAACTGGCCCTTCTCGATCAGGTTGGGATCGAACGTCACGAGCGCGCGGCCACCATAGGCGGCGATGCGAGCGGCGATCGTGCGCTTGCCCGAGCCCGTCGCTCCATAGACGACGAGCCACGGCTGGCGCTCGAGCTTCGTGTTCGCGGCTGCATGGCAGAGCGCGCTGACGTCGGCGCGAACGTTGTCGTCGAGGATCAGATCGTCGAGCGTGGCCTGGTCCCACGTGATCTTCGTGTAGCGCATCAGCTCGGGCGCGAGCTGGCTGCGGCCGCACAGCGCCGACAACAGATCGAACGTCGGGCGCAGTGCGCGGTGACTGACCGAGCCGAACGACTCGGCCGACTCGGCGGAGACGGCCTGGACCAACCGCCAGTGGATCAGCGGACGCTCGGGATCGACGACGTCGAGCAGCTCGACGCGATCGGTGCGCTTGAGACGGAACAGCTGTCCGATCAACGCGAGGTCCACGCCGCGCCGGCCTGCGGCGGGTCCGCGAATCACGTTGAACATTTCAGCGAGCGGCGGATCGACGTGCGGCGCCATCACGGTGACGAGCGCTTCGATCTCGAGCGGCTGCAGCTTCAGATACTCGATCAACCGGCGGATCGGCGCGGCCTTGCGCAGCGCGACGAGCTTGGACTCCGCGTCGGTGATGAGCGCGCTGAGCTTCTCCTCGTCTTCGGGCTCGGTCGCCGACGGTCCGACGCGCGAGATGCGCCGGGCCGTGAGGATCGACTCGACTTCGGCGAGCGATGGATGTCCCGGTTGCGGTCGGATCTGCGCCTTCTGAAACGCACGCAGCGCGCGCTCGGCGATGAGCCAGATCCGATTCAACTCCCCCGCGAGCCACTTGTTGGCCGCATCACGCTCGTCTGCTTGCGTTGGCAGCATGCTTGGCCGGCGATACTAGCAGCCCGCCGACGCTGCGCGGTGCGCGCTGACTATTTACCGTCGGGCTTCTTGCCGCCGCTTCCCTTGCCGGGAGGCGGAGGCTCGGGCTTCGGCGGCTGCTTCGCGGCGGGCCTCGCAGGCTTGCCCTTCGCCGTTCCGGCCACCGACTTATTCGGATCGTTGTCGTCGGGCGCATCGTCGCCGCCACCCTCGCCCGCTCCGTCGCCGCCGCCGCCGCCGCCGCCGCCGCTACCGCCGCCGCCGTCATCGTCGTCGCCACTGTTGTCGCGCCGGTTCGCCGAGAAGAACATGAAGTCATCGCCCGGCGGATTTTCCGTCGCCGCGTTGTCTCGCGCCGTGTCGGGGATGAAGTCCATCGTGAAGCTGCGCTCGAGGTTGTCGTCCTCGGTCGCATATTGCTCTTCGGGGTCGCGAAGATCGTCCATCCACTCGAGCAGCGCCTCGGGCCGCGCGACGCCGGTCTGGACCTCGTACACGGCCTCGTTGACTTGATCGTCGCCCTCGGCGCGAACGGCACCTTTGAGCTCGTCATCGAGCTGGTCGAACTGGACGTCCGGCGCTTTCGTCTCGACCTCCTGCTCTTTCGGCTTCAGCACGAACTCGGACACGCAGCGAGCCTAGCACTGATTGCGATAGACTCCTTCCATGAAGGCTCCGAGCCTCGTCGTCGCTGGCGACGGTACACAGGTCGCGATGATCGAGGACGGACGGATCACCGTCATCGACCTCGGTACGATGAAGGCGCGCTCGGAGATCGGGTTCGCCGGCGCCACGGCGGACACGGACATCGCGCTCGCTGGCGTGCCGGCAAAGCTCGTCGTCGTGACGCGGATGCCGACGGAAACGCGGCTGTTCGTGGTCGATCCGGCGGGGCCCGAGAAGCTCGGAGAAGCCACGACGCGCCCCAACATGCGGCTCGGCGCGGTCGCGGGCGACAACGTGCTGCTGATCGGTGCGACCACCGCGCTCCTCGATCTTCGCAACCTCGATCGACCGCCGTCGACGCTCCCGGTGCGCGGAGCGGTGACCGCCGCGGGCGCGATGGGAGATACGCGCATCGTGCTCGTCATGGCGGGCGCGCTCGAAGAGTGGGACGCCTCGACGCGCGCGCCGGTGAAGCGCATGCGATTGGATCGCCCGCTCGAGCTCCACACGATCGGCGGGAGCGAGCGGCGGATCTGGATGGTGCTCGAGAAGGCACCGCAGCAGATCGAGATCATGCACTCGGAGACGAAGTCGACGCGCGTGATCGCGGTTCCCGAGCCGATCCTGCGGCTGCACGCGCATCCCTACGTCGACGTGCTGCTCGCCGTCGGTGCGACGTCGACGTTCGTCGTGCGCACGGATCGCGATCAGATCACGCAGGTCCCGGGCGGACCGTTCCACGATTGTGTGTGGGCCGGGAACCAGATCGTCGCGTGGCCCGTCGAAGGCTATCCGCAGCTCATCGCGTCGCCGATCGAGCTCAAGGAGGTCGCGAGCGTCGACGACGACGACGGCGACACCGACACCGAGAGCACGACGGAGTCGCAGACCACGGAGGCGAGTCGGCCGGTGCCCGCGAGCGCGCGCGCGGAGGTCGCCTCGCAGAACCTGCGCACGGCGCTCGCGCAGCCGACGTTCAGCGAGCGACTCGCGAGCTGGCGCTCGAAGCTCGACGACTCGCGCGGCCCGACCCCCGCGGTTCCTGCCACCGAGACGTCGGCCGACGCCACGGCGCACATCCTCGAGCGACGAAGCGCCGGCGGATGGCGCGGCGAGATCGCGACGTGGGCGCGCGCGGTCCTCGGGCGCTCGCATCGGCCGATGCCGTTTCTCGATCCGGCGATCCTCGACGAGCTGATGCTGCGCTTCCAGCTCGGCGCGGAGGTGCGATCGGCGATCGTGCTGCTCTACGGCGCGCACCTCCTCGGCGGCGAAGGCGTCGGGCGCTACGACCTCGCGAGCGTGATCGAGTGGCGCTGGGACGCACTCGCGACGGGAGCGCTCGCGACGTGTCCGCTCGTGCGCGAACGCAAGGATCGGTTCGTACTGCTGCGCGAGGCGACGGCGGCGCTCGACGAGGCCGCGCCGCGACGCGGGACCTTGATCGGGACCGGCTCCGGGGATCCCGGACAGTCCGCGCTGGTCGCGCCGCCCTCGGTCGATGCCCATGCGATCGCCGCGTGGGGCGACAAGCCCGCGAACGCGCCGCTGTTCGTGGCGAATGCTCGCGGTCACGCGCGCCTCGATCGGTTCGTCCTCGAAGCGCGGATCCGCGGTGCGGTGCCGGTCCTTCCGGACGATGCGACCGCGGCGGCGTACGGGCTGTCGATCGCCGCGCGCTGGCCCGGCCTCGGCGTCGCGTAGCGCTACGGCGTCGTGTAGTTGCCGGCCGACTCGCGCGCGATCAGCTCCAGGATCTGCACCGCGCGCACCTCGCTGCCCTTGCTCCACGTCGTGTCGACGCCGTACGCCTTCGCGAGCTCGACGTTCATCCGATGGCCTTCGAGCGCCTTCGCGAGGTGCTCTTTCACGCGCTCGTGGACCTCGGCGATGTATGTCTTGCGCGCATCCGCGGCGACTCGCTTGGGAAACGGCGCCTTGACGTGCGCTTCCCACAGCTCGACGAAGATCTGCGACATCTGATAACCGGACGCGGTCGCCCAGTACGCGTGCTTGAAGGCGAGGCTCTCGCGCCAGCGATCGTAGGCCTGGACTGCGAACACGCGCTTCTGCTCGAGGTCGGCGACCATCTCGTCGTCACCGGTGCGCAGGCGCAGGTCGAGGAACTTCTGGTGTAGGACCTCGCCGCGATAGTAGTGCGCCATCGCGATGTAGTACGGGTCGTCGATGCGCGGGGCCTTGCGCCACTCGGCGATCGCGGCCGCGAGGGCGGTGTCGGCGGCGTCGAACTGCTTCTGCTCGACCAGGATGTAGCCCTTGCGCGCATATGCCTCGATGCGATCGGCGTAGGTCAGGGTCTGGCGCGCGAGGACTTCGTCGATCGTCGCGAGCGCGTCGGCCCACTGCTTCTTGTCGGCCTGCAGCGCGACGATGAACAGATGGCCTTCGATCGACTCGCGCGCCTGCGGATAGGTCTGCACGAGCTCGCGCAGGGTCGCGATCGTCTGCGGCATGTCCCCGCGGCCGTCATAGATCGCGGCGATGTTGAACAGCGAGATCGGCGCGTACAGCGAGTCCGGGAACTCGTGCATGAGCTGGCGGTACTGCTGGATCGCAGCCTCCGTGCGTCCGTCCTTGGCCGCCTCGTTCGCCATGCGGAACAGGTCGGCGGACGCGACCGACGTCATCGTGTCGCTGCCGGGCGGCCCGTTCGCGCGGATCTTGATGATGTCGAGGTCGACGACGCGGGGATCTTTCGCGGTCAGGCTCGAATCGGAGGGATCTGCTTTCGGCGCGTCCGACTTCGCGATCGCGAGATCGTCGGCGGGCGCGATCGGCGGCGACGTCGGCAGCGTCGGTTTGTTCGCAGCGCCACCGCATGCAGCGAACAAGGCGACGATCAGGAGCGCGCGACACATGCCTTAGTTATGACGTACGAGCGACGCGATCGGTGTGCGGACCAAGCGGCGAGTTTTGCTTGACTGTTGTCATGTCACACCGCTTTGCTATGTGGTGATCACTCCATGAAAGTCGCGTTCACGCATAACCTTCGGTTGACCGATGTCCGGGAGACCGAAAAAGAAGCCGAGTACGACTCTGCCGAGACCGTGAGCGCGATCGCCGCCGCCATCGAGGCAGCCGGTCACGAGGTGGAAAAGGTCGAGGTCTCCGGACCCGCCTCCAACCTGCTCGAGCGGCTCGAGACGATCGATCCGGACATTGTCTTCAACACCGCCGAGGGCCAGACCGGCCGCATGCGCGAGGCGTTCTACCCGGCGCTGTTCGAGGAGCTCGGCATCCCGTACACGGGCTCGGACGCGTACACCAACACCGTCACGCTCGACAAATGGCTCACGAAGCTGATGGTCCAGCGCGCCGGCATCGACACGGCGCGCGCCCAGCTCGTCACGGTGCGCAACTTCGATTACCTGCTCGAGCGCGGCCTTGGCCTCGCGTTCCCGGTGATCGTGAAGCCCAACAGCGAAGGCTCGTCCAAGGGAATCTATAACGGGTCGGTCGGCTCCTCGATCATTCGCGAGCCCAAGGACCTTCCCCCCGCGCTCAAGTCCGCGCTGCGCACGTACCCCGATGGCGTGCTCGTCGAGGAGTACATCGAGGGCGCGGACATCGCGCTCGGCTTCATCGAGGGCGTGGGCCACGATGACGGCCTGCTCACACCGGTCGAGATGCTGTTCGAGCCCGAGCGCAACGAGCGCGGCGAGAAGGTCGATCGCCAGCCCGGCGACAAGCAGTTCAACATCTATGACTACCGGCTCAAGAACGTCGAGCCCGGCAAGGTGCAGTACCGCTGCCCCGCGAACATCCCGCGCGATGTCGCCGCGCGCGTGCGCTCGATCTCGATGGACGTCATCCGCGCGCTGGGCCTGCGCGATCTCGCCCGTCTCGATTACCGCGTCACGCAAGAGGGGCGCATCTACCTCCTCGAGGCGAACGCCCTGCCCCAGCTGGCGTCGCACAGCTCGTTGTTCGCGGCTACCGCCCAGGTCGGCCTGACCTACAACGCGACGATCGCGTCCATCCTCAACGCAGCGGCGCTGCGCTGCGGCCTCGCCACCGCCTCGCAGCTCGGTGTCGGCGCGCGCCGCCAGCGCAAGGCGCAGCCGATCCGCGTCGGCTTCACCTACAACGTGAAGCGCTCGCACGACGGAGACGATGAAGCCGAGTGGGATCCGCCCGAGACGATCATCGCGATCGCCAACGCGCTCGCGCGCCAGGGCCACATCGTCGTCCACCTCGAGGCCACGCCGGACCTGCCCCGCGTGCTCGCCGAGGCCGATGTCGATTTGATCTTCAACATCGCCGAAGGCGTCGAAGGCCGTAACCGCGAGGCCCAGGTGCCCGCGCTCTGCGAGCTGCTCGGCATCCCGTACACGGGCTCTGACTCGGCGACTCTTGCGATCGCGCTCGATAAAGCGCTCGGCAAGAAGGTGCTGATGCAGCACGACATCCTCACGCCGAAGTTCCAGCTCATGGAGTCCGCGCGCGAACGCCTGTCCTCGGACATGAAGTTCCCGCTGATCGTGAAGCCGAACGCCGAGGGCTCGTCCAAGGGCATCGATTCGACGAACGTGGTCGACAACGAAGAAGACCTCCGCACCGCCGTCAAGCTCTGCGTCGAGAAGTACCGCCAGCCCGCGCTCGTCGAGGAGTACATCGCGGGTCGCGAGTTCACGGTCGGCCTCCTCGGCGACAAGCGCCCGCGCGTGCTGCCGCCGATGGAGATTTGCTTCAAGGCCACGGACAACAACCGTCCGGTCTACGACTACGGCGTCAAGCAGGAGTGGGAGAAGCACGTCTATTACGAGTGCCCCGCGAAGCTGACCGAGGCCGAGCTCAAGGCGATGGAGAAGATCGCGCGCGCCACCTTCTGGGCGCTCGATTGCCGCGACGTCGCTCGCGTCGACATGCGCATGGACGCCGAGGGACGCATCTATGTCCTCGAGGTCAACCCGCTGCCGGGCCTCACGCCGGATTACTCGGACCTCGTGCTGATCGCGAAGGCGATCGGCATGGAGTACGACACGCTCATCGCCGAGATCATGGTCGGCGGCCTCCGCCGCATGCGTGACAAGCGCCGCGAGGAGCGGGAGCTCGAGCGCGAGCGCGAGGCTGCGAGCAACGCCAAGGGCCTCGCGGACGTGCGCGAGAAGGAGAAGGCCGACAAGGCCGGCAAGCGCATGGCGAAGCTCGAAGCGACGAAGGCGACGTCGGAGCGTGCCGAACGCGCGGCGACCGCGGAGCGCAACGGCAACGGCAACGGCAACGGTGAGCGCAACGGCAACGGCAACGGTAACGGCAAGGGTGAGGGTAACGGTGGTGGTAACGGCAACGGCGGCGGTAGCGGTGAGCGCGAAGCTGCGCCGGTGCGCGTGAAACGCGAGCGGTCGGAGCCGGTCGCCGCGTCGACGGAGCGGACGACGGAGTCCGACGCGAGCGAGCCCGCGTCGAGGCTGACGACGAACTAGCCGCGCGCGGCGACGGTGACGACCGTGGCGGCAGCAGCGAGCGCGAAGGTGCGCCCGTGCGCGTGAAGCGCGAGCGGTCGGAGCCTGTCGCCGCGACGGCGGACAGTGCGAGCTCGACTCCGAGGCGAGCGAGCCCGCGACGCGATTGACGACGAACTGACGCACTGGCTCTACGCGCTGCGAGTTTCGTCAGCGCGCTTGGCTGGTTCCACTAGCGCTCACCGGCTCCGCGATCTGCGTGTTTCGTCGCTTGGATGGTTCCACGCGACGCTGATGCGACGCCGCCGCCCCGTCTTCGATCGAGACACTGATGTGAAGGCCGTGCAAGCGGCCGCGAGAAGCGCGACATGGCAGGTCTAGCTGTCGTCGCGTTTGTCGTCCTCGTCGGACCGGCTGGTGCGGTCGTACTCGGCTTCGCGATTCGCCGAGTCCAACGTGTCTTGCTCGCGCTGGCGCTTCTCTTCCATCTCCTCCATGTAGGCGCGGTCTTCGTCCGACATGCCTTCGTACTGGTCGCCTGGCGGGTCGTCCTCGGTACCGTCATCACTTTTCTTCGGCATCCAT
>Ga0193706_1001345_pt1 | contig 11147 bp, 8 predicted proteins | sample U3c1metaG_FD_160130 | JGI IMG/M metagenome (GOLD analysis project Ga0193706, IMG submission 160130) | Soil microbial communities from a riparian zone of the East river system, Colorado, United States - U3c1 | ecosystem: Environmental > Terrestrial > Soil > Riparian zone | place: USA: East River... | reverse complement strand
GAGACCTTGGTGCGAAAAGCCCGCGAGGCACCTTCCATGCTGGGGCAGGATCTCGTCAAGCGGGTGACCCCCAAGGAGCCCTACGTGTTTACGGAGTCGGCTGGCTCGTGGGGCGCGACGCCGCCGCGCGCGCCGACCCGGCACGTGGTCGCCATGGACCTCGGGCTGAAGCGCAACATCTTGCGCTGCTTGGTCGATTCGGGATGCCAGCTCACCGTCGTACCCGCGAGCACCAAGGCGGCGGAGATCCTTGCTCTCAAGCCGGACGGCGTATTCGTGTCCAACGGGCCGGGCGATCCGGCGCCGGTGACGTACGCCGTCGACACCATCAAGGGGCTACTCGGCAAAGTACCGCTCTTCGGAATCTGCCTCGGTCATCAGCTTTTGGCGCAGGCGGTGGGCGCGAAGACGTACAAGCTGAAGTTCGGGCATCGCGGGGTCAACCAGCCAGTGCTCGACAAGGTGACGGGCAAGGTCGAGATCACCACGCAAAACCACGGTTTTGCCGTGGACATGGCTTCGCTCGAAGGGCGCGCCACGACCACGCACCTCCATCTGAACGACCAAACCAGCGAGGGGCTCGCCGTCCCCGCCATGAATGCATTTTCGGTGCAGTACCACCCCGAAGCTGCCGCAGGGCCGCACGATGCGCTTTATCTGTTCGAGCGATTTACGAGCATGATCGATCGATCGCGCGCGTAAGAACCCGAGATCACCGCACCAAGACGCGCTTGATATAGAGGTTCGCGAGCGCCAGGTTCATGCGCGTGAAGTTGACGGGCTTGCCGAGCACATCGTCTGCTCCGCAGGCCAAGAGGTCCGCACGCGGATAAGCGTCGCCGTAGGCGGTGACGAAAAGAACCGGAATTTCCAGCAAGGGCACGTGGCGCGCGTACTCGGGTAAACCCTCGACGGGTAGCGTGCCGCGGATCAGCTTGGTCAGCTGAATGCCGTTGAGCCTCGAACCTCCGAGCTCGACGTCCATGAGGATCGCGTAAAGCTTGGCCGGCTGCGACAAGACTTCGCACGCGGCACGGTCGTTGGTGGCGCGCACGAGCTCATACGAGCGCCCGAGTCTCAGCTGCGTCACGTGCCAGTTGTCGTCGTTGTCTTCGACGTAGAGCACGCGAGGAAGGCTCTTGCGCGCTCCGAGATCCTTGGCGATCGACTCGATTTTTTTCATGGAGCCTCGGACGCGCGGAGCGCGCGGTCGCCTGCGCTCGCCATGTCGGCGGCAGGACCGGCCGAAGGCCGGGCCGATCTTCGCGAGGCGGCGGCGTTCCGCTGCGCCAGGGCGGCGGGTGGACCGCCCTTGGGAAGGCGAACGCTGAACGTGCTGCCTTGCCCGGGCTCGCTATCGACCCAGATGGCGCCGCCGTGCAGAAGGACGAGCTTTTTGGTGATCGCCAGGCCGAGGCCGGTTCCCCCGAATTGGCGGGTGTTGCTCGAGTCGACCTGACTGAAGCTTTCGAAAATGCGCTCGCGGTCCTGGTGCGCGATACCGATTCCCTCATCCTGCACACGGATCACGTAAGCGTCGGGTTCCGCTTCCACTTCGACGCGAACCTTCCCGCTGTCACGCGAAAACTTGATGGCGTTTCCTAGCAGGTTGACCACGATCTGAGCGATCTTGACGCGGTCGCCGCGCAGGCGGCTGCCCGGAGACACCGGCGCTAAGGCGAGCTCCAAGCCTTTGGATTGGGCGAGCTGGCGCAGGGGCGAAACGATGTCCTCGAGCAGCTCCGAAATATCGACGTCGGTCAGATCGAGGTCCATGCGTCCCGCTTCCATCTTGCTGAAGTCGAGTATCGAGCTCACCACGTCGAGCAGATGTCGGCTCGCCTTGTGAATATAGCCGAGATGACGCGCCGTCGTGCCCGGCTCGCCTTGGTAGACCCAGGTGTCGTGCTGGCGCAGCGCTCCGGGCGCCCGACACTCCGGACAGGCCTCGATGTGCTTCGGCTGCTCATTGGGCTCCAGGCCGAAAATCGTTTGGCAAGTATCGCAAATTACCGCGCGTACCTGATGGAAATCTTCCAGCAGGCCTTCGGGAATGTTGATGATCGCGTTGAGAGGCGTTCGGAGCTCGTGGGAGACGCTCGCGAGAAACTCGCTCTTGGCGCGCGTCGCCGCTTCGGCGTCCTCGAGTGCGCCGCTCAGCTGCGTCACGTTCGCGGTGAGTTGGCGGTTCAAAACTTGCAAATCGGATCGCATCACGTTGATGCGATCGGCCAGACCGAGCGAGAGCAGCGTCACCTCGAGGGAGGCACCGATTTGCAGGCCCCACTCGGTGATGAACGAGCTCGGCGCGAGCCCGAGCGTGCGTAGAAGATAAAGCAGGATGCCGGCCAGCAGGACCAGCCACGAGACGAGGTAGAAAACGGCTTGGCGAGACCCCCGCGTAACCGCAATCGTCGCCGAAAACAGACCAACGACGATGACATGAACGCCCCACACGACCAGCAGCCGGATGCTGGTTGCATAACCGAGCGCGAGCGACGCAAAGCTGAGGAGAAAGCTCACTCCGCCAAGGCCGATCAAATACCGATCGATACGCTTGGACCAGCTCCACGTCGCGAGAAACTGCCTTTGAAAGAGGACGCCGAACCCAAACGAGAGTCCGATGAAGAGCGTCAGTGCCTTGCCGTTCCACCAGGTTTGGTTGGGCCACAGGTGCTGAAAAGACAGTCCGTTGAGGGAAAACTGAAACCCGACATAGCAGACGATATAAAAGACGTAGTAGAGATACGCGCCTTCACGAATCGACAGAAACAAGAAAAGATTGTAAGCGGCCATAACCAGCATCAGGCCGTAAAAAATCCAGATGAGCGGCTCGTTCGCGGTCAGATGCTCGAGGAAGGCGTTCGGCGACCAAGCCCGGAGCGGCAAGGTGACCGAGCCCGACGTCCGAACCCGCAAGTAATACGTCTCTACGCCCGGCGCCTCATCGAGCTCGAATAGGTAATTGCGGTAGGCGATATCCCGCGTACCGAACGGGAGATGATCGCCCGTCCGTCGTACGTCATATCCGCCCGAAAGGCGCGGGACGAACAAGCGAACATCGTCGAGCGGCGGGTAACCGACCTCCAAAAGCCAGCGTTCGGTGCGTTCGCGTCGATTGTCGACTTGGAAGCGGACCCAATAGGCAGACGTGGTGAGACCGAAGCCGGGGACGTTCTGGTTCGAGCGCTGGAATTTTTCCGATGCGGGAGGTGAAGTGACGTCCTCTATCGTCAAGACGCCGCCTGCATCCTCGAGAATGTCGAGACGCGTCCCGAGCGTCTCACCAACCAGTTCATGGCCGGTCATGATCAAGGGTTCGCCGGCGAAGGCGAGGCTCGGCAGTAGCACGCACCAGCAGGTGACGAGCACGATTCGAAAGCGAGCACTGAAGCTCACGAAGACCTCGCCATCCGCAAGTTCGCCCACATCTGCGTTGCGGTGCGACAGGTGCGTGGAGCGAGCCCGACGATCCGCTGAGAACGCGGCGGAATAACGCGTGCGCATCGAGAAAAACGCGCTGGGAAGGATGGCATGGGCTCGAAAGGAGGGCCCGGTTGCGCGTAGGGCAGGGCGAGCACTCGACTCAGCCCTGGAAACGGCTGTTTTCTTGCAGAACTGAAGACCTACCGAGCGACTACGCTCCGAGGAACGCTCCGCCACAGACGCGCAGCACTTGTCCTGTCACACCGGCCGCGCCCGGTGACGCGAGAAACGCGATCGTACGCGCGACGTCCTCGGGCTGGCCCCCTTGCGCCAGCGCCGAAAGTCGTCGGCCGACTTCGCGAATCATCGTCGGCACGGCTGCCGTCATCCGCGTCTCGATGAACCCGGGGGCGACGGCGTTGACCGTGATGCCGCGGGCGGCAAGATCTTGGGCCAGCTTGCGCGTCATGCCGATCAAGCCCGCTTTGGACGCGCTGTAGTTCGTCTGCCCCGTGTTGCCGGCGATGCCGGCAATGGACGAGAGACTGATGAGTCTTCCGCCGTCGCGCAGCGGCCCTGCGACGAGCTTGTCGTTTATCGCGATCACGGCCGAGAGATTGACATCGATGACTTGGTTCCACGTCGCTTCCGGCATGCGCGCGAGCATGCGGTCGCGCGTCACGCCGGCATTGTGCACGACGATGTCGACGCCGCCGTGCTTCTCCGTCACGTGCGACGCGATGTTGCCAGGAGCGTCGGGGGAAGACACGTCGCAGAGCAGGAACGAGCCACCCACTTCGCGCGCCACTTGGGCGAGCGCCGATTCCTCTTCTTTTCGATCGACGCACACCACATGCGCGCCTTCGGCCGCGAGCAAGCGCGCCGTCGCCTCGCCGATGCCGCGGCTCGCTCCGGTCACGAGTGCGACCTTGCGAGCGAGCGGCTGCGTTGCCGGGTCTTCGCCATCCCAGCGCGCCAGCGCTGACAATCGCAACGCTTGCGCGCTCACGAAGGCAGAGGACGCCGAAAGGAAAAAACGAACGGCCGCAGCGAGGCGCGGCTCGGCACCTTCATCGACAAAGATCAGGTTTGCGGTTGCGCCCTTGCCACCGATCTCTTTGGCGAGGCTGCGGTTGAATCCATCGAGCGCGGCCCGGGCCGCGGCTTGATCGGCGCTGCGGGCGCTTTCGGGTGAGCGCGCCACGATGAGCGATCGGCCGCTCAGTGCCACGGAGCCGAGCCACGGTTGGTACGTTTGCCACAACACCTTCAGCTCTCTCGTGGTCTCGAGGCCGGTCGCGTCCATCACCAGGGCGTGCACCTTGCGACCGGGCTCCGCTTCTCGGCGCCCATTGGTTTGCACCTCGGGTTCGGCTCCCGCCCGTGCGATCACGAGGCGCAGCGTTTCACCGAGCGTGCCCGAACCGGCGATGGATACGGCCTTGTCCTGCAGAAACCGCTCCGCGCTGGGACCCGCCGTGCGATCGAGCTTTTGTGGCAGAGGGATCGGCAGTTTCGCGCGCGACAACAAATTACGCGCTAGTTTGTTCTGCCCGAGTGAAAGCAATACGTCGGTCATGAGACACCTCGCGCGCTGAAGGTTCCGGTGAGATAAGCCAGCTCGCCGGGAGCGTCCCCCACGAACACCTCGTTGCCGAGCACGTAAATGCCGACCTCGCGCGGCAGCACGAGGGGGCGCGATAGCTTCACGTCGAAGCTCTCGATGGCGTGCACGTCGCCGCCGAGAAGGTGTTTGGCCAGCGCTTCCCAGCAAAGCGCGAGCGACGCGAAACCATGCTGGATGACGTTGGGGAATCCCGACGCGCGCGCGTACGGCGTGAGCCAGTGAATCGGATTGAAGTCGCCGGTGAGCTTGGCGAAGGCGAGCCCCGCGTCCTTGTGACGTTCGGTGCGCTGGATCTCCCGCGCCTGCGCCGGCACACGCGGTCGGTCTTTGTCGGGCGAGGTTGCCGCCTTGGGGCTGGCGCTCGAGCCACTCTGCTTGCCGGCGCGCGCCGCGAGGAACGGCACGATCGTATAAAAGTCGACGGCGAGCGCGTCGGGGCGGGAGCGCGCACCGGTCGTGAAATGTTGGTGCAGAACGGCGCGCCGTTCATTGGCGTCGATATCTTGCAGGCGAGCGCGCACCTCGAGCGGTTCGTTGTCCGGAATGCGGCCCTGCACCCGAACGCGGCACCCCCCGTTGACGGCGCGGAGAAGCGGGTAGGGCAAGCCCTCGAGCGTGCGCGCCAGGGCGGGCATGCACCACTGCGGGAATAGGTGCGGTGGCACTTCGTCACGGTAGGCGCGCGGGTTGCCTCCCACGTGGGCGATGTAGTCGTCGATCAAGCTGCGCGAAAGCGCCGGGCGCGATCGGTACACCTCCGGTCCGGGCGCGAGCGGAGCGCCCGCAGTGTCGGGCGTGCCGCGCAACCGCTGCCTCATCGCGAGAAATGCCGTGCGGCCGAGGGCCGCCAGCACGGGCCCCTGCTGAAGAATATGTCGGGTGGGTACGCTCATGTTGTCTACCAAATGGTCGCCACATCCCTACCACCGCCGGGGACGTCAATCAACGCTCGGCGCCGCCCTAACCGTCACTGCCGCTACACGTTTGGCCCTAGAATTGATGTTTCAACCGCCGGTGCGCCTTCTCGGCGGAGCCGCTCCACACCGCGGCCCAACTTGCAATTCTATCTACCATTTGGTAGACAAAAAGGGTGTGGGGCGGCCGCGGCGCCGAGCCTTGGCCTCCTTCCGGTGCGAGGGCCCATGGCAGCACTGCTCGAGAAGTTCATTTTTCAACATCCGATGCAGCGCCGCGCGCGCGCAGGCGAGATCGATACCGTGCTCACGGCGGCGCGCTACGTGCTGCCGGCGCTGCTGCGCAACGTCGTGAGCCGCCGGCCGACGCTCCTCGGCCTCGCTCTCGGACATGCTCAGAAGCATCCGGCCGATCTCGCCCTCGAGGCCGAAGACGAGAAGCTCACCTGGTCGGACATCGATCGCCTGAGCTCGAAGGTTGCCCGCGTTCTCGCCGACGCCGGCACGCGCAAAGGGGACATCGTGGCGCTCATCGGGCGTAACTCGCCTCGCTACGTCGTGTTCATTCTCGCCGCGACGCGCGTCGGCGCGACCATGGCCCTCATCAATCCCCATTTGACGGGTGCACCGCTCGCTCACGCTTTCGCCACGAGCAAAGCGCGCATCGCGCTCGTCGATGAGCCGTTCGTCGATCACGTTACGGCCGAGCACGTCGACGGGGGGCGGATCATTCGTTATGGCACGCCCACGAGCGAGCTCGAAGGGCTCCTCGACGGGACCGACGAGAGCGACTTTCCTCCGGCCGACGTCAGAGCTGAAGACGACTTTCTCTATATCTACACCTCGGGCACGACGGGGTTGCCGAAGCCCTGTCGCATTTCGCACAGCCGCGCCACGTTGGCAGGTGCCCTCTATGGAGCGCTGATGTTCGAGTTCCGGCCCGGCGATAAGTTGTACTCGCCGCTGCCGCTTTACCATTCCAACGGCGTGCTGATCGCCGTTGGCTCGTGCATCTCGATGGGGGTGCCGATGGCCATCCGCGAGCAGTTCAGCGCGCGCGGCTTTCTCGACGACGTCCGACGTTACGACGCGACGGCGATGATCTACATCGGCGAGCTCTGCCGCTATTTGTTGGCCATTCCCGAGACGCCACGAGATCGCGAACATCGCTTGCGAGTCGCGGTCGGCAACGGTTTGCGCCCCGACATTTGGGGCATGTTCCAAAAGCGCTTTGGCATCGAGAACGTGCGCGAGTTTTACACCGCCACCGAAGCGCCCGGCATTCTCATGAACCGCGACGGCGTCGAAGGATCGGTTGGTCGCGCACCACCGCTTTTCGGTCGCCTCTACCAGCTTGCCAAGTTCGACCCCGAGGAAGGCGAACACCTCCGCGACGCGCGCGGGTTTTGTCTCCGGCCCGGCGTCGACGAAACGGGGGAGCTTCTCATCAAGATCCCGTCTGTCGTTTCGGTGCCCGGTATGAAATATCGCGGGTACACCGACCAAGCCGCCTCCAATGCGAAGATTCTGAGCAACGTGTTCGCGAAGGGCGACCGTTACTTTCGCACCGGTGATCTGCTCCGCCGCGACGCGTACGGTTACTTCGCCTTCGTCGATCGCATCGGCGACACCTACCGCTGCAAAGGCGAAAACGTGTCCACCGCCGAGGTGGGGGACGTGCTCTCGCGCGCGCCCGGAGTTCGAGAAGTGGCCGTCGTAGGCGTGCGCATTCCGCCGCACGATGGCCAATTCGGTCTCGTGGGAGTGGTGCCGGAAAGTGGTTTCGACGCGGACGCGTTTCACCGCACGGCGCGCGAGCTTCCGTCCTACGCCCAGCCGCGCTTCGTGCGCGTGCTTTCGTCGATCGAAACCACCTCGACCAACAAGCAGCAGAAGAATCGGATCCGGCGGGAGGGCATCGACCCTGAGCTCGTCAGCGACCCGATCTATGCCTGGTCCGACAACGGCTACGTGCCGATGACGACCACCCTCTACGAAGCGGTCAAAGCAGGCACGTATCGACTATGACGACGTTCCACTAAAGGAGAATCCCATGTCAGAGACGAACATCATGGACAGGTCCGCCCTCGGAAAGGCCATCGACGGCAGGTCGGACGACGAGATCAACAAGGCGCTCGCCGGAAAGTACGATCAAACCTGCGCCGAAGTGTTCGAAGGAATGAAGAAGCACTTCTTGCCCGAAAAGGCGGGGGACCAGAGCGCCGTCATTCAGTACAACGTGAAGGCTCCGGACGCGGTCCATACCTACCAAGTCAAGGTCGAGGCCGCGCAGTGCGAGGTGTCGAAGGGAACGACCGATCCTGCGCGCGTGACGCTCACGCTCGGTTTCCCCGATTTCCTCCGTCTCGTGTCGGGCAAGCTGAACGCCGTACAGGCGTTCTTCACGGGAAAGCTGAAGGTGTCGGGTGACGCGATGTTCGCGCAGAGCATGCAGAGCTGGTTCAAGCAAACTGAATGACCTGCGCCGGCGGTTGGGCGCCGACGCTCACCGCCGGGGGCCCGATGACAGTCGCTTCCGTCTTTGGTCGGAAGGTTCGCTGATACGAATTCGGTCGTGCGAAGTTTGCGCTAAGCCGATGAGACGTGCGAAAACGATCGGGCCGTCCGAGCGAGCGAAGTATGGGGACCGGAACGGCACTCGTCCTCATCGACGTCATCAACGCGTTCGATTTCGAGGGCGCCGAGAGCCTCGTGAGAGCGGCGAAGCGCGTCGCCCCCACCATCGAGCGGCTCGCCGCGCGTGCACGCAAGAGCGGCGTTCCCGTGATCTACGTCAATGACAACTTCGGGCGCTGGCGTTCCGATTTCAAATCCACGGTCGCGATCTGTACGAAGCCGGGCCAGCCTGGCCGGGAAATCGCCACTTTGTTGCGGCCGCACGAGGGCGACTACTTCGTGCTGAAGCCGCAGCACTCGGGTTTCTATTTCACGGCTCTCGAGCCCCTGCTGATGCATCTGGACACGCGCTCGCTCATTTTGACAGGCTTCGCCGGCAATCTCTGCGTTCTCTTCACCGCCAACGATGCCCACATGCGCGGATTTCACGTGGTGGTGCCGAGCGACTGCACGGCGTCGAACACCCCGGCGCTTACACGGTCCACGCTCGCCCACGTCGAGGTGGCTTTGCACGGCGTGGTGAAGAGCTCGGTTTCCCTCGATTTTGCGAGGCTGGCGCGCCGCCCCCGAAAGCCGCGCGGTCAAACCTTCTAGCGACTGGCGCGCGTCCGGCGCGGTTCTATCTTGGAGTGCCATGGGACAGATGGCGCTCTTTGGTCGCCTGGAGGCTCCATCGTTCGATGCGAGCTTCTCTCGACTCGAGCGCATCGTTCTCGACGACGGCGCATGGATCGATCTCGCGCGGGAATGGCTCTCCGGGCACGAGCACGTGTACCGCGATCTGTTGCACGCCGTTCCCTGGCGCGCGGAGCGGCGCGTGATGTACGAAAAAGAGGTCGACGTGCCGCGTCTCTACGGAGAGCTCGGGAGCGATGAGAAGTCGCTTCCAGTGATTGAGGAGATGCGAACGGCGCTCGACGCCCACTATCGCTGCTCGTTCGCCCGCACGAGCTTCGCCCTTTACCGCGACGGAAAGGACAGTGTGGCGTGGCACGGCGACTATGTTGCCCGTGAGATGAGCGAGGCGATCGTGGCGACCGTATCGGTGGGCGCTCCGCGCCGATTTTTGCTGCGGCGCACCGGGGGAGGCCCGTCGCTGGCGTTCTCGTTGGGATGGGGCGATCTGCTGGTGATGGGCGGCACCTGTCAGCGCACTTACCAGCACGCGATTCCGAAAGTCAGGCAGGCGCACCCGCGCATCTCGATCATGTTGCGCCCGAACTGGTAGCCCGGCGGGCACGATTCCACCACGTGCCGAGACGGAAAGGGCGGCCTCGCCCCCGCAGTCTCCCGCGTTCCGGACGCCAATCGCGGAGATACCAGGGCGCGTTGACGATGATGGTCTGCGGGCCGCCCCGGAAAAGGAGCAGTGCTTTCATCATCGACGCGGTGTGATTGTGAAGCAGGTGATGGTACCAGCGCGGTTCGACCAGCTCGGGAACGATTACCGCGATCGGTCGGTCGGGATGCGCGAGCTCGAGCTTCGTGACGAAGTCCAAAAGCGGCGCGTAAAGCTGCCGGTATTCCGAGCGGAGCGCGCTTGGCCCGGCCGCCGCTCTGTTTCCGCCAGTGCGCGGTCATTCCCACTTGCGACATGGTGAACGCCGCTAGAGCGCCAATCGCGAAGAGAGGAATGAGCCTGTCGGTGATGCCTCGAAAAATCACCAGCAGGAATGCGGAGAGCAGGGCGAGCACGACGATGCCGTGCGAGAAGGCGAGACGGCGTCCGCGATGGACGAACGGTTCTGGCAGAAAACGATCGGCGGCGAGCATGCGGCAAACGCGCGGAAAACCGGCGAAGCTCGTGTTGGCAGAGAGCGCCAGTACCGTCATGACGCTTCCCATCGTGCCGTAGTAGAGCGGACCGCGCCCCGCGATGGTCGCCGTCAATCGGGAGAGTAGGCTCTCGTAGCCGGGCTCTCCCGGCACCGTGGCCGTGACGCCGTACCGGCGTGCGAGAAACGCGATTCCGGTGAGAAGCACAATTAAGCAGACGACGATGGCGCCAAGCGTTCGGCGCGCGCCTACCTCGCTGGGAGGTCGAAAAAGGGAGACGCCGTTACTCACGGCTTCGACACCCGTCATCGCCGTGCAGCCATTGGCAAAGGCGCGCAGCAATAGCCATCCCGATGCGGCGCTCATCGCGACGGGCGCGGCGGTCGCCTCGACGACGGCAGGGGGGCCGCCCCCGAACCAAAGCGTCTTGGTCAGTCCAATTCCGATCACCGCGAACAGCGAGCCGAGAAAGAGATACGTCGGCAGCATGAACACGAGACCAGCCGCGCGCACGCCGCGGAGGTTGATCACGGTGAGCAAGAGGAGGACGCTCAAACAGAGAAGAAGGGTATGCGGCAAGAGGTCGGGAACCGCCGATACGAGCGCTCCGACCCCCGCTGAAATCGCGACCGCCACGTTGAGAAGGTAGTCGAGGGCAAGCGCAGCAGCCGCGAGCAGCGACGCGGTGGGGCCGATGTTCTCTCGCGCCACCGTGTAGGCGCCCCCACCGTTCGGATACGTGTCGATCGTCTGGCGATAGGAAAAGA
>Ga0193706_1001344_pt1 | contig 11152 bp, 11 predicted proteins | sample U3c1metaG_FD_160130 | JGI IMG/M metagenome (GOLD analysis project Ga0193706, IMG submission 160130) | Soil microbial communities from a riparian zone of the East river system, Colorado, United States - U3c1 | ecosystem: Environmental > Terrestrial > Soil > Riparian zone | place: USA: East River... | reverse complement strand
GCCGAGCAGGGTGCGGGCCGCCATCACCGCCGCCACCTCCTCGGGGGTGTCGCACCGCCACTCGATGTCGTAGCCGGAGTCGGGCCGGTAGAAGCCCGGGAAGCGACTGGTGCCGTAGCCCACCACGGCCACGCCCAGCGTCTCCATCCGCTCGAGGGTGGCGGCCACGTCGAGGATCGACTTCACCCCGGCACACACGACGGTGATGGGGGTGCGGGACAGGACCGGCGTGTCGGCCGACTCGTCCCACGTGCGGCTGGCGTCGCGGTGGACGCCGCCGAGCCCGCCGGTGGCGAACAGCTCGATCCCGGCCCGGGCGGCCAGGTGGGCGGTGGCGGCCACCGTGGTGGCGCCGTGGCCGTGCCGGGCGGCGACGACGGCCAGGTCGCGCACGCTCACCTTGGACACCTCCTCGGAGGTGGCGATCACCTCGAGGGCCTCCTCGTCGAGCCCGATCCGGGCCTGCCCCCCGACCACGGCGATGGTGGCGGGGACGGCCCCGGCGGCCCGGACCTCGTCCTCGATGCGGACGGCGACCTCCCGGTTGTCGGGTCGGGGGAGGCCGTGGCTGATGATGGTCGACTCGAGGGCCACCACCGGCGCTCCTGTGGCCAGGGCCTCGGCCACCTCGGGGGCGACCACGAGACCGTCGGTCGGTGCTGGTCCGGACATGGTCCGGAGTGTGCCACGCCACGGTCGGGCCCAACCGCCCAACGTGGTTTTGCCGCTACGTCGGCCGCGACGGCGCCGCCGGAGCGAGGTGGGCCCGCAGGGCGGCCACGAGGCCGGGGATGGTGTGCTCGGCCGCCTCGACGTCGACCACGAGGCCGTGGTCCCGGGCGGTGCCGGCGGTGACGGGCCCGATGCAGGCGACCACCGGCGGGACGGCCTCGACCCCGAAGGCGTCGACGAACCGGCTCACGGTGGACGACGAGGTGAAGGTGACGACATCCGCGGTGGCCAGCGCCTCCCGGGCGGCGGCATCGACCGGGGCCGGCACGGTGCGGTAGGCGGGGACGACGTCGACGTCCCACCCGCGCTCCCGCAGCCCGTCGGGCAGCACCTGGCGCGCCTCCTCGGCCCGGGCGATCACGACCCGGCGGCGAGCGTCGGCCCCGGGGGCGGGCGGGTCGGGGAAGACGTCGAGCAGGGCCTCGGCCACGAAGCGCTCGGGCACCACGTCCGGCACGACCCGGTAGCGGGCGAGGGCGGCGGCCGTGCCCGGACCGATGGCGGCCACCCGCACGCCGCCGAGGGCCCGGGTGTCGGGCACGTGGGCGAAGGTCCGCTCGACCCCGTTGGGCGAGGTCAGGACGAGCCAGGCGGCGTCGCCGATGCCGGCGATGGCGGCGCGCAGGGCGTCCCCACCGTCCCTCGGCGGCTCGATGGCGATGACCGGGACCTCGACGGGCTCGGCGCCGAGCAGCCCGAGAGCCCGTTTCAGCTCCGACGCCTGGGTCCGCGTGCGGGTCACCACGATCCGGCGGCCCAGCAGCGGACGGTCCTCGAACCAGCGCAGCTCGGTCCCGGCCACCCGGCCCACGACGATCACCGACGGCGACTCGAGGGGGTGGTCGCCGAGGGTCGCCAGCGTGGCCCGCGTCGTGACCTGGTCGGGCCGGGTGCCCCAGCGGATGGCGGCGGCCGGCGTGTCGGGCGAGAGCCCGCCGGCCAGCAGGCGCTCGGCGATCCGCGGCCAGCGGGCCACGCCCATGAGCACGACGAGGGTCCCGCCGAGACGAGCGGCCGCCTCCCAGTCGATGGTCCCCTCGCCCGCGGAGGGGTCCTCGTGGCCGGTGATGACGGTGAAGGCGGTCGACGAGAAGCGCTGGGTGACGGGGATGCCGGCGTAGGCGGGGACGGCGATGGCCGAGGTGATCCCGGGGACGACCTCGTAGGCCACCCCGGCATCCGAGAGGGCGGCGGCCTCCTCGCCGCCCCGGGCGAAGACGAAGGGGTCGCCGCCCTTGAGCCGCACGACCTCCTGGCCGGCCTGGCCCCGCTCGACGAGGAGGGCGTTGATCTGGTCCTGGGTCAGCCGGGCGTGGCCCGGCGCCTTGCCCACGTCGATGCGCTCGGCGGTGGCGGGGGCCAGGTCGAGCAGGGCGGCGGCCGACAACCGATCGTGCACGACGACATCGGCCCGGGCCAGCACCTCGGCCCCCCGCAGCGTCAGCAGCCCCGGATCCCCCGGCCCCGCACCCACCAGCCAGACCGTCACGGTGGCGACGTTATGCGACCCCGTCCCGAGGTGGGCTAGGTGAGGGTGCGCAGGTCGCGGGCGAGGGCGGCCGCGAGCGCGTCGGCCTCGGCCAGTGGGCCGGAGGCCTCCTGGACGTGGACGGTGCCGTCGTCGCTCGCCAGGAGGGCCCGAACGTGGATGCGGTCGTCGTCGACGAGCGTGGCGTGGGCGCCGGCGGGGAGGTCGCAGTCGCCCCCGAGCTCGGCCAGGAAGGCCCGCTCGGCGTCGACCCGCAGACGGGAGGGGGCGTGCTCGACGGCGGCCAGGACCTCCGCCGTGGCGGCGTCGCCGGCCCGGCCCTCGACGGCGAGGGCGGCCTGGCCGACCTGGGGGATCAGCAGGTCGGCGGCCAGCACCTCGTCGATCCGGTCGGCCAGGCCCAGCCGCTCGAGCGCCACGGCCGCGACCACGATGGCGCCGCCCGCCGGCACCTTGCCCAGGCGGGTGGCCATGTTGCCCCGCAGCTCGACGAACTCCAGATCCGGGCGGAGGGCGGCCAGCTGGACCCGGCGCCGCTGCGATCCGGTCGCCACCACCGCACCCGAGGCCAGCCCGTCCAGCGTGGAGCCGACCAGGGCGTCGCGGGGGTCGCCCCGCTCGGGGACGGCCAGGAGCGCCAGCCCCTCGTCGGTCACCGCCGGCAGGTCCTTGGCCGAGTGGACGGCGGCATCGGCCGATCCCTCGAGCACCAACCGCTGGACCTCGGTGGCGAACACTCCCTTGCCGCCGATCTCGGAGATGGGGACGTCGAGCCGCCGGTCGCCCACCGTGTCGGTCCGCACCAGCGTGACCTCGAGCCCCGGGTGGGCGTCGCGCAACAGCCCCGCCACGTGCTCCGCCTGCCAGATCGCCAGCGGCGACGACCGCGTCGCCAGCCTGATCATCGAGTGGGGATGCTCAGAGCCCGGGGGGATCGTCGACCGAGTCGACCGAGTAGAGGTCGCGCAACGCCTCGGCGAGGCGGTCGCCCTGGGGGGTGCCGGCGGTGGTCTTGAGCTTCACCGTGGGCTCGTGGAGGACCTTGGCCAGCAGGGCCTTGGTGAGCCCCTCGACGGCGGCCTGCTGGCGGTCGTCGAGACCGGAGAGACGGCGGGCGAAGCGGGCCACCTCGGCCTGGCGGAGGTCCTCGGCCCGGGCGTGGAGGGCGGCGACCAGCGGGGCGGCGGCGCGGGCCGACACCTCGGTGCGGTAGCGCTCGGCCTCGGCGTCGACGATGGCGTCGACGGCGGCGATCTCGCGGCGGCGGCCCTCGATGCCGGCCTGGGCGAAGGTGCGCAGGTCGTCGATGTCGAGCAGCGTCACGCCGGGCAGCTGGCCGACCGACGGGTCGACGTCGCGGGGCACGGCCACGTCGACCACCAGGAGCGGGTCGGAGTCGCGCCGCTCGAGGGCGGTCTCCAGCTCGGTGTGGTCGATGATCACCGAGGTGGCGCCGGTGGAGGTGAGCAGGACGTCGCACTCGGCGAGGGCGGAGTCGAGCTGCGACAGGGGGACGACCTCGCCGTCGATGTCGGCGGCCAGGGCGGCGGCCTTCTCGGCGGTGCGGTTGGCGACCAGGACCCGGGCCGCCCCGGCGCCCTTGAGGGCGGTGGCCATCGACCGGCCGATGGTGCCGGCCCCGATGACGAGCACGGTGCGCCCGGCGACGGTGCCCAGCCGCTCGGCCGCCATCTCGACGGCGGCGTGCGACACCGAGGCGGTGCCGGTGGCGATGCCGGTGTCGGTGCGGGCCCGCTTGCCGGTCTCGACGGCGTGGCGGAAGAGGAGGTTGAGGCTGGGGCCGACGGTGCCCTCGTCGACGCCGACGGCCCAGGCGGCGCGCACCTGGCCCTGGACCTCGGTGTCGCCCAGGACGTCGGAGTCGACGCCGGCGACGACCCGGAACAGGTGGCGCACGGCCTCGTCGTCGTAGTGGACGTAGAGGTGGTCGGCGAAGTCCTCGGGGGCGACGTCGGCCAGCTGGGCCAGGACGTCGCGGACCTCCTGGTAGGCGGCGTGGAAGCGCTCGGCCACGATGTAGGCCTCGGTGCGGTTGCACGTCGAGACGAGGACGGCCTCCGACACGTGGTCGCAGGACGCCAGGGCGCCCAGCACCTTGGGCGCACGGGTGCTGTCGAACGTGAACCGCTCGAACAGGTCGAGAGGCATCGTCCGGTGGTTCAGGCCGATGACGACGACAGACACGTCTTCAGCAACTCCTTCGCTGCGTGGATCCTTCCAGCGCGGATCTCGTCCAGCATCCCCGACTCCAGCGCTCCTCGCCAATCAAGGCCCTCGGTCGTGCGACCCTCGGCCCGGATGCGGTCGCGCTCCTCGGCCAGCAGGTCGAGCAGGACCTCGTGCTCGGGACCGAGCTGGTCGCCGATCTGCTCGCGCAGCCAGGCGGCGAACGCCGGGCTGCGGCCCTCGGTCGAGATGGTGACGAGCAGGCTCCCCCGCCGCACCCGGGACGGGAGCACGGCCGAGCAGCGGGCCGGGTCGTCGGCGGCGTTGACCCAGACCCCGGCGGCCTCGCCGTCGTCGTACACGGCCTGGTTGACCGCCCGGACGTCGGTGGCCGTCACCACGAAGCGGTAGTCGGCGGCCTCGCCGGTGCGGTACGGGCGGACCTCGCAGCGCAACCGGTCGTCGGCCTTCAGCTCGGGGTCGATGCGGGGGGCCACGACGGTGACGTCGGCGCCGCACCGCACCAGCTCGGCGATCTTCTGGGCCGCCACCTTGCCGCCGCCCACGACGAGGACGGGCTGGCCCCGCAGGACGAGCCCGACGGGGTAGAGCGGCCCGGTGCCCGAGGCGGGGACGGCGTCGTCGGCCACGGCCCGGCCCGGTTCAGCCGGTGGCGCCGGCGGCGGGGGCCGGGGGCAGGCCGGCGACGCGGGCCTTGGTGGGGTCGTCGCCGACCGGGCCGCCGTCGCGACGCTGCTGGTAGAAGCTGAGGATCTGGAGCTCGACGGCCAGGTCGACCTTCCGCAGCGACACGCCGTCGGGCACGGAGATCACGGCCGGGGCGAAGTTGAGGATCGAGGTCACGCCGGCCTGGGAGAGCAGGTCGGCCACCGACTGGGCGGCGTGGGCCGGGGTGGCGATGATGCCGATGACGCTGCCCAGCCCGGCCACCAGGCCCGGGAGGTCGTCGAGGCCCTGGACCTCGACGCCGTGGACGATGTCGCCCACCTTGCCGGGGTCGGCGTCGACCAGCGCGGCGATGGGGAAGCCCCGGTCGCGGAACCCGCCGTAGTTGGCGAGGGCCTGCCCGAGGTTGCCGACGCCCACGATGATGACCGGCCAGTCGTGGGTCAGGCCCAGCTCCCGGCTCATCTGGAAGGTGAGGTACTCGACGTCGTAGCCGACGCCGCGCGTGCCGTAGGACCCGAGGTACGACAGGTCCTTGCGGACCTTGGCGGCGTTGACGCCGGCCAGCTCGGCCAGCCGCTCGGAGGAGATCGTGGTGGCCTTGGCCTCCGACTCCTCCGCCAGCGCCCGCAGGTACACCGGAAGGCGGGCCACGGTGGCCTCCGGGATGCGACGGCGCTCGGTCACGCCGCGAACCTAGTCCCCTACGTGCACACGTTCACAAGCAGGGTGCGGTGACTGTCGTCTCCCTGCGTGGGCCACCCGACGCCCACGAGGTGGGGACCTGGTCGCGGATCAGGCCGGGGCGCTCTCGCGGAGCTCGCGGCGGAGGACCTTGCCGGCCAGGCCGTGGGGGAGCTCGTCGACGAACATCACCTTCTCCGGGCACTTGTACCGGGGCAGGTGCAAGGCGGCGAAGGCGTTGACGTCGTCCTCCTCGATGTGGCGCCCCTCGGCCACCACCACGAAGGCCTTGACCGCCTCGCCCGAGTACGGGTGGGGCACGCCGACCACGGCACAGTCCTCGATGGCGGGGTGCTCGAGCAGCACCTCCTCGACCTCGGCCGGGAAGACGTTGAACCCGCTGACGATGATGAGGTCCTTGGCCCGGTCGACCAGGAACAGGTAGCCCTCGTCGTCGACCACGCCGACGTCGCCGGTGCGGAGCCAGCCGTCCTCGGTGACGACCGCGCAGGTGCCCTCCTCGTCGCCCCAGTAGCCCTTGAACACGTTGGCGCCGCGGACCCAGATCTCGCCCTCGTCGCCGACCAGGACGTCCTCGCCGTCCTCGTCGACCAGCCGGACCTCGACGCCGTCGAGCGGGGCGCCGATCGAGCCCGGCCGGGGCTCCATGCCGATGCCCGAGGTGACGACGGGCGACGCCTCGGTCAGCCCGTAGCCCTCGTACAGCTCCAGGGCGAAGCGCTGCTTCATCCGCTCGGCCACGTCGGTGGACAGGGCGGCGGCGCCGGAGGTGGCCATGCGGATGTTGGCGAAGGCTCCGGGCGGAAGACCCGGGAGCGACGCCCACGCCGCCCACATGGTCGGGGCGCCGGCGATGATCGTGACGTCGTGGCGCGAGATGGCCTCGGCCGCCGACTGCGGGTCGAAGCGCTCCATGAGGAGGACCCCCGAGCCGGCCCGGAGGGCGGTGCCGAGGATGGCGTTGAGCCCCATGATGTGGAACATCGGGAGCACGCCGAGGCTGATGTCGCCGTCGACCGCCTGCACCTCGCGCACCGACAGGACCTGGTCGACGTTGGCCAGCAGGTTGCCGTGGCTGAGGATGGCGGCGCGGGGGCTGCCGGCGGTGCCGCTGGTGAACATGAGGACGGCGGGGTCGTCCTCGTCCCGCTCGACCACCGGGGTCGGCTCGGCGGCGATGAGGTCGTCGAACCGGATGGCGCCCTCGACCTCGTCGTGGCTGGTGACGACCACGGTCCGGAGGTCGGGCAGCGTGGCCAGGTCGAGCCCGGAGACCGCCGCCAGCCCCGACGGGCCGACGATGGCGACGGTGGCCCCCACCTCGGCCAGGTTCGACTGGAGGGCCCGGGGCGGGCTGAGCGGGTTGACCGGGACGGCGATGGCCCCCGCACCGAGGACGGCCAGATAGGAGGCCACGAAGTACCAGTTGTTGGCGCAGATCAGCACGACCCGGTCACCGGGCTCGACGCCGAGCCCGACCAGCCCGCCGCGCAGGTGGGCGACCTGGTCGCGCAGAGCCCCGTAGGTGGTGATCCGCCCCCGGCTGATGAGGGCCGTCGCCTCGTCCGGGTGCGGATCGATGATCGTCGCCAGGTTCACGGCCGGACAGTTGACCACACGCCGCCACCACCCCGCTGATCAGCGAACTCGGTGGGGTAGGTGACCGTTTCGCGTCACCTACCCCACCGAGTTCGCCGAGGCGGTTGGGCTACCGGGCGAGGATGAAGAGCTGGAGGACGGCGGCGCCCAGGATGAGCACCAGCAGGAGGGCGAGGACGATGGTGGTGCCGGGGCGCACTAGGGCTTGCTCCTGAGGGTGACGGGGCTCGACAGGGCGGCGGGGGCGGCATCGTCGCCCAGGGGGGCGACGGTGACGGCGTGGCTCGCGGCCACGCCCAGCTCCTCGGCGGCGGAGCGCTGGTCGAGCACCAGGGCGAGGAGGCCGTAGGAGTCGACGACCAGCCCCAGCTCGCCGGGGCCGAGCTGGGCGTAGGCGTCGACCCGGCGGGCGGTGCGCTCGGAGCCCTCGATGCGGACCGTGATCCGGTCGCCGTCGACGCCGAGGGGGGCCAGGTCGTCGGGTCCGAGGTTGAGCTGGACGTTGCCGAAGCGATCGACCCAGAGGACCTCGGCGCCGATGCCGTCGTCCTCGATCTGGGGCAGCGGGAGCATCCCCGGGCGCAGGGTGAGGGGCTCGATGTCGGGGCCCAGCTCGTCGAGGGGCACGCCCCGGCACAGGGCGGCGGCGGCGGGGGCGAAGACGTCCCGGCCGTCGAAGGTGGGTCCGGGCGCCTCGAGGCGGTGCTCGGTGCTGGTGAGCTCGACGACCCGGGTCGCACCGCCGACCATGGCCACGGCCGAGGCCAGCAGGCCGTTGTCCGGCCCGACCAGGATCGAGGCCCCGTCGCCGACCTCGACGGCGATGCTGCGGCGGTCGGTGCCGACGCCGGGATCGACCACGGCCAGCACGACGCCGGGGGCGAGGTACTGGGCGCTGCGGGCCAGCGTCAGCCCGCCGGCCCGGATGTCGTGGGCGGGCACGTCGTGGGTGACGTCGATGACGGTGACGCCGGGGGCGAGGGTCCGGATGACCGAGTGCACCACGCCCACGAACTCGTCGGCCCGGCCGTAGTCCGACAGGAAGGAGATCGTGTCGTACCGGAGGGGCGCGACGTCGCCGGGATCGGGGCTCACGTGCCCAGCTCCCGGCTGCGCTCGGTGGCGGCGACGACGGCGTCGACGACGGCCGACCGGACCCCGCCGGCCTCGAGGGCCCGCAGGCCGGCGGCGGTGGTGCCGCCGGGCGAGGTCACCTGGGCCCGGAGCGCCTCGGGCGTCTCCCCCGTCTCGGACAGCAGGCGGGCGGCGCCGAGGAGGGTCTGCACGGCCAGCTCACGGCTGGCGGGCCGGGGCAGGCCGACGAGCACGCCGGCGTCGATCAGCGCCTCGGCCACGAGGAACACGTAGGCCGGGCCCGAGCCCGACAGCCCGGTGACGGCGTCGAGCTGGGTCTCGGGCACCCGGACCACGGTGCCGACGGCGCCGAGGATCTCCTCGGCCCACGTCAGGTCGTCATCGGTGGCGTGGGTGCCGCCGGCGACGGCCGCCGCCCCCGCGCCCACGAGGGCCGGGGTGTTGGGCATGGCCCGCACGACCGGGGTGCCCTCGGGCAGGGCCGCCTCCAGGGCGCCGGTGGTGACGCCGGCGGCGATCGAGAGGACCCGGCTCGGGGCCAACCCGTCGAGAGAGGCCACGGCGTCGCCCGGCTTCACCGCCAGGACCGTGGCGAGCCCGTCGCCGCCCGAGGAGCGGACGACGAGGCCGCGGTGGGCGGCGGACAGCTCGTCGCGCCGCGCCGCCAGCGCCTCGACCACCACGATCTCCTCGGCGGGAGCCCAGCCCGAGGCGACCAGCCCCGCGACAAGGGCCTCGCCCATGCGCCCCCCGCCGATCACCAGCAGCCGTGCCATGCCCGGAGGCTGCCACCACGGGCGCCCCGGTGCGAACCGGGGCGCCCGGGGCCGGGGCGAGGGTCAGCCGACCTCGGCGGCCTGGCGGGCGGCGATCACGGTGTAGAGCTCGGCCAGCGTCTGCTGGAAGCCGCTCTCGGGCGTCTCGCCGATGTCGAGGGTGAAGGTGAAGCTGACGACCGAGCCGGTGCGGATGGCGTGGAGGTCGACCTCGGCCGGCTGGACGGTGCCGTCCGGGCCGGGGATCTCGATGGCGCCGGCCACGCCGACCGACTCCTCGGCCAGCGGCGGGTCGTCGATCGTCGGCGCCAGCGCCACCGCGGTGCCCTCGGCCGAGTCCTCGGCGAGGATCCCCTGGGCGCAGGCGGCGAACTCCTCGGTGGCCACGTCGGAGAGGACGGCCGTGGCCGTGTCGGGCGTGTCGAAGACGACGGTCTGCATCGACACGGCCTGGCCGCCCTGGCCGTCGGGCGTCTCGGCCGAGAAGCTCGGCGTCTCGGCCTCGCCGAGGGTCGAGGCCTCGATGTCGACCGTGGTGAAGCACTGGTCGATGTCGTCGTCGCCCTCGTCGGCGGGCTCCTGCTCGACCCAGCCCTCGGCGAAGTCGCCGATGGTGAGGTTGATGGCCTCGGCCACGGCGACCGCCTCGGGGTCGCCCTCGTCGTCGGCCTCGCTGGTGGTGGTCTCCTCCTCCGGCTCCGACGCGGTGGTCTCGTCGGCCTCGGTCGACTCGGTGCTGTCGTCGGGGGCCTCGGTGGACGCCGTGTTCTCCTCGGTGTCGTCGCTGGTGTCAGCGCTGTCGTCGTCGTCGCCGCAGGCCGCGACGAGGAAGGTGAGGGCGCAAGCGCCGGCCAGCACTCGCACCCAGCTGCGGTTCAGGTCCATGAGGTCTCCTCCGTCGTGGGCACCGCCCCGGCACCCGGTGGCGGCATGGTGACACGCCCGCCGGGGTCCGCCCGGCACCCGGACGGGTGACCGGTCAGCCGACCTCGGTGGCGTGGCGCTCGGCGACGGTGGCGTAGATCTGGCCCAGCAGGGCTTCGATCCCGACGCTCACGTCCACGGTGGCGGTGAAGCTGACGACCTGGGCGGTGCGGAAGATGTGCACGTCCACCACGCCGTCGTAGCTGCTGTCGCCGTTCGGGATGGTGATGTCGCCGACCAGGCCGGTCGATTCCTCGGTCCACGCCGGCTCGTCGGGACGGAGGGCGAGCGACGCGTTGCCGCCCTCGCCGAAGCTGTTCCGCATCACATCCGTGGCGCAGGTGGCGAAGGCGTCCCCGCTGAACTCGGCGACGATGGCCTCGGCCGTCTCGGGCGCGTCCAGGACGACGGTCTGCATGGTGACGAGCTGCACCGCCTCGGCGCTGACCTCGTCGGCGAACGTGCCCGTCTCGGCCTTGCCCACCGTGACCGCCTCGATGTCGGTCTCGACGAAGCAGTCGTTGATGGTCGGGCTGCCGTCGTCGGCCGGCGCCGGGTCCTCGGTCCACGTCTCGTCGAAGTCGTCGAGGGTGAGGTTGACCCGCTGGGCCAGGGCCACGGCGTCGGGATCGCCCTCGGTCTCGTCGGGCTCGTCGGCCTCGGTCGTGGAGGCCTCGTCGGCGGCCGTGGTGGTGCTCTCGTCGTCGGCCCCCTCGGTCGAGGCGGTGGTCTCGTCCGTCGCCTCGGTGGTCCGATCGGAGTCCTCGACGACCTCGGCGCTGTCCTCGGCGTCACCGCCGCAGGCGGCGAGGGCAAGGGTCAGGGCGCAGGCCGCGGCCAGCGCCCGCACGGCGGTGCGGGTCAGATCCATGGTGAGGTCTCCTCGATCGGGGCGCCACCCGGCACCGCCGCGGCGGCATGGTGGCACGCCCGGGCCCCCGGAGGGCGGTCGCGTGCG
>Ga0193706_1001343_pt1 | contig 11155 bp, 4 predicted proteins | sample U3c1metaG_FD_160130 | JGI IMG/M metagenome (GOLD analysis project Ga0193706, IMG submission 160130) | Soil microbial communities from a riparian zone of the East river system, Colorado, United States - U3c1 | ecosystem: Environmental > Terrestrial > Soil > Riparian zone | place: USA: East River... | reverse complement strand
ACAACCCGGGCAAGACTCTGGAGGCCTACAAGGTCTACCTCGCTGCCTTCGACCCGACGCATCCCCACGCCGCGGCTGGATCGCCGGCCTGGATCTTCGCCGCGCGCCTGGCCTGCGCGCGGGCCGAGCTCAAGCTCGAGAACCCGGTCGCGGCGCGGCGCACCCTCGAGGATCTCTCCGCCGAGCTGCGCCGCGCGGCCGCGGGCGAAGGCCCGAACGCGGCGGGCATGCACGCGCTATCCGGCGACAAGCTGCGCGACGTGCTCTCGCTCGACGGGGAAGCTCAATACGCCCTGGCGGCGACGTGGTTCGCCGGCGGCCCGGGCGAGAAGCTCGGGATCGCGGCCCTGCAGCGCTTCCTCGAGCGCTTTCCCGCCCATCCGCGCACGGCCCGCGCCCGCTTGGAGCTGGGCGAGGCGCAGGTGGCCGCGAATCGCACCGAGGACGCGCTGGCCACCTTCGACGCGATCCTCGCCACGCCGCTGCCTGGCAAGGGCAAGGAACAGGCGGTGGCGGTGCAGATCGCGGCGCGCGCTCAGTACGTGAAGGCGCGCGCGCTGGCGAGCGCCAACCGCTACGAGGAAGCTCGCGCCGCCTACGCTGCCTACACGGTCAACTACCCCTCCGGGCCGGATTGGAACGAGGCCCAGCAGGGCATCCTGGACAGCGAGTACGAACTCGGCTCGACGCAGCGCGAGCGCGAGGAGTACGAGGCGGCCAAGCGCAGCTGGAGCGAGTATCTCGCGCACCACCCGCTCGATCCGCGCGCCGGAGAGATCCTGCTCGACATCGGCGAGCTCGATGCAACCCTGGCTGCGTCCGAAAAAACGCCGGCTGCCGAGCGCGAAGGCCATTGGCGCGCGGCGATCGCGACCTGGCGCGAGCTGGAATCCAAGTACGCGAGCCAGAACGCGAATTGGACCGGCCGCGCGCGCTTGCGCATCGCCCAGGTGCTCGAGACCGAGCTCGGCGACTTCGAAGGCGCGATTGCCGCGTACCGCTCCTGCGATGGCACGCCGTCGCAAGGCGAGGCGCAAACGGGCCTGCGGCGCATGCTCGAGCCGGCTCTCGCGATCTCGATCGAGCGCGCCGTGCTCGCAGGCGAGCCGCTGCGCGTCAAGATCGACCTGCGCAACCTCGAGAAGCTGGAAGTCGAGCTGTGGAAGCTCGATCTCGAGGCCTACTACCGCAAGAACCTGACCCACGCGGACGTCGAGAGCCTGGACCTCGACCTGATCAGCGCGCAGCAGAAGTTCGAGGTGCCGGTCGTGGACGCGCTGCGCTACAAGCCGATCGAGCAGATGGTCGACCTCGACGTCGCGGGCCCCGGCGCCTGGGTGATCGCGGTGAGCTCCGGCAAGCTGCGCGCCAGCGCGCTCTGCCTGCGCAGCGACCTCGACTTGATCGTCATGTCGACTCCGGACGAGACCATGGTCTTCGTCCAGGACATGGCGCGCGGCGACCCCGCGGCCAACGTGCGCGTCTTGGCCGCGCTCGGCGAGCGCAAGGGCAGCGCATCGCCGGTGGTGCTCGAGGGCAAGACGGATGCGCGAGGCTACGTGCGCTTCGCCCTCGAGCCGCGCTCGAGCGCGGGCAAAGTGTCCGTGCTCGGCATGCGCGACGGCCACTGGGCTTCGAGCGGCGTCGAGTTCCCGGTGACGCCGCTGGAAACGCTATTGCCGCGAGCCGTGGTCTACACCGATCGGCCGGCCTACCGGCCTGGCGAAATCGTGCACTGGCGCGCGATCGTCCGCGGAGCGCGCGACGGACGCTTCGTCGTCGAGCCCGGCGGCAAGGTCGATCTGCGCATCGACGACGCGCGCGGCCGCGGAGTCAGCGCCGAGACCCTCGTGCAATCGGAATACGGGACGATCAGCGGCGAGTTCGTCTTGCCGGAATCGAGCCCGATCGGCAATTGGACGATGACGCTGACGCTCCCCGACAAGAGCGCGTTCAACGCCTCGTTCACCGTCGCCCAGTTCCAGCTGGTGCACGTCGAGCTCGACGTCGAGTTCGAGCGCTCGGTCTATTACCGCGGCGAGGAGGCGGTCGCGATCGTGTCGGCGCGCTACGCCCACGGAGGACCGGTCGGGGATTCTCCGCTCGCGATCGTGCTGCCGGACGGACGCATCAGCGAAGCCCGCACTGATGCTCAAGGCCGCGCGCGAATCGCGTTCCCGACGCGCGAGCTGGCCGTGGAGCAGCTCCTGGAGCTCTCGGTCACGCTCAGCGACGAGCCGCTGACCGCGGAGGCGAAGACCTGGCTCTCGTTCAGCGAATTCTCGCTCAACGCGCGCACCGCGCAGGACACCTATGCCATCGATTCTCCGTTCACGGTCAAGGTCGCGGCGCGCGGTCCCGATGGCGCTGGACTGGCCAGGAAACTGAAACTTTCCACGCTGCGGATCGTCGAGCGGCCGGGGCGGCCGCGCAGCGAAACCCTCGTGTCCGCGGTCGAATTCTCGAGTGGCGCGGATGGAGCTGCGGCGCCGGTGGCGAAGGTCGCGAAGAGCGGCCGATACATCCTGCGCGTCTCGGCGATCGATCGATTCGGCAACCCGGTCGAGAGCGAGTGCGAGGTCGAGATCGTCGGCCAGGACGACGTGGAGACGCTGCGACTCCTGTCGGATTCCGACCAGCTCGTCGCCGGCGACGAAGCCTCCGTGGTCGCGCTCGAACGCGAGCAGGGCGGGCTGGCCTTGGTGACTTTCGAAGCCGGCCGCGTCCTCGACTGGCGCTGGATGAAACTGGTGCCCGGATCGAACTCCATCGCGTTCCATGTCAGCGACGAGCTCGCGCCCGGCTTCGTGCTCTCGGTCGCGCACCAGAAGCGCGGCCGCTTCCGCACCGCGGAGATTCGATTCGACGTGGAGCGCGAGCTCGAGATCGCGATCCAGCCCAGCGCCGAGGTCCTCGCGCCCGGCGCCGAGGGCTCGATCGAGCTCCTCGTTCGCGATTCGCGCGGCAAGCCGGTCCAGGCCGAGCTTTCGCTCGCGATCGTCGACGCGGCTTTGTTCGAGCTCTATCCCGAGGCCTTCGTCGAGCTGAGTTCCCTGTTCCAGTGAAGGCTCGGGATCAGCGCCTGTGGGTCGAGACGAAATCGAGCTCGACTTTTTCCTATGAAGGCGCGAGCTGGGAAGTCTCCGGCGAAGTGCTCGCGGAAGCGCGCCGCGTGATCGAGGATCGCAAGTGGCAGGAGCAGCGAGCCAATGCCGCGAAGGAACTGGCGAAAGCGGGTGCTTCGGGCCCCACCACGCCGGGCGCGCCGGCGACGAGGGGTGGGCTGGACGAGCAGGAAGGAGTTGGGGTCGCTGCCGGCGACGGTCCCGGGCACTTCGATCGTGGCTACGCCGGAGGCGGCGGCGGCTCTGCGGGCGGAAAGAGCAGGAATGTCGGGCCGGATCCACTCGCGCTGCACTCCCCCACCGCCTTCTGGTCAGCCTCGATCGTGACCGACGCGGCTGGCAAGGCCAGCGTGAAGTTCCAAGCCCCGCCGACCTCCGCGCGCTGGCGCGTCAGCGCGCGCGCCGCATCCAAGGATCCCCGCGCGGCGAACAAGACGGCCTCGTTCGTGACCCGCGCGGATTTCTTCGTCGAGCTGCGCGCTCCGCTGACCTTGATGGAGGGCGACAAGCCGCAGTTCTTCGCGCGGGTGCACAACACGACCAACGCTCCGATCCGAGCCGATCTGAAGCTCGTGCTGCGCGGCGCCGGCGTCGAGACGAGTCTGCCGGCGGGACCGGTCGAAATCCCTCCGGGCGCGAAGGAAGTCATCTTCGAGGGTCTCGATCGATCCTTCGAGGCGGGCGCTCTGTCGCTGACGCTCGAGGCCAGCGCGGAAATCGCGGGCAAGCGCGTCGAATCGCGCGACGCCCTGTCGATCCCCGTCCAGGCCTGGGGTGTCCAGTTCAGCTCGACGGCAAGCGGCGAGCTCAGCTCGAACGCCAGGCTCGATCTGGAGCTTCCCGCCGGTCGCAAGTACACGAACCTGTCGCTGGAACTCTTCGTCGGCCCGAGCCTCGACTCCGTGCTCGTCGACGAAGCCCTCGGCTTGCGCCGCGCGATCGTGTTCCGCGCTCCCTCCGATTCCGGAGTCCTCTCCAGCGATCTGCTCGGAGCCGCCGAGGTCCTGGCTCAGCTCGCGAAGAGCGGGCGCGACTCGTCGAATGAATATGCGCGCGTTCAGGATCGCGTGCGCTCGCTCTGCGCGGCATTGATCTCCTCCCAGGATCCTCAACAGGGCTGGAGTTCGAGGTGGAACAATCCCGAGCACCAGGCCGAGCTCACCGCCCTCGCCATGCTGGCCCTCGCCGCGGCTCGCGACGCTGGAATCTCGGTCGCGTCCGAGGCCCGGGAAACGGGTGTGGTGACGCTCGAGCAGATGCAGCGCTCGGCCCAGAGCGAAGAGAGCAAGGCGCTGATCCAGCACGCCCTCGCGCGCTGGAATCGCGGCGATTACGGCGCGCTCAACCGACTGCACCGCATGCGCGAAGAGCTGTCCAATGCGGCCCTGGCGCACACGGCACTGGCCCTGGTCGCGATGGATCGCCTGCCGATGGCGGCGGAAATCGCCGCGGTGATCGAGACGCGCAGCGTGTTCGACGCGGCCCATCCGGAGCGCGGCGGTTGTTGGAGCGTCGAGAAGAACCTGGCCTGGTCGCGCTCGAGAATCGGCACGGCTGGCTTCTGCGCCCTCGCTCTCGAAGCCTGCGCACCGAAGTCGGAGCAGTTGAATCGCGCCGTGCAGTACCTGCTCGCCCATCGCCCGTGGAACGATCCGCGCTGGTCCGGCATCGCGCTCGCGGCCCTCGCCCGCCACGCTGGCTTGACCGCGCCGCAGAACGAGCGCTTCGAAGTCAGCTTCGCCGTCGGCGGCGGCGCGCCGGAAGTCTTCGAGTTGCAGAAGAATCGCTCGCGCATCCTGCCGATCGACCCGGCCTCCGGCGGCAAGCTGCGCGTCGATCTCAGCCTGCGCGGCCGCGGTGCGCCGCACTACATCGCGATCCTGCGCGGCTTCAGCGCTGACGCGGCTGAACGCACGGCCCATCCCTTCGCCATCACCGAGCGCTACGTAATGGCGCCGCCGCCCTTGTGGCGCGGCAAGCCGGTTCCCGTCGGCTTCTCGACCGTGCGCAACCCGCGCGAGCAGTGGTGGAACCGCGTGGTGCACCTCGCGCGCGGAACCAGCGCGACGACTTTCGTGAACTTCAGCCGGAGCCAGACGCGCTCCGACGACTTCGAGAACGACTGGCTGATGGTGGAAATCCCGCTGCCCTCCGGCGCGCGCGTCAAGCCCGGCTCGGTCTATGGCTCGATCGCGGGCTTCGAGATCCTGGCCGATCGTCTGATCGCCTACATCCCGCCCGACTCGGGCTGGGGCAGCGTGCAGTTCGCCTTGGAAGGCGCGATTCCCGGTCATTACCGCGTCGGTCCGGCCGTGCTGCGCAACGCCGGCGATCCCGAGCAGATCTCGATCGGCAAGTCGGGCGAGTTCGACATCCTGCCCAGCGGCAGCGTCCTCCCCGACGCTTACCGCGAGACGCCCGACGAGCTCTATGCGCTGGGCATGGCCGCCTGGAACGCGGGCGAGAACGACCGCGCGCGAGAGTGGCTCTCCAAGTTGATGCAGGGCTTCCAGAACGATCTCGCGGACGACAACTCCGATTCGCCGCTGCAGCAGGCGGCCAGCGCCCTGTTCTTCCTCGGCCTGGAGAAGAACAACGCGCGCGAAGTCGTGCGCTGGTTCGAGGTGCTGCGGGAGAAGCGGCCGGACCTCGTGATCCCCTTCGACAAGATCCTCGCCGTGGCGAAGGCATACACGGCGATCGACGAGCACGAGCGCGCCCTCTCGATCCTGCGCGCCAGCGTCGAGCAGACCTTTGGCGTCGACCTCAAGGTCGCGGGCGCGCTCGAGAGCCAGGGCGACGCTTCGCAAGCCCTGAGATTGCTCGCGCGGCTGTGGAGCGAATACCCCGACGCGCCGGCGGTGCTGCAGACCTGGCTCGCCCTGTCGGACAAGCTCTTGACCATGGCGCCCAAGGCTGGAGGGGACAAGAGCCTGGTGCGCGACGGAAGATCGCGCGCCGACCTGCACCTCGAGGGCACGCGCCTCTTGCAGATGTTCCTGTGCCTGTATCCGAAGGACCCGCAGGCTCCGGAAGCGGCCTTGAATCTGATCTCGGCGCACCTGGGCCTCGAGGACTACGCGACCGCTTCGAGCCTGGCCCAGGCCTTTGCCTCGCGTTTCACCGCGCCCGAATTCGCCGACGCCTTCCTGTACTCGCGCGCGGTGGCCGAGTGGTATCTCGGCAACGACGAAGAGGCGATGCGCGTGTGCGAGCGGGTCGCTGCCGCGGTCTATCCCGACGCCAGGGGCGTCCCGCAGCCGTCCAAGAACCGCGAGCTGGCCCAATACATCCTGGCCCAGATCCACCACGCGCGGCGCGAGATGCCGCGCGCCGCCGAGTACTACGCGAAGGTCGAGCAGAGCTTTGCCGACGCGAAGGCCGCGCTGCTCGAGCTGCGCGCGCGCACGCTCTCGCTGACCGAGGTGACGCGCGCCAAGCCGGGCGAGACCGTGCACCTCGCGCTGCGCTCGAAGAACGTGGCCGAGGTCGAGCTCGCGATCTATCCCGTGGACTTGATGACGCTCTATCTGCGCGAAGGCGACCTGTCGAAAGTCGCGCAGGTCGACCTGTCGGGCATCGCGCCCGAGATCGCGCGCACCCTGGCGCTCGACGGAGCCAACGCGCTGCGCGAAGTCGAGCAGAAGCTCGATCTCGCCCTGCCGAAGACCGGGGCCTACCTGGTGATCGCGCGCGGCGGCGAGCTGTTCGCGTCCGGCCTGGTGCTCGTCAGCGAGCTCGAGCTCGACGTCAGCGAGGACGCGGCGCGCGGTGGAGTGCGCGTGCAGGTCGTCGACGGCCGCGACGGCAAGTACGTGCGCGAAGTCGACGTGCGCGTGGTCGGATCGGCGGACAAGAAGATCCAGCGCGCGAAGACCGACCTGCGCGGCATGGCGAGCCTCGATCAGGTCCACGGGCTCGCGACGGTGATCGCGCGGGCCAGCGACAATCGCTACGCCTTCTACCGCGGCACGACCCAGCTCGGGACGCTGCGCGAAGAGGGCAAGAAGACGAAGCTGGAAAAACCGGCGGAGCAGCTCTCGCAGGAGGCTTACCTGAGCAACGTGATCCAGTTCAATGCCCAGAACCAGTCCCTGCGCGCGGGCCGTCTGGTCGAGGAGACCTCTCGCGAGCGGCTCGGCGTGCAGATCAACCAGGTCAAGTAGACTTGTCGCCCGGTGACGGGCGGATCCCTAGTCCTCAAGCAGAGTCTGCATCGCTGCGTGCGCCTCGAGCGCCGCAGCGAAGGTCCTGTGATCGTCAAGCGCTTCGAGCAGCGCGGCCCGCTCGGACGGGCGCTCGACGCCGGGAGGGCGCGGCGCGAGTACGAGGTCCTCACCCACCTCGCGAAGGCGTCGGTCAGCGTGCCGCGAGCCTTGAGCCTGACCCGCCGCGGTCGCGCCTACGAAGTGGAGATCGAGTGGATCGACGGAGCGCGGTCGCTGGCCGAGCTGTGCCGCGCAGGGGCGCCCCTGTCGGTCGAGCTGGCGCGCCGCCTGGGAGAGCTGCTCGCGGGCCTGCACTCCGCCGGCGTGGACCATCCCGATCTGCACGCGGGCAACGTCTTGATCACCGAAGCATGTCGTGTGGTCGCCGTCGACTTCGACAAGGCGCGGATCGTGAAGCGCGTCGGCGACGAGCAGGTCTCGCGCGATCTGGTCTCGCTGTGCGCGGGGCTGCGCGAAGCGACCCTGCCTCGCTGGCGCGCGGTTGCGCTGCGCGCCTGGTGGAAGGCGCTCGATTTGGGTCTGCGCGATCGATTGGCGCCGCCGCGGGCCTTCGAAGTCGAGCAGCTCGCGCGCGCACGCCGCCTGCGCGTGGTCCAGGACAGAGAGCGACGTTGGACACGCGCGGGCTCCGCCGTGATGGCGCTCGCGAGCGGCCGCGGATTCGCTCGCGCCGGCGCGGATCCGGCGCTGATCGCTCGCGCACTCGCGGGCGAAACACTTCCGTCGTCCACGATCCGCGTCAGCGGATCGAGGAGGCAGGTGCTCGCGCTCTGGCGCTCGATGGCGCGGCTCGAGGAGCACGCAGTCCCCGCGCCGCGCTGCTGGCTCTTGAGCGACGAGTCGCCCGCCTGCGCCTGGTTCGAGCGAGAGCTTCCGCGCAAGCCCTCCTCGCCGCGCGGCCGTGGTCGCTGGATCGGCGCGCTGATCGATCGCGCCCTGTGGTGTCCGGGGCTGGCCGAGGAAGACCTCGACGACAGCGGGCTCAGACTGCCGCGAGTCCTTGCGCGGCTCTCCATGTCGGAAGCTCGCGAGCGACTCGCGCCGTGGCTCGCCGGACTTTCGCCGGACGCGCGCCGCGAGTTCCTTCGCGGCCTGGCCGAATCCTGGCGCGGCCCACTGCGCGAGTGCCGGGAGCTCGTCCTGCAACTCCATGCCTGATCCGCTGCGCCGCAGATTGCGCGCGAAGGCCGTGATGGCCGCGAGCAGCGCCTCGCGCTTCTTCCCGCGTCCGCTGATCCACGGGGCGCTGCGCGGCCTGGCGCGCGCCGCGGGCCTCACGCGCTTCGAGACGCAGATCCAATCGAATCTCGCGCAGGTGCTGGGCAACGAGCTCTCGGCACCCGAGCGCGCGAAGCTCGGCCGCGAAGTGAGGCTTCACTGCGCTCGACTCGTCGAGGAGTGGTTGTTCTTGTCCCGCGCGCGCCACGGCTCCAGGGAACGCGCGAGTGTCGAAGCCTGGCTCGACGCCACGGTTCGATTCGACGCGAGCTGCGACGAGCTGTTCCTGCGCACGCGTCAGGGCCGCGGGGCCTTGATCGCGACCGCGCACCTGGGCAACTGGGAAGTGCTCGCCGCCGCCCTGCGCCGGCGCGGGCTCGACGGAGCGGTGGTCGGCCTGCGCAAGCACCGCGATCCCGGCGCGGACTGGCTGGTGCGCATGCGCGAGGGTCTCGCGGTGCGCACGATCGCGCAGGACGCGCCGCCGCGCGAAGTCCTCGGCGTGCTGCGCTCCGGCGGAACCCTGGGGCTGCTCTGCGACCTCGAGGTGCGTCGCCTGGCCGGTGTCCACGCGCCTTTCTTCGGCATTCCGGCCCTGACCCAGACGGCGCCGGCAGCCCTGGCTCGCGCCGCGCGAACGAGCATCCTGCCCGTGCGCTGCGTTGCGCGTCCTTCCGGCTACGTGGTCTACGCCGATGCGCCGCTCGAGCTCTCCGCGGACCTGCCGCGCGCCGAAGCCGCGCTGGATCTCCTGACACGGCTCAACGCGACCTACGAGCGCTGGATCCGCGAAGACCTCGCCCAATGGGCCTGGCACCAGCCGCGCTGGCGCACGCGGCCCGGCGAGCGCGCGGCTCCGCCGCTCCACTCCAGGCGCGCGACGTGAGCGAAGTGCCGCGCTCGGCTCAGAGCTTGTTGGTTTTCAAGAACGCGGCGATGACACGGTTCTTGGACACTTCCGCGAAGCCGTCGGGATCGTTGGTCCGGTAGCCGCGCAGCCAGCTCGCCATTTTCTCCGCGTTGCCGTACGCGAGCAGCCGCTCGGCGGCGTTGTCGGCCATCGCCTCGTCGCCGGCACCGCGGATGATCGACAGCAGCACGCCGATCGACAGACCCTCTTCCTTGCGATCGAAGTGCCAGCGCGCCTGCTCGAGGCGGTCCTTGAACCAGTCCGCGCGCTTGCCCTCGAGCTCGTGGAGGAAGCCCGCGACCTTCTCGACGTCCGGACCGGTGGCGGTCGCCTGGAACGCCTTCGCGGCGGCGAAGGCTTCCTTGTAGTTGCGCGGGTGCGACCAGGTCAGGGACTCGACCTCGAACTGGATGTCGTCGAACGAGGGCGGCTGGGTGAGGTCGACGGCGTCCTTGAAGCGCTCTTCCTGGCGGTTGACCCAGGCCAGCTCCGAGTGTGTCGGCCACTTCTCGCGGAAGTACTTCGCGCGCTTCATGAACACGCGCGCCTCCGAGGGCGTGATCTTGCCGCTCATGTAGTTGTTGACGAAGTTCTCGAGCTGCGAGCTAAAGTACTTCTGGCCGTCCATCTCGTTGCGGCTGTACTCGTTGCCCTCGGCGATCTTGACCTTGATCTCCTCGCGCATCTTGGCGATCCGCGTGGCCAGGGTCGGCTCGAGCACGGCGTCCGCAGGGATCCGATCGAGCTGCTTCGATGCGGCATCGAAGCGCGAATTCTTGATCTCCTCGAGCGCCTTGTTGTAGTCGGCGAGCGCACCTGCCTCCGAGAAGTTCTGGTTGTTCTTGCCGAGCAGCTTGCTGGAGATGAACCAGCCGCCGATGGCGATGATCGGCACGCAAGCCGCGATCCAGACCCAGGTCGGGACGCCCTGCTTGCGCGGCCGCCGGCCCGGCCCCTTGTCGTCGTCCTCGTCGTCTCGCCCGCGCCTTGGAACCCGCGAGGGCGAACGTTCGCCGGCCGGTGCAACGGGCGGGATCTTCGAAGGCAGCCCCTCGTACTCGACCGTGACCGTCGCTCCGCCGATCTTGACCGGCACGCCGTGCTGCAGCACCACCGGTCCGGTCGCCGCGCGTCCGAGCAGTTGCGGCGCCGTCACGCCGGGCTTGGGATGCAGCGTCGCCTTGCCGCCGTGGATCTCGATGTCGACGTGCAGGCTGGCGACGCCGGGCGAGGTGAGCTTGAGCTTCGCCTCCGTCCCGCTGCCCACCGACAGCCGGCCCTCGCCCACGTTGAATGCGCGCCGGTTGCCGGCGTCGTCGACGATCAATCGAACCATGTTTTTTTCTTAGAGGTCGGTGAGGAACGTTGCGTCCATACCGAAGTTCTGCGTCCAGTAACTCGAGGCGATCGCACTGGCCATTTCGCGATGGTCGCGCATCAGGAGATTGCGGTGGTGGCCGCTGGAATGGGTCCAGCCTTCGTGCGCGGACTTCGGATCGCCCTGGCCCATGCAGATGTTCTCGCTGACGCCGTCCTTGTAACCGGCGAGCCGCATGCGATCGAAGGGCGTGGCGCGCTTGGGATCGCCCTTCTCGAAGTGGCTGAAGTCGCCGGTGTTCGCCATGTGGTCGGAATGCGCCTGGGCCGCGATCTCGATCTTCGGGTTCCAGGCC
>Ga0193706_1001342_pt1 | contig 11161 bp, 11 predicted proteins | sample U3c1metaG_FD_160130 | JGI IMG/M metagenome (GOLD analysis project Ga0193706, IMG submission 160130) | Soil microbial communities from a riparian zone of the East river system, Colorado, United States - U3c1 | ecosystem: Environmental > Terrestrial > Soil > Riparian zone | place: USA: East River... | reverse complement strand
ATCGAAACCGCACAGCCAGCCGTTCTCGCCGTCGCGGATCAGCTCTTTCATCATGCCGACCGGCGTGCTGACCGCCGGAATGCCGCAGGCCATGCCCTCGACCGTCGAGCGCGGCCCGCCTTCGCAACCGGAAGCGCAGACCACCAGGCCGCTCCTGCGATAAGCCTCGGCGAGCTCGAGCTTCGAATCCGTCCAGCCGCGGATCGCGACCAGGTCCTCGACTCCGCGGCTGCGCGCTCGCTCGCGGATCACGTTCTCCAACGGGCCCTTGCCGATGAGCAAGACGCTTCGGCGTCGGCCGCGCGATTTCGCGAGAGCGATCGCGTCGACGATCAGCTCCAGGCCCTTGTTCGCATCGAAGCGGCCGGCCCAGACGATGTCCTGCTCGCGCGTGATCGGCGCCTCGACTCGACGGAACGTGCCGAGATCGATGTACAGCGCGCGCAGCACGAGGATTTTTTCCGCGGGCACGCCCTGCGATTCCAGGAAGGGCACGAGCTCGGCGCTGTTGACCACGCGGAAAGCGCGAGCGCGATCGCTGGCCCAGCGCAGGTAGAGCTTCGTCGCCGCCAGCTTGAATCGCTCGCGCAGATCCGAAGCGATCGGATACCCCGGCACGCCGTGGATCTCCGAGAGATACGGCACTCCGCTCGCGCGCGAAAGCGCCGCGGCCGCGCGTCCGGTCTGGAACAAGCCATAGTCGTGGCTGACGATCAGCCCCGGCTTCGTTTCGCGGATCAGCTCGCCGCCGCGCCGCTTCCAGAAATCGACGAGCCCCGCGCGCCCGCGATCGGCGGGATGCAGATGCACGTTGCCCAGGATCTCACGCGTCGTCACCGGCCGGTCCGGTCGAGGCAGCAGGATGTCGACGCGCTCGAAGTAGCGCGAGAATCCGCGCTGCGTCTCGTACAGCGGCCCCTTGCCGCCGGCGGCGGTCAGCCGATCGCCGCTGATCATCAGGACCCTCACGGCGCTCTTCTACTTCCCGTGACCACATCGCGCGAGCATGGATCCGCGCCAGCCCACGCTCGCGAGTCGTAAGCGCAGGGAACGCTCATCGCGCCATCTCGAGCGGCCTGCACGCGAAGCGCTTCCCCTCGGACACGATGCGCGCAAAGGCGTGCTGCTCGTCGTGGTAGAACAACCCAGTCCAGCCTTCGCTCGCCGCGCGGCGGATCCACTCCGAGCGGACTTCGAAGGAGCGCACGACGTCGATGTCATACGCCATGATGTACGCGGGCTCGACGTGGTGCGTGGTCGGCACGACGTCCGACCAGAAAATCGCGCAATCCTCGCTGCCGAGCCCAAGGGTCACGACGCCGACTCCATCCGAGTGGCCGCCGAGCGTGTGCGCGATCAGGCCCGGGAGCACCTCGAAGTCCCCTTCGAAGCCCTCGAGCAGCCCCGCCGCTTCGATCGGCAGCACGTCCTCGGCGCGATAGCTCGCCGCGCGCGCGTGGCCCGGCTTCTTCGCCATCTCGATCTCGATCCGCGGCGCGAAATGCCGCGCGTTCGGAAACAACGGCGCGAGAAGACCCTCTTGCGAAACCACCAGGCCTCCGATGTGATCCCAGTGGCAATGAGTCGCGACGACATGCGTGATCTCCGTGACGGCGACGCCCGCGCGAGCCAGGGACTCCGCCAAGGTTGGATGCGGCTCCATCTGGTAGATCCCGCTCCACTTCGCATCCCAGCGCTGGCCGACGCCGCCCTCGATCAGGACCTTGTCGCGACCGCGCTCGGCGAGGAAGGGTCGCAGAGCGAGTCGGATCGTATTGTCCGCGGCCGGAGGCGTGAGCTTGCGCCAGATCTTCGCCGGCACCACGCCCCACATCGATCCGCCGTCGAGGCGGAAGAATCCGTCGGAAAGCTCGGTGATCAGCCACAGGCCGACCTGCAGACGGCGCGGAGTGAAGCTCGCACCGGAGACTCCCATCGCAGGCTCAGCGCAGGATATGGCGCGCGATGATCAGACGTTGGATCTCGCTGGTGCCCTCGCCGATCACGCACAGCTTCGCGTCGCGCCACATGCGCTCGACGGGATACTCGCGGCTGTAGCCCATGCCGCCGTAGATCTGGATCGCATCGTAGGTGACGCGCATCGCGCATTCCGACGCGAAGAGCTTGCCCATCGCGGCTTCCTTCGAATAAGGCTGGCCCGCGTCCTTGAGCCGCGCGGAATGGTAGACGAGGTGGCGCGCCGCCTCGATGTCGAGGGCCATGTTGGCGAGCTTGAATTGCACCGCTTGCAGATCGCTCAGCGTTCCGCCGAACGCCTCGCGCTGGCTGGCGTAGGTGCGCGCGCAGTCGAAAGCTCCTTCGGCGATGCCCAGCGACAGAGCTCCGATCGAGATCCGCCCGCCGTCGAGCGTCTTCATGAACGTCTTGAAGCCGTCCTCGGGCGGGCCGAGCAGGTGGTCCTTCGGGATGTGCGCGTCCTCGAACACCAGGCTGCCCCAATCGGAGCCGCGCATGCCGAGCTTCTTCTCGCCGGGCTCGACCGAGAAGCCGGCGGTCTTGCGCGGCACGACGAAGGCGCTGATGCCCTTCGAGCCCAGGCTGCGATCAGTGACCGCAGTGATAATGAAGGAGCCGGCGTAGTTCGCGTTGGTGCAGAAGCACTTGCGGCCGTTGAGCACCCATTCGCCGCCGGCGGCGCGCGCATTGGTCTCGGTGCCGCCGGAATCGGAGCCCGCGTTGGGCTCGGTCAAGCCGTAGGCGCCCATGTACTCGCCGGAGATCAGGCGCGGCACATACTCGCGCATCAGCTTGTCGCCGCCCCAGGCATAGATGGGGTAAGTGCCGAGCGAGACGTGGGCCGCGAGGGTCAGCGACGTCGAGCCGCAGACCTTGGCGAGCTCCTCGACGGCGAGGATGTAGGCGAGCGTGCCGCCGTTGGAGCCGCCGACGGATTCATCGAATGGAATGCCGGGCAAGCCGAGCTCGACGATGCGCTTCCAGACCCCCAGGTCGAAGCGATGGTGCTCGTCGACGTCGTGCGCCAGGGGCGCGACTTCGCGCAGGGCGAAATCGCGGACCATGTCGCGGATCATCTGTTGATCCTCGGTCAGGTCGAGGGAGTGCTTGATCTCAGGCAGCGTGATCATGAATGCGTGGAAAACCTGTTGGTCGCGTCGAGGTGTGGTCTGGTGGGCGGCTCAATCGAAATCGATGCGCCACCCGGCGGTGCGACGAGACTTGGCCGTCGCCGGTGTAGTCGGCCGCGAGTCGTCGGAGGCTTGAGCGTCTTCAGCCGTGCCGGCTCCGTCGCGGTAGAAGGATGCCGAATTGCCGCTGCCGACCCAGGCGATCAGGGCGCGGCGCGAGAACTTCCATTCGCGGCCGATCTTGCGCGCGGGCAGGCTCTGGCTGTGCAGCACCTTGTTGAAGGTCTTGATGCTGACGCCGAGCAGCGCGGCGGCTTCTTCGATGTTCAGGATCTCGGGCGAATCACCACTGCTCATCGCGAACTGCCTTCCGCTTTCCAGCGTCGTTCCATCTCGCCCTGGATCCAGACGGCGATGTCCTCGGTGCGCGTGCCGGGGCCGAACAGCTTGGTGAAGCCGTCCTGCTCGAGCGCCGTGACGTCCTCGGCCGGGATGATCCCGCCTCCGGTGAGCACCACGTGACCCATGTTGCGCGCCACCAGCTCCTTGCGCACGCGCGGGAAGAGCGACATGTGCGCGCCGGAAAGGATCGACAGACCGACGACGTCGACGTCCTCCTGGACCGCGACCTCCGCGATCATCTCCGGAGTCTGGTGCAGGCCGGTGTAGACCACTTCCATGCCGTGATCGCGCAGCGCGGTCGCGACGATCTTGGCGCCGCGGTCGTGGCCGTCTAGGCCGGGCTTGCCGATGAGCACGCGGATCCGACGCTCGTTCACGAAGTCACCGCCCCGTTGCTCGAGGCCAGCTGGCGCCGGAACCATTGCGCGCTCGGCACGCCGATCACGAGCAGCATCGCCGCCACGAGCCAGACGCGCGGCGAGCTCTGGCCGGTGATCGAGCCGACGGCGAGCGTCAGTCCGACGACGATGTCGAAGACGGAAATCCAGAACAACAGGCGCATGAAGCTGCGTTTCAAAGGATCTTGGGCTCCTTGTACACGCCGAATTCCTGGCGCAGGACCTGGGCGATCTCGCCCAGGGTGCAGTCGGCGTGGGCGGCCGAGACGAAGCGCTCGAGCAGATTTTCGCGCGTCTTGCAGGCGGCGTGGATCGCGGCCAGCTCGCGCTGCACCTTGGCCTTGTCGCGGCGAGCGCGCAGATCGGCGAGGCGCGCGCGCTGCTCGTTCTCGACCGCGGCGTCGATGCGGTGGATGTCGATCGGCACGGCGGCGCCGTCTTCCTCGTAGCAATTGACTCCGACGATCTTCTTCGTGCCGCGCTCGACGGCGTGCTGGTACTGCACGGCGGAGCGGTGGATCTCCTTCTGGATCCAACCGGCCTCGACGCAGGCGACCACCCCGCCGCGGCGCTCGATCTCGGCGAAGTATTCCTCGGCCTCGTCCTCGAGGCGCTTGGTCGCGGCCTCGACGAAGTAGCTGCCGGCGAGCGGATCGATCACGTGGGCGACCTCGGTCTCCTCGGCGATGATCTGCTGCGTGCGCAGCGCGATCTTGACCGCCTTCTCGGTCGGCAGCGAGAGGGTCTCGTCCATGGAATTGGTGTGCAGCGACTGCGTGCCGCCGAGCACCGCGGCCATGGCCTCGAAGGCCGTGCGCACGATGTTGTTCTCGGGTTGCTGCGCCGTGAGCGTCACTCCAGCGGTCTGCGTGTGGAAGCGCACCATCCACGAGCGCGGGTCCTTCGCGCCGAAGACGTCGCGCATCTTGCGCGCCCAGATCCTGCGCGCGGCGCGGAACTTGGCGATCTCCTCGAAGAAGTCGATGTGGCTGTCGAAGAAGAACGACAGGCGCGGCGCGAAGTCATCGACGTCGAGACCGGCCGCGATCCCGCGGCGCACGTACTCCATGCCGTTGGCGAGGGTGAAAGCCAGCTCCTGGGCCGCCGTCGAGCCCGCCTCGCGGATGTGGTAGCCCGAGATCGAGATCGTGTTCCACTGCGGCACATGCTCGGCGCAGTAGCCCATCACATCGGTGATCAGGCGCAGCGCGGGCTCCGCGGGAACCAGCCAGGCATGCTGCGCCTGGAATTCCTTGAGGATGTCGTTCTGCACCGTGCCGCGCAGCAGCTTGGGATCGACGCCCGCGCGCTCGCCGCAGGCGATGTAGAAAGCGAGCAGGATCGGCGCGGGCCCGTTGATGGTCATCGAGGTCGAGACCTCGGCCATCGGAATCCCGTCCATCAAGGTCTGCATGTCCTCGAGGCTGGAGATGGCCACGCCGACCTGGCCGACCTCGCCCTCGCTGTGGGCATGGTCGGAGTCGTATCCCATCAGCGTCGGGAAATCGAAAGCGGTCGAGAGTCCGGTCTGACCGTGCTCGAGCAGGAACTTGAAGCGCTGGTTGGTCTGCTTCGCCGAGCCGAAGCCCGCGAACTGCCGCATGGTCCACAGGCGGCCGCGGTACATCGTCGGATGCACGCCGCGCGTGAACGGGAAGGAACCAGGAAGTCCGAGGTCGCGCTCGATGTCGAGCTGTGCATCCTCGGGCCCGTACAAGGGCTTCAAGGCCGCGCCCGAGACCGTGGTGAACTCGGACTCGCGCAGCTTCGCGGCGGCGAAGAGCGCTTCCCACTGCGCCTGGGCGTCGACCTTGCGCAACTGAGTTTCGGACCCTTGAGCGCTACGTTCGGCCATGACTCGGATCCCCCGGGGAAGGAATGGATGCCAGGACGCGAGCCGCCAGCGTCGAAGCGACGCGGTGCGGCGCATGGCCCTGCTCGAGCTCGGCGCGCGCCGCCGCGTTCCAGCCGCGCACGGTCCACAGGGCGGCCGAGATCTCGGCGTCGACCACCTGGCGGATGCGCTCGACGCGCTTGGACAGGCGCAGGGCGGAGAGGTCGTGGGCTTCGAGCCAGCGCTTGTGCGACTCGATCGCGTCGAGCAGCTCCGTGATCCCGGTGCCTTTCGCGGCGCTGACGCTGAGCACCGGCACCGGGAACTCGTGCTCACGGCCGAAGCGCACGTGCACGGACTCTTCCAGGTCGCTGACGACACGATCGGCCCCACTCAGGTCACACTTGTTGACCACCAAGACGTCGGCGACTTCGAGCAGCCCTGCTTTCATGGCTTGGATTCCGTCCCCAGCACCCGGGCACAGGATCACCACGACGGTGTCCGCGGCCGCGACGACATCGTACTCGGCCTGACCCACTCCGACAGTCTCGATCAGGATCTGCTCCATGCCGAAGGCGTCGATCACGTCGCAGGCGTCGACGGTCGCCTGGGCGATTCCCCCGTGGCTGCCGCGGCTGGCCATCGAGCGGATGAATACCCCAGGATCGAGCGTGCGCTCCTCCATGCGGATCCGGTCGCCGAGCAGGGCTCCGCCGCTGAAGGGACTGGAGGGATCGACGGCCAGGATCCCGACGCGCTGATCGCGCTCGCGGTAGGCCTTGGCGACTTCGTTCACCAGCGTGCTCTTGCCGGCGCCGGGCGGCCCCGTGAATCCAGTGCGCGCGCCGCGGCCCACGCGCTGGAAGACGAGGTCGAGCGCGGGACCGAAACGTGGATCGCCGTTCTCGGCCCAGGAGATCAGGCGCGCGAGAGCGCTGCGATCGCCTTGGAGCAGGCGCTCGGAGAGGTTCGCGGCGGTTGCGGCGCTCACGGGGTTGTCCTTGCCAGTACGGAGTCAGGTGAATTCGTCCGGAGTCGTGACGGCATCTCCGCGCCGCGAAAGCGGCGCGGAGAGGCCGTCACGACTCCGGACGAATTCACCTGACTCCAATGGCTCACGGGGATCAGGCGAGCAAGGAACGCGCGATCACGAGCCGCTGGATGTCGGTCGCGCCTTCGTAGATCTCGGTGATGCGCGCGTCGCGGAACAGGCGCTCGACGTGGAAGTGATCGGTGTAGCCCGCGCCGCCGTGGATCTGCAGGCACTCGTCCGCGGCGAAGTTCGCCGCCTGGCTCGCGCACAGCTTGGCCGTGGCGGCCTGCGGTCCGCAGGGCAGCTTCTGATCGCGCAGCCAGGCTGCCTTGTGCACGAGCATGCGCGAGGCCTCGAGCCGCATGGCCATGTCCGCGAGCTTCCATTGGATCGCCTGGAAGTTGGAAATGGTCTTGCCGAACTGCTCGCGCTCCTTGGAGTACTTGATCGCCGCATCGAGGCAGGCCTGACCGATGCCCACCGCCTGGCTGGCGATGCCGATGCGACCGCCGTCGAGCGTGTCGAGCGCGATCTGGAACCCGCGATCGAGGGTCCCCAGGATGTTGGAGGCCGGCACGCGCGCTCCGCTGAACTGCATCTCGACCGCGGGCGAGCCGCGGATGCCGCACTTCGATTCCTTCTTGCCGACGGTCACGCCCTTGGCAGTCGGGTCGACGAGGAAGGCCGTGATTCCGCGCGCTTTCTGCACGTCGGGGTTGGTGCGCGCGTAGACGATCAGCACGCCGGCCAGCGAGCCGCTGGTGACCCAGATCTTCGTGCCGTCGATCACGTAGTCGTTGCCGTCCTTGACTGCGCGGGTGGTCAAGGCCGCGGCGTCGGAGCCCGAATTGGGCTCGGTCAAGCAATAGGCGCCGAGGATTTCACCGGTGGCCATGCGCGGCAGCCACTCGCGCTTCAGCTCCGGCGTGGCGAACTTGATGATCGGCGCGCAGACCAGCGAGTTGTGCACCGACAAGGTCACGCCGGTCGAGGCGCAGGCGCGATTGATCTCCTCGAGCACCAGGCACAGGGCGAGATTGCCGAGCCCCGAGCCGCCGTACTCCTCGGGCACGGTCAAGCCCCACATGCCGAGCTCGGCCAGGCCTTGCATCACCGCGGGGTCGATCGCTTCCTCGCGGTCGTGCTTCGTCGCGCGCGGCAGAAGCTCCGTGTCCGCGAAGTCGCGCGCCATTTTCTGGATCAATCCGAGCTCTTCCGTGAGGCTGAAATTCATGGGGTCCGCCTCAGGCGTAGTCGTAGAAGCCCTTGCCGTTTTTCTTGCCCAGCCGTCCGGCCGCGACCATGCGCCGCAGCAACGGGCAGGGCCGATACTTCGGATCTCCGAAGCCTTCGTGCAGCACGTCGAGGATGTCGAGGCACACGTCGAGGCCGATCAGGTCGGCGAGGGCCAAGGGCCCCATCGGATGGTTCATGCCGAGCTTCATCACCGTGTCGATGCCCTCGCGCGATGCGACGCCCTCCATCAGGCAGCAGACCGCTTCGTTGATCATCGGCATCAGGACGCGGTTGGACACGAAGCCCGGATAGTCCTGGGCCTCGACCGGCGTCTTGCCGAGAGCCTCAGCGCAGCTCACCACGCTGGCGCGCGTCTCTTCCGAGGTGTCCTGGCCGCGGATCACCTCGACCAGCTTCATCAGCGGCACCGGATTCATGAAGTGCATGCCGATCACGCGGTCGGCGCGCTTGGTGGCTGACGCGATCGCCGTGATCGAGATCGAGGAGGTGTTCGTGGCGAGGATCGTCGCGCGCGGACACAGGCGGTCGAGCGCCTCGAAGACACTGTTCTTCGCGTCGAGCTTCTCGACGATCGCCTCGACCACGAGCTCGGCCGTCGCCGCGTCGTCGATCCGCCCCGAGGGGCGGATGCGCGAAAAAGTCGCATCGGCGTCCGCCTGGGCGAGCGTGCCCTTCTTGACGAAGCGATCCAGGCTGCCGCGGATGTTGGTCACGCCCTTGTCGAGGGCCGCCGGCACGACGTCGATCAAGCGCACGTTCGCGCCGCTGGACGCGAAGGTCTGGGCGATGCCGTTGCCCATCGTTCCCGCGCCGATGACGGCGATTTCGCGGATCAGGACAGCCACGGCGACCCGCTTTCCCGCGTCGAAACCTCGGCGAAGCAGGTTCCAGCGCTCGCGCGACTCGATTGCGCCGACGAATTCGCGCGCGACGCTCGACGGACCGCCACTAGATCGCCTCCAGCGCGAGCGAGACCGCGTTGCCTCCGCCCAGGCACAGCGAGGCCATGCCGGTCTTCGCTTTGCGCTGCTGCATCGCGTGGACCAGGGTCACGAGCACGCGGCAGCCGGAAGCGCCGATCGGATGTCCCAGGGCGACCGCGCCGCCATTGACGTTGACCTTGGCCGCGTCGAGGTCGAGCACGCGCAAGAGCGCCAGTGCCGCGACCGAGAAGGCCTCGTTGATTTCATGCAGGTCGAAATCCTGGGGCCGCTTGCCGAGCTTCTTCGCGCAGGCCTGGATCGATCCTTCGGGAGCCATCATGACCCACTCGGGCGCGAGGCCCGAAGTCGCGTAGGCGCTGATCCGCGCCAGCGGCGTGAGCTTCAGCTTCGCCGCGCGCTCGGCGCTCATGACCACCACCGCCGCGGCGCCGTCGTTGATCGACGAAGCATTGGCGGCGGTCACGCTGCCGTCGGCCTGGAAGGCGGGACGAAGCTTGGCAATGGATTCCGCCGTCGTGTCGGCGCGCACGCCTTCGTCGGTGGTGAACAGGATCGGATCGCCCTTGCGCTGCGGGATCTTGACCGCGAACTTCTCCGCTTCGAGGCGGCCCGCCGCGGTGGCTTCGGCGGCCTTCTTGTGCGAGTTCGCCGCGAAGGCGTCCTGCTCGGCGCGCGAGATCTCGTACTTGCGGGCGACCAGCTCGGCCGTGCTGCCCATGTGGAAATCGTTGTAGATGTCCCACAGGCCGTCCCAGACCATCGAATCGATGACCTTGCTGTGTCCCAGGCGCATCCCGTTGCGCGCGTCGGGCATCAGGTAGGGAGCGTTGCTCATGCTCTCCATCCCGCCGGCAACGATCACCTCGGCATCACCGGCGCGGATCGCCTGGGCAGCGAGCATCACCGCTTTCAGCCCAGATCCGCAGACTTTGTTGACCGTGAAGCTGCCCACGGTATTCGGGACGCCGGCTCCGATCGCGGCCTGACGCGCCGGATTCTGGCCCAGGCCAGCGGCGAGAACGCAGCCCATGATCACCTCATCGACCTCCGAAGGGGCGAGCTTCGCCCGGGAGAGGGCTTCGCGGATGGCGAGTGAGCCGAGCTCGGTGGATTTGAAGGAGGCAAGCCCGCCCTGGAACTTGGCGATCGGGGTTCGGGCTGCGCTGACGAGGACGACGTCTCTCACGGGAATGGTGCGGCGGGTGACGGTGGGGACCGCCCGGACGGACCAGGGGCGAGCGCAGGCCGCCGTGCAGCCCACGCGCTCCCGGAGTCTCCGTTGCCGGGCAAGGGGCCGAGCAGTGTAGCAGCGCGAAGAAACCGGCGCGCGCGAAGGCCGTCCAGATCCCTGGCCCCGACGGAGCGATCCAGGCCCCCCTTAGTCGCCTTGCAAGAAACCCGTAGGGGTGTCGAGCTTGCCCCTGCGCGGGGCAGTAGCATGGAGTCGGCTTACGCCATGCAGCATCGTCCCGCATGACCGCCCTCACCCACGCTCCCCCTTCGCTCGGTTCCCAAAGGTCCGGCGCGAGCCACGCCCGGAGACGTCCCCTTGGACGATGAGGCCCTCGTCGCCGGATTGCTGGCGAGCCGCGAGGACGCGGTCCGGGCCTTCCTCGAGCGCTACCGTTCTCTGTTCCACCACTGCATCGGGCAGTTCGAGAACGATCCGACCGCGCGCGAGGACCTCTTCCAGGATCTCACCTGGTATGCCCTCGAGCGCCTGAATCAGGGAAGTTACGCACCTGGCTCTACCGCGTCGCGTGGTGTCGCTGCGTCGATCGCAAGCGCCAGGAAAACGCGCGGCGCAAGCTGCAGTTGCAGCAGCTGGATTCGCGGGAGAGCGCGCGGGACCACGAAGACCCGCACCAGGGCCCCAGCGAGGAAGTCGGCGACGCGGAAGTCGGGCGCCTGGTTCGAGCCGCGATGCTCAAGCTCGATCCCGAGGATCGTGCGTTGCTCGAGCTGCGCGTGGTCGAGGGCCAGATCCTGCCCGACGTCGCCGCCAAGCTCTCGATCTCGATCGAGCAGGTGAAATACAGACTCAAACGCGCCGCGCTGAACCTGCGCCGGGCGCTCCTCGAATCCATTCCCCGTGAAGAGGTTGTGGAATGAAAATGATCCAGTCGGGAAAGTCCGCACATCTGAATCACAACCTTCGGAGTCGAGGGCAGTGATGGAATCATCGT
>Ga0193706_1001341_pt1 | contig 11164 bp, 8 predicted proteins | sample U3c1metaG_FD_160130 | JGI IMG/M metagenome (GOLD analysis project Ga0193706, IMG submission 160130) | Soil microbial communities from a riparian zone of the East river system, Colorado, United States - U3c1 | ecosystem: Environmental > Terrestrial > Soil > Riparian zone | place: USA: East River... | reverse complement strand
GTTGCTGCGCCGCCTCTCCGAAGTGGAGCACGAGAACGAGTCGGTGTCCGGCCGTTTCCTCGATATCGAGACCCAGAACGCGAACCTCGCCAACCTCTACGTGGCCGGCTATCAGCTGCACGGCAGCCTCGATCGCGAGAACGTCCTCGCGGCCATCCGGGAGATCATCATCAATCTCATCGGCTCCGAGGACTTCGCGATCTTCGAGGTCGAGGGCGATCTCCTTCGCCTGATCGGCTGGTTCGAAGAACCGGCCCCAGCGCCCCGCGAAGTGCGCTTCGGCGCCGGCATCATCGGGCATGTGGCCTCGACGGGGGAGCCGTTCTTCTCGCACGGTGAGAACGGGCGCAACGTCGGCATCACCGCGTGCATCCCGCTCAAAGTCGACGGCCGCGTCACCGGCGTGATCGCGCTGTTCCGGCTCCTGCCCCAGAAGCAGGATGCGTTGCAGGCGGTCGATGAGGAGCTCCTCAGCCTTCTCGCGAGCCAGGCCGGCATCGCTCTGCACTGCACCCGCCTGCACGAGGACGTGCTGGCGCGTACCCGACTGGCCGGGAGCTGAGATGCACGATCTCGCCACCACCTTCGAACCGGGCCACCTCGAGCGCCGGTTTTACCTCTACCCCGGCGGGCTCTGGGCGGAGCCGTTCGCAGGCGTGATCACGACGGTCCTCGGCTCCTGCGTCTCGGTCTGTCTGTGGGATCCGCAGACGGGCCGCGGCGGCATCAACCACTTCGTGCTGCCCGTCGGTGGAAGCATGCTCTCTCCCCGTTACGGCAACCACTCGCTCCCGCTCCTGCTCGACAAGGTTCTCGGCCTCGGCAACAAACGCGAGAACCTCCTTGCAGCCGTCTTCGGAGGAGCGTCCGTGCTCGCCGTGAATCTGAACATCCCCCGCCTGGGGACGCGCAACGCAGAGGTGGCGCTCGACTTCCTGCACCGTGAGGGCATCGCCATCATCCGCCAGGACGTCGGCGGATCGATGGGCCGCAAGCTCACGTTCCGCACGGCCGACGGCTCGACGCTCGTCCGGAAGCTCTGAGAGAGACCATGCTCGACGAGACATCCATGTCCGAGCTGCTGGAGACCTTTCTCGCGGAGTCCGAGGAGGGGCTGCAGTCGGCAGAAGAGGCGCTGCTGGTGCTCGAGCGCGATCCCGACGACGTCGATGCCCTGGCGCTCGCGTTCAGGGCAGTGCACACAATCAAGGGCAACGCCGGCGTGTTCGACTTCCATGCGCTGGCCGCCGTGGCTCACGCGATGGAGGACGTGCTGGACCGGATCCGCTCCGGGCGCACGCGCACCTCACAGGGCGTGATGAGCGTGCTGCTCGACGCGGTCGACCAGCTGAGGACTCTTCTCTTCGACGACGACCGCACGCGCGCCATCGGGCCGCGCGAGCAGGAGCTGATCACGCGCCTCAGCGCCGGCGCACATCAGCTGCGCGACGCAGCCGCCATCACGCACACTGCTGTCCAGCGCGCCACACAGACCCTCCGCATCGACGTGGCGCGGCTCGATCGTCTGCTCGACCTGAGCGGCGAGATCGGCGTCGCACGAGGCCGCGTCGCGCAGATGCTCGAAGACGGATCGATCACCCGATCGGTCGTCCTCGAGGCGCAGCGCGACGCCGATCTCCTGCACCTGGAAATGCAGGAGCTGGTGATGAAACTGCGCATGGTCCCGGTCGGCCCAAGCTTCCGTCAGCTCCAGCGGACCGTGCGCGACGTGGCGTACACCGTGGGCAAACAGGCGGAGCTCCGCATCGAAGGCGGAGACGTCGAGGTCGATATGACGATCGTCGAGCACCTCCGCGACCCGCTCATCCACATCATCCGCAACAGCATCGAGACGCCGGAGGCGCGGCGCGCGGCCGGAAAGCCGGCCAGCGGGCAGCTGGTGCTGCGCAGCTTTCAGGAGTCGGGCTCGATCGTGATCGAGCTCTCGGACGACGGCGCGGGAATCGACCGCAGGCGCATCGTCCAGCGCGCCGTGGACCGAGGCATGGTCGCCGAGGGTCACCACCTCTCGGAGAGCGAGGCCCTCGACCTCATCTTCAGCCCCGGCTTCTCCACCGCGGACGAGGTCACGGATCTCTCAGGGCGCGGCGTCGGCCTGGACGTGGTGCGCCGGAACATCGATGCGATCCACGGCACCGTCACGGTGCAGAGCGTGGCCGGACAGGGAACGACGTTCCGCCTCCGTCTTCCGCTCACGCTCGCCATCGCGTCGGAGTGGCCGGCGAGTCCTTCATCATTCCGATGGAGTCGGTCGTCGAGGCTCTTCGGTTCCCGCCGGAGATCGATTCCAGTGCGGCGACGGGAGTGCTCACGCACCGCGGCGACACCCTTCCGTTCGTGCGTCTGCGCCACCGTCTGTCGAGCATGCGCGACGGCAGCGCGCGCGAGAACGTCGTCGTCGTGCGCTACGCGCACGGTCACGCCGGCTTGGTGGTCGACGAGCTCCATGGCGAATGCCAGACCGTGGTCAAACCGCTGCCGAAAACGCTTCGCGGCATCCCCTGTCTCTCCGGCTCGGCGATCCTTCCGAACGGCGGGATCGCTTTCATCCTCGACGTCCCCGCTCTGCTGAATCTGGAGATCGACCAGCAGCGGAGTCATCACCGATCCACAACGCATCTCAATGAGGAGAAGTCATGTTCCGCAAACTGAAGTTCGTCCACAGAGTCCTGATGATGCCGGCCATCGCCGCGCTGGCGCTCGTGCTGATTCTCGGCACGACCGTCTTCGCCGTGGCCCGCACCGAGTCGTTCAGCACGATGATCGAGGTCGGCTATTTCCCGGCGACGGAGATGCATCACGATCTCCACGAGATCCTGACCTCGATGCAGCGCACGCTGCAGGATGCCGCTGCCGCACACGATCTGGCCGGCCTTCAGGAGGCGGACGCGCTGCGCGACCATTTCCTGGCCCGGCTGGAGAAGGAGCGGCGCAATCCGGCGGTCGAGTCGGCCGAGGTCGAGCGCCTGCGCGGGCTCCTGAACGCGTATTACGGCCTGGGCCGCGGCAGCACGCTGCGGCTGATCAACGGCGAGACCGGCGTGAGCTTCGCCGAGTCGCTCGAAGAGATGCGCCGCAGGCACAACGATCTCTCGTCGGCGCTCGACACCACGCGCACGACCGGCAAGGCGAACATTCAGCGCGCCTTCAGCGACGTGCGCAAACTCCACGAGGGCACTCAGTGGCTCGTCGTCACCATCAGCGCCGTCTGCCTCGTGCTGCTGGCCGGCATCTCGGTGATGCTGATCCGGAGCCTCACGCGGCCGCTGCATCAGGCTGTTGAAGTTGCGAACCAGCTCGCCGCGGGCAACCTCGACGCCGTGATCGACAATGAGCGCGACGACGAGATCGGCAAGCTGCTCCAGGCCATGAGCCGCATGGTGGCCTACTTCCAGGAGATGGCTCGCGCGGCGGAGAGAATCTCCAGCGGCGACATCGGCTCGACGGTCGCCCCGCGCTCCGATAACGACGTGCTGGGCCGCTCGTTCCGCGACATGGTCGCCTATCTTCAGCAGACCGCCGCGATCGCCGACTCCATCGCCGCCGGCGACCTGACGTCCACGATCAAGCCGAAGTCGGAGGACGACGCACTCGCGCTCGCGCTCAGCAAGATGACGCGCAATCTCGCGCAGATGATCGGCGACATCCGTGCCGGCGTGGCAACGCTGTCCACCGCCTCCACACAGGTCTCCGCAACGGCGCAGAGCCTCTCGCGCGGCACGAGCAGTCAGAGCGCGTCCGTCGAGCAGGCCACGGCCAGCCTGGAGCAGATGACGTCCTCGATCACGCAGAACGCAGCGAACAGTCAGGAGATGCGCGACATGGCCATCCAGGGCGCGCGCGACGCGGAGCTCAGCGGCAAGGCCGTCGGTGAGACCAAGGAGGCCATGGAGGCCATCGCCGAGAAGATCTCCATCGTCGAGGACATCGCGTACCAGACGAACCTCCTGGCGCTCAACGCGGCCATCGAGGCCGCACGCGCCGGCGAGCACGGACGCGGATTCGCGGTCGTCGCCAGCGAGGTCCGCAAGCTCGCGGAGCGGAGCCAGAACGCGGCCAAGGAAATCGGAAGCCTGGCGGGATCGAGCGTGCGGATCGCGGAGCGGTCGGCGTCGTCGCTGACCCAGCTCGTGCCCTCCATTCACAAGACCGCAGAGCTGGTGCAGGAGGTCTCCGCCGCCTCAAACGAGCAGTCAACCGGCGTGGCGCAGATCAATCAGGCCATGAGCCTTCTCGACCAGATCACGCAGCAGAACGCGTCCGCGGCAGAGGAGCTGTCCGCCACCGCGGAGGAGCTGGCCGGGCAGGCCAAGACGCTCCGGCAGCGCATGGAGATCTTCACGCTCGCCGGGCGTGGCGGAGAGAAGCGCGCGTCGATGCATCACGAAGAGCTCGACGATGACCCTGCGCGTACCGCCGCGGCGTACCGTCCCACTCCCGCCGAGCTCGCGCAGTTCGATTTCGAGAGGTTCTGATGTCGAGCCGGAACGCAATCGCCCACGATCAACAGCTGCTCACGTTCCTGATCGGCCGGGACGAGTACGGCATCTCGATCCTGCGCGTCCGCGAGATCGCCGAGTACACCACGCTCACGCCGGTGCCGATGCGGCCGGCGTGGATGCGCGGCGTGATGAATCTCCGCGGCACGGTCGTGCCCGTGGTGGACCTCGCGGCGCGGCTCGGACTCGGCGAGACCGCCGTCTCGCGGTTCACGTGTCTGATCATCCTCGAGCTCGAGCTCGAGGGAGAGAAGATGGTCATCGCGGTGATGGTCGATGCGGTGAGCCGCGTCGTGGACATCTCCACGGATGACATTCACGAGGCCCCCCCGTTCGGGATGGCCGTCGACGTCATCCCCGGAATGGTGCGCGTCGATGGAGCCCTGGTCGTCCTCCTGGATCTCGCGGCGATCATCTCCGAGCGCGAGCTCGTGGGTGCGGCGGCGCTGCTGCCCGGTCTGCGCGAAGAGGCGGAGGCTGCGGATGCACGCCGCTGAGCTGCCGCCGCTCTCCGATCGCGAGTTCCGCGGCTTTCGTGAGGTGATCTATCGCGAGACCGGAATCCAGATCTCGGAGCACAAGCGCGAGCTGCTGACCGCGAGGCTCTCACGCCGGGTGCGGTCGCTGGGCATGCGGCGATTCGGCGAATACCTCATGGCCATCGAGCGCGACCCGCCCGAGCGCGTGGAAATGCTCGACCGCATCGTCACGAACGAGACCCGCTTCTTCCGGGAGCCCGGTCAGTTCGCGTTCCTGGAGACGACAGTTCTGCCTCGCTGGCGCGCCGACGCCCAGCGCGCCGCGCGGCCCAAAAGAGTCCGCGTCTGGAGCGCCGGCTGCTCGACCGGCCAGGAGCCCTACTCGATCGCCATGACGCTGCTCGCGCAACTGGAAGGCTGGGAGATCGAGATCCTGGCCAGTGACATCTCCGGCCGCGCTCTGCGGCAGGCCATGGCCGGACTGTGGCCGATCGAGAAGGCGAGCGAGATTCCCGATGAGTACCGCCAGACGTTCATGCTGAAGGGCGTGAGAACGCAGAGCGGAAAGATGCTCGCCGGCGAACGGCTGCGCAGCGTGATCCGCTTTCAACGAATCAATCTGCACGAGGAGCTGCCCGACGTCGGGATCTTCGATCTCGTCTTTTGCCGCAATGTCCTCATCTATTTCGACGTCGAGTCGCGCACGAAGGCAGTGACCCGTCTCCTCAGCCGCCTCGCTCCTTCCGGTTACCTGTTCCTCGGACACTCCGAGAGCCTGCTGCGCTCCGGCATGCGCGTCCGTCCCGTCTCTCCGTCCGTCTACACGCGAGCGTCGCGATGACCGCGCTGCAGGTCCTGGTCGTCGACGACTCCGCCGTCATGCGCCAGGCGATGTCCGCACTCCTCGGCGGCGACATGACGGTCACGACCGCGGCGGATCCGTTCATCGCCATGATGAAGATGGAGTCGCTGCGCCCGGACGTCATCGTTCTCGACCTCGAGATGCCGCGAATGGACGGACTGACGTTCCTGCGCAAGCTCATGGCGGAGTCGCCCATCCCTGTGGTCGTCTGCTCGAGCCTGACCGCATCATCGAGCGAGCTGACCATGCGCGCGCTGCAGCTCGGAGCCGTGGACGTCGTGCTCAAGCCGAAGGTGCGGCTCGGCGAGACTCCCAGCGACTCCGCAATCGCCCTCATCGAGACGATCCGCGGCGCGGCCCAGGCGCGGGTGGGGCGGCTCACGGACGGGCGGCCGCCGCGACCCCGTCTCGCAATCGCTCCGGTGCTCACGCCCGCGTTCCACGGTGTGCCCTGTCACGTGGTCGTGGCCGGCGCATCCACGGGAGGGACCGAGGTGCTGCGTCAGTTTCTCGATGCGATGCCGGCGGACGCGCCCCCGATCGTCATCGTCCAGCACATGCCGGAGCGCTTCACCGCTGCGTTCGCGCGGCGCCTCAACGAGACGTCGGCGATGGAGGTGCGCGAGGCGGGATCCGGCGACCTGCTGAAGCAAGGCGTCGCTCTGATCGCGCCGGGCGACCGCCACCTCACGCTGATGCGAAAAGGAGCGAGCACGTTTGCGGTGGCGCTTCAGAACGCGCCGCTGGTCAACCGCCATCGCCCCAGCGTCGACGTGCTCTTCTCTTCGGCCGCACGCACGCTGTCCAGCGCCGGGATCGGCGTGCTTCTGACAGGCATGGGCCGCGACGGTGCGAAGGGACTGCTGGAAATGAGGCACGCGGGAGCACGGACGATCGTTCAGGACGAGGCGACGAGCGTCGTGTTCGGAATGCCGCGTGCGGCGATCGAGATCGAGGCCGCGATGCACGTCGTTTCGGACCACGCTCTGGCCCGGACGGTTCTCGAAGCCTGCGCAGGCGGATAATGGACGATCAATCCACCATGAAGGTCAACCTGCCGCTCCCGCTCGACGCCAGCGAACAAGCGTTGGAGGAAGTCTTCCGCCACACGCCCGTGGGGGTCGTGCTCACGGATCTGCACGGCACGATCCTCGATGCGAACCGCGCGCTCTGCACGCTGCTGGCGTACGACCAGTCCGAGCTCATCGGCCGCCGCCTCGACTCTTTCATTCATCCCGACGAGCGCGACACGTCGAACGAGAATCTCGCCCGGCTGCGCGAGGGTGAAGTGGAGCACGTGCAGCGCACGCGCCGCTATGTGGCTCGCGACGGACGGGTCATCACGACCAGATTGACCGCCTCGCTGGTGCACTCGAAAGACGGCGAGCCGATCTGCGGCATCGGGTTCGTGGAAGACATCGGCGAGCGCATGGCCATGGACGACGCCCTCCGGGAGAGCGAGCACCGCTATCGCCGCGTCGTCGAAGACCAGACCGAGCTGATCGTGCGCTGCCTCCCCGACGGGACGCGCGTCTTCGTCAACGATGCCTACTGCCGGTACAACGACGCCACGGCGGAGGAGCTCATCGGCACCTCGTTCTTCTCATGCATCGTGGAGGAAGAGCGGGAGCTCATCCACCGCAAGTTCGCGTCACTCACTCCCACGCATCCGGTCATCACGGACTCGCATCACGTCGTCGATCCGCGCGGAGCGATCCGCTGGCACGAGTGGACGGATCGCGGCTTCTTCGATGACGAAGGGCGGCTCATCGAGATTCAGGCCGTCGGCCGCGACATCACCGAGGAGCGCGAGGCGCAGGAGCGGCTACGGCGGAGCGAGGAGAGTTTCCGGCTGCTGTACGACTCGCTGCCCGTCGCCGTCTGGGAAACTGATTTCGGGGCGGTGCTGGTGGAGATCCGGCGCCGGGGACTCGACACGCCCGAAAAACTCATCGCGGCGATCGAAGCGAATCCGCCCGTCTTCTTCGAGATCGCCGCCGAAGCCCGGATCGTCCGCGCGAACCGCACAGCCCTGCTCATGACCGGCGCAGCGGGGCCGGACGGCATTCGCGAGTGGTTGAGGGTCCGCTACACGTTCGATGCGGCGCTGGCATACGTACGCGGCGCCGCCACGATTCTCGTAGGCGAAGAAAACAGCGTTGATATCGAGCTTCCGCTCCGCAGGCCGGACGGAAGGCGACTCGACCTGCTGCAGCGTTTCGCCAAGGGGCCCGCGTGGCCGAGCGACCCGCGCCTGGTCGCCATCGCACTCGACGTCACCGATCGCCGGCAGACCGAGAGAGACCTGGTCCACCGCAAGCAGATCCTCGAAGAGGCGGAGCTCCTCACCCACATGGGGAGCTGGGAGTGGGACCTGTCGTCGAATCAGGTGTACGGCTCCGCGGGCTATTGGCGGATTCTCGACGGCAGCCGGGAGGCGCGCTTCGCGTCCCTCGAGGAAGCGCTCGAGCACTTCCAGGAGAACGATCGCGCGCAGGTGCGCGAGACCCTGGAGCGGATGCGCAACGGCCAGAACGTCGAGCGTCCGAACAGCGACAGGGTCATCGTGCATCCTGACGGGACGACGCTGATCGCCCGGGGAGTCGCGTTCGCGGAACGGAACACGGCCGGCGAGACCGTTCGCGTCTACGGCGTGCTGCAGGACCTCACCGAGCGAAGGCGCGCCGAGGAGGCCGCCCGCCAGGAGCGCGAGACGCTCACGCGCGCCGACAAGATGATCTCGCTGGGCACCCTGGTCGCGGGCGTCGCGCACGAGATCAACAACCCCAACCACGCCATCCTTCTCAACACCCCGCTCCTGCGCGACGCGTGGAAGGGCATTACGCCGATCGTGGATGAGTACGCGCTCGGCCAGGAAGCCGGCGTGCGGATCGCCGGCCTGCCGTGGCAGGAGATGCGCGGCGAGGCGATCTCGATGATCGACGACATCGATCACGCCGCCACGCGCGTGGCTGGAATCGTGAACGAGCTCGGCGGCTTCGCCCGCAGTCACGACGCCGGCGCGCATCACCCGCTCATGATCAACGACGTCGTGCAGTCATCGCTGCGCCTCATCGGGAATCACATCCGGAAGGCGACGAGCGCGTTCTCCGTGGCGTTGATGCACGATCTTCCGCGCGTGTCCGGCAACGCCCAGAGACTGGAGCAGGTGGTGATCAACCTGATCCTGAATTCCTGTCAGGCGCTGGAGTCCGAGGATGCGATGGTCTCCGTCGAGACGGGCAGGACACCGTCGCACATCTTCGTTCGCGTGACGGACGGCGGGCGCGGGATCCGGAGGGAGGACCTGCTGATGATCAAGGACCCGTTCTTCACCACGAAACGGGCGGAGGGGGGATCCGGACTGGGCCTGGCCGTCTCCGAGCGCATCGTGCAGGAGCACGGCGGCGAGCTCACGTTCGACTCCGCGCCCGGACGTGGCACCATCGCAACACTCTCTCTTCCGGAGCATCAACAGTGACCACGATCCTGGTGGTGGACGACGACGAATCCGTCCTGAACGGCGCGCGCCGTACGCTGCGCATGAACGGCTTCGACGAGGTCCTCATGTGCGCCGACAGCCGCGACGTCGAGCCGCTCCTCGAGAACGAGCCGGTCGCGCTGATGCTGCTGGACCTGATCATGCCGCACATCAGCGGCCGTGAGCTCCTCGAGCGCGTGGCCGCCTCGCATCCGGAGATCCCGGTCATCATCGTGACAGCGGAGCCGGACGTGCGCGTCGCCGTGGACTGCATGAAGGTCGGCGCGTACGACTACCTCATCAAGCCGGCCGGATCCGACGAGTTGATGGCCACCGTCCGGCGTGCGCTGGAGCATCGCGAGCTGCGCGACGAGAACGCGCGGCTCCGCTCGAAACTGCTGGAGGACGAGGTCACGCGCCCGGAGGCGTTCGCCGCGCTGATCACGATGGATCCGGCGATGCTGCGGCTCTTCGCCTATCTGGAGGTGATCTCGAAGGGCTCCCATCCCGCGCTCATCACCGGCGAGACCGGCAGCGGCAAGGAGCTCGTGGCACGCGCGATCCACGAGGTCAGCGGAAGACGCGGTCCCTTCGTCGCCGTGAATGTGGCGGGACTCGACGACACGATGTTCTCCGATACGCTCTTCGGCCACCGCCCCGGCGCGTTCACCGGCGCGACGGGGACGCGGCGCGGCATGATCGAGCAGGCCGGCCGCGGGACCCTCTTCCTCGACGAGATCGGCGATCTCTCTGCCGCCTCGCAGGTCAAGCTGCTCCGCGTTCTCCAGGAGCGCGAGTACCACACGCTCGGCGACGACACGCCGAAACGGCTCGAGGCCCGGGTCGTGGCTGCGACTCATCAGGACCCGGCCACGCTACGCCGCGATCTCTACTTCCGCCTCCGGTCGTATCACGTCCGCATCCCACCCCTCCGCGAGCGTCTCGGCGATCTTCCGCTCCTCATCCATCACATCGTCCGCGAGGCCGCGCACGACCTCGGCAAACAGCCGCCGGTCGTTCCCGACCGCCTCTATCGCGTGCTCGCGCAGTACGCGTTCCCGGGCAACATCCGCGAGCTGCGCGCGATGACGTTCGATGCCGTGGCGCGCCACAAGACCGGTCCGCTGCCGGTCGACCCGTTCATCGAGGCCATGGGACTCCTGGACGCGACCGAGGACGAGACGCTCGTGCAGTCGGACCTCTCGCGCGGCGACGTCATCGCGGAGCCGCAGTGGCGCGAACTGGAGCGGCAGAACCTCCTCAACGCGCTGCGCCGTGCGAACTGGAAGATCTCGGGCCGAGGCGGTGCCGCGGAGATGCTCAGCGTGAAGCCGTCGACGCTCGAGTCGCGCATGCGGGCATTCGCGATCGAGAAGCCGAGCTAGGGTTCTGGAAGCTGACGCGAGGCCGCACCATCGCGAGCTCCGCCCCTCACGCTGTCCCCTCTCCCCGCCTCACGCGGGGGCTCACGCGGGGAGAGGGCAATCGTGCTCTGGCGATGCCAGCGCTCCCGGCGCTGGCGACGCTCAGTCCCCTCTCCCCGCGTGAGGCGGGGAGAGGGCTAGGGTGAGGGGCGGAACTCGCGATGCTGTGAATCCGCCGCCGCAGTCCAAAGGCCGCGAATATCCCCGAGAATTCGCGAAATCCGACGCACAACAATTCGCGCGAAAACACCTTAACGATCACGCACTCAACGAGTTACCACCCATGCCATCCATGGCGCCTCCGTTGCCCTTGTGGCAGTCAGGAGGAATCACAACAAGCATGGGTTCATCGAATCGGATTCTCTGTTTCATCGCCATCGCAGTTTTCACCACCGCTG
>Ga0193706_1001340_pt1 | contig 11167 bp, 13 predicted proteins | sample U3c1metaG_FD_160130 | JGI IMG/M metagenome (GOLD analysis project Ga0193706, IMG submission 160130) | Soil microbial communities from a riparian zone of the East river system, Colorado, United States - U3c1 | ecosystem: Environmental > Terrestrial > Soil > Riparian zone | place: USA: East River... | reverse complement strand
CTGCCCGCCAGCCACGCCTACGAGCATAGCGGCGGCCAGTTCTTCCCGATCGGCCTCGGCGCGCAAATCTATTATTCGGAAGGCCTCGAGAAGCTCGCCTCGAACATCGAGGAGGTGCGGCCGACCATCATGGTGGTGGTGCCGCGCCTGTTCGAGGTGCTCCGCCAGCGCATCCTCAAGAATGTCGAGAAGCAGGGCAAGCTCACCAACTATCTGCTGAAGCGGGCACTCGACATCGGCGCCAAGGATTATTCGGGGTCGGTTCCGCTGTGGGACAAGCCGATGGACTTCCTCCTCGAGAAGACCTTGCGGCCGAAGATCAGCGCCCGCTTCGGCGGAAGGATCAAGGCTTTGGTGTCCGGCGGCGCTCCGCTCAATCCGGACGTCGGAATCTTCTTCCACTCGCTCGGCCTCACGCTCCTCCAGGGCTACGGCCAGACCGAGTCGGCGCCGGTGATCAGCTGCAACCGGCCGAGCGTCGGCCTCAGGATGGATACGGTCGGCCCGCCGCTCAAGAATACCGAGCTGAAGATCGCCGAGGACGGCGAGATACTGGTGCGCGGCGAGCTGGTCATGAAAGGCTATTGGCGAAACCAGGCCCAGACCGACCGGACTCTGGAGGGCGGCTGGCTCCATACCGGCGATATCGGCAAGATCGACGAGAAGGGCCGGCTCGTCATCACCGACCGCAAGAAGGACATCATCGTTTTGGACAAGGGCGACAATGTCGCTCCGCAGAAGGTCGAGGGCATGCTCACCCTCCAGGCGGAGATCGTCCAGGCGATGGTCGCGGGGGACCGCCGGCCTTATCTGGTCGGGCTGATCGTCCCCGATCCCGAATGGACCTCGGAATGGGCGGTGGCGAACGGCAGGGAGAAGGGGGCCGCGCTTCGCGACGACCCGGCCTATCTGAAGGCGATCTCGGCGGCGGTCGACCGGGTCAATGCAGAGCTGTCCGTCACCGAGAAGGTCCGCCGGTTCATCCTCGCCGACGAACCATTCTCGGTCGAGAACCAGCAGCTCACCCCGTCGATCAAGATCCGCCGCCACGTCATCCGCGAAGCCTATGGCGAACGACTCGACGCGCTTTACAGGAAGTAGGCCTTAGCGCCTCCGACATGCATTCCTGTTCCCCGGCGAAAGCCGGGGTCCAGATCTGACTCATCGTGAGGCGCCCCGTTCGCGGGTGATCACCGAAAGTTGCGCAGCGCCCACTCGGCACTGGACTCCGGCTTTCGCCGGAGAACAGCCAAGCCGGGCCGAAGCCTCGTCAGCCCCGGTTGCGCACCCTCTTGTAAGGCACGAAATCGCCGAGCCCGCAGCCGCCGTAGGAGAAGCCGCTGACCGGGTCGACCACGGTCGCGATGTCGCCCCGGCAGAGCCGCGCGCTCGAGGTCCGGGTCACCAGGGTCCGGCCGAAGTTCATGTTCGTACAGCCGCCCGCCGGGCGGTTGACGAAGAGCCGGCCGCTATGCCCGCTGAACAGGATCGCGTCGCCGACGCTCTTGTTTCCGCCGAGGTCTCGATGGTTGACGCAGGACATGGCCGGGCCGGCCTGCTCGTATCCGCGAAGCGCCTTGTCGAGCTTCGCCTGCGTATCGACCCGGGCGTTGCGTTCGGAGCCCCGCTCCGACGCCAAAGCGGTGCCGCCGGCAAGAAGCCCGATCGCGGCGATTGCCAATATCTGTTTCATCCTCTCCTCCACATCCGCGAGAAAAACGCACGGAGGCACGTGTCGGTGGCATTCAGGCGCGAAAATCGTCCTTGCCGCGACGCCTTTCAGCAAACTCCTCGACCGATGAAGCGCGCATGAATGGGTTGGTCGCCCGCTCCAGGGCGATCGTGGTCGGAACCGTCGCCTCGCCGGCGGCGCGCGCCGCCTCCACCGCGGCCATCCGCCGCGCCAGATCCTGATTGTCGGGCTCCACCGTCACCGCGAAGCGGCCGTTCGAAAGCGTATATTCGTGCGCGCAATAGACCTTGGTCTCCGCCGGAAGCCGGGAGAGCCGGCCGAGGTTCGAATGCATCTGCTCGGCCGAGCCTTCGAACAGCCGGCCGCATCCCATCGCGAACAAGGTGTCGCCGACGAAGATCACCTCCTCCTCGGGCAAATGGTACGCGATGTGGCCCGCGGTATGGGCCGGCACCTCCATCACCACCGCCTCGACCTCGCCGAGCGAGACCCGGTCGCCTTCGCGCACCTGGCGGTCGAGCGTCGGGATCCGCGCCGCCTCGGCGGCCGGGCCGGTCACCAGGCAGCCTGTCGCCGCCTTGATCTCGGCATTTCCGCCGGTGTGATCGGGGTGCCAGTGGGTGTTCCAGATCTGGGTAATGGCCCAGCCCCGCGCCTCGGCCTCGGCGAGCACCGGCCCGGCGACTGCAGGATCGACCACCATCGTCTCGCCCGATTCATGCTCCCGCACCAGCCAGACATAATTGTCGTGGAGGACGGGGATTCGGACGATCTCCAGCATGGCGGCCGATTACGCCCTTCGCCCGAGCAGCGCCAGAGCGTCGCGCCCGAGCCTCTCGGTCAATTCGCGCGCGGGCAGCGCGGGCGCCAGCCGCGCCGACTGGCCCGCCCACATCGGCGAGAAGCCGGCCTCCCCCCGTGCGGCCGTGGCCTTAGCCACCGGCGCGAGGGCGCTTGCCGCCAGCGGATAGGGCGGCGCTTCGGGCCTAACCGCGCCGAGCTCCTCGATGAGACGGGTTCGAAGCCCGCGCGCCAGGCCGCCGGTGTAGAGGTTGGTGAAGATTGTTCGTTCGGCCTCCGCTGAATCCAGCGCCGCGCGGTGGGCCGGGCCGATCAGGCTTTCGGGCGATCGGAGATAAGCGGTGCCGATCTGGACCGCGGTGGCGCCGAGCATCAACGCGGCGGCGATCCCGCGCGCGTCGGCGATCCCGCCCGCGGCGATGATCGGGAGCCCGGTCGAATCGACGATCTGGGGCAACAAGGCGAACAGGCCCATATGCTCCTCCGGCCGGTGCTCGAGGAACCGGCCCGCATGGCCTCCGGCCTCCCAGCCCTGGGCGATGATCGCGTCGACTCCGCGACCGGCGAGCAGCCGCGCCTCCTCGACCGTCGTCGCATTGCCGAGGATCCGGCAGCCCGCCGAGCGAACCCGGCCGAGCAGATCCTCGTCGGGAAGCCCGAAATGGAAGCTGACCAGCTCCGGCCGAACCGTCTCGACCATTGCGCACATCGCTTCGTCGAAGGGCAGCCGAAGCGGCGCCTCCGAATCCTCGTCCCCCGCTCCGAACGAGTTGCGATAGGGCTGAAGCAGCTTGCGCCACGCGCTGTCGTCCGCGCCCATCGGCATTTCGTGGCAGAAGAAGTTGAGGTTGAGCGGCCCGCGCGCGCGGCCACGGACTTCCTGGGCTTGCGCAAGCGCCTGGCCGGGGCTCAGCATCGCACAGGGCAAGGATCCGACCCCGCCGCCCTCGATCACGGCGACCGCCAGCGCGACGCCCGCGGCATTGGCCATGGGCGCGGCGACGATCGGGAAACGGCTTCCCAGCAGCTCTCTGAAATCGGCCGGGCGGCTTACCAATGGCCGACGTTCGGCATGCTCGCCCAGGGCTCGGCGACGGGCAGCGCGGCGCCCTTTTGAAGCAGCTCGACCGAGATATTGTCCGGAGTCCGGACGAAGGCCATCCGGCCCTCGCGCGGCGGCCGGTTGATCGTGACGCCCGCCTCCATCAATCGGCGGCAGGTCTCGTACACGTCGTCGACGGCGTAAGCGACGTGGCCGAAATTGCGGCCCTCGCCATAGCCGGCCTCGTCCCAATTGTGGGTGAGCTCGATCTGGGCCTCCTCGTCGCCCGGCGCCGCGAGGAAGATCAAGGTGAACCGGCCTTGTTCGTTTTCCATCCTCCGAACTTCCCTCAGCCCGAGGGCCTCGAAGAAGCGGATAGTCGAGTCCGGATCGGAGACCCGGATCATGGTGTGGAGATATTTCATTCGCAGCCGTCCCAGGGAGCTTCGAAACGCCCGCCATATCGCGGCGCGGCGGCGAAGATCAATTGGGCGAGGGCTGAGCCGAGGCCTCCCCGCCGTTCGCCGCGAGCGCTGCCGCGGCTCGGCGCCCGGCGTCGCTGTTGGGCGCGGCACGCGCGGCCTTTGCGTAGAGGCCCCGGGCGCCCTCTGCCTCGCCGGACATTGCGGCGATATTGCCGGCCTCGAGCAGCAATTCGGCATCCTCGGGCGCCATCGAGACCGCTTTGGCGATATCGTTCTGGGCGCGCCTGAGGTCGCGCTGGCGGCGGGCGAGCGCCGCCGACATGTACCAGGCGAAGGGATCGTTGGGGGCGAGCTCGGTCGCCTTGTCGAAGTCTCGCCGGGCGCCGGGCAGATCGTCGAGCGCCACCAGCGCCCGGCCGCGGTCGATGTGGATCTCGCCGCGCATCTCGGGCGTGAGGGTCAAAGCGGCGATCGCGGAATCGAAGATGGCGCGCGCCTTCGCGGCGTCGCCGGCGGCAAGCCATGCATTGCCGGCCTGGACCCGCAAATCGACCGCGCCCGGGTCGTTCGCGGCCTCGGCCTCGGAAGCGGCCAGCTCGAACGTTGCGGCCGCCTGGGGCCAGCGCTCCTGCGCCGAGAGAGCGAGCGCCTCGCACATGCGGGCATGGACCCCGCCGCCCTTGCCCCGCCAGTCGGTGGCGTCGGCGATCGCCCGCTCGGGAGAGCTCGCGATCAGGTCGGTGCAGCTTTTGTAGCGGGCCTCGGCGGCGGCTGGAGCGGGTGCGGGCGACGCGGCGGCGGCGAGTGCGAGCAGGATCGGGATCACTTCGGCTCCATGAAGGGGATGGGCGGGAAAGCCCATCCCCTCGGCCAGCAAGGCTGCACGCCCGATGAACGACAGCTTTATTGCGCGGTGCCGCCCGCGAGGAACTCCGCAAGCAGCGCCCGGAAACGCTCGGGCTGGTCATACATGATGAAGTGATAGGAATCGGGAACCTGGACCAGCTTCGCCTTCGGCGCCCCGGCATAAGCGGCCCGGTAGAGCGGCACGACCATCGCCTCGCCGGCAAATTCGTTGGTCGCGTAGACGATTGTGAGCGGCGCCTCGATCCGGGGAAGAAGCGGCCGGGCATCGGTCGTCATCACCTCGTAGATCGCGCGCGCCGCTACCGGGCGGTCCGAAGCCTCGGCGTCGGCGATGACACGGCCTCGGGCGCTTTCGGTCTTCACCAGGGTGGCCGCGGTCCGCGGCTGGCCCGCCTTCCACGCCGCCTCGTCCATCGCCACGACCGAATCGCGGAACGCCGCCGCCTGCGGCGCGACCGATTCCGCGGTCGCGTCCGGGCCGAACAACAGGCTGTAGAAGGGCAGGGCATCGACCACCATCACCCGTCCGACCGATTCGGGATGGCGCGCGGCGAGCAGCATCGCGGTGAGCCCGCCCATCGAATGGCCGGCGATCGCGGGACGCTTGAGGCCGTTCGCCTTGATGTAGGCGTCGAGCTGCTCGACCACTCCGTCGACGATCGCGCCTTCCTTGTTGCCGTCGCCCGGCTCTCCGGCGAAGCCCGAAAGCTTGAGGCGGTGGATCCGATATTTGCCGCCGAGGCTCGCCACCGCATCGTCCCACACCTCGCGGCCGGACATCAGGCCGGGGATCAGGATCAGGTCCGGCCCCTTGCCCTCGACGGTCACCGAGAAGCGGGTCGGGGCAGGGGCTTCGGCCCGCGCCGGTGTCGCGGCGGCGGCGGCCGGGGGCGGGGTCAGGGTCAGGGTGGACGCGGCGGCGGCCGCGAGCGCGAGGAAAATGAGCCTTCTGAGCATGTCCTTGATCCTTATTCGTTGGAGAGGAAGATCATCTCGACCGGGAGGTCGAACAATTTGGCGATCCGGAAGGCGAGCGGCAGGCTCGGATCGTAGCGTCCGGTCTCGATCGCGTTGACGCTCTGGCGCGAGACTTCGAGCCGATCGGCAAGGTCGCCTTGGCTCCAGTCGCGCTCGGCGCGCAATATCTTGAGCCGGTTCCTCATCGCTTCAGCGCCTGGACGCAGCCGCCGACTCCAAGGCCGCCGAACCAGATGATCGTGGCCCAGTAGAAGTCCGCGTGCGGCAGGAGGTCGAACGATTGCAGGAAGCCCCAGCCGGTCGTGACGGTGAGCATGAAGCCGGTCGCGATCAGCGATTTGCGCACCTCCATCGCGCGCAGATATTCGTCGCTCTCCTCGACCAGATAGCGGCCCATCGCCGCGACGATCCCGATGATCGGCAGAGCGGGCAGGATCGCCAGCAGCCAGGCGAGCGGCCCGGCCGGGTGGGCCTGCTTGAAGACCATGATCGCCGCGACCAGGAGCAGGGCATAGAGCAGGCTCAGCCCGAGCACTCTCTTGTTGTAGCGCCGCTGCGCCGCGTTGAACCTGGGCATGTAAAGCGTCCTTTAGAGTTAGTAAAGGTCGCTTTACAGACTTGCCCACGTGCTGTCAAGCGTGCTTGTCAGAAGTTTTCTTCACTGTCTTGCGAGGGAACGCGACAAGCGATCCAGAGTGCGGCGGCGAGTCGTTGGATTGCTTCGCTACACTCGCAATTGACGGCGAGACGGGTTGAAGTTCTCCGTCCGCGCCGCGACCTCAAATTCTCCCGAGCAGAGCCTCGACCGTCCCGATCAGCCGCTCGATGTCGGGCTCTCGCGAGAGGCGGTGGTCGCCGTCCTTGATGAGGCAGAGATGGGCGTCCTCGGCCTCGATCTGCTCGAGAATATGGAGCGAGATGCGCCACGGCACGTCGGCGTCGGCGAGGCCGTGGAGCAAACGGACCGGGCAGGTGATCGGGATCGGGGCGTCGAGCAGCTTCAGGCTCTCACCGCTCTCCCAGAAAATTCGGGTCGTGACATAGGGCTGATCGTCATAGGAATTGGGCTCCTCGAGCTTTCCGGCGGTCGCGATCACGTCCTTCTGGTGGGCGTCGAAACCCCAGGACGTGAAGTCCGGCGCCGCGGCGATTCCGACCAGTCCGGCGACCCGGTCGGGCCGCGCAAGAGCGGCTAGAAGCATCAGCCAGCCGCCCATCGACGAGCCGACCAGAACCACCGGCCCCTCGGCAACCTGGTCGACGATCGCAAGCACATCATCGCGCCAGTCGGCGAGGCTCTGCGTCTCGAAATCGCCGTCGCTGATCCCGCAGCCGGAATAGTCGAAGCGGATCATCGCCCGGCCCTCGGCCTCCGCCCAGGCGTCGAGCGCCGTCGCCTTGCCGCCTTCCATGTCGGAGCGATAGCCGGGGAGGAAGATGATGGCCGGCCCGCGTCCTGCGCTGCGGCGATAGGCGATTCGGCCGCCGGGCCGGTCCAGAGTCTCATTCCCGCTCATCGGCCGCGTTTAGCAAAAGGAGGGCCGGTGTCACGCGCGGGCATTCGGGCCGGGCGGAGGCCCGGCCCGTTTCGAAGCTCAGTTGGGTACGGCGTCGTCGTCGTCGCCCCCGATGCAGTCGGTGAGCAGGCAGATTGCCACGCCGGCCGCAACCGCGCCGACGATGAACCAGGTCGTGTTGACTCCGCCGGTCAGGTTCATCCGCCGGTCCCGGTCGAGATTGGCGAGGTCGAAGCTCGCCACCCGGGCCTGCTTCACCCGCCCGTCGGTGGTGAAGCGAAGGTCGGCGAGCCGAAGCTCCCGGGTCATCGTACGTCCGTCGAGATCGGCCCCGTTGCTTTTGCCGATCCCGAAGGTCAGGCCATAGGTCGTCCTGGCCTTCGTCTCCCGGCCGAGCGGTATTCGGATGTTCGCCGTGGCCGTCGCGCCCTTCGGCGCCTCGAAGCCCTGGTAGCGCAAGTCCTGCGCAAAGGCCGGGGTGATGGACGCGATACAAAGGGCGGCCGAGACGGTCGCGGACACGATTTTCCTCATGATACCCCCTTTCGTTCGATGCCCCGGAATGCGGGCGGCGGACTCATAACATGATTGCCGTCGTTTCGGAGCCGGTCCCGCCGGATCGGATCAGTCTGTGGCGCACGTGCAACGCCCGGCCGCGCCCTCAGCGCAGCCAGCCCAATATCTCCTCAGCCGCCTGCTCCGGGCTGAGCCGGGTCGTGTCGATCCGTATCTCGGGCCTCTCGGGTGCCTCGTAGGGTGAGCCGATGCCGGTGAAATTGGGGATCTCGCCCGCGCGCGCCTTGCGATAGAGCCCCTTGGGGTCGCGTTTCTCCGCTTCGGCGAGCGGCGCATCGACGAAGATCTCGACGAACTCGCCCTCGGGCAGCATCTGCCGAACCATGTTCCGCTCGGACCGATAGGGGCTGATGAAGGCGGCGAGAACGATCAGCCCGGCGTCGAGCATGAGCTTCGCGGTCTCTCCGACCCTTCGGACGTTCTCGGCCCGGTCGGTCTCGGTAAAACCGAGATCGCGGTTGAGCCCGAGCCGCACATTGTCGCCGTCGAGAAGGAAGGTGTGGCGGCCCGAAGCGTGAAGCTTCATCTCGACCAGATTGGCGATGGTCGACTTGCCCGCGCCGCTGAGGCCGGTGAACCAGAGCAGGACCGGCTTCTGACCCTTGATCGCCGCGCGCGACTCGCGCGTGACGTCGAGCGCCTGGGCGTGGACGTTCTGCGATCGGCGAAGCGCATGGCGGATCAGCCCGGCGCCGATCGTCTCGTTGCTCACCCGGTCGATCAGGATGAAGCCGCCAAGCTCCCGGCTCTCCTCATAGGGCGCGAAGACGAGCGGCCGGTCGGTCCACAGATCGGCGACCCCGATCCCGTTCTTCGCCAGGGTGCGCGCGGCGACATGCTCCATCGTGTCGACGTCGATCTCGTGCTTGGGCGCCCGCACCGTGGCGAGCGCATATTGGGTGGCGAGCTTGAGGCCGTATTGCCGGCCCGGGACCAGATCCTCGTCCCCCATCCAGACGATCACCGCCTCGAACTGGTCGGCCACCTCGGGCGGCGAATCCGCGGCCGCGAGCACGTCTCCGCGCGAGCAGTCGACTGGCGCCCGGAACGAGATCGCGACCGACTGGCCGGCAACCCCGAAATATTGCGCGACCTCGCCGACGGTGACCCGGTCGACCTCCGCCGGCGTGCCCGCGGGCATCACCCTGAGCTTGTGACCCGAGGCGACATGGCCACTGGCGACCATGCCCGCGAAGCTGCGCGTGCGGCCTGCCCTGATCACCCACTGCACCGGCATCCGGAACGGCGCCTCGGCGATGTCCTCGCCCTCGGGCGGGACCGACTCGAGCAGCTCGAGCAGGCTCGGGCCTTCGTACCAGCCCATCTCGCCGGAGCGCGCGGTGACGTTGGCGCCCGTGACCGCCGACAGCGGGATGGCCGTGAAGCCGCCCTCGCCGCCCTCGAACGCGGAGCAGATCTCATCGAACGCGGCCCGGTCGTAACCGACCAGATCCATCTTGTTGACGGCGAGGATCAGGTGCCGGGCGCCGAGCAGCCGGGCGAGGAAGGCGTGGCGGCGGGTCTGGGTGAGCACGCCGCGGGTCGCGTCGACCAGAACCACCGCCGCATCGGCGTTCGACGCGCCGGTGACGAGGTTGCGCGTATATTGCTCGTGGCCGGGGGCGTCGGCGACTATATATTTGCGCGTCGCCGTCGCGAAGAAACGATAGGCGACGTCGATGGTGATGCCCTGCGCGCGCTCGGCCTCGAGCCCGTCGACGAGCAGGGAAAGATCGTCGCCGACCGCCTCGATCTCGTCCTCAAAGGCCGATCCGGTCTCGAGCAGCAGGCGGCCGAGCAAGGAGGATTTGCCGTCGTCGACCGATCCGCACATGACGAGTCGGAGCAGGCTCTTCTCGGTCGCGGTCATTTATTCACCGTCACCCCGGCGCAGGCCGGGGTCTCAGCGAGAAAATGAAGCGGGCGCCCGTAGCGACCCGAGATCCCGGCCTCCGCCGGGATGACGTGATTGCGCGCAATCATGTCAGAAATAGCCCTCGCGCTTCTTGCGCTCCATCGACGCGGTTCCGTCGCGGTCGATCAGCCGGCCCTGCCGCTCCGAGCGGCGGCCGGCGAGCATTTCGGCGATCAGCTCCCCGATCGTCCGCGCCTCGCTCGGAATGGCCCCCGACAAGGGGTAGCAGCCCAGGGTACGGAAGCGGACGCTGAGCTCGCGAACCTCCTCGCCGGGGCCGGGCTTCAGCCTCTCGTCGTCGAGCATGATGAGAGCGCCGTCGCGCTCGATCATCGGCCTCGGCGCCGCGAAATAGAGGGAGGAGACGTGGATCCGCTCGGCCTCGATATAGGTCCAGATATCGAGCTCGGTCCAGTTGGACAGCGGGAATATCCGGAAGCTCTCACCCTTCGCCTTTCGGCCGTTATAGAGGTTCCACAGCTCGGGCCGCTGCCTCTTCGGATCCCAGCGGTGGCCGGCGGCGCGGAACGAGAAGATTCGCTCCTTCGCCCTTACCTTTTCCTCGTCGCGCCTGGCGCCGCCGATCGCGACGTCGAATCGGTTCGCATCGAGCGCCTGCCTGAGCCCGTCCGTCTTCCACATCTGGGTATGGAGCGCCGATCCATGCTCGATAGGACTGATCCCGCGCGCCTCGGCCTCGGGATTGCGGTGGACGATCAATTTCATCCCCGCCTCGGCCGCCGCTCTGTCGCGGAGCGCGTACATGTCGCGGAACTTCCACATCGTGTCGACGTGGAGGAGCGGGAAGGGCGGAGGCGCCGGATTGAAGGCCTTGCGCGCGAGATGCAGCAGCACCGAGCTGTCCTTCCCCGCCGAGTAGAGAAGCACCGGCCGCTCGGCCTCGGCCGCCGCCTCGCGGAAAATATGGATCGCTTCCGCCTCGAGGCGCTGAAGGTGAGTGAGGAGCATCGCGGCCACCTTTAGAGGGGCCGTTGCCGCGGTTGCAACTTGGCGCCCGCCACCAGGGTTCGAAAACGGAGCTTGAAGCCGAACGCCGCCGGCCTACCGTGGAGTCATGCGATGGATCGCACTCGCATTGCTGGTGCTTTGCGGCGCCTGCGGGGTTGCCCCCCAACCGGAGAGTCTTCGAACTGTTGCCGCGTTCGAAGTGCCCCTTCCGAATGCGGAGGAACGGACCGAGTTCCTGGCAGTGCTGAGCGCCGCTGCCGAAGCGGAAGGATTTCACGTCGACGCGGCCGATGCGGACGACTTGCAGATGCTGTCGAAAGCATTGCCGATGACCATTCACGCGGCGGTCTGGCGAGGCGCCGATGACGATGAAGTGCTTGCGGG
>Ga0193706_1001339_pt1 | contig 11182 bp, 9 predicted proteins | sample U3c1metaG_FD_160130 | JGI IMG/M metagenome (GOLD analysis project Ga0193706, IMG submission 160130) | Soil microbial communities from a riparian zone of the East river system, Colorado, United States - U3c1 | ecosystem: Environmental > Terrestrial > Soil > Riparian zone | place: USA: East River... | reverse complement strand
TCGAGGAGGCACACCACCTCGCGGTCTCGCTGCTCGACGACGTGATCGCCCGCCGCCTGGCGCTCTGAGCTGTTTCAGAAGAATCTCTCACCCTCGACTTGAGGGTGAGGTTTGGCCTCATCCGCGCAGGATTCGCCGCCGCCGCAGGACTCGTTCGCAGATCTCCAGCAATTCCCGGACCTGCTGCGCCTGCTCGGCGCCGAGCCCACCGCTGAGTGCGGCGTTCGCAGCCTCGCCTGCCTCCGAGCGGCGGCTGCTCAGCACCGCCATGTCCTCACTGTGGTCCGGGTCCGTCCAGGCGCCCTTCAGCTCGGCCAGCAGCGCCTCGAGGCCGACTCGCAGCTGCAGTGCCGCCTCGCGCCCGCGGCCGGCATCGAGGTCGGCGCGAGCGCGCAGCAGCAGCGTCTCGCAGGCGTCGACCTGCTCGCGGCCGCCCAGCACCGCGGCGACCCGTTCCTGCGGCCGCAGGTCTTCCTGCCGCCGCCGGCGCTGCGAGGCGCCGCTGGCCCAGACGTCGATCTCGCGGGCGGCGCTGAAGCGGCTGTCGGCGACCTCGTCGCCGTCGCCGTAGCCGATTCGCACCGCCACCGCCCGCTCCGGCGTCAGCTCGTGACCGCGCGGGTCGGCGCCGGCGACGGCATGGATGTGCAGGGCGCGGTTGAGCAGGCCGATTCCCTCGGCGACGAGCACGTCCGCCGTGTCCTCGGCCTCGGTCGCCTCGTCGAGCCAGCGCCCCGCCTCCTCCTCGCTCCCGAACGGGGCGAAGGCTCGCACCGCGGTCGTCCGGGTCAGCGGCAGGGAGGAGGGTTCGGCACCCGGTTCCGCATTGCGCGGTCGGCGCCTGCGCTTGGCCGGCGGCGGGGGCGCCCCCAGGGTCTTGAGGACGAGCACGCTCTCGCCGGCACGATCGTCGCGGGCGAGGTAACGGCCGTCGGCCAGGGGCAGGGGGCCGGCGAAATCGAGTTGGCCGAATCCGAATAGCTTGGCCAGAAACTGGGATTCTCCCGGTCCCGACGGAGCGGTGCCTGGTGCCTGGTGGCGTGGGGGAGGGACGGTCACGCCTCTGGGCGAATTTGTCGCTCCGCCCCCTATGGGGGCGTCGCTCCGGATGTTGGAGCGCGACCTGAAGGTCGCGCAGGAGACAGATTGCATTTCGCGCGCTGCGCACACATTCGCCCAGAGGCGTGACCGTCCCTCGCTCGACAGCTACGCGGAAGAAACTCCAACTCCCAAGCCAGCGGCTTCGCGGTTAGCTGTCCTGTGCGAGGCGCTCGTGGGAGGGGTGGGGGCCTCCTCCGCCGGAATGTCGCGAAGCGGCGATATGCAATCTGTCTCCTGCCCGCCATAGGCGGGCACCACCATCCGGAGCCGCCCGCGCAGCGGGCGCGACTAAATTCCGGCGGAGGAGGCCCCCACCCCTCCCGCCAGACAGCTCGTCGAACGAGACTCAGTCGTCGCCGTCGCCGGCGCTCTGGCCGGCCCGCGGCTTGTCCGGCACCGAGAAACGCGACGGCTTGACCGGGACCTCGGGGTTTTCGATCTGGCCGAGGCGGCCGATCAGGCGCTGCCACTGATCCGGTTTCAGCAAGGCCGAGAACTGTGCTTCGAGCGGGCCGCCTTCGAGCGCGTGGTAGCCGACGTGGACGTGGTCGTAGTGGTCGGGCATCGCGAAGCTGGTTTCGCCGGGCAGGTCCTCGAGCGAGATCACCTGGTGGGGCTGCATCGTGCCCTGCAGCTGCAGGACGTCGCGGATCAGTTCGTCGGTGATCGTCCCCGGTCCCTGGTTCCCGGTCACCGGGGTGCCGTTGATGACGGCGATGTCGACCGCGTCGCCGCTGCTGTGCTCGGAGACGTTGCCGGAGGTGGTCATGAGGCTGTGACCGCACTCGAGGGCGGTGATCGTCAGTTCGAAGCCTTTCGAGCGCAGGTACTCGAGCATCGCCAGGACGCGACGGTCGATCTGCCCGGTGGCGATGTCTTCGCGACCGCAGGTGTAGATCGAGAGCCCTTCGTCGGCCAGGACCCGTTTCTGCAGCGCCTCCTTGGAGAGCAGCAGGACGCCGGCTCCGCTGAGACGCGAGGTGAACGGGTTCTTGCCCTTGGCCCGGTAGATCGCCGTCGCCTCGAGCAGCTTCCAGCCGTCGAGGATCGGCTTCGGGTCGATCCGCGGCGCGCCCTTGCCGGCCGGGCGGATCGAGAAGTTGATGTGGGGGTCGACGCCCTCGCTGCCCGTGGCGACCCGCGCCAGCACGGTGCCGGCGATCACCTTCGAGCCGACCCGCAGCGAGCCATCGGTCGCGGCGGGGCGGGCACTGTCGGTGACCGGCGCTTCGCTCGCCTGTCCGTCGTCGTCGGCCCGATCGGGCAGCGCCCGCAGACGCGGCCGCAGGTTCTGGCTTTCGACCGGGATCCGCTGCTCTTTGCCGGTCGGCATCACCACCAGGCGATGGTCGCGAACGACCTCGCCCAGCTCGGCGTAGGTGTAGCGGTTGCCGTAGGTGTCTTCGAGGACGACGTACTTGCCCAGCTGCGGTGAGTTGCCGAGCTTGCGGATCACGCCGTCGTTGACGGCGACGACCGGCGCTCCCTGGCGGGAGAAAATGTTGATCCCGCGCCGCGTCGGCGAGGAGGAGATGACTTCCGCCGCGTTGCCGGAGACCCGCGCATCGGTGGTCGAGTTCTTCAGCGCCGCCCGGGCGGAGATGTCGTCGGCGTAGCGGGCGTCGGCCGCGATCGGGAAGTGCGCCCCCTCGGTCAAGCCGGTCAGCGAGCCGACCAGATCGGAGGGAAGTTTGCCGTAGGCGCGGGCGTAGAGCAGCACCTCCTGGGCGTACCAGTCGGCGTGGTTGTAGGCGAGGATCGCGTTGTAGAGGTCGTCGGCCCCGCCGGCGATCTTCAGGTAGCGGGCCGCGGCGCAGATCGCGTCGACCGGGTTGTACGGGTCCTTGCGCCCGTCCCCGTTGGCGTCGACGCCATACGTTTCCCAGCTCGACGGCAGGAACTGCATCCAGCCGACGGCGCCGGCGCTGGAGACATTGAGGTTCGTGCCGAACCCGGTCTCGATTTTGTTGATCGAGGCCAGCACCTCCCAGGGGATTCCGTATTCGGTTCCGCAGGCCTGGTAGATCGGCAGCAAGAAGGGCGGGATCTCGAAGGAGTCGATGACGAAGTTGGGAACGCCGATCGGGGCCGGGCCGAAGGGGGCGATCGTCATCGTCGGGTTGGCGGTGGTCGGCGAGCCGCCGGAGCCGAACTGGGAGCCGCCGTCCGATCCTTCCGCCAGCGGCTGGTCGCCGCCGCCGGTCGCGCTCGGGGCCTTGAGGCCGCCGTTGCCGCCACCGCCACTCGAGTCGCCGAGGCTCTCGTTGTGGGTGACGCCGCCGCGGACGTCTTCCCCGCCGTTGCCGTCGCCGTCGATCGTGGCGCCCTGCTTGACGCCACTCGACTTCTGCGGGCTTGCGGGATTCGCGGGGTCGGCGGGGATTTCTTCGGGAGCCGGCACGGGGGTCGCCGGGCTGGCTGCGCTCGGTGCGACGGGCGCCTCGCTGGTCCCGGTCGGGGCGGTGCAGTCAGGGTCGGTGAGGTCGATCAGGCCATCGCCGTCGTCGTCCAGGCCGTTGGCGCAGGCCGGCGCCTGCAGCGAGGGAATCGCGGTGGTCGTCGTCGCGGCGGACGGTTCGGTCGGCACGCCTTCGGCGAGCGGGTCGGCGCCGGCCATTCCCACGCCAAGGGCCGACAGCACCAGAAAGCTGGCGAGTGCGACTAGTAGTGCGATCTTGGCTCTCATCCCAGTGACCCTTGTCGCCCGCAGCAATGGATCGCGGAAACCGCATCCATTTCCTCCCGGAGCAGGCGAGTCAAAGCTACTTGTTCGCCCAGAGGGGTGCAACGGCCCCAGCCGCCCCCCAACAAGCCCTTAATCAATATCGACGTCATGCCTGCACCTGGGAGCGTTTCAGGCGACCCGGATACGCTCGTTAAGCTGCTGTCAATGAACTGCGAAAGGCGGGCGGAGTGAGTTTCGAGCAAGACGAGCAGGACGGTCTGCGGGCGCGCAGCGAGCAGGCGATCGGCGAGCTGGCGCAGGCGCTGATCGACAATCCGACGCTTCACAACGCGATCTCGGCGGCCTTCGGAGCCCGCGAGAAGGCGATCGAGGCACAGCAGGCGGCGATGGGAGCCCTCAACCTCTCCTCGGCCACCGATCTGGAGCGTCTCGAGCGCCGTCTGCGCTCCTTTTCGCAGCGACTCGAGGACGTCGAGGAGCAGATCGACGACCTCAGCCGGGAGATCGGCGCGATCCGTCGGCAGTCGGCCCGGAAACCGGCTAAAAAAGCCAAAGACTAAGCCTCGACCTTAGGTTGAGGAAGGCTTTAGAGCGCCGCCGAAGCGGCTGTCCCGGCAAGTGTCGCGGCGGCCTCGAGCTTCTCGTCACCCGCTTGGTCTCCGGCGGCGCTCTCGGCAACGATGAGCACGGCCGCGACCGCCAGTCCGAGGTCCTCGGCAGCAGAGAAGAGCGCCGCCGTCTGCATGTCCGCCGCGTAGACTTGCTCGGTGTAGGGCCCGGGCTCGGCGTGGCCACTCCTGTGCAGGACGTCGAGGCTGGCGACGATGGCCGGCCGCGTCGCCTGCCCCAGCTCCTCCCGCAGTCGCGCGGTCAAGGTCGGGTCGGGTAGGGCTGTCGCTCCTGCCTCGTGGCTGTTCCAGGCGCGCGCCTCGAGGATCGTCAGCAGGTCTCCCGGGGCCGGCTCGGGCTCGATCGCGACGCAGGTCCCAACCCGGACCGCCCGTCGCACGCCCAGCTCCGCCAGGTCGGCGAGGACCAGCGCCGCGCTTGGGCCACCCATACCGGTCGCCTGTATCGACAGCTCGCGTCCCCCCGGAGTTTGGCCGGAGTAGCCCCAGAGCCCCCGCGCGTGGTTGCTCATCTTCGGCTCTCGCAGGAGCACCTGGGCCAGCATCAAAGCCCGCCCGGGGTCGCCGACGAGCACGGCGTCGGCGGCTATCGGGGCGGTCGGGCGCAGTCTGGACGGCATCGGGCGCCGAGCCTAGCCACTTGTGAGAAACGAGCCTCGGGGATTTTCTCCAGCCGTCTAAACACAGCTCGCCGAGCCGAATTTACGGTGCTTGCGAATCGCCAACCCGCGACCACCGCAGCCTGGGCTTCGGTGGCTAGGAGGAAATCAATGAAAAAGAGGCTCTTGATCGCAGGCCCGGTCGCCGCGGTTGCCTCGCTCGTCCTGCCGGGCATCGCCTTCGGGGCCGAAGCAACGCCGATCCTGGAAACCCCCGAGGCCAGCATCAATGCGATGTGGGTGATCGTGGCCGGTGTCCTGGTGATGTTCATGCAGGCGGGTTTCCTGCTCCTGGAGGTTGGCTTCTCCAGGGCGAAGAACGCCGGCGCTGGCGTCGCCAAGGTGCTGGTCAACTTCTCGATCGCATCGCTCTGTTACTGGGCGGTGGGATTCGCGCTGGCGTTCGGCGGGTTGGGGGAGATCGCCGGGACCCACGGCTTCTTCCTAAATGTGGGCTCCTCGATCGAAGAAGCGGGCAAGAGCATCCCCTTCGTCGAGACGTATTCGATCAGCCCTGCCGCGTTCATGTTCTTCCAGTTCGTCTTCTGCGCGGTCTCCCTGGCGATCGTCTGGGGCGCCACGCTCGAGCGCATCAAGTTCAGCGCGTACATCATCTACGCGGTGATCTTCAGCGCCGTCCTCTATCCGGTGATGAGTCACTGGATCTTCGGCGGCGGCTGGCTGCAGGCCAACATCGGCATGCAGGACTTCGCCGGCTCGACGGTGGTCCACCTGATCGGGGCGACCGGGGCCTTCGCGGCGCTGCTGCTGCTCGGCCCACGGATCGGCAAGTACACGAAGGACGGCAAACCGCGGGCGATCCCAGGGCACTCGATGCCGCTGGTCGGCCTCGGGGTGTTGATCCTCTGGCTCGGTTGGTTCGGGTTCAACCCGGGCTCGACCCTCGGTGCCATCGGCGGCCGTTTCGCCGAAGTCGTCGTCGTCACCAACCTCGCTGCGGCAGCCGGCGTGGTCGCGGCGGTCGCGGTCATGTACATGCTCTCGAAAACGATCGACATCGGCATGGCCGGCAACGGCGCGATCGCGGGTCTGGTGGCGATCACCGCTCCCTCCGGCTACGTCGAGTACTGGGCGGCGCCGATCATCGGGGCGGTCGCCGGTGTGATCGTCGTCTTCGGCGTGATCGCGATCGAGAAGATCATCGACGACCCGGTCGGGGCCACCTCGGCGCACGGCCTGGCCGGCATCTGGGGCACCCTGTCGTGCGGGATATTCACCTCGCCACGGCTGGCCTCATTCAACGAAGTCGGCGAACCGGGCCTCTGGTACAGCGGCTCGCTCCACCAGCTCGGCGCCCAGGCGCTGGGAGTGGGGGTCGCCTTCGGGTGTGTGTTCGTCGTCTCCTACGGGATCTTCTGGCTGATCAAGAAGACGATCGGCCTGCGAGTTACCGCCGAGGAGGAGGACGCCGGCCTCGACATCTCCGAGCATGGGATGTATGGGTACCCCGAGCAGTTCATCCCGCAGCCCGAGTACTCGACGGGCCTTCCGTTCGGCGCCGCACCGCCCCCGGTCGGGGCGCCCGCGGCGGCGGCTGTCAGCCAGATGACCACCACCACCGAGTCCTAGGAGGCTTGAGCGCATGAAAAAGATAGAGGCGTTCATCCGCCACGAGGCATTCGAGCCGATCCGGGCCGAGCTGCTCGACAGGGGGTTCCCGTCCCTGTCGATCATCGAGGCCAAGGGCTCGGGTCGTCAGAAAGGCATCGTCGAGCGCTATCGCGGCTCGACCCTCACCGTCAACGTCCGGCCGAAGATCAAGCTGGAGGTCGTCGTCGAGGACAAAGACAAGGCGGTCGTCGTCGAGACGATCCTCAAACACGCCCGCACCGGCGAGGTGGGCGACGGCAAGATCTTCGTCCTCCCGGTCGAGGAAGCGATTCGCATCCGCACCGGCGAGGGCGGGGAGCCGGTGCTGCAGCTGCACGAGGAGTCGGAGCTTCCGACCTGAGCTGGGGCTGGTCCCGATAGGGGTTTCACTTAACTTTTTTTGAAGACGGTGGGCGTCCGTCCGAGGATGTCGCCGCAAAAAAAGTACAAGACGTTCCACCCCTATCGGGACCAGCCCCAAACCAGCGCCGCGGCTCGTCGGCTTGGAGGGCTAGCCTCGACTGGCTATGGCGGACGAGCGGATATCTCTGAGTGAGGCGGCGCGCCGTTCTGGGGTGCCCGTCAGCACCTTGAAACGCTGGGCCGAGGAGAAGATCGTCCCGGTCCGGCGCGGTCGCTGGACCGCGACCGTGGCCGCCCAGGCGCGCGTGGTGGCGCGGATGCGGGAGCGTGGTTACTCGCTGGAGGACCTGCGTGAGGCCGGCCGTGAGGGCCGTCTGGCCTTCGGCTTCGCGGAGGAGCTGTTCGCCGAGACGACCGAGGAGAAGGTGTCGGTGACCGCGGTCGCCCGGGAGACGGGGCTGGAGCCGGAGCTGATCGAGCGGATCCTGCTCATCCTCGGCACGCCGAAGGGGCGGCAGCGCAACCTCACTCCCGACGACGCCGAGGCGCTGCGCCACTGCGCCCGCGTGCTCGCCGCCGGCTTCCCCCTCGTCGCCTTCCTGCAGCTGGTGCGGGTCTACGTGCAGTCGATGCGCCGCATCGCCGACGCCGAGGTCCGGCTCTTCCACCTCTACGTCCACGAACCGCTGATCCGCGATGCCGTGCCGGAGCTGGAGATGGCGGCGGAGATGGGGGATCTGGCCGCCGACATCCTGCCCCTGGCGGCGCCGCTGACCGAGTACCTGCACAACCGCTACCTGCGCTTCTTCCTCGAGCAGGACGTGGTCGGCCACATGGAGTCGGGCCTGAGCGCCGACACGGCGGAAATCGAACTCGGCCAGGTCACGGTGACCCTCTGCTTCATCGACCTCACCGGCTTCACCCGCTACACCGAGGAGGAGGGGGACATGGAGGCGCTCGACGTGATCGAGAACTTCGTCGACACGGTCGAGTCGACCCTGCCGCGCGAGGCGACGATCGTGAAGACGATCGGCGACGAGGTGATGGTCGTCTCGCCCGACGCCGCCGCGCTGACCGAGTGGGCGGTGAGGTTCCTCGCCGGCTTCCCCCAGCGGCCGCGGCCGCGGGTCGGCATCCACTGCGGCGAGGCGGTCTATCGCGACGGCGACTACTTCGGCGGCCAGGTCAACCTCGCCCACCGTGTCGTCAACCGTGCGCTCGCCGGCGAGGTCCTGGTCACCGACCGCGTCGGCGCGGCGATCGAGGGTCGCGAGGGGCTGGACCTGGAGCCGATCGGCCAGGTCAGCCTGAAGGGGTTTCCCGCCCCCACCGACCTCTTCGTCGTCCGCGCCGCAAGCTGAGCGCCCGCTCCTACACTCAACTCGTGGACGCCGATCGGATGCTCGAGCGAGTGCGCGCCGAGGGGCTGCTCGTCCCCGGGGTCGCGGTCGTGGCAATGCTCTCGGGGGGGCGGGACTCGGTCTGCCTGCTCGACCTCGCCGTGCGTGCGGTCGGCTCCGATCAGGTGACGGCGCTGCACGTCAACTACGGCCTGCGTGACGACTCCGACGAGGACGAGGACTGCTGCGGGGCGCTCTGCGAATCGCTCGGCGTGGAGCTCGCGATCGAGCGCCCGCAGCGGCCGGAGGGCCCCGGCAACCTCCAGGCCTGGGCCCGCGACAGCCGCTACGCCGCCGCGATCGGGCTGGCGCAGCCGCGCGGGGCGACGATCGCCACCGGTCACACCGCCGACGACCAGGTCGAGACGATCCTCTACCGGCTCGCCTCCTCGCCCAGTCGCCGCGCCCTGCTGGGGATGCGCCCGCTCGACGGCAGCCTGGCCCGGCCCCTGCTCGGCTTCACCCGAGCCGAGACCACCGCCTACTGCGAGCAGCGCGGCCTCGGCTGGCGCGACGACAGCAGCAACGCCGAGCCCGTCTACGCCCGCAACCGGGTCCGTCATGGCCTGCTGCCGGAGCTGGCGAAGATCCATCCGGCCGCGGCCGGGAACGTCCTGAAGACGGCGGCGCTGCTGCGCGACGAGGCCGAGGTCCTCGACGCCCTGGTCGACGTCGAGGTCGACGGCTCGGGCGACTCGCGCCGCGGCACGATCACCCTCGAGCGCCTTGCCGAGTTGCCGCCGGCGCTGCGGCGGCTGGTCCTGCAGCGACTTGCCGACGGCGCCGCCGGGCAGCCGGTGCCGGGCGCCGCTCGCTACGCCGAGCAGGTTGCCGGCCTGCGCCGTACCGGCACGGCGATGCTCGACCTCGGCAGCGGCGTCCGCGCCGTGGTCGAGTCCGGCGTCCTCCACGCCGAGCAGGATTGAATCGCTCTCTATATCTAGACTGCGGGGGGTGAGCGACCCCGCGATCGGCGAGACCCTCGTCGCCCAGGAGGATTTGCAGCGCCGGGTCGCGGAGCTGGGCGCTGAGGTGAGCCGCGATTACGAGGGCCGCGAGCTGGTCATGGTCGGCATCCTCAAGGGCGCCGTGCTCTTCCTCGCCGACCTGATGCGCAGTATCGACGTCCCCTGTGAGATCGACTTCATGGCGGTCTCCAGCTACGGCTCGCAGACCGACTCCTCCGGCGTCGTCCGCATCCTCAAGGATCTCGACGGGTCGATCGAGGGCCGCCACGTGCTGATCGTCGAGGACATCATCCAGTCCGGCCTCACCCTGCACTACCTGATGAGGAACCTGAAGGCTCGCAACCCCGCCTCACTCGAGGTCTGCGCGCTGCTGACCAAGCCGGAACGCCTCCGCGTCGATCTTTCGCCCCGCTACGTCGGGTTCGAGATTCCAAACCGGTTCGCGATCGGCTACGGCCTCGACCACGCTCAGCGGTACCGCAATCTCGATTACGTCGCGGCTCTCGCCGACTAGCAGGGAAAAGGGCCCTGGTACGCTGATTTCACCCTTGAGGCGTTTTTTCAAAAGCGCGGCGTTCCCGATCCTGTTGGTGGTCATCCTGGCCTTCATCGCGCAGCGCGTGATCACCAACGATCCCGGCACCGAAGCGCCCCCCTACAACGAACTGGTCAACCCTCAGAGCGGGCTGATTGTCAAGGACCAGATCGAAGAGGTCTCGATCAACGTCAAGGACAGCACCCTCGACGTCAAGAAGAAGAACGGCGAAAGCTTCTCGACCGGCTACCCGCCGAACACCGAAGAACGGCTCATCGCGCTGCTCGAAAAGAGCGAAACGACCAAAACGGTCGTGCATGGCACCGGTGGCTCCAGCATCCTCTCGCTGCTCACCTACATCCTGCCCTTCGTCCTCTTCTTCGGTTTCTGGATCTTCCTGATGAACCAGATGCAGGGCGGCGGCTCGCGGGTGATGAACTTCGGTAAATCGAAAGCGAAGCGGATGTCCGTGGACGCTCCGAAAATCACCTTCCGCGACGTCGCCGGCGTCGACGAGGCGGTCCAGGAGCTCGAGGAGATCAAGGAATTCCTCGAGAACCCGAAGAAGTTCCAGGCCTTGGGAGCCCGGATTCCCAAGGGCGTCCTGCTCTACGGCCCTCCGGGCACCGGCAAGACGCTGTTGGCCCGCGCCGTCGCCGGTGAGGCCGGCGTCCCCTTCTTCTCGATCTCCGGCTCGGACTTCGTCGAGATGTTCGTCGGCGTCGGCGCCAGCCGCGTTCGCGACCTCTTCGAGCAGGCCAAACAGAACTCTCCCTGCATCATCTTCATGGACGAGATCGACGCCGTCGGCCGCCACCGCGGCGCCGGCATGGGCGGCGGTCACGACGAGCGCGAGCAGACGCTGAACCAGCTGCTGGTCGAGATGGACGGCTTCGAGATGAAGGACAACATCATCTTGATCGCGGCCACCAACCGCCCCGACATCCTCGACCCGGCGTTGCTGCGGCCCGGGCGCTTCGACCGCCAGGTCGTCGTCGACCGGCCCGACCGCAAGGGCCGCAAACACATCCTCGAGGTCCACACCCGTGGCAAGCCGCTGGCCCGCGAAATCGAGCTCGACACGCTGGCCGGCCAGACGCCCGGCTTCACCGGCGCCGACCTCGCCAACCTGATCAACGAGGCGGCGCTGCTGACCGCTCGCACCGGCAGTCGCGAGATCAGCATGAAAGAGCTCGAGGAGGGGATCATGCGGGTGATCGCCGGTCCCGA
>Ga0193706_1001338_pt1 | contig 11187 bp, 19 predicted proteins | sample U3c1metaG_FD_160130 | JGI IMG/M metagenome (GOLD analysis project Ga0193706, IMG submission 160130) | Soil microbial communities from a riparian zone of the East river system, Colorado, United States - U3c1 | ecosystem: Environmental > Terrestrial > Soil > Riparian zone | place: USA: East River... | reverse complement strand
GGATATGCACAATTTTTCCAACGTGCACATCAAGGTATATATAACCACACCGGCCTTGTCAAGCATTAAAGCTTCAGCTGGTGCGGATGTTATAGTGAATGACCTGCTCACAAGTAATGAAAAGCTGTCCTTTCAATCCTCCAGTTCGGGCAGCATTACTGCAGAAGTTGATGCACCTGCAATTGAAACCGACGCCAGCAGCGGTGGTACTGTAAATATCAGCGGGAAAACCAAGAGCCATATATCAGAAGCTTCAAGTGGCGCTTCAATAAAGACCTGGAATCTTTTGAGTGAAAATACTTCGGTAGCAGCCAGCAGCGGAGCCAATGCACAGGTTCACGCCAGCATTAGTTTAAAAGCAACGGGAAGCAGTGGAGCAGATATCACCTATCATGGCGCTGCTGCTGTAACCAACAGCGTGAGCAGTGGTGCAAGTGTTCAAAAAAAGGATTAGCAGCAGGGTTATAATTTAATAAACGGTATGCGCTTTTGCGGGACAGGCTAACCCCTTGCCAGACCTGTTACTGTTGAGCCTGTAACTAATCCGTATACCGGAAAAATAATACCAGTCTTTATATTTAGGATTACCACGCTGGGCACCCTCGCCCGGGTACAATGAGCCCCCGGCCACTTCATCACCCCTGTAAGCCAGGTCAACCGCCTGCGCACCCCTTGCATTAAAGAGTGTGGCAGAATCAACATAACTCATACTTACATCATCCAGGTGATCAGTAAAGAGTTTTCTTAACCCGAGCTCCAGGCCCACCTGTAAATTATCCGAGATCATATACTTTATACCCCCGCCAAATGGTATGGCAAACTGGGTAAGGTTGTAAGGCTTGCGATCAGGGTATTGGGATAAACCCTGTCCTTCTGTGCTCAATGGCTTTAAAAAGACCTTATTACCGGCTGCGGTTGTGGTATACGGGTTAAAATGATAAACAGCAACTCCGGCAAAAGCATAGGGGCTAAGATCCCGGTAGGTCAGATCTAAAAGGTTGTATTCCAGTCCCAGTTGCAATTCAGTAATAGAAGACCTGAAACTAAGGTTTCGAAATTCGATATCTTTGGCGGTTGTATTTTTTTTGTCATTGCCTTCTATCTTTCCATAGGTAAAGCCGGCCCTCAGGATAAATTTATTGCTGAGTTCATAAGAAGCGCCCAGGCCTATGGCGGGTTTCGACTGGCTAAAGTCTATTCTTTTACCCTGCAGGTCGCCCTGGTAATTGGCAATGCCGGCAAAAAGGTCGGCATGGAACTTTTGGGCAGAAACGGCAAAGGATAATAAGGAGAGTGTAAGGCAGAAGCTTATTTGTTTCATATTGAGGGATGTCTAATGGTGAACGGGATATTTTTCCATTACAATAATCGTTCCGCTTGGAAAAATGTGCTTTTAACAGGGCTTTTGCAGGTTGTTTTATTTCGGCCGGACGCCTGGTATTGGGGAATAAGAGCGGCAATAGTGGAAATTTATGGGTAACAAGGCTAAAAAACTTTCCCTAATCTTTTGCTGTTTAGTATTCAACCCTTACCTTTGCACTCCAAATTAAAAAACGGTAATTCAAAAGTTCTTTTTATATGTCACAGAGAATCAGAATAAAATTACAGTCTTACGACCATAACCTGGTTGATAAATCAGCTGAAAAGATCGTAAAAACTGTACGCAGTACGGGCGCTGTGGTAACAGGACCAATTCCTTTACCAACGCACAAGAAGATATTTACTGTGTTGCGTTCTCCTCACGTTAATAAGAAAGCACGTGAGCAGTTTCAACTCTGTACGCACAAGCGTTTATTAGACATTTACACCAGCAGCAGCCGTACGGTAGATGCTTTGAGTAAGTTAGACTTACCAAGTGGTGTGGATGTTGAGATCAAGGCCTGATGAACTTTCTCCGCTGGAGAAAAGCAGAAGGTAAGTTCTTAAAAACAAAAAAATATTGAACATCCATCTCCCTGATATTAAGGGAGCGCTGGATATAAACAAGATACAATGAAAAGTATTATTGGAAAGAAGATCGGCATGACGAGTATCTTTGATGTTAGTGGAAGGCAAACTGCTGTCACTATTATTGAAGCCGGCCCATGCGTGGTTACACAAAAGAAAACCGTTGAAACAGATGGTTACAATGCTCTCCAGATAGCATTTGGTGATAAAAAGGAAAAGCACTCCATTAAAGCTGAAGTCAATCACTTCGCAAAAGCTCAAACCTCTCCTAAAAAATTCGTCCAGGAAATCCGCGATAGCGAAACAGATAAGAATGTTGGTGAAACCATCACTGTTGACATTTTTGCCGAAGGCGATGCTGTTGAAGTAGTGGGTACTACCAAGGGTAAAGGTTTCCAGGGTGTTGTAAAACGCCATGGCTTCTCCGGTGTTGGTGGCCAGTCTCACGGTCAGCACGACAGGTCAAGAGCGCCGGGATCTATCGGTAACTCTTCTGATGCCAGCCGTGTATTTAAAGGTATGCGCATGGGTGGACGTATGGGCCAGGATAAAGTGACCATGAAAGGTTTGAAAGTGGTAAAGATTTTTGCCGAAAAGAATTACATATTAGTTAGCGGTTCGGTTCCGGGCCACAATGGTTCTATTGTTTTAATTCAAAAATAAATGAAACCTATAAGGTTTAAAAACCTTGGAGGGCTTAAAATAAAAACCGAAACCTTACAGGTTTAATAAAATAAAGACAATGCAAGTAGATGTTTTAAATATAGAAGGAAAGAAGACCGGCAGAACGGTGGAATTACCTGAAGAGATCTTTGGTATTGAACCCAATGACCACGTTATTTACCTGGCTGTAAAGCAATACCAGGGCGCACAACGCCAGGGTTCACACAAGGTAAAAACCCGTGCGGAAGTAAAAGGTTCTTCTAAGAAACTACACAAACAAAAAGGTACCGGTGGTGCCCGTAAAGGTAACCTGCGTAATCCTTTGTACAAAGGTGGTGGTACTATTTTTGGACCAAAACCGCACAAGTACGATATCAAATTGAACCGTAAAGTTAAAGACCTTGCTAAGATGAGCGCACTTGCTTACAAAGCAAAGGATAACGCGATCATGGTTTTGGAAGATGTGAATATGGATACACCGAAGACATCAGCCTTCACCGGCATGATGAAGAGCCTGAACATTACCGGTAAAAAAACTCTGGTCGTCATTCCGGAATACAACGACAACCTGTATTTGAGTTTACGCAACGTGCCAACTGTTAGCGGCACATTGTTAAGCGACCTGAATACTTATGATATTTTGAATGCAAATGTTTTGATATTAACCGAAGGTGCTGCAAAGATTTTTAGTGAAGAAAATGCAGAAGCATAATTAAGTAACAAATAAATTAAGAGACAATGAAACTGTCTGATGTTTTAATAAAGCCGATTTTATCTGAGAAAGCGAATAAGCAAACAGAAAAAATGAACCGCTACTCTTTTGTAGTGGATAAGAAAGCGAATAAGCTGGAGATAAAAAAAGCTGTTGAAAGTTTTTACGGTGTACAGGTTGATAATGTGAATACCATTGTTGTGCCTTCAAAAGCAAAAGCCAAATATACCAAAGCCGGATTTATAGTTGGCCGTAAGCCTTCTAAAAAGAAAGCGATCGTAACTGTTGCAAAAGGTGAAACAATTGACCTGTACGGCAGTGGCATCTAATGCCTCCAATCCGCCTTGGCGGAGAGAAAGGCAATATCAAAATATTAATTAAAGAATGGTAAATCTGCTACCGCAAAATGCAGAGATTAATAAAGTAAAAGTTCCAAAAGTCCCTTTAGGGATTTAGGGCAAAAGAATTAAAATGGCACTTAGAAAATACAAACCGACAACAGCAGGAACCAGGTGGAGAATTGGTAATGCTTACGAAGAGATCACTACCAACATCCCGGAAAAGACCTTGCTGGAAAAGCAAAAGAACACAGCCGGCCGTAATGCCCAGGGCAGAAGATCGATGCGTTATATGGGAGGTGGAAACAAAACCATGTACCGTATCATTGACTTCAAAAGAGATAAGAAGAATATCCCTGCTACTGTAAAAACGATCGAGTATGATCCGAACCGTACCGCTTTTATCGCTTTACTGGCTTATGCCGATGGAGAAAAGCGTTACATCATTGCTCCGCAGGGATTGCAGGTTGGACAGGTTGTTATAAGTGGCGATGATGTTGCACCGGAATTGGGAAATGCACTGGTATTTAAGAACATGCCTTTAGGTACAAATGTTCACAATATCGAAATGCAGCCCGGCCAGGGAGGTATCCTTGTTAGAAGCGCAGGTACTTCGGCACAATTGACCAATAAAGAAGATAAGTACGCCATATTAAAAATGCCAAGTGGTGAATTAAGAAAAGTGCTGATCAAATGTTATGCAACCGTTGGTGTTGTTAGTAACAGCGATCATAGCCTGGAGAGCATGGGTAAGGCAGGCCGTAACAGGTGGAAAGGTATTCGCCCGAGAACAAGAGCGGTAGCGATGAACCCGGTAGATCACCCGATGGGTGGTGGTGAAGGAAGGGCTTCCGGTGGTCACCCACGTAGCCGTAAAGGTAAATACGCTAAAGGTGAGATCACCCGTACAAGAGGTAAAGGATCTGACAAGATGATCCTTACCAGGAGGGGTGGAAAGAAATTACCTAATAAGTAATAAGTTGTAAGTATTAAGTAATCATTGTTAAAATATTCTTCTCAACAAAAACGGGAAGAAGAATCAACAAAAAACAAATAAAACATGGCTCGTTCGTTAAAAAAAGGTCCTTATGTAGAAGCTAAGCTTGATGCAAAGGTTTCTGCAATGGTAGAAGGAAAAAGTAAAAAGGGTGTTATTAAAACCTGGAGTCGCAGGAGTACGATCACACCGGATTTTGTGGGACAGACTTTCGCGGTGCATAACGGAAATAAGTTCATCCCGGTTTATGTTACCGAATTCATGGTAGGACATAAATTAGGTGAATTTGCACCAACAAGGAATTTCAGGGGTCACTCAAGTAAAAAAGTAGTATAAAAAAAGTAGTAAGTAATAAGTTATAAGTAGGCTACTTATAACTTACGACTTACCACTTAAAACTTAATAAAAAAATGGAAGCAGTAGCAAAATTGAACAATTACCCGACATCACCACGTAAGATGCGTTTGCTGGTGGACCTGATCCGTGGTATGCATGTAGAAAAGGCATTGGCGGTTCTGGAGCACAATCCAAAACACCCGGCAGTTCCTTTACGCAAACTGGTAATGTCTGCCATCAGCAACTGGAAACAATCGAACGAAGGTGGCGATGAAAATACATTGATCGTAAAAACAATTATGGTTGATGGGGCAAGGGTTATCAAGCGTATGCGACCTGCACCACAGGGTCGTGGATACAGGGTTCGTAAGCGCAGCAACCACGTAACTGTTATTGTTGATGCAGCAGGCGGTTCCGCGGTTAAAACAGTTAAGAACCAAAAGAACGACCAGGTAAGCACAGTAGAAGTTCCGGAAGAAAAAGCACCTGCAAAAAAAACAGCGACTAAAAAGCCGGCTGCTAAAAAAGCGACAACAACTAAAAAAGATACTAAAACAAATAATTAAAAACCGAATATGGGTCAAAAAACAAATCCGATTGGTGCAAGGTTAGGAATCATCCGTGGTTGGGACAGCAACTGGTTTGCAAGCAAGACGGAATATCCAAAAAAACTGATCGAGGATAACAAGATCAGGAATTACCTTAATGCCCGTATCAATAAGGGTGGAATTTCAAAGATCGTTATTGAGCGTACGCTTAATAAACTGATCGTAACCATACATACTTCCAAGCCGGGGATCATCATCGGTAAAGGTGGTGGAGAGGTTGACAGGATCAAGGAAGAGCTGAAGAAATTATGCGGTAAGGATGATGTGCAGATCAATATCCTGGAGATCCGTCGCCCGGAACTGGATGCAAACATCGTTGCTGATACGATTGCCCGCCAGTTGGAAAACCGTATCAACTATAAAAGAGCAATTAAAATGTCTATAGCTTCTGCCTTACGTATGGGTGCAGAAGGAATAAAAGTAAAAGTTGGCGGCCGTTTGGGTGGTGCGGAGATCGCACGTAGTGAAGAGATCAAGCAGGGCCGTACACCATTACATACTTTACGTATGGATATTGATTACGCAAACGTATTCGCTTTAACAGTATATGGTAAGATCGGTATCAAGGTTTGGATATGTAAAGGTGAGGTATTAGGAAAGAGGGACCTTAATCCGAATGTTATCGCAGGTGGCGGAAAAGAAGTTGGCGAAAGACAAGGTGGATTTGACAGGAGAGATGACAGGAGAGACGACCGCAGGGGCGGAGGTGGTGGTGGCGGAGACAGGAGAGGCGGCGGCGGTGGAAACCGCGGTGGCGGCGGAGGCGGAAGAAGATAATTAAAGCCATTAGCTGATAGCGGTTAGCTATTAGCACGAAATAAAATATAATAAGAACAAGCTAAGTCCGCCGCGGCGGATGATAGCTAAAAGCTTAAAAAAATGTTATCACCGAAAAGAAGTAAACACAGAAAAACACAGAAAGGAAGAATGAAGGGAGATACCAAGCGTGGCGCAACCCTGGCATTTGGAACCTTTGGTTTAAAAGCACTGGATAGTGTTTGGATGACCAACCGCCAGATCGAAAGTGCACGTCAGGCATTGACCCGTCATATGAAACGTGAAGGAAACGTGTGGATCAGGATATTCCCCGACAAGCCTATTACTGCTAAGCCTGCAGAAGTAAGGATGGGTAAAGGTAAAGGTAACCCCGAAGGATGGGCGGCCATTGTACAACCAGGCAGGATACTGTTTGAGTGCGATGGTGTTAGTGAGCAGGTTGCTAAAGAAGCATTTGCATTGGCAGCGCAAAAATTACCGATACTTACAAAATTCGTGGTGCGCCACGACTACGAAGTATAAAATTGATTAGTGAAATTATCAAATTAATAAAGATGTCTAAGAAAGTTGATTTTGTAAAAAGCCTGACAGGATTGAATGAGGCAGATCTTAAAGCAAAGATCACGGAAGATGAATTGCGCATGAAGAAGCTTTCATTTTCTCATGCGATCTCCCCGTTGGAGAACCCGCAAAGCATCCGTTCTTTAAGAAGAGATATTGCACGGTTGAAAACGGCATTAAAGAAATTACAATTAGGGGTTTAATAATCCATAAAAAAAGCAACAATGGTTGAAAGAAATTTAAGAAAAACAAAACTCGGGGTAGTATCCAGCAATAAAATGGATAAGACCATTACCGTAAGTGTAGAACGTAAAGTAAAGCATCCGCTTTATGGCAAGTTCGTAAAAAAGTCTACTAAGTTCCATGCGCATGATGAAAAGAATGAGTGCAGCATTGGGGATACTGTAAAGATCATGGAGAGCCGCCCTTTGAGTAAAACAAAGCGTTGGAGACTGGTTGAAGTAGTTGAAAAGGTTAAGTAAGAACCGGCCCCCTCTAACTCCCCCCGAAGGGGAGGATTATCTGAGCGAATGAGGATTAAGATGATAAGGAGATAGAAATGATAGGTTACTACAAAAGTTGAAATTAAAAAAATGTTTGGCCTCCCTCTCTACCGGAGAGGGAACGAGGGAGAGGCCACTAAAATGTAGCTGACAACAGCGGTGCTAAAGAAGTACTTTGTATACGGGTACTCGGTAACAGCGGACAGGATTATGCTAGGATCGGTGATAAGATAGTTGTTACAGTAAAAGATGCCATGCCTGCAGGTGGTATTAAAAAAGGAACTGTGAGTAAAGCGGTTATTGTAAGAACAAAGAACAAGTTACGCCGTAAAGATGGTTCTTATATCAGGTTCGATGACAACGCAGTGGTATTATTAACTGCATCTGATGAGCCAAGGGGTACACGTATTTTCGGGCCGGTGGCCAGGGAATTAAGGGATAAAGGATACATGAAGATCATTTCATTGGCTCCTGAAGTTCTGTAAGCGAGGTCACTAATAACAAATGAAAAAAAGCTGAAAAGCAAATTAATAAAATGAGTACAAGATTTAAACCCAAGTTCAACATTAAAAAAGGTGATTCGGTAGTGGTTATTACCGGTGAGGACAAGGACCTGAAGAAGCCACGTAAAGTGTTGGAAATAATTTTAGAAAAAAGCCGTGTTTTGGTTGAAGGTGTTAACATCGTAACCAAGCATACCAAGCCAACTTCACAAAATACCAAAGGTGGTATCGTGAAAATAGAAGCGCCTATAGCTATCAGCAATGTAATGCTTTGGGATGCAAAGGCAGGTGCGCCAACTAAAGTAAAGCGTACCAGGGAAAACGGTAAATTAGTCAGAATCGCAAAAAAATCAGGAGGGATAATTAAATAATGAGCACAAAAACAACATCTCCGAGATTAGCAGATATGTACAAAAAAGAAGTTGTACCTGCTTTAATGAAAAAATTCAGTTACAAAACTGTAATGCAGGCCCCAAGGCTCACCAAGATTTGTTTGAATCGTGGTGTGAATGGCGCGGTAACAGATAAGAAACTGATCGACATCGCTATTGACGAGTTATCGAACATAACAGGTCAGAAAGCCGTGGCCACCATGTCTAAGAAAGACATCTCAAACTTTAAGTTGCGTAAGAACATGCCAATTGGTGCAAGGGTTACGCTTCGCGGGGTGAAGATGTATGAATTCCTGGACAGGCTGGTCTCTGTTTCCTTACCACGTGTGCGTGATTTCAAAGGTATCAATGACAAATCTTTTGATGGCCGCGGTAATTACACGTTAGGTGTTACTGAGCAGATCATCTTCCCTGAGATCGATATCGATAAAGTAAATAAGATCACCGGGCTGGATATCACATTTGTAACAACAGCCGGCACCAATGAAGAAGCATTTGAATTGCTGAAAGAATTGGGTATGCCTTTTAAAAACATAAAGAAATAATTATAAAAGATTATGGCAAAAAAATCAATTGAAGCCAGGCAGGTAAAACGCGAAAGAATGGTTGCAAAGTATGCCGAGAAAAGAGCAGCTTTGAAAGCAGCCGGCGACTACGCAGCTTTGGATCTTATTCCAAAGAATGCATCACCGGTACGTTTAAAGAACCGTTGCCAGTTAACCGGCCGCCCAAGAGGTTATATGAGACATTTTGGTTTGTCGAGGAACATGTTCCGTGATATGGCCCTGCAGGGTAAGATCCCGGGCATAACAAAGGCAAGCTGGTAAAACATTTGTCTTTTGCGACCAACCAGGAAGGGATATCGCATTGTAAAAAAAATTACTTAATCAATTAACTAAAATAACAATGGTTACTGATCCGATAGCAGATTATTTAACAAGAATCCGTAACGCACAGATGGCGAACCACCGTATCGTTGAGATACCGGCGAGCAACCTGAAAAAGCGTATCACCGAGATCTTATACGATAAGGGCTACATCTTAAAATACAAATTTGAAGATGACAAGAAACAAGGCCTCATCAAGATCGCTTTGAAATATGATGCTTCCACCAAATTACCTGTTATACAGAGTTTGGAAAGGGTAAGCCGCCCGGGGTTGCGTACATATGCAAAACCTGCAGATTTCAAACGTGTGAAAAATGGTTTGGGTGTTGCAATAGTATCTACCTCAAAAGGTGTGATGACCGATAAGGAAGCCAAAGCACAGAATGTAGGTGGAGAAGTTCTCTGCAACATTTACTAAACTTCTAAACCCTGAACTTCTAAACAGTAATGTTAAGAAGGCTGGAAAATAAAATATGATTTGATAATTAAGCCTAAGTCGTGGCTGAACACGGATCAGATTAAAACAAATTAAAAAAAATCGACAATGAGTAGAATAGGTAAGAAGCCCGTAGAAATCCCAAGTGGTGTAACCATTTCTGTTAACGCAGATAATGTTGTTACCGTAAAAGGCCCTAAAGGCGAATTGAAGCAAACAATTGACAGGGATATCAAAATAGAAGTGAAAGAAGGAACGGCTGATATCATCCGCCCGACTGACCAGATCCGTCATCGTGCCATGCATGGTTTGTACCGTTCATTGGTGAGCAATATGGTTAAAGGTGTAACAGAAGGATATAAAAAACAATTGGAACTTGTGGGGGTGGGTTATAAAGCATCTAACCAGGGTAACCTCTTGGATCTTGCTTTGGGATATTCACACAATATCCTCTTTGAAATTCCTAAAGAATTAAAAGTTGTTACCTCACAGGAAAAAGGACAGAACCCGATGATCAGCTTCGAAAGTATCGATAAGCAATTGATCGGGCAGGTTTGTGCAAAGATCAGGAGCCTGCGTAAGCCTGAACCATACAAGGGTAAGGGTGTTAAGTTTGCTGGTGAGGTGTTGAGGAGAAAAGCAGGTAAAGCAGCTGGTAAATAATAATTTTGAAAATTTGATGATTGAAGATGGTGAAAAGTATTCGGGTTAAAAAAATTATCAAATCACCAAATTACCAAATCATCAAATAGTTTTAAATACCCTGGCAGAATCAGGGATAAAATAGAAGAATATGAACAACAAATCAAGCGCAAGAACTAAAATAAAGTACCGCATCCGTAAAAAGATCAGTGGTGCTGCAGCAAAACCAAGGTTGAGTGTTTTCAGAAGCAACAGCGATATCTATGCCCAGCTGATCGATGACAGCAACGGCGTAACATTAGCCGCTGCCTCGTCAAGACAAAAGGATATCCTGGCTCAAAAAGCGCCTAAGATCGAAAAAAGCAAACTGGTTGGTGCAGCTATTGCAACAAAAGCAAAGGAACTGGGTATTACAACAGTTGTATTTGACCGCGGTGGATATATCTATCATGGCCGTGTAAAAGCGGTTGCTGAAGGTGCAAGAGAAGGTGGTTTGGTTTTTTAATTTTAAACTTTCTAATCAAGAAAAAAATAGATGTCAAATTTAATTTTAAATAAAGTAAAAGCCGGCGACCTGGAATTGAAAGATAAAGTGGTTGCCATTAACCGTGTAGTTAAAACAACCAAGGGCGGACGTGCCTTTAGTTTTTCTGCATTAGTTGTTGTAGGTAACGAAGCCGGGGTGGTTGGCCACGGTTTGGGAAAAGCCAAAGAAGTACAGGAGGCTATTACCAAAGGTATTGAAGATGCAAAGAAGAACCTGATCAGGATCCCTTTGATGCATGGCACCATACCCCATGACCAGTTATCAAAAGAAGGCGCTGCCAAAGTATACATCAAGCCGGCCGCACATGGTACCGGTGTAATTGCAGGAGGCAGCATGAG
>Ga0193706_1001337_pt1 | contig 11187 bp, 13 predicted proteins | sample U3c1metaG_FD_160130 | JGI IMG/M metagenome (GOLD analysis project Ga0193706, IMG submission 160130) | Soil microbial communities from a riparian zone of the East river system, Colorado, United States - U3c1 | ecosystem: Environmental > Terrestrial > Soil > Riparian zone | place: USA: East River... | reverse complement strand
CGCGTGTCGGGGGTTCGAGTCCCTCCTCCGGCATCGCAGCACAATGGGAAATGCGCCGCTTCCCGAGGTTGAGAGGGCCCGATTTGGCACGGGGGTGGCAAGGAAAGTGGCAAGGGCCTGGCAGTCGCGATGCGGCCGCACGCCTGGGAGCGTTCTGACTCTCTACGTCTTCGGCGTGCGCTTGGCGAACTTGGCTAGCTGTTCGCGAACCTTTTGAAGCTCCTTCACGCCGTGATGCACGCCGAAGGTATCGACGCTGAGGCGGTCCAGATTCATCGCCCAGTCAAGTACATAAGCGAACTCGAAGGTGTCGCCGTGACTATCCTCGAATCGGACCTTGACCTCGTGCCGATCCGGTAGACCGGCTGAGTGTCGGCTTGGAAAGAAGTCCCAAAGCGTTCGCCACTCCTGACCCGGAACCAAGGTAGGGATCGAAGGCAACGGCACCTTTTGAGAGCCTCCATCCCACTCTCGTACGATCTCTGGCTCACTCTCGACCTGGACGTTGTACGCAGCCGTCGCACCGAAGTTCTTGATGACCAACTCCTGAAACTTTGGGTCCACTGCCCATAGGGGCTCCATAAATACGGCGACATACGGTTGCGCTCTTTCTCGCCGGATCGAGAGAGCTTCCCGTTCTTGTTGAATGCGTAGCGCCTGCGCCTCACGGAGTTGCCAGAGACCGACGAACGCCGCGCCTAGTGCCACGAATGCCGTGACGACCGCAGCGGTGGCTGACCACTGCTCGGGGGTCCATGAGCCGAAGTGATCCCAAGCGACCAAGCCAGCAATCGCGATGAGACCCAGGAAGGCGAGCCCTTTCCATCTTTTACTGAGACCTAAGAGCCCGTTGGACTCCTCCCCCTCCGCTGCTTGTTTGCGCCGCATCGCGGCCAGTATGGCCACTGGCGCTGGCAATGGGCAACTACGAATAGTCTCCGTGAATGGCTGACGACTCCAAGCGCAAAGCCGCCAGCAAAGCCGTTAAGACTGCGCAGAAGCAGTTTGAGCGCGACAGCAAGGCCGCGCGGGAAGCTCGGCGCAAGGCCTTTGCGAAGGCGCAGAAGGACGGGCTGTCGCTTCGCGAGATCGGCGAGTTGGTCGGCTTGGATCACTCGCGCGTCGGCCAGATCATCCGAGGGGACTAAGCCTCAGGCTGTGGAGTTTTTCTCCACAGCCTGCTAACTTCGGCCGATCCAATAAGCGGCTCCCGGCGGTGCGCAAACACCAACCGAGAGCCTGACCACAAGGAGAACGAACCTCCTCATGGCTAACGAGAACCCTATGGGCGGGACGCGGCCAGTGCCGCTCGACCTCGCCGCCAAGCACATACCAATCCTGCGCTCCTGTCTCAACGACTGGTTGCACGGCGTGCGGGAAGACCTGAAAGCCCCCGAGCGGTTGCAGCAACCCGACAAAGCACACCGGGAAGCAGAGGCGTTTGAGCGCCTGTTGGTGGCGCTGGCGACGAGGCAAATCGTTCTCCCCGACGAGGCCGCACGGGAGGCCGTAGCGGTCGCGACTGCGGACGACGACGCGGCGAGCAACTATCAAGAGGTTGCCGCCAACCACGATGCCCTTCACGCCCTGCTCGGCGTGTTGGGCGGGAGCGCTTGAGGTCGATGCGCGACCTCAACATGCAGCGCACCGTGCTGGCGCTGGTGCTTCGTGAGCATCCGATCCTGCTGACGCTCCCGGCGCTGGCGGGTCGGGTGCTTGCGAACCCCCGCACCCTCACCGGAGGGGTCGCGCTCGCCCGCGCCCTCCGCGATCTGGACAACGAGGGCTTGGTCTTTAGCGACGGGTTCTTGATTCAGCCGAGCCGACCGGCGCTCTACCTCAAGCGCCTGCTGAGGGAAAGCTGATGTTGGTCCCTGGCCGGTTCAGCAGCGCCGCAATCGGGATTGGCGACGGCGAGGTGGAGATTCGCCTGAGCGACGGCGGCAACTGGCAAGTCAAGGTGAAGTTAGGTGCGGACGAGGACTGGCGGCTGCTCTGCCGGGGCCACGTTGACGGCAGCATCTTTGAGGCTGGCACGCCGACCAATCAGAAGCCGGTCACGGTCGGCCCGCTGGTGGTCGATCCGGCCGCTCGCCGGGTCGAGGTTCGCGGCGCCGAGGTCCGCCTAGCCGCGCATGAGTTTGAATTGATCGCGCTGCTCGCCACCGACCCCGGCCGCGTCTTCACCAAGCAGGAATTGATGCGCGAGATTTGGGGAAGCGAGGGCGGCGGCGCGACTCGCACGCTCGACTCGCACGCGAGCCGCGCCCGCAACAAGCTCCGTAGGGCCGGGGCGCAGGGCTTCATCGTCAACTGCTGGCGTGTCGGCTACTCGCTCTGCGCGAGCGCTGACTGACAGCCGAGTTGACGGAGACGGCCATCCCCATCTGAGCAAGGAGCGGCACCGTCGCGGCGTCGCTCCCCAAAAAAAAGTGGGACAAATCGCCGCCTCATTCGCCATATAGGCGATGAGGCACGTACAACCATATTCGCGAATGGTTGGGACCACTTTCGGGGCTTCTCCCCCTGTAGTTGTAGGGATGAAGCAGAGAACCCCACAATCGACCCGCCCCTCGTTCCAGGTCTTGGTAACTACGTGGTTACGTAGTCACCACCACTTTTGCCGCTCGCCGCTCTGTTGGGCGATGGAAGGCAAACCACTCTCAACGCAGCTTCGCCCCTCGCTTCGGGGATGGCTGCGCCTATCGCTTCCCCTGTCGCTTCGCTGGCGGGGAGGGCCAAAGCGCCGTTTTTGCGCGCCGCAAAGCCGTTTGCGGGCCTGGCGTTTTGCCGACATTCCTACGCCACTTCCAAATCGAAACAAGACCAAGGAGGTCTCACTCCATGTTCTCTATCCATTTCCGATCAGCGTCCCTTGCACTCGCCGCCCGCGCTATCGCCTCCGCGCTGGCTCCACAACGCTTCTCCACTACCGAGGCAACCGCCCCCGTAGTGCCAGCCCCGCAATCGTTTTCCTGCTCGGCGCTGGCTTCCCAGCACCTCGCCGTCAGTCGACCGCTGCCCTGGGGGTCAGCGTGAGTTGGCGGGCAGGCTCGCGCCTGCGGCTACCGGAAGCGACGGCCGAGATCATCGCCTCACTCGGCGAGCATCGCATCCTCTCGACCGCCCAGGTACGGGCGATCCACTACCCGGATCGCAGCCCGCGCCGCACCCAACAGGCGCTCGCCTACCTTGAGCGGGCGGACCTGGTCGCCCATGTTGATACCCGCCGCACTCCCCGGCGCGTGTGGTTCCTGACTGATGCCGGCGCTGATGCGGTGATCCTCGCCGGCGAGGTCAAGGAGCGGCCGAAAGTCCTCACCCCGAAACAGGCGACGGGACCGCTCACCGCCCACACGCTTGGCGTCAACGAGGTCGGGATCAGCTTCCTGCACGCGGCGCGCGAGCGCGGTGACGAATTCGCGCCGCTCTCCTGGCGGCATGAGGTAGCCCATCCCCTCAACCGTGGGCGCGGCCGCGCTCGCCGCTCGCTGATCGCCGATGCGGTCTTCACCTACGTTCAGCCCGAGGACCGACAGATAGCCGTCTATCAGCGCTTCGTTGAGGTGGATCGGGCCACCCTCTCGGTTGAACGGCTGGTCGCCGAGCTGGCGCGCTATGGCCAGCTCTACCGGGCGCGGGAGAAAGGCGGCGGCGAGCCGCTTTGGAGCTACTACTACCGGCGCTTCCCGCCTGTGATCTGCGCGTTGGCGGGCGCATCACGTGAGGCGCTGAATCGGCGGCTCGACGTCGCGCGCGGGCTGCTCGCCGATCATCCCGCGCTGGACCGCGCCTATGACGTGGAAGTCTATTTCTGCCTCTTGGACGACCTCAAGGATCGTGGCCCCTTCGCCCCGATCTTCCGCGCGGTTGGGGAGCCAGATCGGGCGGTGAACTGGATCGGCGAGGGCCGAGACGGTTGACGCCCACGATCCCGCTGGAGATAGACGATGCCCTGATCGAGCGCATCGCCCGACGGGCGGCCGAGCTCGTCCGGCAACTCGAGAACGGCACCGCGGCCGATGGCTGGCTTCGTGGCGCGGAGAGGATCGCCGCCTACATCGACTGCTCCCGCTCGCGGGTGTATGCGCTCGTTTCGGCGCGGCGCATCCCCATCCATCACGACGGCTCGGCGCTGATCGCGAGGCGTTCCGAGTTGGATCGCTGGCTGCGCGCGGGAGGTGGGCGGCGACCTTGACCACCCCGACCAGGGAGGTACCCTGTAGAGACATAAGTGGGGCCGCGTGCTGGAACACCGGCCCCGTGACGACCGGCTCAGTGCAACGAGGCCGGTCGCAGCGGGAACGGTAGCGGCATGTCGCGTGTCCGCAAGCCCCCACACTCCCCCCGCAGCGCGCGCGACGGCGGGCCGGATCGCGAGGAGGCGAATCCGAAAATGGCGGCGAAACTCGAAAGGACCCGCTACCCCGGCATCTACAAACGCGGCTCCCGCTACGTGATCACCTGGGAGCATCGAGGGAAGCAGCACAAAGAATCGTTCCGCACGCTTCCCGAGGCCCGCGAGGCCAAGGGCAAGCGCGACGCGGGCGAGAAGCGGCCCAAGTCGCGGGTTCGCTTCGGCGACTACTTCGCGGAGTGGATCGAGAACTACGCGGGGCGGACCTCGCGCGGGTTCTCGGAGACGACGCGGCCCGAGTACCGCAGGCCGATCGAGGCCCACGCGATCGCGCGGTGGAAGACGTGGAGAATGAACGAGGTCGAACCCGCCGACCTCCGCGATCTGTTCGGGCAGATGCGGCGGGATGGTCGCTCGACCTCCGAAATCAAGAAGACGCGGGCGGCGTTGTCGGTGATGTTCGCCACGGCGCTTGAGGATGGCGTGGTCACGTCGAACCCGGTCCTTGGCGTCCGCATCCCGCCGCCGAGCGAGGACGAGGCACCGCCCGACGAAAAGGCCAAGGTGCTGACGCGAGCCGAGCTAGGCATTCTCCTCGCGGCGCTCCCGAGCGAGTCGCGGCTGTTCTGCACGTTCCTCGCGCATACCGGCTTGCGGATCAGCGAGGCGGTCGGGTTGCGATGGGACCACCTTGAACTTGGCGAGCATCCAGAGGTGCGGGTACGCGAACAGCTTTACAAGGGCAAGCGCAAGCGCCTCAAGAGCAAGGATGGCAAGCGAGACATTCCCCTCTCCCCCGGAATGGCGCGGCAACTGCTCGCGTTGCGGCGCGACGGATACCGAGGCCCCGAGTCTCCCGTCTTCGCATCGAAGGCGGGCACTCCCCTGCGGCCCGAAAATGTCTATCGGCGTGCCCTTGCTCCCGCAGCCATCGGGGCCGGGTTCAAGGTCGAGGTAGAGGTCAAGGACAAGAGGAAAGAGCGGTCGACCGTCTCCTTCCACACGTTCCGCCATACCTGCGCCAGCTTGCTCTTTGAGGCAGGCCGGAACGTGAAGCAGGTTCAGGCGTGGCTAGGTCATGCCGACCCCGGCTTCACCCTCAAGACCTATATCCATCTGATGGATGCGGGTGTAGGTGACGCTGCCTTCTTGGATCATGCCGTTGGTCAAGCCACCCTCGCCGAGGACAGCGGATCGCTACCTCCGTGCGGGGATCCGCTTCCGGCCGGGGCAGACACCGCCGCCCCAGCGGCCCCCGTTCCCCTTGCCGGGTAGCCTCGAAAGGAATGAATGAGGCGGTTCATCACGAGGGAGCCGACCACCCCCAGCGAAGGAACCCCAATGCCTGACAACAGCGCGATTGAGTGGACCGAGGCGACCTGGAACCCGGTCACGGGCTGCGATCAGGTATCACCCGGCTGCGCCCACTGCTACGCCAAAACGTTCGCTGAACGCTGGCGCGGCATTCCCGGTCACCCCTATGAGCAGGGCTTCGCCCTTCGTCTCTGGCCCGAGCGCCTAGAGCAGCCGTCCAAGTGGAAGCGCCCCCGCCGCATCTTCGTCAACTCGATGTCCGACCTCTTCCACGAGCAGGTGCCCGACGAGTTCATCGCCCGCGTCTTCGACGCGATGGAGGGAGCAAGTCAGCACGTTTTTCAGGTGCTGACGAAGCGCCAAGATCGACTTCTCGACCTTGCTCCCTCCCTGCCGTGGCCCTCCAACGTTTGGATGGGCGTCAGCATCGAGAACCGTCGCTTTGTCCATCGGGCCGATGCGCTCCGCGAGGTGCCCGCATCTATCCGCTTCATATCTGCGGAGCCGCTACTAGGGCCGCTTGAAGGCCTAGACCTCAGCGGGATCGACTGGCTGATCGCCGGTGGCGAGTCCGGCCCCGGCCATCGGCGGGTTGATGAAGCGTGGATCGTGGATCTGCGTGACCGCTGCAACGCCGAGGGGGTCGCCTTCTTCTTCAAGCAGTGGGGCGGCCATCGCCCGAAGTCGAATGGGCGCGAGTTGGCCGGACAAACCTGGGATGAGTACCCCGGCTCCGACCGAGCCTTAGTGCCCGCTTAGTCCAGCATCGAAATCTGACCGTGGGCGTTGTCCTTAGTAGCGCCCTCGAAAAGCTTCGTTGCCAATGGATGCTTGCTGGCCATGACGAAGTCGTAAAGAGGGGTGCGGGTCTTTTCTCCCCGCACCTCCTTTGAGGACGTGTAGGCGTAGCCAAATTTGCCGAGAAGGTCGCGGTAATGCTCGCGCACCGCGACCCGCCAGTCGTTCGGATTGCAGCGTGGATAGTCCGGACCGAGGACCCGTTCGACAGCTTGGAAGTACCCGGCCGCCAAGCTGCGGTAAAGACCGTGGATCGGCAGGTTGATCATCAAGTCCATCGGCCGTTCCTGGGTCAGCGCCTCGATAGTTGCGGGTTCCAGAGTGCAGCCCTGTGGATCAAGAAGCGCAAGGGTCAGCGTCCGCCGACGCGGGATCACGGAGCGCACCCAGGCGATGGTGTCCGCGTCGTTGGAGTCGGCGCACTTGATGTGCGGTTTCGCCGCCAAGCCTGCCACCCGGCGTTCCAGGGCGTCTATGCAAACGCTGTCGTTGTCGACGAAGGCGAAGTGGGAATAGGCGGGCTGGACGCCGAGCGCGATCAAGGGCGAGCCAACAACGAATTCGCCAGTGTCCTTGACCCAGCACATTCCCGGCCCGCAGTAGGTGTCGATGTACCCGAGTCCACCCCACTTGTTCTTCATCGCCGCCGCCACTATCCCGGTGTACCGCTCGATGTAGTGCTTCTTGTGGGCGTTGTGCGCCTTCACAACCCTGGCAGGGAGGCCATCAGGCGCAATCACCAGTTCATCGGTCCGCCCAGGGTAGACGGGCGGGTTCAGGTCCGGTTCTGCGTCGAAGGCCGGGGGGAGGCTGATCGCGGGCAGCGCCACCGAGCCAGCGTAGGGACGACCCCGGACGTTCCTATCGCCCTCCGATTCGATCCCGGTCGCTCAGAGTGGCAAGGGGGTGGCAAGGAGACACCCGCAAACGGCCGAAAACGCGGGCGAGGCCCAAACCACCGCTTTGGCTCTGTGATGCCGAAAGGCTCTGACAGCCGCAAACCCCGGCAACCGCTGCGGCAGCATCATAATCCGCGTGTCGGGGGTTCGAGTCCCTCCTCCGGCATCGCTTGTCCGCTGTCGCGCCTGGCAGATTCGAGCTATCCCTGGAAGCGGGGTTGCCCGATCAGGGCGCTGCCACGCCATGAATCGACTCCACGGCCCGTTGCGGCTCCTGGGCCATCAGGGCGTGGCCGCAGCCCGGCAGGATCTCAACCTGGGCACCGGGCCAGCGGGCGGCCAGCGGCTTGGTGTTGGCGACGGGAATCACAGCGTCGAGGTCGCCGTGGACGATCAGGGTCGGAGGGGATCCTCCTCTGTCTAGGCGAGGCGGCTCCTGGCGGTGCCAGGCGTCCATCGCCGCCTCCTGGGCCCGCAGCGTCCGCGGCGAGAGCTTGGCCCGCGCCGCGGCGACGACGTCGCCGAACTGGGTGTCTACATCCGCTGCGAGGCCGGGCGGGAAGAGCAGGGAGATCAGCCGCGAGGCCTGCTCGCGGGCGCTGCCGGTCTGGTCGACGAGGCGGGCCCACTCGCCGGGGTCCGGGGAGATCGAGCCGGGAACGCCGGGGTCGGTGGCGAGCAGCGCCAGCGCCGCCACTCGGCCGGGGGAGCGGGCCGCCAGCCGCTGAGCGACGAAGCCGCCCATCGACCAGCCGACCACCGGCAGGCGCTCGATCTCGGTTGCGTCGAGCAGGGCCTCGAGGTCGCCGGCCATGCCATCGACCGTCAGCTCGCCGTCGCCGAGGTCGGAGCCGCCGACGCCGCGGTTGTCGGGGCAGATGACTTCGAAGGTCTCCGCCAGCCCGGCCAGGAACGCCGGGTCCCAGTCCTCGGCCGTAGCCGCGTAGCCGTTGACGAGCAGCAATGGCGGCCCCTGCCCGACCGTGCGCCAGGCCAGTCGCCGCCCGTCGAACTCGATCGCCCCCGGCCCGGATCCCATCGCCGCGAACCCTACGCGCCGGGCCCTGCGACCTCGACCATCAGCGTCATCGGGCCGTCGTTGACGAGCGCCACCCTCATGCAAGCGCCGAAGACTCCCTTCTTGGCGCCGAGCCGCGCGCAGAAGCGGTCGTAGAGCGGCTCCGCCAGCTCCGGACGGGCGGCCTCCACGTAGCTGGGCCGGTTCCCCTTGCGGGCGTCGCCGTAGAGGGTGAACTGGCTGACGCAGAGGATCTCTCGCTCGCCGAGCGACTCGTTCATCCGCCCTTCGGGATCGTCGAAGATGCGCAGCCGGCGCACCTTGTCGGCCAGCCGGTCGGCCTCGCCCTCCCCGTCGCCGGCCCCGACCCCGAGCAGGATCAGCATCCCCGGCCCGATCTGGGCGACGCGCTCGCCCTCGACGTCGACGGCGGCCTGGCTCACGCGCTGGACCAGGGCTCGCATCGCGGTGGCCTAGGCCTCCAGGGCCTCGATCAAGGATGAAGCGTCATATGCGCCGTAGTGCCGCCTGCCGCTGACGAAGAAGCTGGGGGTGCCGGTGGCGCCGCTGCCCTGCGCCGAGCGAAGGTCGCGCTCGACGCGAGGGCGGTGCACCCCCGAGTCGATCTCGGTGGCCATGCGGTCGGCGTCGAGGCCGAGGTCGGTGGCGACGGCGAGCATCGTCTCGCGGGAGAGCTTGGGCTGGGCCTGGAAGAGGGCGTCGTGGTACTCCCAGAAGCTGCCCTGGGCGAAGGCCGCCTCGCTGGCCTCGGCCGCCAGCGGCGCCAGCGGGTGGCGCTCGGGGATCGGCAGGTGGCGGAAGGCGAAGACGAGGCGATCGCCGAGCCGCTCGTGCACCCGTCGCAGCACCGACTGGGCGCCCAGGCAAAAGGGGCACTGGAAGTCGCCGAACATCACCAGCTCCAGCGGCCTCCCGATCTCGCCGCGAATGTGGTCGGCGTCCTCGAGCGAAGGGATGAGCGTGTCGTCCACTCGGCAGGATGTTATGCGCAGATGGATCACATCGAGTCGATCTTCGTCCTGATGCTGGCGGCGACCTTGCTGGTTCGCCTGGCCGAGTTCGGCAACGTGCCGGCGCCGATCGTGCTCGTCCTCGGCGGCCTCGGCATCGCCTTCATCCCCGGCCTGCCGACGATCGACCTCGACCCCGACGTGATCTTCCTCGTCTTCCTGCCGCCCCTGGTCTTCGCCGCCGGCTGGCAAACCTCGCCGCGGGAGCTGCGCACGGTGATGCGGCCGCTGGGAATGCTCTCGATCGGCCTCGTCTTCGTCACCGCCGCCGCCGTGGCGGTGGTCGCCCACGCCCTGGTCCCGGGGCTCGGCTGGGCCGAAGCCGCCGTCCTCGGCGCGATCCTCGCCCCGACCGACGCCGTCGCCGCGATCGCCATCTTCCGCCGCATCGGCGGGCCCGAGCGGGTGCGGCTGCTGGTCGAAGGGGAGTCGATGATCAACGACGGCACCGCGCTGGTGATCTACCGGATCGCCGTCGGCGTCGCCACCGGCAGCGCCTTCGCGCTCGGCGATGCCGCGCTCGAGTTCCTCCTCGTCTCCGCCGGCGGGATCGCCGTCGGCCTGCTCGTCGGGGCGCTCTCGATCCGCGTGATCCGCCGCCAGACCGACGCCAGCCTCGTCGTCGTCCTCACCCTGCTGACCGCCTACGGCGCCTATATCGGCGCCGAGGAGGCGCACGTCTCCGGCATCCTCGCCGCCGTCGTCGCCGGCCTCTACGGCGGCTACCAGGCGCCGCGCGCACTCGACGCCGACACCCGGCTCAGCTCGGTGGCCTTCTGGAACGTCCTCATCTTCGGGCTCGAGATGACCCTCTTCGTCCTGCTCGGGGTGCAGCTGCCGGGGATCGTCGACTCGCTCGAGGCGAGCTCCTCCGGGGTCGGCGAGCTGCTCGTCCCGATCGCCGCCATCGCTGCCGTCTCGATCGCGACCAGGCTGGCCTTCGTCTTCGCGATGGGATCGACGGCCGCCGAAACGCCGGGCGAACGCTTCGCAGTGGGCTGGAGCGGCATGCGCGGCGCCGTCTCCCTGGCGGCGGCGCTGGCGGTCCCGCTCAGCGTCTCCGGCCGCCCCCAGATCATCTTCGTCGCCTTCGCCCTGATCCTCGTCACCCTGGTGGGGCAGGGCCTCTCGCTGCCGTTCGCGATCCGCAAACTCCACCTCGAGGAGCCACGCCGCTGGAGCGACGAAGAGGCGGTGGCGCGGATGGAGGCCGCCCAGGCCGCGCTCGACCGGATCGACGAGGTCGAGAGCGAGGAGCGCGCCACTACCTCGCAGCTGCAGCGCCTGCGCGACCTCTACCGCGCCCGCTTCCGGATGTGCCAGATGGTGCTCGGCGGCGAGGACCCCGAGATTGCAGCCCGCGAGCAGCGGCTCGCCGACTACGGCAGCCTGCGACGCGAGCTGATCGGCGTCGAGCGGGAGATCCTGCTGGAGCTGCAGGGCAACGAACGCCTGCGCCACGCGACGATGCGCCAGATCGAGCGCGACCTCGACCTCGAGGAGGCCAAGATCCGCTCCTGACCGGCGCGGTTCCTAGGCCGCGAAGAGCTCGCGGGCCCGCGCGGCGACCAGCTCCGGCATCTCGTCGGCGATGAAGTGGCCGCAACCGGGGACCAGCTCGACGCTCATGTCCTCGGCGTGGCGCCGATAGCCGGCCAGGGCCCCTGGGCGCAGGCCCGGGTCCTCGCTGCCGAAGAGCATCCGGGTCGGCACCCTCAGCTGCTGCCTGGCGTAGCGGCCGCGGACGATCGGCAGCGTCTCCCGCAGGTT
>Ga0193706_1001336_pt1 | contig 11196 bp, 10 predicted proteins | sample U3c1metaG_FD_160130 | JGI IMG/M metagenome (GOLD analysis project Ga0193706, IMG submission 160130) | Soil microbial communities from a riparian zone of the East river system, Colorado, United States - U3c1 | ecosystem: Environmental > Terrestrial > Soil > Riparian zone | place: USA: East River... | reverse complement strand
CGTCTTCTCAGCACCGATTTTGATGGAACGCTGGTGGCCCATCACAGCGATCCGCTGCTCGATCCAGACTGCATGGCGCTCCTGCAGGAACTGCAGAAAGGCGGCGCCATCTGGGCCATCAATACCGGGCGCTCGCGCGATTTGCTTGAATCCGGTTTGGTCGATTTCGATTTTCCCGTCCGCCCCGATTTTATCCTAACGAGCGAACGCGATGTCTTCCGCCCGACGCAAAACGGCGAGAGATGGGAGGCGTTTGGCGATTGGAATACGCGCGTGGCGCGCGATCACGCGGACCTTTACGCCTCCGCTTCCTCGGTCTTTGCCGATGTGCTCGACTTCGTGGAGCGGAAGACGCAGGCCCGCGTCATCCACGAAGCGCGCGGGCCGGAAGGCTTGATCGCGCAGGACGAAGAAGAGATGGGGCGCATTATCGAATTCATCGATGCCGCGCGCGCGGCCCATCCGAAGTTCCATTACCAGCACAACACCGTCTTCCTCCGCTTCTGCCACGCGGATTATCACAAGGGCGCCGCGCTCGAGGAATTACAGCGCCTCCTGGAGATTCCGCGCGAGCAGACCTTCGCGGCGGGCGATCACTTTAACGACATCTCCATGTTGGATGGGCGCTATGCGCAGTTCCCGGCCTGTCCGGCCAACGCGATTCCGGAAGTGAAGCAGGCGGTGCGCGGGGCGAGCGGCTACATTGCCAAAGGCGAATGCGGCGCCGGGGTGCACGAAGCGCTGCTGCATTTCACGACCTAGCAGCGTTCGCGGCGTCGAGCGCGCTTGCGGTTACAATTTCAGCCGCGCGTCTTCGCTCAGGATTTCGTCCAGGGCCGGCCAGGATATGGCGCTGTCCATGTCACGAAAGGCATGCAGATAAAGCGCGACCGTTTCCGCCGGATATTTTTCGAGCAATCGCTCGGCCGCTGCCGCTATTTTTTCTTTCGGCGGGCAGGGCGGCAGCGTCTCCACGGTGCCGTCGGCTTCGTGCGCGATTTCGAGCGCATCGAGAAAATCGTTGAGCATTTCCTTGTGCGCCTGGAGGAGCCACGCCTGCAGAAGATGACTCGCGACCGCGTCGCTGCGGGGACGGCCGAGCGCGGCCTGCATCCAGGGATAGCGTTCCTGCGGCGGCTTTCGTTCGACGAAGACGCCGCGCAGATTCCGTTGGTTGGCCAGCCCCTGAATGGCGGCTTTGTAGACGGCCTTCTCTTCGCGCTGCAAGAAGGTAAAAATTTCCGCCGCGCGCTCGGGCGACATGCGCTGGAAAAGTTCGTGCGTTTTCATGGCCGCCTACGTTACACGAAATTCCGCTTTGCGAAGCTCACGACTGATCGGGCGTGGCGACAGTGCTGAGGGCGAGGGGGAGATCGGCTTCCACTTTATCGGCGAAACGATTCGTCATGTAGGTGAGAAGCAGCACCCAAAACGTCAGGGCGATGCTGAACAGCGGAAATTGCAGCGGAAGGGGTAGCGCATAAATGATCGCCATGAGCGGCCCCCAAACGGCCCAGGTGGCGAACAAGGTGGGCACGATCTTATCCCGATAATGTTCCCACGTGAGTGCGCGCCGGACAGAGGCCCAGGAGAAGCCTTCATTTTTCCATTCGTAGATCAGGACTTCACTCGGCGCGGCGAGAAACGGATTATAACCGAATTGGTCGACGCAGATTTTCGCGAGCAGGACCGGCACGGTCACGACATCACCAAACCAGGCCGCATTCATCCGATACATCCAATCCACGAGAACGCCGTCCATGGCCCAGGTGGGAATGGTGAAGGCGAGATTGCGGAAGTTCTGCGCGCGCAGCTTTCCTTTTTGGAAAAAGACGATCAGGAAAATTTCCGGCACGATCGCACCGGCCAGAATGGCGGCACCGAGCACGAACGCGATCCCATGCGCATGGCGGAGCGCGGCGAGGGATTCGAGTGCACCCGCGACGGTGGCGCTGCAATAGTAGCCGACGAGCAAGGCCAGCATGAGGGCCTGGAGAACGAATGCGGGGATGGCGTTGGCCTTCGCCGCCTCCCAGCCGAGGGTGAATGGCGTCCTCCGTTTTTTTACCGCGACAACCGCCATGGGCGGACACTGGCGCGCCGGCTGTCGCGGGCAAGCGAAAGTCGTGTGGACCGATGCGGGGCGCAATGGCAAGGCGGAGGCGTTCCTTTGCCGCGTTCGCTTCTCCGCGGTAGATTCGGCGGTTGAAACCGCTGCTGACAGGATTGCCGCTCGAGGAACTGGCCGAGTTCTTGCGCACCAGAAATGTGCCCGCTTATCGCGCCAAACAGACCATCGATTGGGTCTACCAGAAGCGCGCGAGCTCTTGGGAAGCGATGACCGATCTTCCGCAGACCTTGCGCGAGGAGCTCGCGGCTGAGTTTGAATGGCATCAGCCGGAAGTGGTGCGCGCCTTGGGTTCGAAGGATACGACGCAGAAGTTTCTTTTCCGACTGCGCGACGGGAACCTGATCGAGTCCGTTCTCATTCCGGCCTCGCCCGCGCTGTACGGCGAACGCTCGGATCGCCGCACCATCTGCGTCTCCAGCCAGGTCGGCTGCGCCTACGGTTGCAAATTTTGCGCGAGCGGACTGGATGGCTGGACGCGCAATCTGGAGAGCGGCGAAATTGTCGAGCAACTGATGGCGGTGGAACAAAAAACGGGCGAGAAAATCGACAATGTTGTCTTCATGGGCATGGGCGAACCGCTGGCGAATTTGGAGAATGTGCTCCGCGCCATTCGCATCATCAATGCACCCTGGGGGCTCGGGATCGGCGCGCGTCACATCACCGTTTCCACCAGCGGTCTCGCCCCACAAATCCGGCAGTTGGCGGATGAGCCGACGCAGTTCCGCCTCGCGCTTTCACTTCACGGCGCGACGGATGAAGTGCGCAGCCAGATCATGCCGGTGAATCGCAAGTACCCGCTTAGCGTCCTCCTGGAAGCGTGCGATTACTATGTCGCGCGGAAGAGGCGCATGCTCTTCGAATACATCCTGATCGCTGAGGTGAATGACACCGAGGAACAGGCGCAGGAGCTGGCCAAACACGCCCGGCGTTTGTCGGCCAAGGTCAATCTGATTCCATACAACACGGTCGAAGGGCTGGCCTGGCAACGTCCTTCGCGCCGGCGGCAGGAACGCTTCCATGCCATTCTTCGTCAGCACGGCATCGTTTCCACTTTGCGTTTGGAAAAGGGCCACGATATCGACGCGGCCTGCGGGCAGCTACGCTTGCAGGTGAAACGGAATGAGGGTGCGCTTCCGAGTCCAGCGGTCCCCATCGCCGCGGGGAACGCCGGACCCGAGTAAGCACGCCGAGACGCCGTTCGTTTTGAGGTCGGGCGCGGGCGTGGAATCACGTTCCTGCACTCGTTAAAACTTTTTTGCGCGCTTTCCGAAGCTGCCTTAAAGAAACCCATGCCCGGCTACGACCATGAGCCAAACCGAGCTTGGGACGAATACGAGTGGGAGCGTTTTCTCCAGCAGCAGGATCATAAAACCGAGCGCTACATGGAGTTGCTCGAGAAGTACCTCGATCATCCGCAACGCGATCAAATTATCGCGCGCGAAATGGGTTGGACGCAGCTCCTCAACGGGGAGGAGTGGACCGAGGAAATGGACGCGCTTCTGACCGAAGATGGCATCGACGAGGCCGAGGATTTGGGCAACGAGCTCGAAAAATCAGGCACGTTAGCGGACGGGTTTGAAGATCACAGTCTCTACCGTGCCGCGTTCGCGTTAACCGTCTGGATCGATCAGCTCTTCGACGAGAATTCGGCTCTGCAAAACGAGCCCTCCGCGGTGAAGCTGGCCACGCATTCCGCGCTCGCGAGCGCGAAACTGGCCGCCGCCTTGAGCGATGACGATGTCGATGAAATCGGGATGACGATCGCCTATCTGAAGCGCTCGCTGAAGGCGATCACGGTCTCGATGGAAGCGACCGTGCAGATGCTCTCCGAGCGGCTGATTACTGCGAGGCAACACGCCGCTCTCGAGCAGCGACTTTTCCAAGTGCGCGATGGGATCATCAGCTTGATGGGCGAGTATCGCGGCGAATGGCTGCGGCGCTTCGGCAGCCTTTAAGGCCAGCCGTTGAATGAATTAGCCGCTCCTCCGTCTATTACAATGCATACGGAAGCGACCCCGGCTGAGGCCGAAGTTTCAGATGCGGATTTGGTCCAGTTGTGCCAGGCGGGTGACACGAGGGCCTTTGACCAGTTGGTGGGTCGCTATCGCACGCGAGTTTTTGGTATGATTTACAACATGGTACATAGCGAGCAGGACGCCTGGGATTTGGCCCAGGACGGTTTCCTGAAGGCGTGGAAATCGATCGGCCGTTTCCGCGGTCAATCGTCTTTCTACACCTGGATTTATCGCATCGTGATGAATGTGACGATCGATTGGCTGCGCAAGAAGCAGGTCAAAGGAACCGGGGCGGAATTCGATGACGCGATTCAATTAAAGGAGATCGACCCCGCATCCCGCACGGTGCCGAAGGCCGACGCGCTGCCGCACGAGCGGATGCAGGATCAGGAAATCCGGGCGCGGATCGACGCGGCGATCGCGCAGCTTTCGCCCGAACATCGCGCGGTCATCTTGATGAAGGAAATCGAGGACATGCAATACCATGAGATCGCGGAAGCGCTCGAGTGCTCGATCGGGACGGTGATGTCCCGCCTTTTCTATGCCCGGAAGAAACTACAGAATTTGCTGAGGGATGTTTATGAAAACGTTTGAGGAAAATTGGACCGCCTGGCTGGATGGACAGCTGACGGGCAAGGAGTTGGCTGAATTCGAGGCGGCTTTGCCGGACATCTCGACCGCCGAATTGGAGAAGCAGGATGCGCTCAAGCTGGGCGCGTTCCTGCGCGAACAAATCGGCGCGCGCGCGATGGCGAATGGGGAATTTTTCCAGCATCAGTTACGAGAAGAGATCGAGCGCGAGGCGCGCGCCGCCACGCCGGCCGCGATTGCGCGACCAGCGCGCGAAACATGGTGGTCGATTGGCCGTCTGGCCTGGACTGGCGCGGCTTCGCTGGGGATTTTTTTCATCTGCACCTTCTTCGTTCTGCGGGAGAAAAGTGTACCAGGGCAATCGGCTTATTTGACCCAGATCATTAATGCCCGGGTTGATCCCGCGGTGAGTCCAAACGCGAGCATTTCGATTTTCGAATCGAAGGAAGACAAGGTCACCGTGGTCTGGGTGAATGGTCTCCAATCGCTTCCTTCCGAATACGCCGCCCAGTAGATGTCTCGCTCCTTCCTTTGCGCGCTCGTCGCTTTGTCGCTGGTGTTGCCCTCTGCCTCGGGGCTGGCGGCGGAGACGGTTTGGAGCGGTTTGGTCATGGCAAACAATGTTCCGCAACCGACCCCGATTCCGGCTGAACTGACGGACCTGGAGGGAACGCTGAAGCATCTCTTTGGTTACAACCAATTCCAGGTCATCGGGCAGTCGCGTAAAACTCTGCGGACGGGGGAAGAAGATTGGCTGGCTACGAGCAAATACTTTTCGCTGCACGTGGACTCGAGGCCGACGAAGAGCGATTCGTCGTATCGCCTCAACTTGCAACTCTTCCAGGAAGAGAAGCTGTTACTCGAAACCGAAGCCAGGCTGAGCAAACGGAGCCCGCTCGTGATCAAGGGCCCGCAAGTAGGCGACGGCCAGTTGGTTTTGCTGCTCGTGGTGGAGTAGTTGGTTCCGGGTTGCCGCCCGCTTCGGGAGCGGAGAGGAGCGACAATTCCTGATGCAGGCGGGAACGGAACGCGCTAATTCTCCGCATGACGCGCCTCGTTTGCATCGCCGCAATCTGGTCCATCTTTCTGGCTAACGTGAGCGCAGAGAAACCGTTCGATTTCGAGAGCACGCCTGGAAAACTACCGAAGCAGGTGGTGCCGAACGAATACGCGATTCGCATCGTGCCGGATGTGAAAAGCTTCACCTTCACCGGTTCCGAGACGATCAAGCTCGACGTGCGCAAGCCGGTGCGCGAATTGGTCCTGAACGCGCTCGAGATTGAAATCGCGAGCGCTGCGCTCGATGGCAAACCCGTCGGGCGCCACGCGATCAAGCTGGATCCGAAAAGCGAAACCGTCACGATCGCGCTCCCGTCGGAATGGGCGCCGGGCTCGCACACTCTGGCGCTGGTTTTCTCTGGCAAGATCAACCAGCAAGGCCAGGGCTTGTATCGCGCTCCGTATCGGGATGCCGGGAGCGAGGTGAAGAAGGTCATGCTCGGGACCCAGTTCGAAGCGACGGATGCGCGCCGCATGTTTCCCTGCTGGGATGAGCCGAGCTTTCGCGCCCGTTTTCAACTGACTGCGGTCGTGCCGGAAAATTGGACGGCCGTTTCCAACATGCCGATCGAGCAGGAAAAGAAAATTGCGGGCGGGAAGGAACTGCACTTCGGCCTGACGCCTTCGATGGCTTCTTATCTCAACGTCTTTTGCGCGGGAGAGTTGGAGACGATCGAGAAGAAGAGCGGCGGTGTGCTGCATCGCGTGGTCGCAACCAAAGGAAAAGCCGGGATGGGCCATTACGCGCTCGAGAGTTCCGTGCAAATCGTCGAGTTCTACAACGATTATTTCGGGACCGATTATCCGTTGCCGAAGCTCGACGAAATTGCCGTCCCGGGCGGCTTCGGCGGCGCGATGGAAAACTGGGGCGGCATCACGTATTACGAATCGCGGCTGCTCTATGATCCGGCTAATTCCTCCGCCGAAACGAAGCAGGCCATCTACGAAGTGATTGCGCACGAAGTGGCGCACCAATGGTTTGGCGATCTCGTGACGATGGCGTGGTGGGATAATCTCTGGCTGAACGAAGGCTTCGCCTCCTGGATGGGAAGCAAATGCACGGCGAAGTTCAACCCCGATTGGGAAGTGTGGCTGGAGCGGGATGTCCCGCGCGATCCGACTCGTCGCGCCGGTATTCCGAAAGAGGCGGCAATGGAAAGCGACGCCCGGTCGACCACGCATCCGATTCAACAACCGGTCGCGACGGAGGCCGAGGCGAACAGCGCTTTCGACGAAATTACCTACAAAAAAGGCCAGTCCTTCATCCGCATGCTGGAAAGTTTTCTGGGCGAAGATGCCTTTCGTGATGGCATCCGGAAATACATCGCGCGCCACAAATTTTCCAACACCACGACCGCGGATCTTTGGCACGCGCTCGGGGACGCGTCGGGCAAGCCGGTGACGGAGATTGCGGCCAACTGGACCCAACAGCCTGGTTTTCCGGTGGTGAAAGTGGCGCGCGATCCGGCCGGCAAAATCAAACTCACGCAGGAGCGTTTCACGATTAATTATCCCGACGCGCCGCCGCTGCAATGGAAGATACCGCTGACCTATTCGGTCGCGGGCGCGGCCTCGCCCGTCAGCCTCCTCATGGCGGATACGACAACCGAACTCGCTGACGTTCCGGCCGATCGCGCGGTCAAGTTCAACGTGGAAGGCGCGGGCAATTACCGGGTCGAATACGACGCGGCGTCGTGGAAATGGCTCGTCGCCGAGTTGCCTCGAATGAGTGTGCCGGATCGCGTGAATTTACTGAGCGACGCCTGGGCCCTCGTCCAGGCGAACCGCGCACCGCTGGCGCACTACCTCGAACTGGTCGAAAAACTCCCCACCCGGACGGAATTGCCGGAACGGGAACAAATCATGACCGCGTTCGCGCAGATCGGCGATCTGATCGAAGACGAGCCGACGCGCCTGAGCTTTCGAAAGTATGCCGTCTCCATTTTGCGGCCGAGTTTCGATGAGCTTGGGTGGGAGCCGAAAGAAGGCGAATCCACGCGCGCGGCCCTGCTGCGTTCAAGTCTGATCGGCGCGCTCGGAAGGTTGGAAGACGAGGATATCGTCGCCGGGTGTCGGGCGCGTTTCGATCGCTACCTTTCCGATCGCGCGTCGCTCTCGCCGGATTTGCGCGGACCTGTCCTGAAGCTCATCGGTCGTTCCGCGGATGAGGAAACCTGGAACAAGCTCCATGAGCTGGGCCGGAAGAGCGACAGCATCGAAGAAAAGCAAAATTACTACGAAGCGCTCACGGCCGCGAAAGACCCCAAGCTTGCGCAACGCGCCTTGCAGATCGCGTTAACGGAAGAACTACCGACCACGCGTGCAGTCTTCATCGTGCCGGGAGTGGCGCGGGAAAGCGGGCATGCCGCGCTCGCGTGGGAATTTGCCAAAGCCCACATGAAACCGTTGCTCGCGAAAGCCGATGCGCTCAGCGTCAACAGCTACGCGCCCAGCCTCTTTACCTTCTTTTCCGATCCGGCGCGCATCGCTGAGTTGCAAGCATACGCCAAAACGGAATTGCCTCCGGCAGCGGCCAAACCGGTCGCTAAAGCGGTGGATGAAATCACTTTCCGCGCGGAATTCAAAAAGCGGCTGCGCGCGCAGATCGCGAGTTGGGGAGCGGACAGGGAACCGCGCGGCTAAACCATGGGTGGGCGCTCGGGCGCCTCAGCCATCCGCCTGGTTTCTGCGTCCGCGAGGGCGAGCGCTTGCGCCTGCCGCCAGCCCGCCAGCGCCTGACTGATCAGGAAAAATGCGAGCAGCCCAATCCAGAACGATCGGAGCCAGAGCGCGTAGGCCCCGGCCGCGAGACAACCGACAAATCCGATCGCGCTCGCCACCTGCAGGCTGCGAATCCGTCCAAACGGAAACCAGAGGAGCGCGCGCAAAATTTGCCCGCCATCCAGGGGATAAATTGGGAGAAGATTGAAGAGAAGGATGCCGCCGTTGATCCACGACACGGTCACGACGAGACGGTAGGCATCCGGCGCATTCTCCGGCCAGCCGAGTCCGACGGCCAGAAGCTGGACGAGAATCAGCAGAGGAATCAGGACGACATTAACGAGCGGTCCAGCGGCGATGCTCCACAGTTCCGCGCCCGGTCGGGGAGGAGGCCGGACGAAGGCGACGCCGCCCAGCGGCCAAAGCATGATGCGATTGGCCTCGCCCCCAGTCGAGCGGCAGGCGAGCGCATGTCCGAATTCATGCACGAGGACGATCGCGAAAAGCGCGATGTATTCGTAGAGCGCAAACATGGGCGACGCATATTGATAGCGCCGCGCGGACAACTGATAGGCCGCGACAAAGAACCAGGAGAAATGGAGGAAGACATCGATCCCCCAGAGTTTGAATAGATGAATCGAGCCGCCGCGCATGTTCGGAGGGAACGTCGGCTGTGCGCTGCGGTCGCGCCACCAGCATTCCGCGACCAGGCGCTTAAAGCGTCACTTCGGGCTTGCCGTCGTTCGGCGGGAGAAGGAGGCGCATCGGCATCATGGAGGATTCGTTGAAGCCGTGCCGCTTGAAAAAATGCTGCGAACGAAGCTCGGGGCGATCGGTTAAGAGCGTGATGCGGAGGAAATTTTTCTGCTTCGCGAAATTGATCGCATACTCGAGCAGCTGCGAGCCGTAGCCCTTGCCCTGAAAAGCTTTGTGAATGACGAGATCCTCCAGGACCATGACGAACCCGCCTTCGGCCGTGCTGATGGTGAAGAGCAGATTGATCATCCCGACGATGGTGCGGTCCTGCCGGAGGACGAAGACGCGGCCGCGGTTTGGCTGTTCGAAAATCAGGCGCAACCCGCGCAATTGTTTGCCCTTATCTGGGCAGAAGTCGCTTTCCTCACTGAAAAGCTCGCCGAGGAGAACGGACAATTCATCCAGGTCCTCAAAGGTCGCGGGCTCGATTACAACTTCTTCATTCATCGGCCCCTCGTTATTCCACAAAGGGGGGGCGGTGGCAATGAGGTTGTCGCCGCGGGACACGCACACTCCCGCCGATTGACAAAGCGAGGACTGTCCATAAGGTAGCCGCTCTTCGCCGGGCTCCGGTGAAGTCCTTCTTATGAAACGCACCTTACAGCGCTCGAAACGCACCCGGAAAAATCAGCACGGTTTCCGCGCGCGGATGAGCACCAAAGCGGGTCGGGCCTGTCTCGCACGGCGTCGCCAGCATGGACGCAAGCGTCTCCTGCCGAAAGGCGCGGAGGTGCAGTACGCCCGTCACACGCAGGCGTAGCCGTCGCGCCCAGCGCGCGTGATCGTGCTCATTAGCGAATGGGCATGCGGATTTCGGGCACGAGCAACAGGACGAGTTTCAACGCTGCAATTCCCGCAGCGGTCCCGCGTATCCGGTTAATTCCAGATAGCCGCGCCCTTTGATTGGTTTTCCGTCGCGCGTTCCGTTCATCTCGATCGCGCCCTCCCAATAAGCCAGCGGAAGCAAAGCCAGCTCCTGGTTCTGCAGCACCGCGCGCACGCTGAAGTGCAGACCCTTCTCTGGAACGTCGATCTTCCAGGCGATCGGGTATTTTGCGCCGGTCGCATCGCTCTGCCAGAAAGCGCTCGGATTCATCTGGAACGAGGCCAGCGGCAGATGCGTGGTCGTTCCATCGGCCGCGATGAAAGTGCCGCTCGAACTCGCATCCGCCTCCCTGTTTTCCAACCGCATCCGGTACAGCATCAGCTCGGTGCCATCATCGAGATGAAGCGAGATCCAATCCCATCCGACCTGTTGCGGGGAAAGTTGATTCGTCGCCCATTCGTGATCGAACCAGCTCTCCCCTGTGACGCCAAAAGCCTCCGCGCCCATCCGTATCTGCCCCTCTGTTCCGAGGCGGGTGAGGGAATAATAATGAGAGGCGTGTCCCTCGCCTGACGCTTTCCGGCTGAGACCGCCGGTGCCATGAACAGCCGGCGGTTTTAGCGAAACCAGCCGCAGATCGATCGTCGCGTCAGCGCTCGCAGCCGTCAGGTGAAAGGCGCCGTCTTCGTCCAAGCGCAAACTCCATGAATCCAGCCATGCCAGCCGGTCTCCTTCATCGAATCCCGCTTCCCCGAACGCGCCGCGGCTTGTTTTTTGGATAAAATGAAACTGCCGGGCCGCCACATCGGTAACGGTAAAATGCGCGAACTTTAGATCCCGAACGACGAAGCGCGACAGCTCCGGCTTCCGCTCATCAGGCGGAAGAATTCCCTGACGGAAGAAGGTCAACTGATAGCCGAACCGGCGTCCGGTCGCGTCCGAAAGATTGCCGGTAAAATACCACCACTCCGTTTTGAAGGAGAGATGGGCGTGATGGTCGCGCGGAGATTCGTAGCGCCAGCCGGGCTCGGCAATTTGCCAATCTGCAGCGAGAGCGAATCCCGCAGCCAGAGTGACGCTTGCAAGATAAAGAAGCC
>Ga0193706_1001335_pt1 | contig 11197 bp, 8 predicted proteins | sample U3c1metaG_FD_160130 | JGI IMG/M metagenome (GOLD analysis project Ga0193706, IMG submission 160130) | Soil microbial communities from a riparian zone of the East river system, Colorado, United States - U3c1 | ecosystem: Environmental > Terrestrial > Soil > Riparian zone | place: USA: East River... | reverse complement strand
CAGCCACACGATGAGCGCCGCGAAGATCGAGCCGAGGATGAGGTGCTCTTTGACGGCGCCGACGGCGGCCAGGACGAACTCCGACTGGTCGCGGATGATGTCGAGCTTGTAGCCGGCCGGAATCTGCGGGCGGATCTCCTCGACGCGCTCCTTGATGCCCTCCACGACGGAGATGGCGTTCGTCCCGGACTGCTTGCGGACCTGCAGCACCACCGCGGACTTGCCGCCGACGGTCGCCGCCGACTTGACGTCGGACATGCTGTCTTCAACGCGGCCGATGTCGCGGATGCGGATCGGCGCGCCGTTCACCGTCGCCACCGGGATGTTCCCGAACTCCTCGGGCGACGACACGCGGCCGTACGTGCGCAGCGTGAGATCGCGCACGCCCTGCTCGACCTTGCCTCCCGGAATCTGAATGTTCTGGGCCTGCAGCGCCGAGACGACCTGCGCCGCGGTGAGACCCTGCGCGGTGAGCTTGGCGTTGTCGAGGATCACGTTGATCTGCCGCGGCCGCGCGCCGATGACGAGCACCTGACCGACGCCCGTGACCGTCTCCAGACGGCGGCGAAGGTTCTTGTCGACGTACTCGGAGATGTCGCGCTGCGAGACCGGCGCGGAGACGGCGATGGTGACGACCGGGATCGCGCCCGGATCGAAGTTCTGCACGATCGGCGGATCGGCGTCGGTGGGAAGCTCGGCGAGGATCGTGGAGATCTTGTCGCGCACTTCCTGCGACGTCCCGGTTTTTCTCGAGGTCGAACGAGATCATGACCACCGAGACGTTCTCGGACGAGAACGACGTCAGCTCGTTGATGCCGCTGATCGTGTTGACCGCTTCCTCGATCTTGTCGGTCAGCTCCGTCTCGATCTCTTCCGGCGCCGCGCCGGGAAGCACAGTCGTGACGATGACGAACGGGAACTCGACGTTGGGAAAGCGGTCCACCCCGAGCTTGAGGTAGGAAAACGCACCGATCACGACCAGGGCCAGGATGATGACCGTGGCGAAGACGGGGCGGCGTACGCAGATCTCAGCTAGTTTTTGCATGTGATTCTCCGGAAGGGAGCCGGAAGCTGGGAGTCAGGAGTCAGGCTTACGGGGATCGACGCTCCAGCGACGAACCCAAATCGCGGATCAGGGCTCCAAACCCCGAACGCCCGACTCCCGACTCCCGACCCCCGACTCCCGACTCCATTCAGTCCAGCTTCGTCTCCACCCTCGCGAACAGCCCCGGACGCAACCGTCCGTCGCGGTTCGGGAACTCCGCCTCGGCGAACATGGTGCGCGTCTTCGGATCGATCACTCCGCCCACCGTCTTGATCGTGCCTTCGAACGTCTCATTGGCATACGGGTCGACGCGCGCGGTCACGTGAATTCCCGGCCGGATGCGGCCGAGGTAGCGCTCGGGGACCTGGAAGCGGAGGCGCAGGGGCGAGAGCTGCACGACCACGAAGGCCACACCGCCTTCGCCGAGCCGCGCGCCGACCTCGGTGCGCTTCTCGGCGATGACGCCGCTCACAGGCGACCGCAGCGTCGCGTCCGCGACCTGCTGGCGGAGCAGCGCCGACTGCGCACCGGCCGACGCGTACGCGGCGTTGGCCTGGTCGTACATCGCCTGCGAGCGGTCGAACGTCGCGCGCGGAATCGAGTCCTTCGCGATCAGGTCCTTCTTGCGCTCGAGGTCCCGTGCGGCCTCGTCGCGCGCCGCTTTCGCGCGCTGTGCGTCCGCCTCCGCCGCCTGCAGATGAAGGCGCGCGTAGTCGGACTCGAGGACCAGCACCGGCTGACCGCGCGTGACGCGCGAGCCCTCGTCGACGAAGACCTTGGCAACGCGGCCCGGCATCTTTGCGGAGAGCTCGGAGCGGACGGGCGAGACGAACTCGCCGGTCGCCTCGATCGCGCCCGTGCTGTTCGCAACCGCGGTCGCGGCCGTGGCCGCCGACTCGGTCGCGGCCGTCGTCGCGTTGGCGATGTCCTGAACGTCCGCGGGAAGCGGCGGCGCGACGGCGGTGTCCGTCGCCGTGGTTGTCGTCTCTGCTTTCGACTCGTCGCTCGAGCACGCGATGGTGCCGAGGGAGAGGGTGAGGATCGTGGTGAAGAGGATGAGGCGCTTCGTCATCGATTACTCCGCTTTCGGCTGCTCTGACGGCTGGCCGACGTTCACTGCGTCTTTGAGCTCGCCCGCGGCGTACCAGACGCGCAGCTGGGCGAGATCACGATTGAGGGTTTCTTCCGCGACGGCGCGGCGCGCGTCGGTGAGGGACGTTTCGGACGAGGCCAGGTCGAGCGACGTGGCCTCCTGTGCGCGATAGAGCTCGAAGGCCTGCGCGTACTCGGCCTGCGCGGCCTCGAGCTGCTCGCCGGCGAGCTGCAGGCCGATCTCGGCCGAGTGCAGATCCGCCAGGGCGCGGCGCACGTCTTCACGCGCGATCAGCTTGGCCTCCTCGAGCGAGGACTCGGCCTGACGCTGCTGCGCCTTGGCGACCGCGATGCGGGCGGGCACTTCGCCGGCCTGAAAGATCGGCACGTCGAAGTTCAGGCCGCCGAACGCGTATTCGTTCGCGGGGAAGGGCGTGCGCTGCTGGATGAAGCCGCCGTTGAAGCGCACGGTCGGGAGCCAGAAGCCGCGCTGCTTCTGCACTTCGAGCTTCGCGATGCGCACGTTGTTCTCGGCGATGTCGATGTCGGGGCGATCGGTCGTGGCGCGCGTGATCAGCTCGGCCTCCGAAGGCAGCGCCGGCAGCGGTTGCTCCGGTGTGACGACTTCGACGGGGCCGTCGAGGTCGAGGTCCGTGCGCAGCTGCGCGACGGCATGCTCGCGCGTCTGCTGTGCCGATGCGAGCAGGCGCTGCGAGGCCTTCATCCCGGTCTGTGCGCGGAAGACGTCGACCTTCGTGACCTCGCCGGCGTCGTAGAACGCCTGCGCCTGCGCGAGGCGCTTCTCGGCGAGCTCGATGTTGCGGTGCTCGACGTCGACGCGGCGGTCCGCGTTCACGACGGCGAGATAGCTGGAGGCCACGCGCAGGAGGATCGAGTCCTCCGCGGCGAGGTTGCCCTCACGCGCGTTCTCGATCCCGATCTTGGCCTGCGAGTAGGCGCGCAACTCGCGCCGCCCGGCGAAGATCGGCTGCGAGAGCGTGACCCGGTAGGCCCAGTCGTTCCGCGGCAGGATGGCGATGGCGTCGTCGCCCTCGCCGAACGTCTGCTCGATGCTGTTGCGCGTCAGGTCGCCGGTGAGCGTGATCTTCGGCATCACCGCCGAAAGCAGATAGCTCCGATTCGCCTCGGCGATGGCGATGTCGTCGCGGGAGCGATCGACCGTGTCGTTCACCACGAGCGCGCGCTCCAGCGCGGCCCGGAAAGTCAACTTCGTCTGTGCGGATGCGCTGAGCGCGCACAGCACGACGAGTGCTGCTGTCATTCCTCGTTTCACTTCAACTCCGTTTCCGAATTCCGTCCAGAATGAGTCCGGCCATGAGCTCGACGTCAGCTTCAGTGTCCGGCGTTTCCGGATCGGTCAGGCGCTGCACGATGACTGAGGTGGTGCCTTCGATCATGAACAATGCGAGTCGATTGGGGTCGACCCGCTTGATCTCTCCGCGCTCCATGGCTTGCCCGAGCACACCGGCAAGCTTCTGGACGCGAAGCTGGTACTGCGGATGGCAGGCGCTCTTCTGCCGGCGCTGGCGCTCGCCCCCCCCATCGGGATTTCTCAAAGAGAGATAAAGGCGGAAAAATTCACGGTTCGCGCCGAAGAAGGCGACCTGGGCGCGGAGGATGGTCCGGAGTTTTTCCTCGAAGGGGATGTCCTGGTCGAGGGCCTCGTCGATCTGCACGGACAACTCCGCCATCGCGCTCTCGAACGTCTGCTCGTCGCGGTCGCGGAAGTAGAGGTAGATCGTCCCCTTGGCCACTCCGGCCTCATCGGCGATCTCCTGCATGGTCGCGGCTGCCATCCCCTTGCGCGCGATGACGCGCATGGTGGCCTCCTGGATCGACTGGATCCGGTACTCCTGAACGACTTCTTCTTTCGACTTCATGGGCTCGTCCTGTCCAGCATGCTGAACGGACGGTCATTCGACCAGAATTCCTGGTCAGCCGCAAGAACCGAGCGGTCAGTTGTTGGAGGATTGTGACCGAGAGTGAAGACATGTCACCCCCGCCCGCCGACGGTGCCCAAGCCACGATTTACGCATTTGAGATCCTTCGCCGCGCTTCGCCGGCTCAGGATGACGGTTCAACGAGGGCGAAGCGGACCGCTGGCGTCCCGCCGGCTGATGTGGCGGCGTCCCGCGCCGCCACCTGGGGGGGGCGGGTGGCCACCCGACCGCGACATATGGCGGCGATGATCAGATCGTTGAGCTTTTAGTGCCGGACGATGAGCCCCGATGACCCTGTTCCAGGAGGTCGGGGATGTTGGAACGAAGGTTCAGATCTGGATCGGAGAGAAAGCAGGATCGAGACGAATGACGATGCTGGGCATCGCGTTCTGCGGCGGTCATCGTCTCTTCTTGTCTCTCTCCGCCGACTCTGCAAGATGAAGAATCCTGATGACGCGGCCATGAGCCACCACTCGTGCGCCCTCTCGCACCTGAAACTCCAGGCCGGGATGAACGCGGCCAACATGAGCATCTGGGTTAGAAAATCGCAGGAGAGTTCTGACCGTCTGGCCGGGAAGCGCAGAGTCCACATCGGGATACTCCTGCTCCGCATCCCAGTCCTGCTCGTCGTAATAGAACTGGGGGCGATAGCCGGAAAACGCTGGCGTCGAGCGGCCGCCTTGCCCGGTAGGCACAAATGTGATCTCGGCCTCAATGTCCGGCGGGAAAGCGTACATTTTGGCAGGTGTGCGCATCGGACAGCCTCATTCGCGACGTCAGTCGATCCCCGGTAACACAGCGACCCGCTGGAGGAGGATTTGCTCGTCGCGGTTGTCATGATCTGCCATCGCCGCGAGGAACTCCACGGCGGGCAGCGGCTTTCCGAGCAGGTAGCCTTGCAGCGAATCGCAACCCAGCTCAGTGAGAAACGCCTGCTGGGAAGTCGTCTCGACGCCCTCCGCTACGATCTGCAGGTCGAGCGTCTTCCCCAGCGCAACGATCGCTGCCACGATCGCGCGGTCTTCCGGATCGTGCTCGAGATCGGCGACGAAGCCACGATCGATCTTCAGCTCACTTGCGGGCAGGCGCTTGAGATACAGGAGGCTCGAGTAGCCGGTACCAAAGTCGTCGATGGCGATTCGCACCCCCATCGAATGCAGTTGTTGCAGGATCACCTCGCTGGCATCGGCATCGCGCATGGCTGTCGATTCGGTGATCTCCAGCGTCAGGGAGCGTGCGTTCAGTGAGTGGCGGTCGAGTGTCGCGGCGACGAGCTCCGTCAGCGTCGCGTGACCGAATTGCACGGGGGAGAGGTTGACCGCGATCGTCCACGCGGTGTGCCCCATGTCGTGCCATTTCCTCATCTGCCGGCATGCTTCGTCGAGCACCCATTCGCCGATCGGGATGATCAGGCCCGTTTTTTCTGCGAGCGGGATGAAGTCTTTCGGTGGAATGAGACCTCGCACCGGGTGTTCCCAGCGGATCAGTGCCTCCGCTCCTATCGCGGGCCCGTTCGGCGCCCTGAACTTCGCCTGATAGAAAAGGACCAGTTCGCGGCGCTCGATCGCGCGACGGAGGTCCTGCACCATCTCCAGGTGCAACTGCACGTCGGCGTTCATCGATGCTTCGAAAAAGCAGTATGAATCGCCCCCGAGCGATTTCGCGTGATACATCGCGGCGTCGGCATGGGTGAGCAGTTCGTGCTGCGCCCCACCGTCGCCGGGGAACATCGCGATGCCAATGCTGGCGGACATCTGCAGTTCGTGGCCGGCGACGTGAAACGGCTCCCGGATCAGGATCAGGATCTTCTCAGCGAGGACAGCCGCGTCCTCAGGCTCGCGCACATCGCCGAGACAAACGAACTCATCGCCGCCGACTCTGGAGATCGTGTCCTCCGTCCGGGTCTTCGGAAGGATGCGGTTGGCGACCTCGATCAACAGCAGATCTCCGACCGCATGGCCGTACGCATCGTTCACCGCCTTGAACCCATCGAGATCGAGAAACATGAGCGCGAAGCGGCGGTCCGCGCGGGCGGCGCTGTCAATCGCCTGCTTCAGGCGATCCTCGAGAAGCGCGCGGTTGGGAAGCTTGGTGAGGTTGTCGTGCAGCGCCTGATACGTCAGCTCCTGATTCGCTTCCGCCAGTGACACCGCCAGCCTCGAGGTGCGCGACTCCAGACGCATGTCCAGGACGGACACGATCAGCGTGATCGCCAGGATCGCCATCGTCACGATGATCACGAGGAGCGCCAGCCAACCCGTGTTGACGCCGCCCTTGGCCGCACCACAGATGCTGCCGATTTGAAATTCGGCGGCGGCCATCCCGGTGTAATGCATTCCGACGATGGCGAGGCCCATGACGACGCCGGCGACCGCGCGATAGAAATACACGCGCGACCCCTGTTGACGCAGATGAAACGCGATGAACAGGGCGGCGCCGGATGCCAGCACGGCGATGACGATCGACAGGATGAATAGAGAAGGGATGTAGTGGATCAGGGGATTCATGCGCATTGCGGCCATGCCCGTGTAGTGCATGGAGGCGATGCCGATCCCCATCAGAATCGCGCCGAACATCAGCCGGGACCACGGCAGCTGCTCCTGACACACGAGCCACAACGCAAAGACGGACGAGGCAACGGCGATCAGCAGCGAAAGCAGCGTGATCGCCGGGTCATATCCCAGGCGCATCGGCAGGCTGAACGCCAGCATCCCGATGAAGTGCATCGACCAGATGCCCACGCCCATGGCCGACGCTCCGCCGCCGAGCCACAGATGCGCCGCGCGGCCCTGTGCAGTCGAGATCCGGCCGGCCATGTCGAGCGCGGTGTACGAGGCCAGAATCGCGACGAAGAGCGACGCGGAGACGAGCAGAGGGTTATAGCTGGCAACGTACAAATCGCGCCTCGCCTACCTGTAGGGATCTGGGAATGATACTCCGGCGACGCTGCCTCACCGCACCGGCGGCGTCACCTTCACGTCAAAACGTGTCCCGACAGCCTGGCCGACGCGAATAATCTTCGAGAAACGCCACAGACTCAGTACATCAGGACCTTTGCGCGCCTCTTCTCGAAGTCGCCCGTGTCCCACCGCACCACCCTTCCCTCGCGAATCGCCTCCAGCGTTGCGCCATGGCGCAGCAGCGGGGCGATCTCGTCGACGGGGAACTGGCGCGGATACAGGCGCGCGAGCGCGGCTGCGATGGCGATGCCGAGGTCGACGGAGCGGAGGGCGCGGCGGTCGGTGATGGTGACGCGCACGCCGCCGCAGTCCTCCCCCTTGTGCACGCTCGCGGTTGGAGTGAAGCGCGTGGGCGTCAACACGACACCCGGCACTCGTACGGAAGCAGCGAGTCGCGCTCCGTCGATGTATGGCGCGCCGAGGATCTCGAACGGGGTGTCCGTTCCGCGACCGACGGACACCGCGCGCTCGAGGAGGCCGATGCCGGGATAGAGCGCGGCCGCGTTCAGCGAGCGCATGTTCGGCGAGGTGTTCACCCACGGCAGGCCGGCCTCGTCCTGCCACTGCGCGCGCTTCCACCCGCGAACGGGGACCACCGTCAGATCGACGTCGATCGCGCGCTCGTCGCGGAACAGTTTCGCCAGCTCGCCCACCGTCATCCCATGCCGGATCGGCAGCGGATGAAATCCGGTGAAGTTCGTCTCGCCCTCCAGCAGCGGTCCCTCGACGACGTCGCCGCCGATCGGGTTCACGCGATCGAGCACGATGAACTTGATCTTCGCGTCCGCGGCGGCTTCCATGGCGATGCCCATCGTGGCGATGTACGTGTAGAAGCGCGTCCCGATGTCCTGCACGTCGAACACGAGCGCGTCGAGATTCTCGAGTTGCGAGGGCACGGGCTTGCGCCGCTCGCCATAGAGGCTGTACACGGGCACGCCCTGGTATCTCTCATCGGAGATCCTGTCGTCCGCCGTGCCGCGCAGGCCGTGCTCCGGCGAGAAGATCGCGGCGAGCGTGACGTTCGGCGCGCTGATCAGGAGATCGACGGTCGCGTTTCCGGAGCGGTCGATCGCGCTGCGATTCGTGATCAGGCCGACGCGCATGCCGCGCAACGCCTCGTAGCCGCTCGCGTGCAGAACGTCGATGCCGTTCTCCGCGTTCGCGCTCCCCGCGGCGATGAACCCGACACGCCGCGGCTGGGGATGAAACGTCACATCGGTCAATGACTCGGCCACGAGCGTTCCCAGCCGCCGCTGCAGCGCGACGACGCTGCCCTTGCCGTCGGGATGCACGCGATTCGAGAGGAACACATAGAACGCATGCGCCTCGGGATCGATCCAGAAAAATCCGCCAGTCCACCCCGTATGTCCGAACGACTCCGAGGAGAAGAGCTCGCCGCGGGGCCTGCTGTAGTTGGAGTCGTAGTCGAATCCCGCCGCGCGCCGCACCGCCACCTCCGGCGGCGACGCCACCTCGGTCATGCCGCGCGGGAAGAAGCCGCCGTCCAGCACGGCGCGCGCGAACTTCGCGAGATCGCTCGCCGTCGTGAACATGCCCGCGTGCCCGGCCACGCCGCCCATCCGCCGCGCCGTCGGATCGTGCACGACTCCGCGCAGACCAGCCTCGGTCGGCGCGATTCTCGGGGACATGCGCGGGCGGAACGACGTGTCGCGCATGCCCAGCGGTACGAACACGTTCTTCTTCGCGAACTGATCGAGCGGCTCACCCGACACGCGGCGCACGATCTCGCCGAGGAGGATGTAGTTGACGTCGGAGTAACGGAAGACGTGGCCGGGGCGGTTCTGCGGCTTCATCGCCATCGCGCGGCGGACGCCTTCGTCGTACCCACTCCAGTCCTTGCCGGCGATGCCCGGCGCAAGCCCGGAGGAGTGCGTCATCAGATGGCGGACCGTCACCGCGCCGTCGGAAAACTCCGGCAGATACGAACGCACCGGCGCGTCGAGCGAGATCTTCCCTCGCTCGATCAGAAACCAGGCCGACGGTGCGGTCGCGACCACCTTCGTCAATGAGGCAGCATCGAAGATCGTGTCGGTGGTCATGCGCTCGCGCGCAGGCACGACCGCGCGATCGCCGTACGCGTGGAGGTAACGCTCGCCATCGTGGTCGATCAGCAGCACACCGCCGGGAAGCTTCTTCTCCGCGATCGCGTCGCGGACCGCCACGTCGGTCTCGACGAGCTTGTAGTCATCGAAGGAGGCGGAAACGAGCAGGAAGAAGACGAGGAAAGGAAGCAGGCGGCGCACGGAGCGATGCTATCGCGAGGCGGCTTGTGACATTTCGGTTGACTAACTTCGAAAGGGCCCTAGAATCACCGACGAATCCCATTCACCCGAAAATCGATAACGGCATAACCGTCGCGAGGCGGTGACGCAAAGCTACGGACCTCCTCACGCGTGTGCTGAGGCTGCCGAGCTGCCGAAGGCTCGGTCCACCGTCCGGAGGATCCATGATCAGGCGTCGCCTTCTCTCGTATTCCGTAGGCATTCTCACCGTATCTCTCCTCACTGCGGGCGCTCAGGCCGAAGCCCGCTTCATTACTGGCTCACCGCGGACCGAGAAGGTCAATGCCGCCGCGGCGCAGCGGCCGGCGCCGACCGTTGCGGGTCGCTGGGTCGGCACGAAGGCAATCATCTTCGATCCGTCCACGCGCAGTCTCCGCAAACCGACTCAGCTGGAGGTCTTCCAGATGGTGCGGTCGATTCAGCAGTTGACGACCAGGCCCGCCAAGGCGATCAAGGGCACGATCGCGTCGAATGGCACCACCCGGCAGGGCTCGATCAACGGCGCGTTTGCCACGATCATCCTGGGCCGCGCAAGGGTTGACGGGTCCGTCGAGACCCGCTGCGTGCAGACCTTCGAGGAAGCCACCGAGTTCCTCGGTCTCGTCGATCAGACGGATTCGCAGCAGTAAGGCCGGAGACGATCATGAAAAATATCGCACGCATCCTCACCGTCTTCGCGCTCGTCCTCCTCATGACCTCGCCTGTATTCGCCTCTGCGACGGTCTACATCATCAACAACGACGGCGCCGGCGAAGGCTTCAACGATCCGACTCCGGCTGTGCCGGTGGGCGGCAACCCCGGGATCACGCTTGGCCTGCAGCGCCAGATCGCGTTCGCTCACGCGGCGAACATCTGGGCGAACACGCTGGACTCGAATGTCGACATCTACGTCGTCGCCGCGTTCAATCCGCTCGCCCCGAACGTCCTCGGCTCCGCAGGTGCCTGGGACGTGTTCTCCGACTTCGCAGGAGTGGGAGCGTTCCCGGGCTCTGAATATCCGGCCACGTGGTACAGCTCGGCCCTTGCCGACAAGCGCGCCGGTCAGGACCAGGACATCACCGCGCCGGACATCAACGCGCAGTTCAGCAGCAACTTCAACTTCTACCTCGGTCTCGACGCGAACCACGGCGCGCAGAACGACCTCGTCGCGGTTCTTCTTCACGAGCTGGGACATGGTCTCGGCTTCCAGAACTTCGTGACGGAGCAGACCGGCGCGAACCTCGGCAACTTCTTCGACGGTCCCCGCTTCTATCCGCTGCAGACCGACGTGTTCTCGCGCTTCACGTTCGACGCGACGACAAACCTGCATTGGAACGACATGACCCCGGCGGAGCGCCAGGCGTCAGCAGTGCGTTTCGGACGTGTGGTGTGGGACGGCGCAACCGTCACCGCCGCCGCACCGAGCGTGCTGGTCTTCGGCAGCCCCGAAGTGCGCGTGCTCTCGCCGACCGCCATCGCAGGCGCGTATCAGTTCGGAACGGCGGCCTTCGGACCGTCGATCCTCGTCGGCGGCGCGACCGGTTCGGTCGTCGCCGCGGTCGACATCGCCGAACCGCCGGCCCCGCCGCTTGCGGCCGGTACGACGACTGACGGATGCTCGGCGTTCTCGAACGCCGCGGCTGTTGCCGGCAAGATCGCGCTCGTCGAGCGCGGCCTGTGCGGCTTCGCAGTCAAGGCGCGCAATGCGGCAGCCGCAGGCGCAACCGCGGTCATGATCTACAACAACGCGGCGAACGCCGCGGGCGCTCCTCCGGGAATGGCTGACGACGGCTTCGGCGCAACGATCACCGCGATCAGCTTGAGCCGCGCAGACGGCCTGGCGATCATCGGCCAGCT
>Ga0193706_1001334_pt1 | contig 11208 bp, 10 predicted proteins | sample U3c1metaG_FD_160130 | JGI IMG/M metagenome (GOLD analysis project Ga0193706, IMG submission 160130) | Soil microbial communities from a riparian zone of the East river system, Colorado, United States - U3c1 | ecosystem: Environmental > Terrestrial > Soil > Riparian zone | place: USA: East River... | reverse complement strand
CATTGCAATATTGTAAAAGAAATGCTGCTGGCTGTTGACTTTGCAAAAGAATTTGGTTTTGACGTGGTGCTGGTAGGCGCAGGAGACGCCTGGCAGATCGCGGATATCTTAAAGCAAAATAATATCCCTGTTGTACTCAACCAACTGCATAATTTACCAACAATGGTTGATGATGATATTGACCAGCCTTTTAAAACACCTGCCGCGCTGCAAAAAGCAGGTGTTTTGTTCACCATCAATGATAATGATGAAAGCGCCCGCTACCGCAACCTCGCATTCAATGCAGGCACTGCAGTAGCCTATGGGTTAACAAAAGAAGAGGCCCTTACCGCTATTACATTGAATGCCGCAACCATTTTGGGCATCGCCGACAAAACAGGCAGCATTGAAAAAGGTAAGGATGCCAATATCGTAGTAAGCGAAGGCGATATACTGGATATGAGAACGAATCTCATTACGCATGCATTTATACAAGGGCGTCAGGTAAACCTCAACAATAAACAAAAACAACTGGCTGAAAGATATGCACATAAGTATGGCATACAGTAAGCGAACTGGCCATTCCATTGTTGCAATAAAAATTATATAATAAAAAAAAGCAGGGTTAATGAAAAATTAAATCCTGCTTTTTTGTTTAATCCACAACCCGGCCTCATTCCCCCTTACATAAAATGCTTATTTTTAACCCGGCATAATTAACCCTATTCAAATAAAGAGCATGCGCAGAAAAAAGATCACGTTCATTTTATTGCTTACCGCTATTGCGATAATCTTAGTTTCTGAATCCTTTGTGGCAATACCCCAGCCAGCCGTTGCCGAACAAGGTGATATGACAAATTGCGGGCCTGTCATGATCAGCAAACCCAATGGCATTACCAGTCATTTTTTCGGGCTCAACTGCCAGTCATGCCACGTAAAAGGCCGTAAGGGTTCGGGTTGCTTCACCGTAGCAGGATCTGTATTTGATGAGGACCGGTCGAAAATTTATAAGAATCCCGTAGTTAAATTGTATACACAACCCCGCGGAGGCGGAAAATTAGTTGCCACACTTACCGGTGATAAATTGGGTAATTTTTTTACAACAAAGGAGATCGATTTTGGAGGCGGTTTATTTGCAACCCTGGTTGGAACCCCCGGCGTAAAAGAGCCCATTAAACATATGTTACGCCCGATCTTTACAGGAGATTGTAATAATTGCCATGGTAAGAATTTCGAAGCGCTTGGTATAGATTAACAGCACAACTAATTGTATTTAGATGACGTCCAAAACATCTCCTTATTATAAATCTGCAAACCTGATAAGGGTTTTCAGGAAGATACACCGCACCATTGCGATATTCCTGTTTGCTTTTTTCCTGGTGGTTTCGGTAAGCGGTCTGTTACTGGGCTGGAAGAAAAATTCATGGGGCATTATCCTTCCACCTACTTCCAAAGGTATCTCTTCCGACCTTAAAACATGGCTGCCATTCGACAGTCTCCAGAACATTGCAATAAGAGCCCTGCACGATTCTGTTTCTCCCAAACTGTCTCCTGAACTTGAAAGGATCGACGCCAGGCCGCAAAAAGGTTCGGTGAAATTTGTTTTTGCAGACGACTATTGGGAAGTTCAGTTAGATGGAACGAATGGCAAAGTGTTACTGGTTGACCGTCGCCGTTCAGACATCATTGAGCATATTCATGACGGCACCATCCTTGACGTAATCTTCAATACCAAAAAGGACCAGTTCAAATTATCTTATACTACCATCATGGGGCTTTCGCTGCTCATGCTGACCTTGTCGGGCTTCTGGCTTTGGTATGGACCCAAGCGTCTGCGCAAAAAGAAAAGAATGGACCATGGCTAATGATCATTTTTTTGATTTGCCTGTTGAGCGTATTTTTGAACCGGGTGAATGGTCGGGACGCTTTAAGCGGCCTGAACCTTTCAAGGGGTCTAAACACTTAAAGCGGCCTGAACCCACCCTCCTTCACGATCTTTAATTATTATACAATGAAAAAAATATATTCCTTCCTTTTTCTTCTGATACCGGTTTCGGTGTTCGCCCAATTGAAATACCCGGCCACTAAAAAGGTAGATACTGTTGACACCTATTTTAATGCCTGGAAAGTAGAAGATCCCTACCGCTGGCTGGAAGATGACAACAGTGCTGCAACAAAAGCATGGGTGAAGGAAGAGAATAAAGTAACTTTCGATTACCTGGCCACATTACCCAACAGGGAAAAGATACGGAGCCGGCTTAAGCAACTGTGGAATTATCCCAAATTCTCTTCCGCTTCAAAAAAAGGCAACTATTATTATTTCTTTAAGAATGATGGCTTGCAAAACCAACCCGTTATGTACCGGCAGCTGGGGATTGCCGGCAAGCCGGAAGTTTTCCTTGATCCGAACACATTAAGCAAAGAAGGTATTGCCGCATTGGGCAGCTACAGCTTCAGCAGGTCTGGGAAATATTTTGCGTTTGCGGTTTCCATAGCCGGCAGCGACTGGAAAGAAGTACGTATCATGGAAACAGCAACAAAAAAAATGCTGAAGGACAAATTAGTATGGATCAAGTTCGGTGGATTCAGCTGGCAACGCGATGAAGGATTTTTTTACAGTGGTTATGACAAGCCTGATGAATCTTCAAAAATGAGCAGGCAAACAAAGTTCAATAAGGTCTTCTATCATAAGCTTGGCAAAAAGCAGGCTGATGACGAATTATTCTACCAGGATATTTACAGTCCTTTGCGTTACTATAATGTGTCTTTAACGGAAGACGGCCGTTATCTTTTGATCACGTCCTCACAGGGCACCAGCGGCAGCGAGATATGGTTCATTGATAATAATAATTTCGAACACCAGCGCTTTGTGGTGCTCATTCCCGGCTTCGAAACAGAATCAAATGTTATTGACAATATAGATAACCAGTTGTTGGTACGTACCAATGACGGCGCTCCTAATTACAAAGTAGTATTGATAAGGGCCGTTAAAACTGTGGTGGAAGAGGAAGGTGAAGAAGAGGAAAAGCCTGACATGGGAATGGCAAAAGAGAATTGGGTCACTGTTATCCCCGAGCAGGACATGGCACTACAGGATGTAAGTAAAGCCGGTGGTTATTTGTTTGCCCATTATCTTAAAGACGCATCCACCAAAATACAGCAATATACCTATGAAGGAAAACTGGTTCGTGAAGTAGAACTTCCGGGCATCGGAACAGCAAGCGGCTTCAGCGGTGAGAAAAAAGATAAAGAAATATTTTATACTTTTTCTTCTTTTACCACGCCGCCCCGGATCTACAGGTATGATATTGCTACGGGCAGATCAATATTGTTTCGCAAAACAGCATTAAAAATAAATACGGCTGACTTTGTGACCGAGCAGGTCTTCTTTCCAAGCAAAGACCGAACAAAGGTTCCTATGTTCCTTACTTATAAAAAAGGAATGAAGCAGGATGCCAATAACCCGGTACTTATTTATGGCTATGGTGGCTTCAATAATGCAGTCACACCATCTTTCAACATCAGCAATGCATTTTTTATTGAACAGGGAGGTATATATGTTTCCGTGAATTTGCGTGGCGGAAGTGAATATGGAGAAAAATGGCACCGTGCCGGCATGCTCGATAAAAAACAAAATGTATTTGATGATTTTATTTATGCGGCAGAATACCTCATTGAAAAAAATTATACCAATAAAACAAGGATCGCCATTCGTGGCGGCAGTAACGGAGGTTTACTCGTTGGCGCTGCCATGATACAACGTCCCGACATTTGTAAAGTAGCATTGCCGGCGGTTGGTGTAATGGACATGCTGAGGTTTCACAAATTTACTGTTGGCTGGGGCTGGGTTAAAGAATATGGCAGCGCAGATTCTGCAGATCATTTCCCTTTCCTGTCACGATATTCACCTTACTATAATTTGCAGCCTGGTACAAGGTATCCTGCAACGCTGGTTACTACGGCAGATCATGACGACCGCGTGGTACCTGCGCATTCTTTTAAATTTGCTGCACGCTTACAGGAATATAATGCAGGTGATAATCCTGTGCTCATACGCATTGAAACGAATGCCGGTCATGGTGCAGGTAAACCCACCTCTAAACAAATAGATGAGGCAGCCGATATGTGGAGCTTTACGATGCACCATCTTGGAATGCCGTTCAAAGAAACGCCGGTGACTGCAAACCCGGTTAAAAAACTAATTAAAAAATAATATTAGAAGCAGCTTTTCTGAATATGGCAAGTGTCAAATTACCTCATTTCGGCGTTCTCAACCCTTCCTCACTGGAAGCATATTATGATGTGGATATAGATTTCAATAATACGGAAGTGCAGGTCGACCTTAATTTTGAAAATGCTACAATCGACGTTAAAAGATTAGAGATCACAAAACATTTTATCGAGAACATAAGGATACATGACCTGAACAACAGGAAATACATACAGGATGATTTTAATGATGAGGAAGGAGATACGGTGCGTTCTTACCTGGAACATCACCTGGAAGAACTGGCAACAGATGACCTTAATGAATTGGTCGGACCTGCTGCAAAAACTGCTGACCAGTCTAAACTATTACTAAAAAAACTCCGGCTGTTAAGAGTAGGTCTTTATCCCGATAGCGTAGATCAATTTGCCATCTTTGATTATTCCATTGGCAAAGAACTCACCAATTATTTGGTGGTGATTAATACCGATGAGAACGGCAACCTGGATTATATGACGATGGAGAGTTAAGGCCACGGCCGGGTCGGCGTCCTCACCGACCGGAACCACTACCATCAAATGCATTTTGGTTATCTTTATCCCATAACGATTTAGCTATGCAAAGAATACCGGAATCTGAACTGATCATCAACAGCCGTGGCGGCATTTATCACCTGGACGTACGGCCCGAAGAACTGGCCAATACCATTATAGTTGTTGGCGATCCCGACCGTGTTAGAAAGGTAAGTAAGCATTTCGACAGGATCGAACACCAATTGCAGCACCGTGAATTCATTACACACACCGGGTACATTGGCAATAAACATATCTCCGTTATTTCTACCGGCATCGGCCCGGATAATATTGATATAGTTTTTAATGAACTGGACGCCCTGGCGAATATTGATTTTGAAACAAGGGTGATCAAAAAAGAGCTGACCAAATTAAATATCATCCGCTTTGGAACATCGGGGTCACTGCAGGCTGATATTCCTGTTGACAGCTTTGTTGCTTCTTCGCACGGGCTTGGACTGGATAACCTGCTGAATTTTTACAGCTATGAAAAAACAGCTGCTGATGCGGCAATGGCAGAAGCATTCATCAGCCAGGCAAAATTAGATACAGCCATTACCAACCCGTACGCTTTCAGCTGCAGTGAGATACTATTGAAAAAATTCGGGGAAGGTTATCACAAAGGCATCACCGTAACCTGTCCGGGTTTCTTTGGTCCGCAGGGAAGAATATTGCGCCTGGGATTGAGCAGCCCGGGCCTTGTTGATAAGCTCACCCATTTCAGTTTTAATAATCACCGAATCACTAACTTTGAAATGGAAACATCGGCAATATATGGACTTGGAAAACTGATGGGACATGAATGCCTGAGCATAAATGCCATCATCGCCAACCGGGTGATAAAGGAATTCTCGAAAGACAGTAATGCCGCGGTAGAGATATTAATTAAAAGATCGCTTGAGGTCTTAACGTCTTAAACGACTTAAACGTCTTAAACGACTTAAACGTCTTAAACGTCTTAAACGATTTTCAACGTACTAAAATGATCGTAACTAAAATAATACCCGACTTCACTTTATCAGCTCACGTTGACCAGGTGGGTATTGAAGAAAGAGCATCAAGGTTCACCAAGCGCAGCATTAAAAATGAGACCAAGATAAATGGCTTAAAGCTTGCCCTGAACATGATCGACCTAACTACCCTGGAAGGAAAAGATACCGAAGGAAAAGTGAAACAGCTTTGTTATAAAGCATTGCATTTGCATGATGCCTATCCGGGCCTGCCCACCGTTGCTGCCATTTGTGTTTATCCTTCCATGGTGAAGGTAGCCAAACAGGCATTGGGAGATTCAGGCGTAAAGGTCGCATCAGTTGCAACAGGATTCCCCAGCGGCCAGGCACCACGTGATGTAAAGATCCGCGATACAAAATATGCTGTACAGCATGGTGCGGATGAAGTGGACATGGTTATTTCAAGAGGAAAATTTTTATCGGGCGAATATAACTATGTGTTTGACGAAATAGCAGCCATAAAAGAAGCCTGTGGTGATGCCAGGTTAAAAGTGATACTGGAAACGGGCGAACTTGTCACTTATGATAAAGTAAGAAAAGCCAGCGATATAGCGATGTACGCCGGTGCTGATTTTATTAAAACATCAACAGGAAAGATCTCTCCTGCCGCAACCATGCCCGTAACATTGGTGATGTTAGAAGCCATCCGTGATTTTTATTATAAGACAGGAAAAAAAATTGCGATGAAGCCGGCAGGCGGTATTTCAAAAGCAAAACTGGCATTACACTATTTGGTTATGCTCAATGAAGTGCTTGGTGAAGGCTGGATGAACAATGAATGGTTCAGGTTTGGAGCAAGCAGCCTGGCAAATGATATTTTAATGCAGTTGATGAAGCAGAAGACAGGTGTATATCAATCAGCAAACTATTTTTCAATCGACTGATAACGTTTAAAACGTTGCAACGTTTAAGTCGTTTCAACGTTTGCAAACCATTAAACGACTTAAACGGATTAAACGACTTAAACGATTTTCAACAATGGCAGTAAAGAACAATACTTTAAAACTAAAATTCGACAGTGCACGAAACCTTTCTCCTGCTCCCGAAAGTAAAAGCGCTGCCAAAATAGCTCCGCAATACGACCTGTTCATAAACGGCAAATTTGAAAAGCCGCTGAGCAAAAAGTATTTCGATACCATCAACCCGGCAACGGAAGAAAAATTATCATCAGTGGCAGAAGCGAATGCCGCCGACGTGAACAAAGCCGTAAAAGCTGCCAGGGATGCCTACGACAGGGTATGGAAAAAAATGCCACCCAGGGAAAGAGCGAAATATATTTACCGCATCGCAAGAATGTTACAGGAAAGAGCAAGAGAATTTGCAGTGATAGAAACACTGGATGGTGGTAAACCAATCCGTGAAAGCCGTGATTTTGATGTGCCCACTGCGGCCAATCATTTCTTCTATTATGCAGGCTGGGCAGATAAACTGGAGTATGCTTTTCCAAACCGTAGAACTGAACCATTAGGCGTAGCAGGACAAATAATCCCATGGAATTTCCCTTTGCTTATGGCTGCATGGAAAATCGCACCGGCAATTGCAACGGGAAATACGGTGGTATTAAAACCTGCAGAGACCACGCCCCTTACTGCTTTGAAACTTGCAGAGATCATACAGGAAGCTGACCTTCCTCCAGGCGTTGTAAATATCATTACCGGCGCAGGAGCAACAGGCGCTGCTATCGTCAACCACCCCGACATCAATAAAATTGCGTTCACCGGCAGCACCGACGTTGGAAAAATAATTCAGCGAGCTATTGCAGGAACAAATAAAAAAGCCACGCTCGAATTGGGTGGCAAAGCTGCCAATATCATTTTTGATGATGCGCCGCTCGACCAGGCAGTTGAAGGTGTTATCAACGGCATATTCTTCAACCAGGGGCATGTGTGCTGTGCAGGTTCCAGGTTATATGTTCAGGAATCCGTATTAAAAGAAGTGGTAAGAAAATTAAAGGATAGACTGGAAACTTTGATAGTTGGCGACCCCATCGATAAGAACACCGATATTGGCGCCATCAATTCAAGAGCGCAACTGGACATCATCAATAAATACATAAAGATCGGCCAGCAGGAAGGCGCAGAAATGTTTCAAAGTTCCTGCTCCATACCACGCAAAGGATTTTTTTGCAGGCCAACCATCTTTACCAATGTTGCGCAGTCAAACCGTATTGCACAGGAAGAGATCTTCGGGCCGGTATTGACTATCCAGAGTTTCAGAACTGATGATGAAGTGATAGAGAAAGCAAATAATTCCCCTTACGGCCTTTCTGCAGGTGTATGGACAGACAAGGGTTCAAAGATTTTTAACATGACTATGAAATTGAGGGCTGGTGTTGTTTGGGCAAATACCTTCAATAAATTTGATCCCTCTTCTCCTTTCGGCGGGTATAAAGAAAGCGGATATGGAAGAGAGGGTGGGTTGCATGGGTTATCAGCATATGTGAATATCGTTTAAACGTTTCAGCGTTTAAGTCGTTTAAAGTTTGAGAAAAAAAGCGGCCCACGCCGGTCTATAGAACTCAACGGCTTAAACGATTTAAACGACATTTAAACCTTTAAACGATTTTTCAATGGCAACTATTAAAAGGTTTGAAGATTTAGATGTATGGAAAGTAAGCAGAACGTTGTGCGATAAATTGGGTAAAATCATCGACAGTGATTCTTTAAAAAGGAATTTTAGATTAATTGGCCAGATTGAGGGTTCTTCAGGATCAGTAATGGATAACATTGCCGAGGGTTTTGAAAGAGGAACAAAAGGAGAATTCATACTGTTCCTGGGTTATTCAAAAGGTTCGTCCGGTGAATTAAGATCACAATTGTACAGAGCATTAGATAGAAAATATATTACTAAGGAACAGTTTGAGGAATTATACTTGTTAGTGGTTCGGATCAGTATAATGTTGCAGAAGTTTATTAGCTATCTGTTAAGATCAGATGTAAAGGGTTTGCGCAAAAAAGAACACTGAAACGAATTAAACGACTTAAACGTTTTAAACGAAAAAATATGGCAAAGACAATAATAAAAAGACAAGCAGTTAAATTCAGTACCAACGGTACAGGTGATCATCTACCTGAAAAAAGACTTGAAGTGTTGAAAACATACAAGATCTATGTGGGCGGACAGTTTCCAAGAACAGAATCGGGAAGATACTATACAGCAACAAATGCTAAAGGAGAAAACCTGGCGAATGTTTGTCTTTCATCAAGAAAAGATTTTCGTGATGCTGTTGGCGCTGCCAGAGGTGCTTTTGGCGGATGGAGCGGAAGGGCTGCTTTTAACCGTGGGCAGATCCTGTACCGTATTGCTGAAATGCTGGAAGGACGAAAAGCACAATTCGTGGATGAACTGGTAAAGCAGGATGCAAATAAAACACAGGCGGAAAAAGAAGTTAATCTTGCCATTGACCGCCTGATCTATTACAGCGGCTGGTGCGATAAATTCCAACAACTCTTCAGTTCTGTAAATCCTGTTGCTTCCCCGCATTTTAATTTTTCGGTTCCTGAGCCAACGGGTATTGTTGCAGCCATTGCCCCACAGAATGATTCATTGCTTGGTTTGGTTTCCCTGATTGCGCCCATTATTGCCGGCGGAAATACCTGTGTCGTTCTTGCTTCCAATACAAAACCGCTTTGCGCCGTAACCTTTGCTGAAGTACTTAACAGTTCTGACCTGCCCGGCGGTGTTGTAAATATCCTCACCGGGAAAGTTGCTGAACTGGCGCCCTTCTTTGCCGATCATATGGATGTGAATGCGACCGCTTATTGTGAAGCAGATGCAGAAACACAAAAAATGATCAAAGAAAAATCTGCACTCAATGTAAAAAGGATCCTGTTGTATGATAAATTGAAATGGCAAAATGAAGAAGGCCAGTCACCTTACTTTATTATGGACTTCCAGGAAATAAAAACTACCTGGCACCCTATCGAGAATATTGGAGGGGCGAAGGCGGGGTATTAATTACTTCATAAAGACTTTTGAGGAACTATCCAATAAAACTCAATTGTAAAAGGAAGGTCAATATCCCTGCTGCAAAACCAATCAATGCCAGCCAGCCGATATTTTTTAAGTACCACATGAACTTTATCTGCTCAATGCCCATTACAGCCACACCTGCCGCTGTTCCTATTATTACTGCGCTTCCGCCTGTACCGGTTGTTAATGCGAGAAATTCCCAGAAGGGATGATCCGTAGGATAAGTGTCCAGGCCATACATACCCTGTGATGCAGCAACCAGCGGCACATTATCAACAATGGCAGAAAGCAATCCCAGTGCAATACCGATAAGGTAATCATTTTTGAATGTGCTGCTGAGAAATGTTGCAAGCTCTTTGAGCAAGCCAAAAGATTGCAAGGCAGATACAGCAAGTAATATCCCCAGGAAAAATAAGATGCTGGGGGTATCGATTTTTTGTAACGCCCTACCTACTGTAAACCGTTCTGCAGTCTCTGCTTCTTTACTTTTATGGAGGATGGTGGTTATTACCCACATCAATCCTAATGCAAGTAACATACCCATGAATGGCGGTAAATGGGTAACGGTTTTAAATACCGGTACAAAAATTAAAAACCCGATCCCTGAAAATAAAATGATCTTCCCATCACGCTTTTCTTTAAAGGTACTTGCCGATTGTGCCATGGCAACAATTTGTTGTTCCCGGAAACGGTAAGCAACGATGATGGCAGGGAGAATACAGGCAGCAAGGCTTGGCAGTATCAATTGTTTCATAATGTTGAGTGCTGTGATCTGCCCGCCGATCCAAAGCATGGTGGTGGTAATGTCTCCCAATGGTGACCATGCTCCGCCTGCATTTGCTGCAATAACGATCATGCCCACAAACCAAAGCCTGTCTTCCTTTTCACTTAATAATTTTGCACATAGCGATGTCATCACAATGGCTGTAGTTAAGTTATCCAGCAGGGCAGAGAGGAAAAAAGTAATGGCAATGATGATCAGCAATAGTTTTGACTTACTGGTTGTTTTTATTTGTTCGGTAATGATGTCAAAGCCATTGTGAGAATCTATTAATTCAACAATGGTCATTGCTCCTAAAAGGAAGAAAAGTATAGAGGCAATTTCACCGAGGTGATGGAGCAATTCTTCGCTTACGACATGCGCTGACCCGCTTTGCAGGATATAGATCGTCCAGCAAATAACACCGGTAATTAATGCCGAAGCAGCCTTATTGAGTTTTAACGGATGCTCAAAAGCAATAGCCGTATAACCCAACACAAAAACCAAAATGAGTAAAGCTGATATCATTACCTATAAGATTAAAGAAATGCCCACGTGCTTCCCATTGCAAGGATACATAAAAAAAACCGCTTCCTTTGAGAAGCGGTTTTCTGTTTTGCGTTAAATATTTTTATACCTCTTTTCCATGGCAATGCTTATACTTCTTGCCACTGCCGCAGGGGCAAGGATCATTTCTTCCCGGTGCTT
>Ga0193706_1001333_pt1 | contig 11220 bp, 8 predicted proteins | sample U3c1metaG_FD_160130 | JGI IMG/M metagenome (GOLD analysis project Ga0193706, IMG submission 160130) | Soil microbial communities from a riparian zone of the East river system, Colorado, United States - U3c1 | ecosystem: Environmental > Terrestrial > Soil > Riparian zone | place: USA: East River... | reverse complement strand
CTGAAGGACGACGCGAAGGAGTTTGCTGAAACCCACACCATCGAGCGCATCATCAAGCGTTACTCCAGTTTCGTCCCGTTCCCCATTGAGCTGAACGGCCAGCGCGTGAACACCGTGCAGGCGCTCTGGGCGCGCAGCAAAAGCGAGATCAAGGACACGGAATACAACGAGTTCTACCAGTTCATCGGGCACGACCATGAGGCCCCGTTGCTGCGCTTGCACTTCAATGCGGACGCGCCGCTGGCCTTGCAATCGCTCCTCTTCGTCCCGGCGAAAAACTTCGAGACGATGGGCATGGGACGCGGCGAGTCGGAGGTGAATCTCTACTGCCGCAAAATCCTGATTCAGTCGCACGCGAAGGGGCTGTTCCCGGAATGGCTGCGTTTCCTCAAGGGCGTGGTGGACAGCGAAGATTTGCCGTTGAACATCTCGCGCGAGACGATGCAGGACACCGCGCTCATTCAGAAGTTGAACAAGGTTTTGACCAGCCGGTTCCTCAAGTTCCTCGACGACACGGCGGAGAAAGACGCCGCGCTCTACGAGAAGTTCTACGCCGAGTATCAGCGCTTCCTGAAGGAAGGCGTGGTGACCGACTTCACGCACAAGGAAGCACTCGGCAAACTGCTGCGCTACGAATCCTCCACGACAGAAGCGGGCAAACTCACGTCGCTCGCCGAATACGTGAAGCGCATGTCCGGCGACCAGAAGGAGATTTACTTCGTCATGGCGCCGAACCGTGCGGCGGCGGAGGCCAGTCCGTATTTCGAGGTCTTCCGCGAGCGCAAGTTCGAGGTGCTGTTCCTCTACGACGCGTGGGACGAGTTCGTTATGGAGCACCTGCGCGAGTTTGAAGGCAAGCCGCTCAAGGGCGCAGAAAAGGCCGACGTGAACCTCGCCGAGAAACAAAGCGGCGCGCTGAGCGAAGACGCGGCGAAGACGCTCTCGACCTGGCTCAAGGAAACCCTCGGCGATCGCGTGAACGAAGTCCGCACCTCGCAACGGCTCGTGGACAGTCCCGCCGCGGTCGTGGATGCCGACAAGTTCATGACCTCCAGCATGCGCCGCATGATGAAGGCCATGAAGCCTGACGAGGAAACGCCCGCCGCGAAGTATGATTTCGAGATCAATCCCGCGCACCCGATCATCACGCGCCTGGACGAGATGCGGCAGAAAGATGCCGCGCTCGCCGGGCAGGTCTCCGAACAACTGCTCGACAATGCCCGCGTTGCGGCCGGCCTGCTCGAAGACCCGCGCGCCATGCTCAAGCGCCTGAACCAGTTACTGGAAAAGGTGCTGACGAAGTAGCCCTTGAAAAAAAGGACGGGCGTCCCAAGGACGCCCGTCCGGTGTTCCGTGTTTCCCCGTTGCGGAACCACCTGCGTTGAAACCCGTTCAGGGAATGATCGCGCAGGCCGCCTCGCTCCACAGTCCCGGCCGGGCGGGTGCTCCCGTTCAGGCGGTCGTCACCCGCTTCCATAGCGGACGAATGGCGGCTGTCTGCCGAGCAACCGCTACGCCCCGTAGCGATGCGACACGGAAAACATATTGATTTTGCCTCACTCCTCCACCGTCACCACGAGATTCTCCATGATGTAATCCTTCCGCTCGGGCGTGTTCTTGCCCATGTAGAAGGTCAGGATTTGCTGGCTGTCCGCCTTCGGCGCGTATTCCACCTGGCTCACGCGCATTTCCTTGCCGATGAATTGCTTGAACTCGTTCGGGGAGATTTCGCCCAACACCAGATTGAGGCGGGCATCCTTTAACAAAGTCGTCGTCGTGCCGATGCACATACGTGGCGAGTAGTAAGAATCCGGTGTGCGGTTGGTCCGCTTCCAGGTTGGGACACTGGAGTTTCTTGTTCGCCCTTCTGATCTGCGATGGCGTTCGCGGCGCTGAGCCGCGGTCTGTTCGGGTTGAGAGGCTCCCGCAATTAGTCTTCGCCGCTGACTTGCGTCGTATTGAAACTATTTTCCGCAACTCGAGCAGCAATCCTGTGACTCTGAATCTGGTGTCGCGTCTATATCAGGCGAGTTCGTCCATACTTGTCCCGTTGGGCGAGAGCAAGCCCTCGCGCACCCTCACAATTTCCCCGAACCAGGCTGTCGTCGAACCAATGGACGTCCTGCTGCCGCCGGTGCGCAGCGAAACTACATTCGTCCTGCAATGGCGTGACGCGGAGGAGAAGCTGGGCGCTACGATCATCCGTGCGTTTCCGACGAACCTGTTGGAGCAGCTGCCGAAATTAAATGGTGGCCACCCTGTCGGGCTATTCGATCCGGGCGGCTCCGTGAAAAGCACCTTCAGTTCTGATCTCGTTCAGCCACTCAGCAACGTGGATGAAATGTCATCTTATGAGGGAACGCTTCTCATTTGCGTTGCTACAGGCAATGAACGAACGCCTGGCCTTTCTGTTGCGGTGAAGAGAAAAGCTGAGAAAGGCGGCGCCGTTGTTTGGATTCAAGAGCCGGCGGTCCGGGAGATTGAAGGATTTCCTGCCGTGCGCGTGATCGACGCTGGTGAAGGACGCATTGTTGTCGCGCGCGGGACGATCGTCAGTGATCTGGCAAACGCGCCCGCGCCACAACTCGCGTTGATCCACCTGGCAGAACTCGCGACCGGCGCACGCAAACTCGAGCTACCGAAGGATCCCGATCCCTGAATAGAAGATTTATGAAGAAAACGTTCCTCGCGGCCATCGCCGCTCTCTTGATCAATGGCGTCAGCCTTCTGAACGCGGCCGAGCCGCCGCCCTTGAGCGTTGCGGTGTTCGACTTCGAATCAAAGGAAGATTCGATCAAAGATCTGGGACCGAAAATCTCGGCACTCCTCAACGCCCTTCTCTCGACAAACGAAAAACTGATTCTTGTGGAGCGAACAGAGTTGGACAAAGCGTTGGGCGAACAGGAACTCGGCCTTTCCGGCACCGTTTCGACGGAGACCGCAGCGAAGATCGGTCATCTCACCGGCGCCAAGGTACTTATCACCGGCAAACTGATGAAGATCGACAAAGATGTGTTGATCGTTGCGAAAGTCATCGGCACTGAAACCAGCCGTGTCTACGGGGAGACGGTCAAAGCGCCTGCGTCCGGCGCGATCGATGAGTTGGCGACGCAACTGGCGGACAAGATTTCGAACACGGTCGAAAAGAGGGCGGATACTTTGGTGGCCAAAGTGCTCTCGCGCGAAGATCGCGTGGCCACAATCAAGGCCGGCCTCAAGGAAATGAAACGGCCGGCTGTTTCCATCAAGCTGCCAGAAAAACATTTCGGAGCGCCGGTGGTTGATCCGGCAGCCGAAACGGAGCTGTCGCTCATTCTACAACAGGCTGGATTTGAAATTGTAGATGACAAGTCGGCGCAGAAGGCTGACGTGGAGATTACTGGCGAAGCATTCAGTGCGTTTGCGTTACGTCGAGGCAATCTCATCTCCTGCAAAGCGCGCGTGGAATTAAAGGCGCACACAAAGGCCGATGGAAAAATCCTCACTGTCGATCGAGAGACAAGCGTGGCTTTGGACACAACCGAACAAACCGCGGCCAAGACGGCCTTGCAGCAAGCGGCGGCGGAACTCGCGAGCCGCATTGCCCTGAAATTGGTTGGCCACGCCAAGGTCGCCGTCGCGCGTTAATCTAATGTTCTTCATACGAACCATTGCCGGGCTGTTAGGCGCGGCATCCTTCTCTCTCCTGGCGGCGGACGGACCGATCCGTGTCGCTGTGGGGCCGTTCTTTGCTCCCGTTCAAGACGCGACGCTTCAATCGATGGCTAACGTGATGCCCGATCTGCTCACGGCGGAACTGGCGGGTAACATCCGCTTTCAGGTGGTTGAGCGCGCGCAAGTCAGCGCGGTGGTAAAGGAGCTTCAACTGAGCGCGGAAGGACTGACCTCGACAGATACAGTCCTAAAGCTCGGCAAATTGCTTTCAGCAGACTGGCTGGTCAGCGGCGTCATCGTCCCCTCCGCAACGAGCACGCAGCTTTGGACGAAGGTCATCGATATGCGCAGCGGCGTCGTGCTGGATCTCCAGGCAACGCTTTTGTCGAAAGACATAACGCCGTCACTCATCGAGGTAAGTGGTTTTGTCTCGAAGGTGGGCCGCAGTAATGCAGCACCGCGCCAGTTTGTCGCGTTGGGACCGTTTCGCGATTACAGCATGACGGCGGGCCGGCCGGATTGGTCACGTCAGCTACAGATGCTGCTCGAGAAGCGCTTGCGCGATCAAGGATTTGGCACCGTGGAACGCGAAGCGATCGGGATGATTACCCAGGAACTGGACCTCTCGGCGCAAGGCGTGACAGCAGCGCAAACGAACCGAGTGAGAATGCAGCCGGCGTTCTGGCTTATTGACGGCGGCTCGCAATGGCTGGGCGTCTCAGCAACGAATTTGAGTCTGACATTGCGGATACAGAAAGTTGGCAGCCTTGAAACCGTACTGCGCCTTACCAATGCGCCCGGAGCTGTGATGGAAGAGGCCATCAAGACTGCACTCCCTCGGGCCATGCTGGCTGCCAGTGGAAAAGCGATGAGTGTTGATGAGGGGAAAGTTCAAGCAGCGCGAGGGTACGAACTTGCGACGGCGCGGAATCCGTTGGCTGATCCCAACTATCTCAACTCCACGCGCGGTGATGTGCGTGACGCACGTCGTGACAATCGAAACCTGGCATTGCAACGCTACGAGGCTGCGGTGGCTCTCAATCCCAACGATCTGGAAGCGAAGAGCATGCTCGGTTCTGCGCTCGCCCTAGATCCGACCACAACAGAACGGGGCAAAGCGTTGCTTTTGGAAATCGTGGCGAAAAACGACCCGAAATACACCCGTCGTACACTAAGCGCCTTAGCGATGGCGGAATTGCTCGAATTAGGCGATGAGCCTGGAACAGCGATGAGTTACCGAACTCCGGATGTGGATTTACAGGTAAGCCTGCTCACTAATCGCACTGATCTGGATGCAAAGTTCAAACTTGGGACTTCGCTGTTGAGTTATAGTTCGGAACGCAACCAGAAGCGTGGCGCAGCCTATTTGGCCGAGGTCGCAGCAAGCTCACGCCAGGATCTGGCACCACTGGCCCAAAAAGCATTGACGAACCGCGGAAGTATCCAACCCGTTCGCGGCCCGAGACGCGCACGACCAGAGAATCCGCCAACCACGGTAATCATCGCCGACGATTGGAAACAGCAATACGACCTGGCCGTGAAATGGATTGCCGAAGTGGTGCCGAATCGAACCAGTCGCGTGACCGGAAGTCTCAAGCACGCAACCAACTACTTGTGGGCGGTCGTCGCGAACGGCGACGCGGAACTGAAAGCGCACGCCCGCGAGGCCATTGCCGCGGCGCACGACAAGTATCTATGGCTCGCCATGGATCTGTTTGATCAAGAAGCTGTGCTCCTTGCCATCGCGAACGGTGCACGCATCGAATCCACCAATGAGCACGGTATGACACCATTGATGCACGCTGTCCGAAATAACAGTGGTCGCTCGAAGGCGCAGGACCTCGGCCAGATTGCCATGGCGGAGGCGCTGATCGGGGCCGGTGCAAACGTGAACGCGAAAAGTACCACGGTGGGCGGCACCACTGTGCTCGGCTGGGCAGTTAGCAAGGACGATCCTGGCCTCTTGGAATTCCTTCTCAACAAAGGAGCCGAGAACGATGGCCGCAGCCGCCAGGGCGTCACGCCATTATTGATTGCCGTCGATCAGCAGAAACTGAAGTCGGTGGCGTATTTGTTGCGCAAAGGAGCAGACCCGCATCTGCAATGTTACAAAACGAAGGACGGGACGGTTTATTCGCCTTTGACCTACGCAGAGAAAAATGGCCTGACCGAAATTATCGAGCTGCTCAAAAGCCCATCTTCCCGAAAGACAGGGGCACCGCGTCCGTAGCAAAAGAGTCAGTGTCGTTCTCTCAATGGCCACCCTTCAGCGGCCGTGGGCAAGCGCTACTCCTTCACCAGCACCACGAGGTTCTCCATGATGTAATCCTTCCGCTCGGGCGTGTTCTCGCCCATGTAGAAGGAGAGAATCTGCTGGCTGTCCACCTTGGGCGCGTATTCCACCTGGCTCACCATTTGAATTCTCGAAACTCGCCCGGATTCATTGTGGCAACGGCAGCGGCGCCGTCGCTGCCGTGCTGCTGTATCTCCAGCCAACGGGTGGTCGGCAGAACGAGAATCGCAATTTTCCGCCCGGTGAAGTTCTGCTGATACCGGAGGTTTTGGTCGGTCGTGATGAACAACTCGAAACCGTCATTCTCGGCAGCCGCGAGCAGGTCGCCGTTGCTCAACTTGGCCCACGCTCGCTCGTAGGCAGTTGCGATTGCGTGATTCGGAAGATGATTGCGGAGCGGAACCGGCGTGCCTTGATCGAAGAGAATACGCATGCGTCGCTCGACTAATCAGCGATGGCGAGACTTTGTTCGGCGTGCGCGAGAACAGCCGCGACTTGCTCGCGTGTGACACCAGGAAACCATTTCAGAAAATCATCCAGTGTTGCACCGGTTTCCAGATTCTCGAACAGCGCACGAACCGGAATGCGCGTGCCCTTGAACACCCAGGCGCCGCTTACGCGGTCTGAGTTGCGCTCAACAGCCGGGCAGTTATTCCAATCGAGCATGGCAGGAATGTGCCGGGAATTTGTTGCGCTGACAATTCAACAGATTGGGACTCGCGTAGCTCGTCCCTCCGGCCGCCGTGCGCATGGTGGCCGTCCGCAAGGACTCACTCCTCCACCGTCACCACCAGGTTCTCCATGATGTAATCCTTCCGCTCGGGCGTGTTCTTGCCCATGTAGAAGGTCAGGATTTGCTGGCTGTCCGCCTTCGGCGCGTATTCCACCTGGCTAACGCGCATTTCCTTGCCGATGAATTGCTTGAACTCGTTCGGGGAGATTTCACCCAGTCCTTTAAAGCGCGTGATCTCCGGCTTGCCGCCGAGCTTCGCGGACGCGGCGTCGCGCTCGGCTTCGCTGTAGCAGTAAATCGTCTCCTGCTTGTTGCGCACGCGGAAGAGCGGCGTCTCCAGCACGTAGAGATGGCCGTCGTGCACGAGCGACTCGAAGAACTTGAAGAAATAGGTGATGAGCAGATTGCGAATGTGCAGCCCGTCCACGTCGGCGTCGGTAGCGAGAATCACCTTGTCGTAACGCAGGCGCTCGATGTTGTCTTCGATGTCGAGCGCGCGCATGAGATTGTACATCTCATCGTTCTTGTAAACGATGTCGCGCTTGAGGTCCCACACGTTGAGCGGTTTGCCCTTGAGCGTGAACACGGCCTGGTTGTTCACGTCGCGGCAACTCGTGATGGAACCGCTCGCGGACTGGCCTTCGCACAGGAAGACCATCGTGCCTTTGCCTTTGCCCTTCGCCTTGTCGAAGTGATTCTTACAGTCCTTCAACTGCGGGATGCGAATCGTGATCGCCTTGGCGCGTTCGCGCGCGAGCTTCTTCACCTCCTGCAATTCCTTCCGCAACTGCTGCGTGTCATTGACCTTCTCAAGAATCTTCGTCGCGATGTCCTTGTTGCGATTGAAGAAGTGCAGCAATTCCTCGCGCACCGTGTTCACGAGCTCGGTGCGAATCTCTGTGTTGCCGAGCTTGTTCTTCGTTTGCGATTCGAACATCGGGTCCTTCAAACGAATCGCCACCGCGCCAATCATGCATTCGCGCACGTCGTCGCCCTCGAACTTGCCCTTCGCGTATTCGTTCACCGCCTTGAGCAACCCTTCGCGAAATGCGCTCAAATGTGTGCCGCCGTCGCTGGTGTATTGGCCGTTGACGAACGAGAAGAAGGTCTCGCCATAACGCGAGTTGCTGTGGGTGAAACAAAACTCGAGCGTCTTGCTCGTGTAATGCAACGGCGGATAAATCGGCTCCGACCCGTCCGCCTGCAAATCCTCCATCACGAGATCCATGAGCCCTCGGCGCGAGACGAACGTCTTCCCGTTGAACTGCAACTTCAGCCCGGTGTTCAGGTAGGTGTAATGGCGGAGCCGCTTCTCGATGTATTCATCCTTGAACTCCGAGTCCTTAAAAATCTCCGGGTCCGGCTCGAACTCGACGTAGGTGCCGTTCGGCTCCGTGGTCTTGCCCTTGTCCTCCTTCTTGAGCTTGCCCTGCTTGAAGCGCGCCTCGACGTACTGCCCGTCGCGATGCGAGCGCACGATGAATTCCTTCGAGAGTGCATTCACCGCCTTCGTGCCGACGCCGTTCAGCCCAACGCTGAACTGGAACACATCGTCGTTGTACTTCGCACCCGTGTTGATCTGACTGACGCACTCGATGACTTTGCCGAGCGGAATGCCGCGCCCGAAGTCGCGGATCTTCACGCGATTCCCCTCCACCGCGAGTTGCACCTCCTTGCCGTGGCCCATGATGTATTCATCAATGGTGTTATCGAGCACCTCCTTCATCAACACGTAACAGCCATCGTCCTGGTTCGACCCATTGCCAATGCGCCCGATGTACATGCCTGTGCGGAGACGGATGTGTTCGAGCGACGAGAGCGTCTTGATTTTGCTCTCGTCATAAACGTGCTGCTTTTTTTCTTCTGCCATAAGCGTTTCAGAAACCGGAAATTGGGAGTGCGAATATCGGGAAGAACGAGCGTGATGCAAAGTGGAAATCGTTCGCGAGCGATTCACACGGACGCAGCACGATCCGCCCCGTGCGATCTTTTTCGTCTCCCATCGTGACGGTGCATCCCGACTGGTCGGCCCGGGGTGCTGGCTCACGCGCGATTGGATCAAAACACCCGATCGGCAGGCAGGATTTGCCGCGGGATGCCTGCGGCAGTGGCTTCGTATTCGAGGGAGATTTCCGCTCCGCCGACGCCTTGATAGTATTCCAGGACGATCGGATAGAACTGGCCGGCATTAAGCGTCACGGTGGTGCTGTTGACCGTTGGCGCATGGTCGGTCCAGTTATAAATGAAGGTCTGGCCGTTGACGGAAAGTCGCACGCCGTCGTCCGACCGGGTGTAGAACGTGTAGCTGGCCGTGGCTGGCGCGAGGAATTGCCCGCTCCAACGCACGCTGAAGTTCGTCGCGCCGGTGCCCGCGACGAGTGTATTGGGCCAGCCGCTTGCGGTGCCGAAATTGATCGTGGCATCGGTGCGAGTTGCCAGAGGTGAGCCGACGAGGTGAGAACCGACGGCGGCATCCTTGTAATATTGCGCGGACCAGCCCGTGCCATTTCCCGAACTCTGCACCCGGTAGAAGGCCATCGTCTTGTTCGTGGACTGGGTGTCGGTGAATTGATATTGGCCGGGTGACACTTCGGTGGCCGCGCCCAGCAGGGTCCAATTGACTGACGGCAGCCCCACGTTCGTGGCGCACAGCACGGTGAAGCCCAAGCCGCTCAGATTGGTGAAACTCAAACGCAACGCACCCCCCGGCAACCGAACGGGTCCATGCAGGACAAAGCTCACGGGCTGGGGTGAAGCGGTCGTGAACGTCAGGTCACTTCCCAACGTGGTGCCCGCGCTATTGGTGGCCACGAGTCGGAAGTGATACGCCGTGCCTCGCGCCAGGCTGCGAACCAGGTTGGACAGGGAGAGTGTCGTGTTCGTGCCCACCAGCGTGTTGGTTGAGCTGTAGCTGCCGTAACTGGTCGTCACGCCGTATTGGAAATAGACCTTCGTTGCTGCTCCCTTCGGATTAACCGTTCCGTTGAGCATGGCATTGGTGGCAGTGACACCACTGGCGGCGAAGGTGGTCACTGCTGGAGCAGTCGCGCTGGTGATGACGGTCAGATCAGCTCCCAAAGTTGTACCTGCACTATTAACCCCCACCAATCGGAAGTGATACGTCGTGCTTGGCAACAGACTGCCGACCAGGTTGGAAACCGCTGAGGTCGTGTTCGTGGCCGCGACCGTGTTGGTCGCGCTGACGCTACCGTAATTCGTCGTCAGGCCGTATTGGAAATAAGCCCTGGTGACTGCGCCGTTCGCATTGACCACGCCATTGAGCGTGGTGTCGGTGGCGGTGACACCATTGGCGGTGAGGGTGCTCACCGCGGGCGGAGCGACGAAGGTGTAAAGCGTATTCGCCGCGTTGGTGCCGCCGGGCGTAATGACAAGGACGCTGGCTGGGCCGACCGCATGGACTGGCGTGGTTGCGGTGATACTGGTCGCACTCATCACCGTCACGCCGGTCACCGCCGTGCCGCCGATTCTGACACTCGTCGTTCCGGTGAAGCCAGTGCCGGTAATGGTCACGCTGTTGCCGCCAACGGTGCTGCCGCTGGCGGGAGTGATGGCAGTGACGGTCGGCGGAGCGATGAAAGCGAAGAGCGTGTTCGCTGCATTGGTGCCTCCCGCAGTGGTGACCGCCACGCTGGCGCTGCCCGCCGCATGGGCCGGCGTAACCGCCGTGATGGAGGTGGCGTTGACAACGGCGAAACTCGTCACCACCGTGCCGCCGATTCTGACGCTCGTCGCTCCGGTGAAGCCAGTGCCGGCGATGGTCACGCTGTTGCCGCCAGCAGTGCTGCCGCTGGCGGGAGTGATACTGGTGACCGTGGGCGCAGTCGCGCTGGTGGTGAAAGTCAAATCACCACCCACCGTTGTGCCTATGCTATTGATGCTCACCAACCGGAAATGATACGTCGTGCTCGGCGCGAGGTTGGCGATCAGATTGGACACAGAGAGGTTCACGTTGGTCGCGGCCAGAGTGTTCGTCGCGCTGAAGCTCCCGTAACTCGTCGTCAGGCCGTATTGGAAATAAGCCGTGGTGACTGCGCCCTTCGGATTGACCGTCCCGTTGAGCCTCGCGTTGGTCGGCGTAAGGCTGCTCGCCGCCAGCGTTGTCACCGTCGGAGCGATGGGACTGGTGGTGAAGGTCAGATCTGCGCCCGCGTTTGTGCCCGCGCTGTTGGCGGCCACCAACTGGAAATGATACGTCGTGCCCGGCGCCAAACTGCTGATCAGGTTGGAAACTGAGAGCGTCATGTTCGTGGCCGCCAGATTGTTCGTCGCGCTGTAGCTTCCGTAACTTGTCGTGAGGCCATACTTGAAATAAACCGCCGTGTTCACACCACCCGGGTTCACCGTGCCGTTGAAGGTGGCGGTCGTTGCGGTGACGGTATTCGCCGGCAAGGTCGTCACCATCGGGGCAATCCCCGCCGTGGTGAAAGTCAGGTCCGCGCCCTGGCTTGAGCCTGCGCTGTTGAAGCTCACCAACCGAAAGTGATACGTCGTGCCCGGGAGCAGAGCGCTCACCGCTCCG
>Ga0193706_1001332_pt1 | contig 11225 bp, 5 predicted proteins | sample U3c1metaG_FD_160130 | JGI IMG/M metagenome (GOLD analysis project Ga0193706, IMG submission 160130) | Soil microbial communities from a riparian zone of the East river system, Colorado, United States - U3c1 | ecosystem: Environmental > Terrestrial > Soil > Riparian zone | place: USA: East River... | reverse complement strand
CAATGTATCATAAACAACGCCAAATATCAGGGTCTGGCAGGACGCGTTTGTTGGTGCAAGCACGGTCATATTGGTTACCGGGTAATTCATCAGTGAATCAAACTTCAACCCGTATGCACCAACACCGCTGATGCCTACCTGGCCGCTATCCGCACGTGCAATAGCAGCCCTGAAATAAGAAAGGTTAGCATCGTTGTTCAATAATGTTTTTAAAGTAACCAGCGGGCTGGCCGGCAATGGTTGTACTATAGAATAGGTAGTATGTATCACACCATTGGCAGCAGCTTTATCAGTTGCAATTACCGGTACGTTATTTACATAAGAATAAACCGCACCCCTTGCCGGGAAGATCGGCATTCTTACAACTGGCTGGTTGGCATCAAGTATGATCTGGCTCGGTAATGGGTAATTCGGAAAAGCATTACCAATAGCACTGAATGCAAATTTTTGTCCTACCGTATTATATTGAACGATCGCCGCCGCACTGGCCGCGGGTAAACTTGTTGAGATGAATCCCAGGAATGTGGCGTCGGGTGCAGTTATCAGAACAGCACCGCCTGAAGCTATATTTACAAAGATCTTCATACCCGCATTATCTGTTGCAAACAGGGTAAAGCTCTTGGTAAGGTCATTAAGGTTAGCAATAGTGGCTGCGCCCGCTCTTGTGAGCAACGCATTGTAAAAGCTGTAGTTCGGATCGGCGGCAATTGTTGCCGCTACCCCACTACCTGTAGGATATACCGGTGTTGGAATTGCCGGAAATTCCTCCAGCTGCTTATTGCAGGCTGTCAGGAAAAGCAGGGCGGAGAAGATAGCTATGTAATAAGCCCGCAGTTTATAATTTATTTTTTTCATCATAGTAATTTTAAAGTTTTCAATTAAACAAACAATATTAATATACATTGAAGCCATAGCTCACATAATAAAGGGCACCGATCTGAGAATTACCGATCGCATTATAATAGTATTGGTTCAATAAATTTGTGGCTCCCAGTTTAAATATTGATTTCGTGCTTGGCATTTTCCAGCTTATCTGTGCATCCAGTGTATGCACATCGGGCAGGTTGCCGTTTGCAAAATCTGCCTGGTAATAGAATCCTTCCTGCCAACGGTATGCCACATTAAATCCCATGCGCTTGTCGCGGCCAAAACCACTGTTACCGAAATTTAAATTTGCCTTATATTTTGGCGCATTGAAATAAGCAGAGAATTCCGCAGGTACATCTTTCAGCACATCAGATGCGAGGTTTGCTCCAACAGTAAAATTATAAGGTAGCCTGTAATCCAGGCTGATACCAAAACCGTAGGTCTTAACCTTATCAGGTGTGTTAATGGGAACTGAGATATTCCTTCTCTTGCTGGGATTAGAGGTGTCCGCAGCAATTCCTGTAGTCGTTTGGATGGTATTTACCCTGCTGAGAAAATCCTTGTATTGCCCGTAATAACCATACAGGTCAATCAAAAGGTTATTATTCATCATCAGCCCTTTGTAACCCACCTCAAATGAACTCACCGATTCCGGTTTTACTTCAGGGGGCGTAAAACTTTTGAAACTATTTATATTACTTGTTCCCTGTACTGTTTTAAACGTATATAAAGGATTACCGGGGAATCCATATGAGGTTGCGAAAGAAGGATTACTGCCTATCAGTTTTGTACTACCCACCTGCAGGTTTATCCATTGTTGCTGGTTGGAAGGAAAACGATAAGCCGTTTGAAAAGACAAACGGACATTATTATTCTCTTTTATTTTGATGAGTGCGGTAACCCTTGGTGTAAAACGGCCTTTGAAGTTCTGGTTCTTATCATACCTGCCTGATACGGTGAGGCTGAGGCGGTCCATAAGTCTGCGGCTTGCCTGTACATAAGCACCATATTCATTTATACCAATGGTGCCGGCAGAATCCGCGAACAAAGTACCCTGTGAATTAAGAACGAACCTCTTGAAATTAGCACCCACCATTATGTCGGCAAAGTCTTTTGTGAATGGTGTAAGATTATAATTTCCTTCCACTGCATAAAGGTCCGATTTATCCAAAAGCAACCCTCCGTTCTTTGATATCGGCTTTTTGCGGATAGCATCATAAGAAGATTTGAATGCGTCTGAACTGGAAGCCGGTCTCCCTACATCAGCAATACCTCTTGCAGCCTGGTGTGCATCGTATGCTGTCATGCCACTCATGCGGTTGCTTAAATAATTATAGGTATACTGAATGTACCAATCTGTTGGCTGCGGGGTTGGGTTACCTGCTGCATCAGTGGTAACCGATCTTTTCCATGATTCATTGAATAACCTGGTGGTTGCAGTAAGGTTATAAGATTCACCCGCATTTTCCTGCGTGGTGTATGCACGGAATGACCAGTTAGGATTATTCAATTCGAATTTATACTGACCCATTTTAAAATCCTTCAGCGAATACCTGTCGCTACCGGTATAGATAGTGTTACCCGTACCCCAATAGGCAGCAAGTATGGCTTCTGTATTGGGTGTTATTTTATAATGAACCGATCCCGCAAGTTTAAAGTTTACCGTGTTGGGATTTACCAGTTCTTTTTCGGTATATCCTGTACGGGAAACATTTTGTGGCGTGGCAAGCAGGTTATTGGCTGCAATAAAGTTTGCAGCACCGGGAAGACTCGCCCCGATCTGGGTGAAAAAAGCACGCATGTCGACCGTGGTCTCATCACCATAAACATTAACGCCGTCATAGTTAGGGTCTGTTTTCCGGTTGCCGGCAATTACACCACCTGTTGTACCTGTCCTGCTGTAATTCCTGTTGTCCATACCTATCCAGTCCTTAGCCTGTATCAACTCTGCATTTATTTTAAAGGCAAATTTTTCTGATACTTTCTTTCCCCACCTTAAGTTCCAGTTATGGTATGGAGAAGGATCTCTTTGTCTTTTACTCCCAACGTGCATGATACCTTCTTTCACTAAAAAAGAAAGGCCCTGGTATTTAAATGGATTCTTACTCGTCATTAATAATGTACCATTCATACCGCCGGGTCCGTAGAGTGCCGAGGATGCTCCGGAAAGCAACTCTATGTTATCTACGTCCAGTTCACTTAAACCGATAATAGCACCAACGGAAAAGTTGAGGCCGGGAGCCAGGTTATCCATTCCATCCACCAACTGGTTAAAGCGTGTATTACCGCTCGAATTAAAACCACGTGTTGTTGGCGTTTTAAATGTAAGTGAAGAGGTGGTCACATCCACACCTTTTAAGGTAGTGACAACGTCGTAAAAGTTAGACACCGGTGAGTTGCGGATATTTGCCGCACTAACCCTTTCAATTGAAACCGGAGACTCCATTATTTTTTGAGGAACCCTGCTGGCCGCAACCACAACTTCCTGGCCCAGGGCATTACTTGGTATGAATTCAACCTGCACAAAACCTGCATTTGAAACACTCACTTCCTGCAACTCGTATCCGACTGAAGAAACCAGCAGGGTTACAGGTAAGCTTTTCACTGTTATCCTGAAATTTCCTTTATCATCTGTAAAGGTGCCTGTTTGGGCTCCTTTTACCGTAATTGAAACAGCGCCTGATCCTTCCTTTGTATTGCTGTTTCTTACATTGCCGGTAATAGTTACGTTTTGTGCAAAGGCAGCAATCGACAGGATATTAGCCAACAAAAAAGTAACCAAATAGCTTCTAATATTTCTCATATAGCTTTGTTTTGGTTTAAATATATAGCAAAATAAGCATTGTTGGTTTTAACTGGAAATTTTATTTTTAACCGCTTGTTGAAATCTTGTAGCACGTAAATCAGGGTTTTATAATTGTTGATGGTACTTTAGCGCATGACAGTTTTTAAATTGCCCGGTCAAACCGGTTTTTACAAAGGTAAAGTAAGAGACGTTTATTCCATTGCCAATGATCTCCTCGTAATGGTTGCAAGCGACCGCATCTCCGCTTTTGATGTTATACTGCCACGCCCTATTCCTTTTAAAGGACAAGTTTTAACACAGATTGCTGCATACATGCTGAATGCTACAAAGAACATTTGTCCTAATTGGTTATTGTCTGTACCAGCGCCAAACGTGAGCATTGGCAGGAGATGTGAACCCTTTAAAATAGAAATGGTGGTGCGGGGAAACCTAACGGGTCATGCGTGGCGGACCTATGCCAGCGGGAAAAGAGAATTATGTGGCGCACCCATGCCTGGAGGAATGAAGGAAAATGATCCCTTTCCTTCTCCCATAATAACACCCAGCACAAAAGCAGCAGAAGGACATGATGAGGACATATCAGGAAAAGAGATCATTGAAAAAAATTTAGCAACGGAAAAAGAATGGAACAGCTTATGCGAACTTGCACTTAAATTATTTGCCAGGGGAAAAGAAATTGCGGCCAAACAAGGATTGATACTGGTAGATACAAAATACGAGTTTGGTAAGATAGGTGATGAAATATACCTGATGGATGAAGTGCATACGCCGGATTCATCACGTTATTTTTTTGCCGGAGGTTTTGAAGAGCGCCAGCAAAAAGGAGAACGCCAGAAACAACTGAGTAAAGAATTTGTAAGGGAATGGCTGATAGAAAATAATTTTATGGGAAAGCAAGGACAAACAGTTCCGGTTATGGATGATGAATGGGTAGACACAATATCAAAGAGATATATTGAGTTATACGAGATTATTATCGGCAAAAAATTCATACCCGAAAAACTTAACGATGAGGAAACCGGGAAGAAGATACTTGAAGAGTTGAGGAATATAATCCCCGCTTAGCAAAACCAGGTAAGCAGTTTAACACATTTATCCTTTCAGCATTAACAGTATTTACTATGGCACAGCGTTTGGCTAATGCATGGTAAATAACTTATAAATGAGGAACCTACCTAGAATAATAGTAACGTGTATATTGGCAGTTATTACTTTACAATCAGCAGCACAAAAGAATTCAGACCTGAGGCAGGTTAACAGGCGTCTTAATAATTCCCAGAGCAGTTTTACAAAAATACTTGGTAAGAATGACCTGGATGAGAATGGTAAAATTGTTTTGAAACGCCTCCTCCGTGAAACCGATAGTCTTCAGAACATTATTAAGAATGATAAAAATCTTTCCATAGCAGAAAAGGTATTGGCACTTAATTGCCAGTGTTATTTACTCGACACATTAAAGTCGGCGATTGCGGGAAAGACCATTGATGACCGCATGATACGTGACAGCCGCGATAATTTTATTCCGCTATGGCAAATGATCGCTGCGCAAAAATCTTACGATAATATACTGGCACCCTTTGGCGCAGGTACCGCGGGTGTAATGGCTGTGGCTTTTAAAGATTACCCGCAGGCCGGCAGGATGAGGGATATCGCTACATTAAAAGCATTACAACGCACGCCGGAAAATATCATACAGTTCTTAAGTAATAACATTAACTACAGCCTTAAGGATTCCCTGATAGTTATTTATGCCAACACCCTGCCTGAGAAATTCATTTCATTTGTGCAGGAATCTAAAAATACAGAGCTCGTAAATACAGCTAAGCAAAACAGCAACCCGCTTATCCAAACACTTTTAACTATTGCGGGTGAAAAGAATCTCAAAAACTATCTTCCTTTTGTGGGACTGATAACGGAAAAAAAGATTACGCTAGCTGAGATCGATGCCCTGCGTGCAGAGCCAAGCAAATATTACAGGACAATTGTGGATGCTGAAATGGCTAACCAGGCATTGTATGTAAAAGCTGTAATGCCGCTATACCGGCTGCCAACCAGGCAATACCTGAAAGAATATGCAAAAATGTTCTATACGGATGTGATCAATGGCCTGCATAATGAATCAAGTGAAAAAGTACGTTATTCTGTTTTGGAAGGCCTTCGGCCACAGGACCTGTACTATGTAATAACGAGTAATGAAAGTGAATTGTATACCAGTAGTTATTTATATACTTATAAAAAACTGATGGGTATGTTTGATAAGGGTAAATACGAGTCTTTATTCACCCTCGTAAATTATGACCAGTACCGTAAGTTCTTACTGATGGCAGGGAGGTACAATACACTTACTCCTTTCCTGCAACAAATGCCACAGGAAACCAGTGCAGCGGTCATCAAAAGGCTCATTAATGGTTTGGATGACGAGAACAGCACTTTGGAAGACATCGTTAACGTAGCAGAGACCTTCCCCGGCATCATAGAAGACAAGTATCTTTCTGAACTGGTATTACAGGAGATAAAGTATAATTATAACCGCAGTTCCCGTAATTCTAACCGGGAAGGAATGAAAGCATACAATATGCTCTCTGATATCTATAAGGCGGTAAAAAGCGAAGAGTCAGGAAATATGGCTGCGTTGCCAGCTGTTTTCAATTCTTATTTTAAGATACCGCATAAATCATTGCGTTCAAAAGACGGAAGCATAAACCAACTGGTGATGTTCTTTGGCGATGACGATGGCAAGAGTTCATACGCCAGTTTTTTATCAGGATTCAGTGATCCTGCGCAATGGACCGTGGAAAAGAACAAAGCATGGGTAAAGATCACGTCAAAGAAAAAATACCCTGTTTCTATTTATGCCAACGTTCCCCTTGGTAATGAAGATGGCCAGGACCTGAAAGCACAGGAAGAACTGATGCAATATTTGAAAGACCAGCAGGTAGAACCACAGATCCTCATTTTAAGGGGTCATAGCTACCATATGGCAAACAGCTTCAAATATTTTTCACCATCAATAAGGCTTGGTATCATCGGTTCATGCGGAGGTTATAACGAGATCACCGAAATACTTGAAAAAAGTTCAAAAGCACAGGTTATCTCAACCAAGCAGATAGGTTCAATGCAGATAAACGACCCGATGCTGAAACTCATTAATAACAAATTGCTGAATGAGCAGGACCTGGAATGGACAGACCTTTGGGGACAGCTGGACAAGCAATTCAAACCGAACAAGCAGCTGTATGATTATTTTAAAGAATATGTGCCACCGTATAAGAACATTGCATTATTGGTTACTTCTCTTTATAATAACGCTGACCTGCAATACCATACATCCAGGAATTAAAGACACTTACCTTATGTTGCTTTCCACGCACGCAATAAAAAGCATTGTTAATATTGTTTGATCCTTAATAAAAAGACAAAGGCACCCCCGTTTTTTTTCAAAAAAAAGGGTACTTTTGCGGCAGCTTTTGTGGGAAATATTTTCAATATTTTTTACGGGTCAAATCCAATTTAATAACAGGTTTTACGTTTACTATAAAAGCCATAGTAATATGCAGAGACTAATAAGGTTTTTTATTGTGTCGGTTTTTTTGAATGCTTCTCTGCAGGCATCAGCTCAGTTACAGCCATCACCCGACCAGTTAGTAAAAGGTCCCGCTACCCCATCAACATCTATTTTCCCTGCTAATAATACTGATACATTTGCTGTGATCGAAAGAGATACTTCTTTCATGCAGATCAATACCAGGTTAAAAGCTGCCGCCATAAGATTTAAAGAAAAGATCGCCGGTCTTGATGCATATGTACAATCAAATAATTTTAATGCGGAATATTGTTTCCTGGTTGATATGTCGATCCCTTCGGGCAAGAACCGTTTTTTTGTTTACAATATAAAAAAAGGCGCTGTTGAAATATCATCCCTTGTCTCTCATGGCAAAGGGTCATACAAAAAAGGATGCAACGATATACTTACCTTTTCCAACATGCCCAACAGCAATGCTACTTCACTTGGGAAATATAAAATAGGCCAGCCCTATTATGGTACTTATGGATTGTCTTATAAATTATTCGGGTTAGACAGTACCAATAACAAGGCATTTGAAAGAGCCATTGTATTACATTCAGACAGTTATGTACCTGAAAGTGAGATCTATCCTTATCCCCTTTATCAAAGCGCAGGCTGCCCCGTAGTTTCGCCATCTATTTTATCACTATTGGGCAAGTACATCAAAACCTCGGATAAGCCGATATTATTGTGGGTGTACAATTAATAATGCGGGTATCATTCTCTTTCATTTAATCGCGGCCTTAATCTCTTCTTACTCTTATTAAATATCATCTGGCCTTTTTCAATACCTTTTCTTAATTCTTTCTGCTCTTCTCCCGGAAGATTAAAAACCGTTTGACACGCTACGCTGCAACACCCGTCATATTTCTCGGCACAGTCAGCACATTGTATGAATAACAAATGGCAACCGTCATTTTTACAATTGGTATGCGTATCTGCCGGCTTGCCACATTGATGACAATGGGCAATGACATCTTCAGTGATCCGCTCGCCCAGCCTGTCGTCAAAAACAAAATTCTTACCAATAAACTTTGTTTCGAGACCTTCTTCCTTTGCCTGTCTTGCATAATTTATGATCCCACCTTCCAGGTGAAAAACATTATTGAACCCATGATGCAACATGTAGGCGCTGGCTTTTTCGCAACGGATACCACCCGTGCAATACATGATGATGTTCTTCTCCCGGTTATCCTTCATCATATCAACAGCCATAGGAAGTTGTTCCCTGAATGTATCACTGGGTATCTCTATTGCTTTTTCAAAATGCCCTACCTCGTATTCATAATGATTGCGCATATCGATCACAATGGTATTTTCTTCCTGCAGGAGCTTATTCATTTCCGCGGCATTAACATACCTGCCTTTGTTCTGCATGCTAAAGCCGGGATCATCGATACCATCGGCCACTACCTTTTCTCTTACTTTTATTTTTAGTACCCAAAAGGACTTGCCATCGTTATCCACAGCAACGTTCAAGCGCACCCCGGTCAATGGATCCATACTATAGAGGTAAGCCCTGAATGCTTCAACATTATTGCCAGGCACACTTACCTGTGCATTGATGCCTTCCTTGGCAATATAAATCCTGCCAAACACTTTTAACGCATGCAGGGCCTTATACATTTCATCCCTTAATCCTTTGGGATCATCAACAGGAAAATAATGATAGAAAGAGATGGTGGTACGATGCTCGGTCTCAGCGTACAATATTTTTTTTAATTCCGCCTGGGAAATACGGTTGTGTAGTACTGCCATAAGATTTAATTTGATCCCCTGGTCTGACGTCTCGTCTGGCCATTTTCGTGGGGGAAATCGTTTGTCAATGGTCAGACGAAGGCGCCAGACCATTTAAAAGATTGGATGCTTGCAGGCAAACCAAATTGAAATGCAAATATACTACTTCGCGGCCGATAGCCAGGTAGTACGCGGTGAATAATTACAGGCTGATGGAAGAATTACGGCCTCTGCCATTTACACGGAGACTCCCTCCCAGTATACCACCGGTTCCGATACGTATGCCCGCCAGTCCTTTTTTGCCATTTGTATAAGAAGCAACAAAATCAACCCTTAACAGTTTAAAGATGTTTTCAAGGCCTGCAAATACTTCAACGTAATTGTTTGAGCGGTTCACATAAAAGGCATTGCCTCCTGCCACAAGGTTCCAGTTAAGCCTTTTAAATAAAGGGATCTTATTACTGATCAATCCATTGAAGTGATGTTCTATATGACCGAAAGAATAAAATGAAGCTGTCGTGCTGTTGGAATAATAAGGCTCCATCTGGAAACTGTTCACATACTCGCTGGCCCTCGTGGAGCGGTTGCCGTTAAAATGCTGGTAATCCTGTATGAAAACTTTATTTGTGTTCAGGAATCCGCCGATGCCGATTTTATATTTTAATAATCCTGCGAGTTTAAAATTCTTATCGTCATTTATACTGAAGCGCCATTTATCAAAATCAGCGTCGCTGCCGAAAATATGCTTAAAGCCCTTTGTATAATTAAAGCTGAACGTAGGATATTTTGAACCAAGCGATGCTTTCCTGTTTGGGAACTGGATGTACTTTTGCCCTGGTTTTATACTCAGATCAATACTTAAAACAAATGCCTGGTGACGCGTGAATTGTACGGGTATCTTTTCGTAAGGATAGTTAGGTGTTAATTTGAAGCCGCTGTCTTTTTTAAACAAGGTATAGTCGGTGGTATTGTCCAAAGGTATCCTGTCTTCATACAATGCATTTACATTGAACCGGAAACCCGTTTCATATCTTTTACTGAAATTGATACTCCCGAAATAATTCTCATAGATCTTCATGAAATTATCTCCCCAGATCAAAGTGTTGATGGTATTGGTAAGCGTTGTTATAGGATTCTCTTTATTGAACTGGCTAACCCGCTTTCCCCCGGAAAAGGTCCAGCTCTGGCGTTTTAGTTTTTTATCCGTCTCCCAATCCCTGGTGCGGAAATGAATATCAGCCCATGCATTAAAATGGGTATTGCTAAAGCCATAACGAAAGTTAGGTTCCAGCGAAAAATTGGTCTTCCATTTTTTTATATACTGGCTATAGGATGGCATGATATTAAGCACCGCACCTTCAACAGTATTATACTCCAGCCCTTCGTAGAGTGATTCTATCCGCCAGCTATAACTGCCTGTCTTACTGTAATGCGTTCGTTGTACGTCTTTCCATGGAAGGGTATATAATTTTAATTTACCCTGCCGCTTATTCAGCGAATCAACATGTGCCTGGGTCAATACAGAATCCCTGTTAGATTCAAACACGCTGTCCTTTACCTGGTAATCCTTTTTTTCCTCGGGCTCCAAAGGAACGGGCCGTATGGTATCCCAATAAGCTTTTGTTTTTTTGTTGACCGCTGTATCATACCGCACAACGATATTATTGAACCTGTTCTTTTCAAATACCGGGTTGATCACGTACTTTGAATAAACAGAAACAAAGTCCCCGATAGCATCAATACCGAACATTTTAAAATTGAAATGCAGTAACTGGTTCTTTACCCGCCATACATCATTGCCAACGGGCACATGGATCTGTGTGATCTGGAGCGTATCTATTATTTCCAGTTGAGATTTTTTTGTTAGCGTAAGATCAAAGCTATGGATGCGCCAGTCACCATCTGTAATATTAATGACGCCGGAGAACAGGGGTTCATACGTACGTCTCGGAAGTACCTGGATGCTGTTGATCTCTTTCCCGTCTTCATAAAAGCTGCCAAGGTATTTATATCGATACATGCTGATGGCGGCATCAGCAATGGGTGAAACAAAGCCGCGGGGATTCAAACGATCTAAAAAAACTGAAACATTATTGGTATACATACTGATGAAAGTTGGGAAAGTGAACCCAAATCCATCACTCCCACTCACACGGCTGCTGAGTACTTCCATTTTAAATTTATCAGGTTGCTGGCTATAAACTTTTGCTACAGACTCCGAAAGGTAGATGATCCCTTTTCCTGTTGAAT